>Ga0207682_10001290_pt1 | contig 11504 bp, 13 predicted proteins | sample KBSM63metaG_FD_184332 | JGI IMG/M metagenome (GOLD analysis project Ga0207682, IMG submission 184332) | Miscanthus rhizosphere microbial communities from Kellogg Biological Station, Michigan, USA - KBS M6-3 metaG (SPAdes) (version 2) | ecosystem: Host-associated > Plants > Roots > Rhizosphere >... | reverse complement strand
CGACGGCAAGTGAGCCGACGGCAACGACCAGGGCCACCTTGAGCTTTGCGAGATCCTCGGCCAGCGCAGTCAGGCGAGTGACGTCGTTATCTGAAATGCGCAATACGATGTTGAGACGGGACTTGGCATAGCCTAGTGCGAGCATCTCCCGTACGAAGGTTTCGTGGTGCTCGCGAGCGAGCGCCTCCTTGTACGGAAGCAGCATCCCGATCGTCTGTGGCGTGCGTTGTGCGTAACTCGCTCCCGCGAGCGAGGCGATGAGGCCGAGGAACGTGCGTCGAGCGGGCATGATGACTACGGAAGGTCATCTTAGGGTCCCTGCGGCGATCTGGCGATTCCAGACGCTAGCCAGGGATCCCCTCGAGTTGTCTGCCCGGCCCGACCTAGGTGCGATCCCAATCGGCAGGGCTTGTGTGGTGAGCCTCAGCGGACTGACCTCAATTCCGAGCCAATCCCTACTACCGATGATCGACGAGCCAGAGGGCGGTGAAGCCGGCGAACCCCGTGCTCGGTATCAGAAACGACGAAGGGGTTACGCCTCCCCGACGTAACCCCTTGAATTTCTTGGCTCCCCGACCTGGGCTCGAACCAGGGACCTACGGATTAACAGTCGACCGCTCGATCTTCCCGCAAACCGGCATGAATGCTGTGCCTTCAGAGTTGTCGTATCCAATATCTCTGGCCCGCTTCCGCCCCAGCCACGCCGGGGGCGCCCATCCCTGAAACACTGGATATTGGAAGCCCCGGGTGGCTCGTTGCACACTCGTGGAAGGGCATCACGATGCGATCGTGAGAGCGTGAGCGGCCTCGGCAAGATTGGCTGCAAGCGCCACACGGCGCTTTGCTGTCGACGCGCCGCAAGCCGATCGGGCGCAGAGAGGGAAGGGTGGGGCGTCCTCGCGGGCGCAGAGAACCATCGTGAAGGACCGGCCGCGAAGGATCGATGAGCGGCTCGATGTCGGCTTGCGGGCTCGACGACTCGACCGGCGGATCTCGGCAAGCGACCCATAGCGGAATTCCCCGCGGATGGGTTGCCCGCCGCAAAGCAGACGTTCTCCTGACGTTCGACATCATTCAATGACTTCGTTGGCGCGGGCCAGCACTGCTTTCGGAAGCGTGATTCCGAGTGCACGCGCCGCCTTCAAGTTGATCACAAATTCAAAGCGGGTAGGTTGGTCGATGGGCAGGTCCGAGGGCTTGGCGCCACGCACCAGCTTGGCAGCGTAGCGTGCCTGCATGCGCATGCGCTCCATGTTGCTCGCGCCATAAGAGAGAACACCGCCGGCATCAACGAACTCGCGGAACGATGAGATGTCGACCATCCGGTGCTCTGCCGTCAGCGCGACGATCGCTTCCCGATTGCCATAGGTGAAGACGTCCTCAGAAATGACGACCGCCTCGGCGCCGTCGCGACGCAGAGAGGCGATGGCTTCCCTCAATGCTTCGGCGCTGCTGGCGGCAGCGGCAGACACGCTTACGCCGAGCCCGGCAGCGCCTTGCCGGACTTCAGCAAGTTCCCTCTCCTTGCCCGGGTTTCTCGGGTCGTACAGGAAACCGAGATGACGCAGGCTCGGGACTGATAGCTTAAGCAGCTCAACGCGCTTGATTGCGAGTTCAGAACTAAGACATGACACGCCGGTGACGTTTCCGGCTGGACGTGCAAAGCTTTCCACCATTCGCTGGACTTCGCTGCCGCAGAAGTAGGCGGAAATCGGCGTGCGTCCTGCGCTTGCGTCGCGGGCGGCGGAAATGCCGGCGAAGCCTGCTGCCGCCAGCACGGCGACGGGTTGGCGAGTGAGATCGGCAAAGATCTCCGGGTAGCGCTCGGGCCGGCCGGCCGTGAAGCGCACATCGAGGATCACGCTGCGGCCGTCAACGAGTCCCTCGTCGGCGAGCCCAGCGCGCACTGCCTGGACCGTGTGGCGTGTGTTCTCCGCCGTTCCGCTGATTACCCAGCCGATGCGGGGGAGCGGAGGCGTCTGCGCTACGGACACGGAAACGACCGTCGCCAGCACCAGGCCCGCGATGGGCCGAAGTCTTCCAGCTGCAGGGTTCACGATTGACCTCCTGTCGCAGGTGCTTCGCTCACTCTTCTGAGGTGGATTCTCCAATGAAACAGCCAGCCCTACGCATAAAGCGGTGTCCGCCATTCTGTGACTTGGTGTCGGCGACGTTAACGCTGGATCGCTCTTTAGCTACCGTTGCCGAGTACCCCCTGATGGACGATCGCAGCGATATCGAGAGTCCGCTTCGATGCCGCTCGAGTCGCATGACTGCTTCGGGCAGTCGTGATCAGCGAGCCAGTCGGCTCTGATCGATCCATCAGGGACATCCTCAACCCTGAACTGCCCGATCTTAAGCAGGCGGTCGTGTGTGTGGGAGCAATCGAGCGAGACCCCAGAGTCCTGCGGCGCGGGCAAGAACCACAGCGTGCCAGTAGTTCGCGAACCTTCGCCCGAGACGCCTCTCCAGGCCATAGATCCCGCCGCTGCATTTCACCCCGTGCGTTCGTGTGCGAGCGCCAAGAGCGCCTCGGCGGCATCGTCCATGCTGGCCATGGTCGACATCTCGTCGGCGATCCGGCCTGCGCCGGCGCGCAGCGACGAGTCGTTCAGCACGCGTTCAATGGCGGTGCGCAACGTTGCGGCTTCAGGCTGCAGAACCGCCACTCCGGCGCCTGCATCCTCTACGGCGCGGGCGTTGTACGGCTGATCCGCGAAGAGCGGCATCACGACCATGGGCAGGCGAGCCGCAAGGCCGCCCAGCAAGGTCCCCGAGCCACCATGGCAAACGACCGCAGTTGCATGCGGGAACACCTCTGCCTGAGGCACGAAGTCCCGGACAGTGACGTTGTCAGGAACCGTCCCGAGAGCTTCAGCCGTCATCACGGGACCGGTCGTCAACAAGGCACTGACAGGCAGTGTGCCTAGGGCCTCCAAGATGTCGCGATAGGCAGCCCGGACTCTCTCTGAACGGCCCGACACCGTACCCAAGGTGACATACACGAACGGCAGCCCGTTCTTCGTCGCCCAGGCGGACGTTTCCTTGGCTGAAACCGCCGCACCACGAGATGCCGCGACGCGAAATGGTGCTTGTCCACCGGGCGCGGCCCCATCGCCGTCCAAGGACGCCGGGAATGCCGTGAAGACCTTTTCGGCGCGTAGCGCAGCGCCGCCGTCCGGATCGAGTCCGGCGGCGCGGCGCAGTGCATCGAGCGATTCAATAACGTGTGTGCTCCCCCATGCCTCGAAGCGGCCGGAGTGAACGGCCACGCGGGCATGCGGAACGGCCGCGCGCTCCGCCGCGACGAGTGCTGCGAACTCCGCCGATTCGCGCACGATCAGGTCGGGGCGCCAATCGCCTAGCGTCTGCTGAAGCGCGGGCATCGCGCTGCGAGCAAGGCTGCCGCTGAATCCTTCTCGCCACGCGAGCGCCTGCGCGTCGTCTCCCTTCGCCGCGTCCATCCGAACCCAAAACGCCTTCGCTTCTTCATCGCTTGGGTCAGCCACTCGCGCATGAGCCAGGCCGGCTCGTTGCAAGGCCGCACTCGCACCTTCGGGTGAGGAGACGCGAACTTCATGGCCGCGTCGAGCCAGCGCCTGCGCATAAGGCACGAGAGGACCGAGATGGCCTGCGCCGCTCGTCGAGGAAAACAGAATTCGCAATGTCAATGCCCCGTCGTCCCGTTTGAGATCTGCGATCAACTGCGGCACAAGTGTAGGGTCGCCCACTGTGCAAACAGGAAAGGGTGCGGCGCGAGAGAGTGCGACCTTTTCGAAAGCCAAGGGCCCGTTGTGGAGTGGACCACCGTACAGCTGTCAGTCACCATGGTCGGCAACTGGCCGGTTGCGGCCTAGCCGGCGTCACCTTTCGACCCCAACCGCACTGCGCCATCGACGCTTTCACACGCGCAAGCAAACGCTCGACTTGACCGTTAGCGAAAGACGGCCGGTCTGAGCTGGGTATGGCCTGTCGGGCCCGAAGACGCAGTAAGCGTTCGACTCCTGCCTTGCGGCAAATGCCTGCTCGGGCGGCCACTCGCCGCTACAACATTCGGCTGCGCGTTCCAACTGGGAAATAGTCGCCCAGGGCGCCACGGCCCCTCGCAGTGAGCAAGGCGCTCGGGTCAGGGCGCTCTAGGGGCAGACGCAGCGCCTGGCGGTGACGAGGGTGAAAGCATTCCCGCGGGAGCGGACGCCGGTGGGTCGATGGGCGTCCCAGGTGCATTCACGGCAACTGACGCCGAGGGCAGCGAGGGATCCGATGCCGGCGTCGCCAAGGCGCTGGCAGGCGGCGGGTTCGAAGACGCAACAGGGTCCTGCGGCTGCTTAGAGCAGGCGGCCAGCGCCAACAACAATGCAATCGACAGAAAGGAGAGACCAGTCTTCATAGGTGATGGCCGGTAACTGCCGCGACGACTTTGTCGAGGATTGACATGGAGTTCTCCGAGATGAGATGTTGATCGACAAAGCAAGGCGGACCTGAGTCCGCCCTGCCTCGCCCCGAGGGACTCGTTAAACGCGCGATTTGTCGCCAGCCTTGGGGTTCACGACCTCGCCCGTCCCTTTCCCAGCTGCACCGCCCGCGGCCGCACCGATCGCGGCGCCTGCAGCCATGCCCACCGGTCCGCCCGCGGCGCCGAGCGCGGCCCCCGCCACCGCACCGCTCCCGGCACCAACACCAGTCGCCAGGTGGTGGTCTGCAAGGTCGTCGCTTCGCTTCGGATTGGCGACCTCAGCGGCACCTTTGCCGGCCAGACCGCCGGCCACGGCGCCCACAGCTGCGCCCGCCGCCATCCCGACTGGACCGCCGACGGCGCCGAGTGCTGCCCCGGTAGCGGCACCACCGCCTGCCCCGACACCCTTGGCCAGGTTGTGATCCCCAAGGTCGTCCCCTCGTTTGGGATTGGCAACCTCACCTGCGCCCTTGCCTGCGAGGCCGCCCGCAACTGCGCCGACGGCAGCTCCTGCAGCCATGCCCAGAGGTCCGCCGACTGCGCCGAGCGCCGCGCCGGTCGCAGCGCCGCCCCCCGCGCCGACACCCTTGGCGAGGTTGTGATCCGCGAGGTCATCGCCGCGCTTGGGGTTCACCACCTCGGCAGCGCCTTTGCCCGCGAGACCGCCCGCCACGCCGCCGATGGCAGCGCCTGCAGCCATGCCGACCGGACCCGCAACGGCACCGATGCCAGCGCCGGTGACCGCTCCGGCTGCAGCGCCCGCGCCCGTGCCAAGGACGTGTTGACCTTGATGCTCTTGCCAGCGGGTTTCGAAGTGGCGCGCGTCCTCCTCGGAACGCGGCGTGACGCCCATCAGGATGCCGCCTTGCTTGATGCCTTCTTCATAGTGCTTAACCCGTTCTTCGGGGATGCCGGCGCCGACCAGGGCACCGATCAGCCCACCGGTCACGCCGCCGGCGCCGGCACCCGCGAGACCTGCCGCGAGGGGGCCTGCGATGACCAGCCCAAGACCGGGGAGGACAAGAGAGGTACCAATCGCCGCGATGGCGGCGAGCGTTCCACCGAGTGCCGCGCCGATTCCGCCGCCGATACCCGCACCTTCGGCGGCCTTGCTGCCGAGTTCTGTCGCCGGTGCGCCTCCAGTCAGGAAGTGACGCTTGCGCGCTTCGTCGCTCATGACGAGGTTCACGTCATCCTTGCCATAGCCACGGGCAGAGATGTCGCTGTACGCACGCTCGGCGCTGTCGCGGTCACGGAACAGGCCGGTGACCATTTTTGAGTTCGACGTTTGATTCATTGTCATGGTGATGTCCTCGTGTGCTGTCTCGACGACGAGACGTTGTGAAAAGCGGGGACCAGCCTGGTCCGAGCCAGCGCTGAGGTTAGTCATCAAAATGTGGAGTGTTGTCAGCAAAACGGCCGGCGCAAGGTAGGTAGCCGTGCGGCGGCGTACGAACGGTCGGCTGCTGCGGGGATCGGTCGATGACCGACGGCCGCACCGCCCCAGTTGCATTTGCGTGCCGCGGGCCGCCAGCGATGAAAGAGCACTCAACCGACGATCGTAGGACCGCATCTCCTACGACGACATTCAGGCCGCGGACCCAGACTACCGGCGTGACCCGACTCCGCGCCTTTCTCGTTGAAGACAGCCCGCTCGTGATCGAAACGCTGTCGGCGGCCCTGGAGGAAATGGCCGACGTTCAGATCGTCGGCTGTGCCATCACAGAAGAAGAAGCGCTATCGTGGTTCGGTTCCAGGACCGACGGATGCGACGTGGCCATCATTGATATCTTCTTGCAATCGGGCTCTGGACTGGGTGTCCTCGATGCGATGCGAGCCTTTGCGCCCCCGCCGCAACGCGTTGTCCTTACGAATTACTCGACACGCGACATGCGCGCCCGTTGCAAGGAGTTAGGCGCCGAGGAAGTGTTCGACAAGTCGACCGAGGTTGAGGAATTGATGTTGTGGTTCCAGGAACAGCAAGCAGCCTGACCTCACTCACCTCGCTGGAGCCACGCCAACGAGGGGTCCGACAGACGGTCGGCCTTGGCTGCTGGCGCTCGCCTGGTAACAATGCACCATGCCGATAAGCATCGAACGCAAGCGCCGGCGCCAGGCAGCTGTTGATTTGCTCGGGCCGGACGACTTCGACATCACGCGCCGCGCCGCAGAGCTTTGCGCCGGCCCGGTAGCCGTCATCGCGATCATCGACGGCAACAACCAGCTGTTCAGATCGCGCGTTGGAACGGAGCACATGAGTCGTCCGCGCGAGCTGACGTTCTGCACGCACGCTCTGCGCGATCCAGAGTGAATCCCGGTGGTCGAAGACGCCTCCAAGGACGCGCGATTCGCGGCCAACCGGTTGTCACCGATGCGCCGCATATCCGCTTCTACGCGGGTGTGCCACTCATGTATCGCGGTCAGGCGATTGGGACGCTATGCGTGTTCGACATCAAACCCCGGACGCTCGACGCCAAGCAACTCGAAGAGCTTCGCTTCTGGCCACACAGGTGATGGAAACGCTGCAAGCACGGCACGCCCCTAGAGCCTAGTGGCGCCCTCGACGCGGATTACTGAATGGACAAGGCCTCGTGGATCGACGCGTTCGTGCTGCACATGATCGAGCTGGGGGACAAGTCGCCGCGGCTGGGCGAGGTGGCAGAGAGGCTCTGGCCTCATCTGGGCGATATCGACCCATGCAAGGCCGCTGAGGGGCAGCACGTCATCGGCGATTCGCGGCCAGGCGTCTTCCCAAATGGTGACTCTGACCCTCGCGGCTGAGCACCGCCCGTCTGTCACGTCAAAGTGCAAGCCGCCTTCGGTTTTCGCCTTTCGCGAGAGGTACGGGGCTACATTCAGACTAGCGGCGGGTTAGGTCGCTGATTGCTGGAGCGCCCATGCGGCTCGCAGACTTCATCCTCCAGCACATGGAGGAAGTCCTGGTTCGGTGGGAGGAATTTGCCCGCGGGCTCCCCAATGCGCGCTTGATGAGCTTGGCGGAGCTCCGGGATCACGCTGAACAGATCCTCCGAGCTGTCTGCAAGGACCTCGCCTTGCCTCAAACCACCGAAGCAAGAGACTTGAAGGGCAAAGGTCGCGCCCCGCCGATCGACGTCTCAGAGACTGCCGCGCAGACACACGCTCTCCTGCGTGCCCGCGCGGGCTTCGACATCAACGAAATGGCCGCGGAGTACCGGGCGCTGCGTGCGTCGGTGCTAGGCTCGTGGGTCGATGCAGGCGATCTTCAAACGACCGATCTCGCCGACATGCTTCGCTTCAACGAGGCCATCGATCAAGCGATCTGCGAATCGGTACTCTTCTTCAGTTCGGAACAGGAAAGAGCGCGCAACCTGCTGCTGGGAATCCTCGGGCATGACATGAGGAGCCCGCTCAACGCCATTCAGCTCACGGCCCATCACCTCAAGAATCTGAATGCCGGTGAGGCTGTCTCCTCGGCTGCCGGCATGCTCATACGAAGTGGCACCAGGATGAAGGTGCTGCTCGATGACCTGACCGATTTCAATCGACAGCGTCTTGGCATCGGCCTGCACATCATTCCGTCCCCAGGCGACTTGCGCGCCATCCTCGACGATGAGCTGCAAGAGCTGCGAAGCGCCCACCCCGGTCGCGACATCGATCTGGCTGCCACCGGTGATCTCAGGGGCACTTGGGACCACGGGCGTCTCCAACAGGTCATCAGCAACCTCGTCGTCAACGCGTTGAAGTACGGCGCGCCGGGATCGAAGGTGCGCGTGACTGCGAGCGGGCTGAGCGACCAGGTGGTGTTCGCCGTGGAGAACCAGGGCGAACCCATCACCGCGTCCGAGCTCGAGCGTTTGTTCGACCCCCTGCGACGGGGTGCAGCGCGCCCGCCCGAAGACGGCGGCCTGGGTCTGGGGCTGTTCATCTGTGCCGAGGTCGCCAAAGCGCACGGCGGCGAGATCGACGCAACGTCGACCAACGGCACGACTGCTTTCACGGTGCGGTTGCCGCGGACCGCCGCAAACCAATAGCGGCGCCGGGTCGACCCGCGACCCCCAACGGACGAACGATTACCGCGGCAGGTGCTCGAAAGCCGTCGTCCGCGATCGACTGCTTTTGCCGCCGGGTCCGGATCTACGAGCGTCCGCTGAGAGGTCGGCCGAGGCGAACGGCAGGTCTTGGACGAGACGATCAAAGACGAGAGGACCCGCAGCCGACCCACACCGGACGCTCGATCGGAATGGACTGTTTGCTCCAAAGCCGACGCTCGCCAGCCCCGCCGCAACCATCTTGACGGCGACGCCCGACGAGACCCACTCGCGAACACACGAAGCGCGCCGCTACGGTAGGCCTTTACTCAGATCGGCGTTGCCCGGTGTCCTCGACGACGTCCCCGTCTTCCTTGCTGAACGGCGCGAGCTTCGGCACCGGAAGCAGCTCGAGCACCTCCTCGGAAGGCCGGCAGAGCTTGGCGCCGAGGTCGGTCACGACGATGGGCCGGTTGATCAGGATCGGGTGCGCGAGCATCGCGTCGAGCAGATGCTCGTCTGAGAGCGTCGGATCGTCGAGCCCGAGCTCGGCGTAGGGCGTGCCCTTCTGACGCAAGAGCTCGCGCACGGAGATGCCCATGGAAGTCGCCAGCTCACGGAGCCTCTCCTTCGAGGGCGGAGTCTTGAGGTACTCGATGACCACGGGCTCGATGCCCGCGTGGCGGATCAGCGCCAGCGTGTTGCGCGAAGTGCCGCACGCCGGGTTGTGAAAGATCGTGACGCTCATCGGAATGCCCTCATGCTGCTGTTCGCCCGCTGGTCGCGGCTCCTGCCTCGTACCAGCCCTTGCTGCCGTTGACGACGCGAACCACCAGGAGCATCACCGGCACTTCGATCAGGACGCCGACGACGGTGGCCAACGCGGCGCCCGACCGAAATCCGAACAGGCTGATCGCGGCGGCGACCGCAAGCTCGAAAAAGTTGCTGGCGCCGATCAATGCGGACGGGCAGGCCACGTTGTGCGACTCCCCAAGCCGCCGGTTCAGCCAGTAGGCGAGCCCCGAGTTGAAGAAGACCTGGATCAGTATCGGCACGGCTAGCATCGCAATGACCAGCGGCTGCCGGAGGATGGCCTCGCCCTGGAACGCGAACAGGAGCACCAGCGTCGCGAGCAAGGCGGCGATCGACCAGGGGCCGATCTTGGCGAGCGCGGCATCAAAAGCGGGCTGTCCGCGAGCGAGTAGCGCCTTGCGCCAAAGCTGGGCGATGACAACGGGGATCGCGATGTAGAGCACGACCGACGTCAGCAAGGTGTCCCACGGCACGGTGATCGAGGACAGGCCGAGGAGGAGAGCGACGATCGGCGCGAAGGCGAACACCATGATCGTGTCGTTCAAGGCCACCTGCGAGAGCGTGAACAGCGGATGGCCGTCCGTCAGCCGGCTCCAGACGAACACCATGGCCGTGCACGGCGCGGCGGCCAGCAAGATCAGGCCGGCGATGTAGCTGTCGAGCTCGACGGCCGGAAGCCACGGCGCGAACACGTGGCGGATGAAGATCCACCCGAGCAGCGCCATGGAGAACGGCTTCACCGCCCAGTTCACGAAGAGGGTGACGCCGATGCCGCGCCAATGCTGCCGGACCTGCTGCAAAGCGCCAAAGTCGACCTTCAGCAGCATCGGGATGATCATCACCCAGATGAGCAGGCCGACCGGCACGTTGACCTTCGCGATCTCCAGCCGGCCAATGGCTTGGAAGGGCGCCGGGAAGGACTGGCCGAGCAGGATGCCTGCGACGATGCAAATGAACACCCAGAGCGTCAGGTAGCGCTCGAAGGTGCTCATCGCCGCCGGAGCCGGCCGCGTCGCCAGGGTCGCTGTGTTCATTGGTCCGTACGCCTCGACACCCCGGCGTGAGCCGCGCCGTGCTCGCGAATTCCCGGCCTCAGCAACAAGAGGAGACTGGCTTCACGGGGACTGCGACCGGCCTGCCGCTCGGCGCCGCGTTACCGCAGCACGCAGCCGTTTGTTGGGGCACGCCGGCGCTGTCCTGGCTGAACGTCGGGATGTTGTCGAGCGTATGGAACTGTTCCCAGGCGATCCCCTGTGGGTCGGTGACCCAGTGCTTCTCGCTTCGGGCATAGCAGCAGGTCGTCTCGCCTTCGTCGAGAAGCGCCATGTCGGCGGCCTGCGCACGCTCCTTCAGCTCTGCGAGCTCTTCGTCGCTGTCGGTCTGGAATCCGAGGTGGTCGACGCCGGGCTTGCCGCCGCGCGTCGAAATCGCGAAGTTGACACGCGGGTCTTCGATCATCCACTTGGCGTAATCGCTCTCGAGCCGAGTCGGCTCTGCCGCGAACAGCTTGCTGTAGAAGGCGACGCTCGCCTTCAAATCGTCGACGTGGGCGTGAACGTGGAAGCGCTTCATGATCTCTCCTGGATAGTGGTGGTCAGCAGCAGGAATCGGCCGTTGTCTCGACGGCGCAGTTGGCGCCCTGGCAACAGTTCTCGGTGAGGTAACCGAGCAGCTTGTTCATGCGATCGAAGGCGGCTCGGTAGATGATGTTGCGGCTGGCGCGCTCCTGCGTCACCAGCCCGGCGTGGGTCAGTTCCTTGAGGTGGAAGGACAAGGTGTTCGGCGGGATGCCCAAACCCTCGGCCATGGCTCCAGGCGTCAAGCCGGACGCGCCTCGGACGACCAAGGCTCGGAACACCTGTAGGCGTACCGGCTGTGCGAGTGCCGCCAGCGATCGAACGACGTCCTTCTCTTCCATGGTTCGACTTTAGTCGAACTCTGGAAGTCGTGTCAACTACCCGTCGCGCCCCCGAAGCACCGCAGGATCACGCAACCTAAGCGCTGACCAACGGCCGCTTCTGGCCGGCTGGAGGCGGCGAATTAGCCGTGGCGAGCGGCACCCTCGGAGAACTGTCGTCGAACGATTCAGCGACCGCTGTCTGCAAGTCGACGGTCGATCGGTCCACCTGATCGAGCGGTACATACCGACCCGAAGCGAATTCCAGCGCGACGGATTTCCCGACTTAAAGCGGACGTCACATAACAAGGACTAGCGCCATGGGCGC
>Ga0207682_10001288_pt1 | contig 11518 bp, 12 predicted proteins | sample KBSM63metaG_FD_184332 | JGI IMG/M metagenome (GOLD analysis project Ga0207682, IMG submission 184332) | Miscanthus rhizosphere microbial communities from Kellogg Biological Station, Michigan, USA - KBS M6-3 metaG (SPAdes) (version 2) | ecosystem: Host-associated > Plants > Roots > Rhizosphere >... | reverse complement strand
CGCCACGCACAAGCCGGCGATGTCGATCAGCAGCTCCTCGGTGCGCGCGCGCACCGCCGGCGGAATCTGGTCCGCGGTGAGTCCCGCAGCGCAATCGACTATGCGCTCACTGACGGACTTGGTGTCGCTGGCTGCCGCCTTCATTGCGCCGCCCGGAAACGCGGTGTCATTTGAATGCCGGCTGCTTGTAGCGACCGACGGGCACGAGCTCGGCAACAGTGCCGCCGGGCGCGCGAAACTTGATCGGGATCACGCCCGGATCGCTGATGATCTCGCAGCCGTACTCGCGGATCTGCGCTTCGGATGCCTTCAGATCCTCGACCTCGACCGCGAAGTGATGGATACACGGCCCTTCGCCCGCCGCCTTCGATTCCGCCGACTCGGTGCCGGCGTCGTACTGGATCAGCGTGAAGTCGATCGCGCCGTCGCTCAGGTGGCGCGACAGGTGATCGCGCGTCTTGCGCGTCTCGACTTCGCGGAAGCCGAATACCTTCTCGTAGAACTCGGTGGTTTTTTCGAGATCCTCCACTTTCAATGCCAGATGCACGATGCGGTTCATGCCGCCTCCTTCAGATAAATTGATTCGCTGCCGGTCGCGCCGGCGGCGCATCCCGTTGTCTCTGCAGCGCATACAGTCGCACCTTTGCCGTCTGTGGCGCAAGCAGCTTGTGCTACCATAAGGGCGTATAAATATTCACCTCACCGCCGGCGCGACCCGCGGCGGTCCGCTCAGTCCGCAGGTTCCTGCGGGAACACCGGCGGAATCGGCTCCGTTTTATCCATCAGCGGTCCAAGTTCAAGCTCGATAGCTTCCATCGCGGTCAGCAACGACGCCAGCCACAACGCCGCTTCGGGAATTAACCAGCCAACTTTAGCATGAAGGCCGCCCGTGCCGCGGGTACGCGAACCGCCACGCGCACCGTTTGAATGCCGGGGCATGCGTGCGCGGACGTCCATGGTGCACGTTCGCACGCGGTGGCATGATATTGCCTCGCGCACCGCCGGCGCCTTGCCGTGGTATGAAGTTTGCTGAGGATTCTCTATGGCTATCCATCACCGCTTAAGCAAGTCGATCGCGACCTTCACTGCCGCCCGCCACTTGGCGCTGGCCGTTTGTATGGCTGGTGTAATCGGCGCGTCCGCAGCCGGGGCGCAAGCCTGGAAGCCGGATCGCCCCGTCGAACTCGTCGTGTTCGCCGCGGCCGGCGGCGGCAACGATAAGGCCGCAAGAGTCATCCAGAAAATCTGGACGGAAAACCGCATGCTCGAAGCGGTTGTCGTCAACAAGGTCGGCGGCGGCGGTTCGCTCGCCTACACTTACGTGAGCCAGAAACCCGATGCCCACACGATCGCGATCGCGCAAGCCGGCTTGCTCACCAACCAGCTCACCGGCCGCAGCCCCATCGGCCTCGCCGACGTAACGGTGCTCCCCTACATCGGGACCGAACCGGTCGCGCTCGCGGTCAAGGCGGAGTCGCCATACCGCAGCCTGCGCGACTTCATGGACCAGATGAAGAAAGAGCCGGCGTCGCTCAGCGTGTCCGTCGGCAGCACATTGGGCGCCGTCAACCATTTCACGGTCGCGCTGCTCGCCAAGGCTGCCGGCATCGACCCCAGGAAACTCAAGATCCTCGTCTTCGGCGGCGGCGCCGAATCGGTCACCAACCTGCTCGGCGGGCATATCGACGCGATGTGCCAGGCCTCGAACAACGCGATTCCGTTCTACCAGGCGGGCAAGATGCGCATGCTCGGCATCAGCACCGAGAAGCGCGCGGCCAACCTGCCCGAGGTACCGACTTTTCGCGAACAGGGCTACAACGTGGTCATCGACGGCTGGTACGTGTTCGTCGGCCCCAAGCACACGACGCCCGCGCAGGTTGCCTACTGGGACGATATTTTCGCGCGCACGGTGCGCACCGCCGAATGGAAAAAATTCACCGACAGCACGGGCTGGGAAGCGGGCTACAAGAATTCGCAGGAAACGGTCGGTTACCTGCGCAAGGAGTACGACGAAGCCAAAGCCATACTAACGGAGCTCGGCCTCGCGAAGTAATCCGCGGCGCTAGGTGCCGACGTCGAAACCGGCCGAGCTCAATAGCGGCTGCGCGTTGAACCCGGTCAACCGGCGGATCAACTCCTTCGCGCGCTCCGGATGCGCCGAGCGCGCTGCCAATCCGGCGGAGTAAACCGCGATGTTCTGCACTTCCGCGGGCAAAGGCCCGACCAGCTTCACGCCCTTGTTAGCGACGATTTCCGTGATCTGCGTGATGCCCATCTCCAGCAACCCGTCGCTCTGCGCGAGATCGCTCATCGCCGCGTAGCCGTTCGGGAACAAATGCAGGCGTGGCTTGACCTGGTCGGTGATCCCGAGCTTGTCGAGCGCGCTCATCACGACTTTGCCGGCCGTTGCCACCGCGGGGTCTGGAAACAGAATCCGGTTTGCTGCCAGCAGGTTGCCGCGCAGCACGCGCGTGTCGCTGACGTCGGGCATCGGCGTCCCGGCGCGTACCGCCACACCCGTGCCCACTTTGCCGAGATCGACGCGCGAGCCCGCGACCACCAGGCCCTGCTGGATCAATTCATCGATCAGGGCGCCGGTCAGCACGATTACGTCCGCCGCCTCGCCCGCCACTACGCGCGCCTTCATCGCGCCGACCGCGCCGAAATTTGCCGCCACGAAATTGCCGCTGTCGCGCTGGAATTTTCCGGCGAGCTCGGTCACGACCGCCTGCGCCGCGCCGGCGCAAAAAATATTCAGAGTTGCCACTGTATTCTCCGGTTAATAGCTACTTCTTCTTTTTCAGGTCTGCTTCATCCATATGAAACTTGTGCAGCACGCGATGCAGCACCGGCGCCAGCGTGACCGCAACCACGCTGATGAAAACGAGCCCGCAGAACAACGCGTACGCGGATGAAAATAATTTTGCCGCGTCGGTCTTCATCTCCACGACCGGTCCCATGCCGCCCAGAATCATGGAAGCGTTATGCAACGCATCGATCCACGATGCGTCCGCGATAAAGTGGAATCCGAGCATTCCCACCGTCAGTGCGGCCGCGGCGATCGCGCCCGACAATGCAAACGACCATGCAATGCGGCGCGCAAAACTCTGCGGCGGAATGACCTTCTGTTGTTTGGTTTCAAACATTTGGAACGAATCGGGGATTGCGCCCTGGACAAATCAAGCGGTGCACGCTTGTTGCGATTTTACACCGCCTGGTTGCAGGCCGCGCGTATTGACAGACAAGATATTCACGGGAGAATGGATAGTATGAAGCGAGTTCACACCGCCAAACATCCGACCGAAGCTCACCTGGTAAAGGGCATGCTCGAAGCCGAGGGCATCCGCGCGTCGGTGCTCGGCGACCAGCTCTATGGCGCGTACGGGGAACTTCCGGTGCTGCCGACTGTGTGGGTGATGGACGATACGCTCGCCGCGCATGCCGACCGGCTGGTCATCGACTTTCTGCGCGGCAGCGCGGCGCGCCGGCATCGCGACGAGCGCTGGACCTGCGCGCAATGCGGCGAGCATCTCGAGGGGCAGTTTACGGAATGCTGGAAGTGCGGCGCTACGCGGCCGCAGCCGGCCTGATGGTAAGTCGCGGCTAGAAAATATCGCCGCGCTCGTACTGCGGCGGCCATGCGATCTTGGCCTTAAGCACTTTCGCCGCATGCAGCGGCCAGTAGGGATCGTTCAGCATAGCGCGCGCCATGATGACGATGTCGGCCTGACCGCTCGCAACGATCTGCTCGGCGAGATCGGGTGCATTGATAAGACCCACTGCGCCCGTCGCGATATCCGCACGCGCGCGTATCGCGGCGGCAAACGGCACCTGGTAGCCCGGGTGCAGCGTGATTTTCTGCTGCGGCGACAGACCGCCGCTCGAGCAGTCGATGAGATCGACCTTGCCGCCGGCTTTCAACAGCTGCGCGAGCTTGATGCTGCTGTCGAGGTCCCAGCCGCCGTCAATCCAATCGGTCGCGGAAATGCGCACAAACAATGGCTTGTCGGCGGGCCACTCCGACCGCACCGCATCGATGATCTCGAGCAGGTAGCGAATGCGGTTCTCGAAACTGCCGCCGTACTGGTCGGTGCGCAAGTTCGACAATGGTGACAGGAACTCGTGGATTAGATAGCCGTGCGCGGCGTGGATCTCGAATAGATCGAATCCTGCTTCGCGCGCGTGCCGCGTGCTGGTCACGAATTGCGCAATCGACGCGGCTATCGTTGCCTCGTCCATGGCTACCGGCACGGCGTAGCCATCGCCGAATGCCACCGCTGACGGCGCGATGATTTCCCAGCCGCCGTTTGGGGGCGCAATCGGCTTGCCGCCGTCCCACGGCCGCGCGGTCGAGCCTTTGCGGCCGGCATGGCCGATCTGCACGCCGGCGACGGCGCCCTGCGATTTCACGAAGCGCACGATCCGTGCGAGCGCGTCGCGCTGTTCGGTGTTCCACAATCCCAGACAATATGGCGTAATGCGCCCGCGCGGCTCGGTATGCGCGACTTCGGTGAATACGATGCCCGCACCGCCAACCGCGCGCGACGCGAGATTCTGGAAATGCCAGTCGTTGGCGACCCCGTCGTCTGCGGAATACTGGCACATCGGCGACACCATGATGCGGTTCTTCGCTGTGACCGAGCGAAACGTGACTGGCCGGAAAATGTGCGGCGTCGAGGTGCGTTGCAGGACCTTGCGCTCGTTTTCGCCTCGTGCGGCGTGCGGATTGGCTGGTGCGGTCGAGTCCATGGATTTGCTCTTGAGTTAATCGGCGCGGGCGCCGGAAGCGCGCACGAGTTTACTCCATTTGTCGATCTCTTCACGCAGGAAAGCCGCGAAACGATCGGGCGAACTCGCCACCGGTTCCGCGCCCAGCGCGAGCATGCGCTCTCTCATTTCGGGCGACGCAACGAGGCGGCCCGCGTCTGCCGCGATTTTGTTGACTACATCGGCCGGTGTTCCGCGCGGCGCGACCAGGCCCCACCATTGCAGCGTATCGAAACCCGGCAACGCAGCCTCCGCGATGGTCGGAATCTCAGGTGTGCCGCTGAAACGCTGCGCGCTGGTGACGCCCAGCGCGCGCAGCCGCCCGGCTTTGATATTGGTCTGCGCCGACGACACGCTGACGACGGCGACGCTGACCTGCCCGCCGAGCAGATCGGCTACCGCGGGCCCCGCGCCCTTATATGGGATATGCACCATGTCCACTTTCGCCATCATCTTGAAGAGTTCGAGACCGAGATGTCCGGTGGTGCCCGTGCCCGGCGACGCGAAGTTGAGCTGTCCCGGCTTCGCCTTCGCCAGCGCGATCAGTTCCTTCACCGTTTTGACCGGCACGGACGGGTGCACGACCAGGACCTGCGGCGCCTGGCCGAACTGCACGATGGGCGCGAAATCCTTCTGCACATCGAACGGGACCTTCGTAAACAAACCCGGCGTGATCGCGAAGGTCGGCTCGACTACCAGCAGCACGTAACCGTCTGGCGCGGCGCGCGCGACCAACTCGGTGCCTATCATGCCGGAGCCGCCGGCGCGATTGTCAATCACCACCGTCTGGCCCCACATTTCGCCGAGCCTAATTCCGACCGCACGCGCTACGATGTCGCTCGCGCCGCCGGTGGCGAACGGCACAACAAAGCGCACTGGTTTGACGGGAAAGGATTGTGCGTTGACATCGATAGTGGGTAGTGCTGCCAGCGCTGCGATCTGAAGCGCGGCTCTCAGCAGTGATGCTGAATCAGCCATCCGCCAGATTTTTCATGACCGCGTACAATTTTTCTTTGGCCTCGAACCCGACGCCGGGCACGTCGGGCATCGTCACATAACTGTTTACGACCGGCGTGCCGTCGGCGAAGCCGCCGAACGGCTGGAACACGTCAGGATACGATTCGTTGCCGCCGAGACCGAGGCCCGCGGCGATGTTGAGCGACATCTGGTGGCCGCCGTGCGGCACGCAGCGGCGCGGCGACCACGCGTTCTGCCGCAACATCTCGACCGTCCGCAGATACTCGACGAGACCGTACGACAGCGCGCAATCGAACTGCAGCCAGTCGCGATCGGCGCGCATGCCGCCATGCCGGATCAGGTTGCGCGCATCCTGCATCGAAAAGAGATTCTCCCCGGTCGCCATCGGTCCGTCGTAATGATTTGCGAGCTCGGCCTGCAGCGCGTAATCAAGCGGATCGCCGGCTTCCTCGTACCAGAACAGGCCGTACGGCTTGAGCGCGCGCGCGTATTCGATCGCGGTGTTGAGATCGAAGCGGCCGTTCGCATCGACAGCGAGGTTTTTGCCCGAGCCGACTACCTTGATCACGGCCTCGATGCGCCTCAAGTCGTCCGCGAGCGAATCGCCGCCGATCTTGATCTTGACCACGGAATAGCCGAGGTCGAGATACTTCTTCATTTCGTCCTGCAGCGCCTGCACGTTCTTGCCCGGATAGTAATAGCCGCCCGCCGCATAGACGAAAACCTTGTCGTCGACATCGCCGCCGCGATAGCGCTCGCCGAGCACCCGGTACAGCGGCTTGCCTTCTATTTTCGCAACCGCGTCCCATACCGCCATGTCGAGCACGCCCACCGCCACCGAGCGCTCGCCGTGGCCGCCGGGCTTCTCGTTCGCCATTGCGCATGCCCATATCCGGTGCGGATCGAGATTGTCGCCCGCGTCGTTGAGCAGCGATCTTGCCTCGGCGCCCATGATGCGCGGAATGAAACGCTCGCGTAAAAGCCCGCTCTGCGCGTAACGTCCGTTCGAGTTGAAGCCATAGCCGACCACCCGTTTGCCGTTGCGCTTGACGTCAGTCACCACCGCGACGACGCTCGCGGTCATTTTGGAAAAATCGATGTACGCGTTGCGGATATCCGAGCTGATCGGCGCAACGGTTTCGTGGATAGCGGTGATTCGCATCAGGATTGAGGAGTCAGGATTGAGGATTGAGGGATTAGCTAAAGCGGCAGCACAGGATTTTACTCAATCCTCAATCCTAAATCCTCAATCCAGCTTTACGTTCGCCGCTTTCGCGACCTTGCTCCAGCGGTCGATTTCGGAGGCGAGGTAGGCAGAAAATTCAGCGGGCGAACTGCCGATGACTTCTGCGCCCAGCGCCTGCAGGCGCTCCTGCATGTCGGGCAGTTTGAGTATGCGCACGATCTCGGCGTTGAGTTTGTTGACCACGGCCGGCGGCGTGCCGCCCGGCGCCATCACGCCGCCCCACGATACCGATTCGAAGCCCGGCACGGCGGACTCAGCAACCGTCGGCACCTCTGGCAGCGAGCGCACGCGGTTCTTGCTGGTGACAGCGATTGCGCGCAACTTGCCGGACCTTACATAAGGCGTCGCCGCGACCACCGTGGGCACGCTCATCGCGATCTGCCCGGCTATGGCATCGGTCATCGCTGGCACGTCGCCTTTATAAGGCACATGCGTGATGCGGATGCCGGTCATCGATTTCATGAGCTCCATCGACAGATGATTCGACGAGCCATAGCCGCCCGTGCCATAGCTCAACTGCTCCGGCTTCGCGCGGGCGAGCGCGAAAATTTCTTTCAGCGTTTGTGCAGGCAGATAGGGATTGACGACAAGAATGTTGGGCACCAGCGTCGTCAATGTCACCGCCGTGAAATCCTTGACGGGATCGTACGGCAGCTTGCTGTAGACCGCGGGATTAATCGCGTTGGGCCCGAGGTTGGCCATCAATATCGTATAGCCGTCGGCGGGCGACTTGGCGACGAGTTCGAGCGCGACAATCCCGTTGGCACCTGCGCGGTTATCGACGGCTACTGTCTGACCCCACGCCTCGGTCATTTTCTGGCCAAGCAGGCGCGCGGTCACGTCGGACGCGCCGCCCGGCGCGTAGGGCACCACGAAACGGATGGATTTCGCCGGAAACTCCTGGGCAGTCGCCAGCGAAGCCGCGACGAGCATCGCGGAGACAACAATGCGCATTGGAGTGCCTACGCCGCTTGCTTGTGCAGCATGCCGGCGGCACGCAGCACGTCGGCGATTTGCTTGCGCGTCGCCTCGTCGGGTTGATGCGTGGGCGGCCGCACTACGGGAGAACTAAGGCGCCCCGCGAGCACCATCGCATATTTCATGCGCGCATGCGCGTCGCCGGTCGGCTCGCCCATTCCGTAAACGATGTCCTTCAGCGGGTTGATGCGCGCCTGGCAATCCATCGCGCGTTTCAAGTCGCCGGCATGCACCGCATTCACGAGCTCGAGTATCAGTTCGGGAATGAACGACGCAAAGCCGAGCAGCCCGCCGTCGACGCCCTGCACCATCGAGGCGAGCAGGTATTCATCGTGACACGTCAGCACGGCGGCATCGGGATTCGCCTTGCGTATCGCCTCGATGTCGCGCGCGTACTTGTTCATTTCGCGGGTGCCCACTTTGAAGACCTTCACCCATGGCAACTGCGCGAGATCCGCCAGCACTTCGCAGGTATAGCTCGCTTTGGACCACGCGGGGTAGACGTGCACGGCGAGATCGAGCCCGGAGGCTTCGCCGATCGCCGCGAAATATTCGACGACATGGCCGGGCCGCATGCCGAAACGCAGCCAATGATGCGGCGGCATGATATCGAGACCCGACGCGCCGGCATCCTTCTGCAGCAGCGCCTGCTCGACGGCTTCGTGGATGCCCTCGGCAGTCACCGCCGAAATCACCGGCAGCTTGCCTTTCAGCTCGTCCGCGACGATGCGCGTGACTTCGACGCGCTCTTTCAAGGTGAGGCTGAACACGTCGCCGGTGTGACCGTTGGTCATCAAGGCCGAAATGCCTTTGTGCGTGGCAAGCCAGCTCGTCAGTCGGCGCAGATCGGCTTCGTCGACCGAGTAATCGGCCTTGAGCGGCAGCGCAAGCGCCGGGATGATGCCTTTGTAATTCCATTGCCTGGCCATTGAATCTCCCGCGAGTGAATTGGAGCGCGCCAGTATAACGATGCACCACTTTCATCGCAAACCCGCGCGGCGCGTTCGCCGTTGTGATCAGTTATGATTTGGTGCTCGTAGATCCCTCCACTTTAACGCTGAATATCAAATTCCCATGAAATCCGACACCGTATCCCCGATGATGCAAAAATTGAGCGCGCATATCGCCGCTGCCGCTGCGCGCCCGCTGCCGAAGGAAGTAACGGACCGCGCCAAACTGCATCTGGTCGATACGTTCGCGGCGATGATTTCGGGCTCCCGCCTTTTGCCCGGCCAAAAGGCGATTGCATATGCAAAAACACTGGGCGGCAAATCCGCGGCGGGCATCATCGGCACGCGCATGGTCACGACGCCGCAAAATGCGGCGCTCGCCAACGGCATGTTCGGTCACGCCGACGAAACGGACGACACCCACCCGCCTTCGCTCACGCATCCCGGCACCAGCGTCGTGCCTGCGGCGCTGGCGATCGGCGAGCAAAACCGGCTTGCGGGCAAAGCGGTATTGCGCGCGATCGTGCTCGGCTACGACATCTGCGCGCGCGTGCTGCTCACGTTAAAACCGATGCCGTACCTGCGCTCCGGCCACCACGCCGCCGCGACCGGCCAGGTGTTCGGCGCCGCTGCAGCAGCCGGTGCGCTGCTCAAGCTCAATGCGCGCAAAGTCCGCTTCATGCTCTCGTATGCGGGCCAGCAGACCGCCGGCCTCTATACGATGTTCCGCGATCCGGAGCACATCGAGAAAGCGTATGCGATGGGCGGCATGCCGGCGCACAACGGCACACAGGCGGCGCTGATGGTCAATCACGGCTGGACCGGCGTCGAAGACATTTTTTCGGGCGAGCGCGATTTCTTTTTCACGTTCGCGCCGGCGGAAATCGACCGCGACGACATGGTGCACGGCTTGGGCACGGACTATGAAATCATGCGCGCCGGGATCAAGCGCTGGCCGGTCGGCGGCCCGATCCAGGGGCCGATGCACGTGCTGCGTGATCTCATCGTGCAGCACGGCATCAAGGCAGCCAACGTCGAGAAAATCATCGCGCGCATGCCCGACAAGGAACTCGAAATCGTCAACAACCGCGCGTCGCCCGACATATCGGTGCAGCACTTGCTCGCGGTCATGCTTGTGGACGGCAACGTCACGTTCAAGTCCGCGCACAGCTTCCGGCGCATGCGCGACCCGAAGGTGCTGGCCGTGCGCAAACGCATCGAAGCGGTCGGCGACCCAACGCTGACGGACGTGCAGCGGCGCTGGCGCTGCGTGATGGAAGTTCACCTCAAAGACGGCCGCGTGCTCAATCACCAGACGCTGGCGGCCAAGGGCAGCTCCGAAAATCCATTGACGCCGGCGGAAGAAAACGAAAAAGCGCTCGATCTGATCGTGCCTATCCTCGGCAGGCAGAAAAGCGCCGCGCTGCTGGACGCGCTGTGGAATTTTGACGAGATTGCGGACGTGCGCGCGCTGCGCAAGCTGTACCAAGCGTAATTCAACCGGAGACCGCACTATGATGCCTCCCGAATACGATATCACCGGAAAAGTCGTCTTTATCACAGGAGCCGGACGCGGCATCGGCAAGGGCATTGCGCAAGTGCTCGCCGAGGCCGGTGCGGACGTCGCTCTCAATGCGTTGACGCCGAAGTACGTCGTCGGCACCGCGGCGGCAATCGCGGCGGCGTCCGGAAGGCGAGTCATGCCGATCATTGCCGACGTGACAAAGTCGGACGACGTCCGCCGCGCCGTTGAGTCGGCGCTCTCCGCGTTCGGGCGCATCGACGTTCTGGTCAACGCACTGGGAGACTCCATCCGCAAACCGCTGGTGGCGCTGCCCGGCCAAGAGGGCGACAGCGCCGCCATCTCCGACGATGATCTCAAGTTCATCATGGACATCAACCTGACGGAGGCGCTGCTTTGCACGCGCGCCGTCGGGCCGCACATGCTCGCGCGCCGGTCCGGCAAGATTATCAATATCGCCGCGTGGACCGCGCATCAGGGCGGCAAGGATCGGGTCCTCTACACAACCGCCAAGACCGCGCTCGCCGGCTTTACGCGGGCGCAGGCGATTGAATGGGCGCCCTTCGGCGTGCACGTTAACGCCATTGCGCCGGGCCTTTTTCCGGACGCCGTGACGTCCGGCGAAGCGCGCGTGCGCCAAACCACTGAGAATGCAAAGAAGTCGGTCCCGCTGGGGCGGCCCGGTCAGTTGAGAGAGTGTGGTTTACTTGCGCTTTACCTCGCGTCAACCGCTTCGGACTACATGACCGGGCAGACGATACTGCTCGACGGCGGGCTCGGACTCTAGCAATCAGGCGGACGCGGTGATCAGATGACGGATCAAAGGGCATTCAGCTGACATTTCCAGCCGGGTATTGCAGCTCACTCGGCCTTGATGCCCGCATCCTTGATTACGCCCGCCCACACCGCGGTTTCGGCGCTCATGCGGGCCGCGAGCTTCTGCGGCGTGCTGGTTTCGACGTCGAGGCCCTGACGCGACATCGCCTCCTGCACGTCGGGCAATTCCACCGCCTTTATCGCCGCGCCGCGGATCTGGTTCACGATAGCAGCCGGAGTTTTGGCCGGCACCAGCAGCGC
>Ga0207682_10001287_pt1 | contig 11520 bp, 12 predicted proteins | sample KBSM63metaG_FD_184332 | JGI IMG/M metagenome (GOLD analysis project Ga0207682, IMG submission 184332) | Miscanthus rhizosphere microbial communities from Kellogg Biological Station, Michigan, USA - KBS M6-3 metaG (SPAdes) (version 2) | ecosystem: Host-associated > Plants > Roots > Rhizosphere >... | reverse complement strand
ACGTCCCGTACGTGCTGGCAGTCATGGCCACGGCAGGGTTGTACGACGACTCCGGCAAGTGGCTCTATCACACGGGCCTGCCCGCCAAGAGCGGCGTTGGTGGCGGGATCATCGCCGTGGCGCCGGGCAAGTTCGGGATCGCCGTCATCTCCCCGCCACTCGATGACGCCGGGAACAGCGGCGAGGAAGGCCTATCCTCGGCCGTTGCCGATCATTTGTCTGATCCCGACCCCGTGATCGCCGAGGCGGCGGCCTGGGCCATGGGCAGACTTCAGGGGCGCGCGAGCGAGGCTATGCAGGCCGGCTGAGGCGTGTTGTTGCCGTTGGCGAGCCGCGTATCCACGTGGGTGATCCGCTCGACGTTGCCCTGCAAGTAAAGGTAGGCGTCAAGCACACAGCTTCCGCGCCACTGGAGCTTGAGGCCCGGCCCCTCGCGAATCTGCAGCACCGGCTGCCCCAGGCGGGCCATGGCTTCGCCGGCGGTAAGGCCGATCAGGCTGCTGGGGACCGACGGCTCGACCGACGCCGGCGGCGTGGCGGTAGCCGGAGGCTCGGGCGCTCGAGCGACGCATCCGGCGAGCAGCAAGGCGGCGGCCAGGGTGACAAGAATACGCATGCCGCAGTCATGGCGGCCGCTTCCCGGCGAGGCAAGCTTGCCGCATTCGGCGCGCACAGCTAGGCGCGCGCTTTCTCCCGCAAAGACAAGGTGCTTTTCGAATGACCGACTGCCGTCTCGACGTGCTGTGCATCGGCAATGCCATCGTCGACGTCATCGCCGACGCCGACGACGCTTTCCTCACCTCCGAGGGGCTGACCAAAGGATCGATGCGCCTGATCGACGCCGAGGAAGCGGAGCGGCTTTATTCGCACATGGGCCCCGCGCGGGAGATCAGCGGCGGTTCGGCTGCGAACACGGCGGCGGGAGTCGCGGCGCTCGGCGCTCGCGCCGGCTTCATCGGGCAGGTCGCTCCCGACCAGCTCGGCGCCTTCTACAAGCATGACCTGACCGCTGCGGGAGTGGAGTTCACGACCGAGCCGAGGGATTTCGGAATTCCGACCGCGCGCTCGATGATCCTGGTCACGCCCGACGGCCACCGGACCATGAATACCTTCCTCGGCGCCGCGCAGCATCTCCCGTCGAGCGCGCTTGACGAGGAGCAGATCCGCTCAGCCGGTATCCTCTATCTCGAAGGCTATCTCTGGGATCCGGAAACGCCCCGCTACGCGATGGTCCGCGCCATCGAGGTCGCGCGCGAGGCCGGCCGCAAGGTTGCCTTCACTTTGTCGGACAGCTTCTGCGTCGAGCGCCACCGCGACGGTTTCAACGCGCTGATCGACCAGGGCCGGATCGACATCCTCTTCGCCAACGAGGACGAGATCCAGGCGATGGCCGGAGTTGCTCACGTCGATACGGCGGTCGCTGCGTTCAAGGACAAGGTGGAGACGCTCGTTGTCACGCGCAGCGAGAAGGGCGCGCTTGCGACCCAGCGCGGCGAGCGAGCAGACGTCCCGGCGGCCCCGGTCGAGAAGGTTGTCGATACGACGGGGGCAGGCGACCTGTTCGCGGCCGGCTTCCTCACCGGACAGGCGCAGGGTTTGAGCCTCGAGCAGTCCCTGAAGCTCGGCGCGATCGCGGCCGCCGAAGTCATTTCCCATTACGGCGCCCGGCCTGAGGCCGACCTCACGGCACTCGCCGGAGAGCTTGCCGCCTAAAAAGAAGGGGCGGCCCCGGAGGACCGCCCCAAAGTCTCACCAGAGTTGTGCTTACGGACGAATGCGGGGTTCTCCGCTCTCGTCGCGGGGTGCGTCTTCCGGATAATAAGGCGTTTCGTCATCGGCCATGACCAGATGACCCTTCGCCAGCTCGGAATTGTGCATCCCGTAGACGAAGTAGAGCACGATCATCGCCGCCGTGTACCAGCCGAAAATGACCAGGACGTAGGTCGGAACCGACGTGATCAGCCAAAGGCAAGACGCGATGCCGAGCGCCGGCACTACCGGATAGAAGGGCACGCGGTATCCGCGCGGGATCTCCGGGTGCGTCCGGCGAAGCCAGATGACCGACAGGCAGACGACGGCGAAGGCAGCAAGCGTGCCAACGGAGGTCATGTCGCCAAGGCTGTTGATATCGAAGATGCCGGCTGCCGCTGCCACGACGAGGCCAACCAGAAGCGTGTTGATCCACGGCGTCCGGAACTTCGGGTGAACCGTTGCGAACACCTTGGGCAGCAGGCCGTCGCGGGCCATCGTGTAGAAGATGCGGGTCTGACCATACATCAGCACGAGGATGACCGACGTCAGGCCGATGATCGCGCCGATCTTGATGGTTTTCGCGAACCACGCCCATTGCGGGCCGAAGGCATCGACCGCGACGGCGACCGGATCGGGCACGTTGAGCGAGGTGTAAGGGACGATCAGGGTCATCACGATCGACACGAGAATGTAGATGACCGTGCAGGCGACCAGCGAGCCGATGATCCCGAACGGCATGTCCTTGCCCGGATCCTTGGCCTCCTGTCCGGCCGTCGAGACCGCTTCGAAGCCGATGTAGGCGAAGAAAACGATCGAGGCGGCGCGGATGATTCCGCTCCAGCCGAACTCGCCGTCCTTGCCCGTCGGTGCCGGAATGAACGGGTCCCAATTGGGCGTGTAGGCGGGCAGATTCGTGAGGATGATGAAGCCGCCGACCAAGATGAAGGCGACCAGCACCGTCACCTTGATCGCGACGATGGCATTATTGAACTTGGCCGATTCCGAGACGCCGATGCACAGCAGGACGGCCAGCGCGGCGCACACAAGGAATGCGGGAAGGTTGAAGACGTAGACCACCGGAGCGCCGTTCACGAGAACGTCCACCCCATCCTTCTGCAGGTGGTGTCCCACCGGCCCCGTCAGTGCCGCGGGAATGTGCAGGCCGAGGTCGCCGAGGAGGCTGACCATATAGCCTGACCAGCCAACGGCAACGACCGATGCGGCCAGGCCGTATTCTAGCAGCAGCAGCGCGCCCATCACCCAGGCGGCAAATTCGCCGATGGTCGCGTAGCTGTAGGTGTAGGCCGAGCCCGACACCGGAAGCGTGGAGGCAAGCTCCGCATAGCAGAGGCCGGCGAAGGCGCAGATGATGCCGGCAATTGCGTAAGAAAACAGGACGGCCGGACCGGCATGGAGTGCCGCTGCATTGCCCGTGCGGACGAAGATGCCCGCGCCGATGATGCAGCCGATGCCCAGGAACACCAGGTTCCAGGGCCCGAGAGACCTCTTGAGCTCGCTGGTGCGCGTTTCTTCCTGAACCTGGGCGACGCTCTTACGCAGCGTCATTCGCCCGAGCAGTCCCCGCTTCGGAGCCGCAGTCGCCATCAATTCTCCCCTCAAATGGCAGATTGTCTTTGACGGCGGAACCTAGCGGCTCGGCGTGAGAGGGCAATCCCCTTACCGCGCCAGCATCGGCCCCAAAGGCTGCCCGCCGAAGATATGAACGTGGAGATGCGGCACTTCCTGGCCGCCGCGGAGCCCGATGTTGGCAAGCACCCGATAGCCCTGCGGAACGAGGCCGGCGTCGCGTGCGATCTTGCCGATCGCCCGGGTAAGCCCCGCAATCTCCGCGTCGGACGCCATTTCGGAAAAGTCGTCCCAGGACACGTATGAACCCTTTGGGATCACGAGGATATGGACCGGGGCCAATGGGTTGATGTCGTGGAAGGCGAGGACCTGATCGTCCTCATAGACCTTGCTGGACGGCAGCTCGCCGCGGAGGATCCGGGCGAAGATGTTATTGTCGTCATAGGGTTGCGTCGGATCGATCGGCATGAAGGACTCCGCTTGACCGGTTTGCGGCGTCCGTTACCACGGGTGGTGATGAGCGACGAGACTCCTGAAAGCCTGATCCCGTACGACGAGATCGTGCAGGAGGCCCTGCGCGATGTGGTCGGCCGGGTGCTCGGCCAGGTCGAGCGGACCGGCGCGCTTCCGGGCGAGCATCACTTCTACATCACATTCAGAACGCGCATGCCCGGCGTCAGCATTCCGAAGCATCTCACCGAGCGCTTCCCCGACGAAATGACCATCGTCCTCCAGCACCGCTTCTGGGACCTGAAGGTCGGGAAGGATTCGTTCAGCGTCGGCCTGTCCTTCGGAGGCGTGCCCTCCACCCTGCACGTGCCCTTCGCGGCGGTCACCGACTTCGTCGACCCCGCGGTCGACTTCAGCCTGAAGTTCCAGGCGAACGGAGCCGACGACATTCACGAAGAGCATGAGGAAGCCGAAAATGACGCGCCTCAGGCCGAGGCGAGCGACGACGGCTCGAACGTCGTCAACGTGGACTTCACGCGCAAGAAATAGCAGGAGCCCGCCATCGCGAGCGGAGCGGGGGCTCCTCGCAATGACGAAGGACCGACCATTTCCATGAACACGCGTACCGAATCCGACAGTTTCGGCCCGATCGAAGTCCGCGCAGACGCCTATTGGGGCGCACAGACCGAACGTTCGATCGAGAACTTCCCGTTTGGGCCGCGAGAGCAGATGCCGCTCGAGATCGTCCGTGCGCTCGGTTTCATCAAGCAGGCGGCGGCGCGCGTGAACGCCCGTATCGGCGGCCTCGATCCGCAGCTAGCCGAGGCGATCCAGCAGGCGGCGGCGGAAGTCGCCCGCGGCGATCTCGACAGCCAGTTCCCGCTGGTGATCTGGCAGACTGGCTCCGGCACGCAATCCAACATGAACGCGAACGAGGTCATCGCGGGCCGGGCGAACGAAAAGCTGGCCGGCACGCGCGGCGGCAAGACGCCGGTTCACCCGAACGACCATGTTAACAAGGGACAGTCGTCGAACGACAGCTTCCCGACGGCCCTGCATGTCTCGGCGGCGCGCGCGGTCAATGCCCGGCTTTTGCCGGCGCTCAGGATCATGCACGACCGCCTCGCCGATTTGGCGAAGCGGTGGGAAGGCATCGTCAAGATCGGCCGCACCCATTTGCAGGATGCGACTCCGCTGACGCTCGGGCAGGAATTCTCCGGCTACGCGCAGCAGCTCGCCGACAATATCGAGCGGGTCGAAGGCGTTATGCCGCGATTGTACCGCCTCGCGCAGGGCGGCACCGCAGTGGGGACCGGGCTCAACGCACCAGCGGGCTTTGCTGAGGCATTCGCGAAGGAAATCGCGAACCTGACTCAGCTGCCGTTCACCAGCGCCCCAAACAAATTCGCTGAGCTGGCCGCCCACGACACGATGGTCGAGCTGTCGGGCGTGCTGAACACCATTGCCGTGTCGCTGACGAAGATCGCCAACGACATCCGCCTGCTCGGCTCGGGGCCGCGGTCAGGCCTTGGCGAGCTGAAGCTTCCGGAGAACGAGCCGGGCAGCTCGATCATGCCCGGCAAGGTCAATCCGACGCAGGCCGAAATGCTGACCATGGTAGCGGCGCAGGTGATGGGCAATCATGTCGCGGTGACCGTCGGGGGGTTGCAGGGCCACCTGGAGCTCAACGTGTTCAAGCCGCTGATCGGCGCCAACGTGATTCGATCCATCAACATCCTCAGCACCGGCATGGAAAGCTTCACTCAGCGCCTGCTGGACGGCCTGGAGCCGGACGAAGCGCGCATCGCGGAGCATATGAAGCGTTCTTTGATGCTGGTGACGGCGCTGGCGCCGGAAATCGGCTACGACAATGCTGCGGCCATCGCGAAGCATGCGCACAAGAAGGGCCAGACTCTCAAGGAAGCGGGGCTGGAGCTTGGACTGGTGGACGAGGAAACGTTCGATCGAGTGGTCAAGCCGGAGAATATGATCGGCGGCTGAGCAAAGGGGGCGGGGATGAAGTCTTTCGTACTGGTTTCGATTCTCGCGCTCGCGCTGGCGCGATGCGTCCATCCGGGAGAAGCGCCGAGGAGCCTGGTCGGCCTGTGGGGCGGCCAGGGGATCGGCATGGACATCGAAGGCGGCGTCGGTGCAGTCCAATATGATTGCGCAGCAGGCACTATCGACCAGGCGCTGCCTCCTCAGGGTCCCTTCAGCGTCCAGGGAACGCACAGGGCGGGGCAGATCGGCCAGGTTCGCGTGGGTCAGGTCTTCACCGCGCAGCAGGCGACCTATTCCGGTCAGATCGTCAAGGACCAGATGACCATGACGGTAAAGCTGGAAGACGGGACCGAGCTCGGGCCGTTCACCTTGAACTACGGCGTGGCGCCCATCCTCACTCGCTGCGAGTAATCAGGGCAGTTGGATCGACAGGCGAACGCCCAGATTGTCCATTCCGGGGTTCTGCTTCCCGAAGATCTGAGCGTGGCTCATGTGGACCCAACTGGCCTCGATCGTCATCCGGCTGTTGATCCGCGCGCCGATACCCAGTTCGGGCTCGAATAGGACGCGGCTGCCGAATTCGGTTTCGTCGTTGGACGTGTCCTGGAAATTCTTCGCGGAGCCGGTGTGAACGAGGATCCCGAGCCCCGGCCGGATGAAGATCGCGTCTCCGAACTTCGCCGACAGACCGAGAGCCGCATAATGCGTCTTGCCGGAGGTGTTGACCGCAGCGAAGGCATAGGGCTGCAGCGGCGTCTTGCCGATCCGATCGCCGCGCCAGCCAAGCTGAACATCGGCGCCGTCTTCCACGCCGCCCAAGGACAGCGGAGTGTCGACATCGTGAACGTAAAGCCCCCCGAAGATCTCACCTGCATGCGCCGGCGTGGCAGCGAACGCCGACGCGATCAGCGCCGACATGGCCAGGGTCAATATTTTCACGAATCGAAATCCCCCCAAATCCGTCATTTCCAGATGCATGGGGCTGAATCGCGACGAAGGCTAGGCACCTGATTGCCACAGTTTCAGGGTTTCGTTCGGCGCCAGCAGCATCCAGACGTTGAGCGTCAGATTGTCGCGGATGACGAACAAAGGCACCAGCTCCAGCGCCAGCACGACAGCGACCGAGGCCCACAGCGGGAGCTTCCGAGCCAGCAAAAAACCGAGACCCATCATGGCGATGTCGGATACGGAATTGAGCACGCTGTCGCCGGTGTAGCCGAGTGCGGCGGTCGCCTCGCGGTAGCGGTTGATGATCATCGGCGTATTCTCGACGATCTCCCACGCCGCCTCGATGGTCAGCGCGGCAAGGAACCGCCTTTCGATGGGCCATTTCCGCGCGGCCAGCGAAAGGGCCCCATAGAAGAGGAAGCCATGGACGATGTGGCTGGGGCTGTACCAGTCGGAAAGCATCTGGCTGGTCCGTGAGCTGTTCACTTGCCCGACCCAGAAGTCGATCGTGCCGCAGGTGCAGATGAGCGGTCGGCCCATCAGATAGAGGAGGGCGGCGGTCGCGGCCACGAGGAGGGGGGCGGCGGCGGCCGCGCGCGTCGAGCGGGTCATTCAGCGCGAGGTTAGCAGACGGAAGCAGCTTGCAAAGCATAGCCGTTCGCCCGATCAAACGCCCTATGCTCCGAGCCTACGGACCGAATTGCGACGGCAGCGTCATCGATCCGGCCAAGGGCCAGCGAATTCCCGACGACGCGACCTGGATCGACCTCGACGAACCGACCCGGGAGGAGGACAAGCTCGTCGAGGAATGCGTTGGCGTGCAGGTCCCGACCCGCGAGGACATGAGCGAGATCGAACCGTCCAGCCGACTCTACGAGCAGAACGGCACGCTCTACATGACTGTGGGTGCGCTGTACGGCGTCGAGGACGGACATCCCAAGAGCGACCCGATCGGCTTCGTCCTCACCGATAGCCGGCTGGTAACGGTTCGCTACGTCACGCCCAAGCCGATCCGGGCGTTCCAGCAACACGCGCACAGGGACAAGACGCTGGTGCAGGACGCGCTGACCGCGGCCTACGGCCTGCTCGATTCGATCATCGACAGGCTTGCCGACGAGCTTGAGGAAGTGGGCCGGGAGATCGAAAAAATCTCAGCTCACATCTTCGAGAAGTCGACGAGTGCCAGGCGGATCCCGGCGGATCGGCTGACGGCGCTCCTCGGCCGGATCGGTCGAGTTCAGTCCCTTCTCGCGCACATCCGCATCACTGCGGTCAGCACCGCCCGAATGCTGAGCTTCTTCCTGGCGTCCGGTCGTCTGAGGTCGCCCGAAACGGAGGGGATTCGGGGCCACGTTCAAGCCCTTCTCAGCGATACGAAGTCGCTCACGGACCACAGCGCCTTTCTGGGCGACAATCTCACCTTCCTGCTGGATGCTTCCCTGGGCCTCATCAGCATCGAGCAAAACGCCGCGATGAAGCTCTTCTCCTGGGCCGCGCTCGTCTTCCTTCCGCCGACATTGATCGCCGGCGTCTACGGCATGAACTTCGAGCATATGCCGGAGCTGAAATGGCTGTTCGGCTATCCGATGGCCCTGACGCTGATCGTGATCAGCGCTGTCGCCCCCCTTTGGTACCTCAAGCGGCGGGGCTGGATTTAGCCCCGTTTGCGGGCTGCTTGGGTGATTGCTAAGGGCCTCCCCGCTGCCCATTTAACGGCTGCCCCCAGAACCCAAGCTCTCGCAGGACAAGTTCCAATGATCCCGACCGGCCAGGATAGCCTCAACACTCGCTCGAACCTGACCGTCGGAGACCGAAGCTACTTTTATTATTCGCTGCCCAAGGCGGCCGAGCAGCTCGGCGACATCAGCCGCCTTCCCTTCTCCATGAAGGTGCTGCTTGAGAACCTTCTGCGGTTCGAAGACGGGACGACCGTTACCCGCGAAGACCTCCAGGCGATGGTCGACTGGCAGAAAGAGCGGAGCATCGCGCGGGAGATCCAGTATCGCCCGGCGCGCGTGCTGATGCAGGACTTCACCGGGGTCCCGGCGGTGGTCGATCTCGCCGCCATGCGCGATGCGATGAAGCAGCTCGGCGGCGATGCTCAGAAGATCAATCCGCTCGTCCCGGTCCACCTGGTCATCGACCACAGCGTGATGGTCGACGAGTTCGGCACGCCCAAGGCCTTCGAGCGCAACGTCGAGCTGGAATATGCCCGCAACGGCGAGCGCTACGAGTTCCTGAAGTGGGGCAGCGGCGCATTCGACAATTTCAAGGTCGTGCCGCCGGGAACCGGCATCTGCCACCAGGTGAACCTCGAGCATATCGCGCGCGGCGTCTGGTCGGACGAGGACGACAATGGCGAGCACGTCGCCTTTCCCGACACACTGGTCGGGACCGACAGCCATACGACGATGGTCAACGGCCTCGGCGTGCTCGGCTGGGGCGTCGGCGGGATCGAAGCGGAAGCGGCGATGCTCGGCCAGCCCGTATCGATGCTTATCCCGGAGGTCGTCGGCTTCCGCCTTTCGGGCGCGCTCAAGGAAGGCATTACCGCGACCGATCTGGTGCTGACCGTGACTCAAATGCTTCGCGCCAAGGGCGTGGTGGGCCGCTTCGTAGAATTCTACGGCCCGGGCCTCGACAGCATGAGCGTGGCCGATCGCGCGACCATCGCCAACATGGCGCCCGAATATGGCGCGACCTGCGGCTTCTTCCCGATCGACGACCGAACGCTCGAATATATGCGGCTGACCGGCCGTCCGGACGAGGACGTCGAGCTGACCCGCGCTTACTGCCAGGCGCAGGGCCTGTGGCGCGACAACGCCAGCCCCGAGCCGGTCTTCACCGACACGCTAGACCTCGACATGAACACCATCGAGCCGTCGCTCGCCGGGCCGAAGCGACCGCAGGACCGCGTCGTGCTCAGCGACGTCGACGACCAGTTCAACGCCGAGCTGGAGCATACCTACAAGAAGCTCAACGACCCCCGCGTCGCTGTGGAAGGCGAGCAGTTCGATGTCGGCAATGGCGACGTCGTGATCGCCGCGATCACCAGCTGCACCAACACGTCCAATCCGTCGGTTCTGGTTGCCGCCGGGCTTGTCGCACGAAAGGCGCGCGCCAAGGGATTGCTTCCCCAGCCTTGGGTCAAAACCAGCCTCGCCCCGGGAAGCCAGGTGGTCACCGACTATCTCAAGGCCAGCGGGCTGGAGGAGGACCTCGACGCCATGGGGTTCGACCTCGTCGGCTATGGCTGCACGACGTGCATCGGCAATTCCGGCCCGCTTGCCGAGCCGATCAGCAAGGCGATCAACGAGAACGACCTCGTCGCGGTCAGCGTGCTCTCGGGCAACCGCAATTTCGAGGGCCGCGTGTCGCCGGACTGCCGTGCCAACTATCTCGCCTCGCCGCCGCTGGTGGTTGCCTACGCGCTGAAGGGCACGGTGCGCGCCGACCTAGTGCACGAGCCGATCGGGATCGGCAGCAATGGCGAGCCGGTGTTCCTCAAGGACATCTGGCCGTCGAACGAAGAGATCCGTTCGCTGATCGACGCGCACGTCCATTCGGACATGTTCCGCAAGCGCTATGCCGACGTCTATCATGGCGACGAGCGGTGGCGGGCGATCCCCGTCTCGGGCGGCGACACCTACGGCTGGCCGCCGACCTCGACCTACATCCAGAACCCGCCTTATTTCACCGGCATGACGATGGAGCCGGTGCCGCCGGGCGACATCGATCGGGCGCGGCCGCTGGCGGTGTTCGGGGATTCGATCACTACCGACCACATCTCGCCCGCCGGCGCGATCAAGCCGGACAGCCCGGCCGGCCGCTATCTGCTGGAGCGGCAGGTCAGCCGCGGCGAGTTCAACAGCTACGGTTCGCGCCGCGGCAATCACGAAGTGATGATGCGCGGAACGTTCGCCAACATCCGCATCCGCAATAAGATGCTGGAGAATGTCGAGGGCGGCTTCACTCGCTATGCTCCTACCGGCGAGACGATGGCGATCTACGACGCCGCCATGGCCTACAAGCACGACGACCGTCCCCTCGTAATCATCGCCGGCAAGGAATATGGCACGGGCAGCTCGCGCGACTGGGCTGCGAAGGGCACGGTACTGCTCGGAGTCCGCGCGGTGATTGCCGAGAGCTTCGAGCGCATCCACCGGTCGAACCTGGTCGGCATGGGCGTGCTTCCGCTGCAGTTCCAGGCGGGTGAAGGCGCCGACACGCTGGGGCTCGACGGCACCGAGAAATATACGATCATCGGCATCAGGGAGCTGAAGCCGCGGCAGGACGTGACCGTTCAGGTCATCAAGGATGACGGCCGCGAGTTCAGCTTCACTGCGCGCTGCCGTATCGATACCTACAACGAGCTCGAATATTTCAGGTCGGGCGGAATCCTGCACTACGTGCTTCGGAAGCTCGCCGCCCAGTGATTGGGCATCGATGACGCCGGTCGAAATCGCGGTCGAGATCGCGGGCTGGGCAGGCGCTTCGCTGATCCTGCTCGGCTACCTGCTGATCACGGCCGGCAAGCTGACCGGGCAGTCTCCGGCCTATCAGTGGATGAACGTTGCCGGAGCGGCGGGCTTCATCGTCAACGGCTGGTGGCACGGCGCGATTCCATCCGCCGCTCTGAACATTGTCTGGATGCTGATCGGCGCGGTTGCCTTGCTGCGGATTGCGGCAAGGCGCAGAAAGGTCGCTGAAGCCGTCAAATAGGGGACGCGGATGCGCGCTGCAGCGACGTTGGCGATGCTGGCCCTAAGCGCTGCCGCCCCC
>Ga0207682_10001285_pt1 | contig 11521 bp, 9 predicted proteins | sample KBSM63metaG_FD_184332 | JGI IMG/M metagenome (GOLD analysis project Ga0207682, IMG submission 184332) | Miscanthus rhizosphere microbial communities from Kellogg Biological Station, Michigan, USA - KBS M6-3 metaG (SPAdes) (version 2) | ecosystem: Host-associated > Plants > Roots > Rhizosphere >... | reverse complement strand
CCTCAATCACCGGCTGGCCGCCCGAGTGGTGCTCTGCCCCGTAGGCGTGGGCCTGACCGTTGAGCACTTGCCCATCATCCTGGATGCGCTCCGACGGCCGTTTGCCGAGAAATTCGAAAGAGCGAGATGACCTCCGGAGAGCGGACGCCCTGGCCGAAGTGTGTGGTGCCGCTCAACACAAGCGAGTGAAGTTGTCCGTGACCGCCGCCATCCCCTAAATCGCGGCAGGATCGTCAGTCCACCGGTAGCCCCGCATCCGTGCATGCGCGACATGAACGCTGGAGCACAGATAACGGTACTGAGATCTTGTCCGCTGGGGTCGATCTGCGACCCTCAACGATGGTCGCAGTTCGGCCATAACCGGCCGGCCGGTATCAGCCCCCAGTTTTCCGAAAACCGAACTCTTGGCAGCGACAAATGTCCCGATACAATGCCCAAGGCGCAACGTCGCGCCGCAAGGAATCGCTTGACCCCAATGCAGCCAAGGCACTTTCAGCCGGGAGAAGGCAAGACGTTCAAGATCGGTCGGATGAGCATGACCTTCAAGACAACTGCTGCCGAAGACTGGAGTGCCTACACCGTCTGCGAGGCCATCGAGCCACCCCAGTCTGGCGCAGGCTACCACCGTCACCCAACATATGACGAGACGTTCATCATCTGCGAAGGACACTACGATTTCCGCCTCGGGGAAAAGTTGTTGAAGCTCGGCCCTGGCGATGTTGTCTTCATTCCACGGGGCACGCCACATGGCTTTGTCAGCACTGGCCCTGAAGTGGGCCGTCAAATCATCATCAGCTCGCCCGGAGGCATCTTCGACTCAATGATCGCTGAAGTGACCATGCTTGACACGGGAGACCCTACGCGAAATGCGTCAGAGGAAGCCAAAGCGATCGCGGCCAAGTATGGTCTGGAGTTCCTGCCAACATAGGCGATCCTGTTGGTCAGGCTGACCGCGGTTTTCAACTCATGAACGCTTCCTTGAACGCTACCTCGGTTACCCTCGAAGATGCCCGCGCGCAGGTGGCCGCTGGGACTGCGATTCGACATTCGCGAGCCTCATGAGCACGCCAACGGTGTGGCACCGGGTGCGCGACTGTTGCCAACGAGCCAGTTGAACCGACGTTTCGGGGAGATCCCGACCGACGCGACCAGGCCCGTACTTCTGATCTGCCACACGCAAAACCGGTCCAGCGCAGTGCAGCGCGCACTGCGCAACATGAATGGCTACGATCACGTCTGGTACGTCTACGGCGGAATGAGCGAGTGGGCACGGCGGGGATGGCCGATGGTACGACCCGGCAGTTGAATCCAGGTCCCCCTTAATAGTCCGGTTCCGACTCCAACCAAGCGACAGCTTCGGGTCGAGTGCGGTCGTCAGCGCGCCGCGCTTTGTACGCATCCAACGCTATCCCCGCGAGCCTTGCAGCGGCCGGCGCCGATGCGGCCGCACGCACGCACCCGTCGCGCCCATCGAAGCCTAGCTCTCAGTACAAAGTACTCGGTTCTTGCACGCCGCACTTCGTATGTCTACGAACCCTTTCGTGCCTCGAACGAGGTACTGAGTGCCTAGCACTCCGAGCGCCGGCAAAGCACATCGGGGGATTCGTAGCTGGCTGATCGCGTAGGCGCGGACCTACATCCAAAAGGTCATTTGTTGGGCGGCGCATTTAAAAAGTGTCCGGTATGGTCGAGTTGGGCGTGTCGCTGGTCACGCGTCTCCGTTAGCTGCTCGCGTCCGATGCTGCGAGTAGCGCCAAACCACCTGCGAATCCATGTCATCGAACGTCATTGAGCTGTTAAGGGCGCCCCGTTGGCGCGTGCTTGTCGCGCACCAGAGTGCGGACGTGCGGCACACGCTTCGCACATTGATCGAAGACCGCGACACCACCGTCGTGGAAGCCGCCGACGGAGAGGCTGCGCTCGGGGTTCTCGAGTTCTCACGATTTGACCTGCTCGTGCTGGAGCTCGACTTACCTGTTCAAGACGGCGTAACGGTGATGCAGCTGCATCGCGTCCTTCTCGCACACGAACGCGTTCGCGTCGACCCGCCGGCCGTGATTTTCACGCTCGCACCTGAAGTACGCAGAAGCGCCACGCTAACGGATTATCTGGTTTCACTTGGCGTAGGCGAGTTCATCGACGACGCGCCGCGGAGCGAGGCGGCGAGCCTGGTAGCGGCAGCCTTGCAGGCACGCGCAGCGCAAATGGCGACGGACAAGCCCGCTGTTGCATGAAGCGCGTCGCCAGAGCGGCGCGCAACGCCCACCCAACCCAGTCAGGGCCCCCTCGGTGCTTCGTACAACGAGCTGAGCGCCGGGAGCCTCGTCGCCGCATAGTTCCAAGCACCCAGAACGACGTCCGAAGTACGACGTTCTTCGCTCTGAGAACCGCGCTCGAGGCAGGACTAGCGACTAGGCCGAACCAAATGCCGGGTGCGAAGTACTTCGGACGCAGGGCTACGAAGCGCCTTTAGCCGTGATCGGCTCCGTGAGGCGGTGACTAGAGCGTCGCGTTTACAGCGTGATTCCTGCAACCGGCGGACCTTGTCGACCTTTACTACGCGCGGGGATCCCGCCGCTGCCTCCGTAGCGGGACAACCTGAACGTAATAGTAAAATAGGAAAGAGGTTCAAAAGGTCTACGAGGTCGTGGCCTCGAGCGCCTCGCCCCAGTCATATCCTTTCAACCCGACAGCGTCTTCAAAGAACTTCCTGCAGACGTCGATTGGCGGGAAGCGATAATGCGGCGCCGTGACGGAAAAGCCGTTGTGATCGGATGTTGTCGTGACCGACTGCGGGAATCCTGGGGGTAGCAGCCGTCGTAGATTCATTCCGAGGGACGTCTGCATCGAGCGACGCGACACCCCAGCTTGTTTCACGCATTCGACGTAATCGTACTGCATCGCTTGCTTGTTGACGATCTCCCAAGCACCTCTGAATCCAGTGAGAGCACCGCGTTGGAGTTTTTCGAACCACCACTCCTGGTGGGCTCAAGCGAGAGTAGTTTCTGATCGATGAGGGCATTGGTGCTCGGGACCTTTCGATAGTCAAACGTCCCGTCGGCGGCGGCGTCATTTGCGCTCTCCCCGTCGACCCGGTGTCGCATGCCGCCGCGTGGCGGCCATGGGTCGCGTACGCATCCGCAGGCGGAACACGCTTCGCTGTCGTCAGATGTGCGCGAGTGCGAGCCCGCCGAGCACGGTGGACACTGCCGCCACACCGTACGACACGTATTGCAGCCCGCGGCTTCGCGTCAACAGCGTGATCGCGGCGAGCGCGATCGAGATCTGGATCAGCGTCATCGCCTGTGCCCAGCGATGATGGACGTGCATCGACGCCTCGCTTTGCAGCTCGAGCTGCGCTGAACGCGCCTCGAGCTTCTTCGCCTCGGCCATGATGTCCTGTTTTTCCTTGTTGTAACGGTCGACCTCGGACTTGTACCGCACCGCCTGGTCGCCGGTCGCGAGCACTGCGCCGAGCTCCGCCAGGTTCTGCTTGCTGCTCTTGGCCTGGTAGAAATTCCACTGGTCCGATGCTTCGGTCCTGCGGATCGCCGAGTCGTTCTTGTACATCAGCGCGTCGTTCTGCGTCGCACCACCCATGAAGCCGAAAAACGCGCCGATCGTCGCGAAGATCGCGGTCATCACGGCGATGCGGCCCGACATGGGATCGCGCGAGTGCGCCGCGTGCTCGATCTCGTGGTCGTGCGGTCCGTGAACGTGGAATGCGTCTTCTGACATGCTGGGTCCTGTCGGTTAATAAGCAGCGGCCCGCCGCTCGTAGGTGACGAATGCGTACGCGAGCCCTTCGCCGTCGCGTGCGGTATGCGGCTCGCGCGACGTCTCGCGCCAGTGCGCGCGATCGAGCGCGGGAAACGCCGCATCGCCGGCGAAGTCGCTGGCGATCTCGGTCACGTACGCGATGCGCGCCAGCGGCAGCGCCGCACGGTACAGTTCGCCGCCGCCGATGCAGAACGCCGGTTCGGGACATTTCACGGCCGCAAGCGCATCGGTGAGCGAGCGCGCCACGAGCGCGCCGTCCGCCGCGAACGCGGACTGCCGCGTCACGACGATGTTCTGTCGATCCGGCAGCGCCCGCGGCAGCGATTGCCACGTACGCCGCCCCATGATGATCGAGTGACCGGTCGTCAACGTCCGAAAGTGGCGCAGATCCTCGGGCAGGTGCCAAGGCAGCTTGCCGTCGCGGCCGATGACGCCGTTCGCGGCGACCGCGACGATCAGCGCAAGCGCCGGGCGCATCGTCTGCTCGCCGTGCGTCCGGCGAACGTGCACGCCTTCGTTGTCCGGGGCGGGAATGTCATAATCCTTCGATTATAGCCAGCCCGCCAACGGCGTTTCGGCTTCCGCGTGTACTACCCGCGCTCCTTCCTCAAGTTCATCCTGCTCGGCTTCCTGCTCGTCAGCCTGCCGCTCGTTTACGCGCTCGCCGAGCTGATCCTGTCGCTCGACCGGCTCGAATCGCAGGGGCGCCAGGAGGTGCTCCAGGCCGCCCAGGCAGGGCGGACGAGCCGCCTCTTGTATGAGCAGGCGACGACACTGGAGCGTGTTGCGCGCCAGCACATGATTCTCGACGACAGTGCGCTGCTCGACGAGTATGCACGGTTGCGCGACGAGTTCCGGCAAACGACGCGCCAGCTCGCAGCCCTTCCGCTCGAGCCCGGTTCGCAGAGCGCGCTCGAAAAACTCGCCGATCGCGAGAGCCGGCTGCACAAGCTCCTGATCGTCCCCCGGCGTTCGCCGGAAGCTGCGACCGCGCTTGCGGACGGCTACGCGCAGTTCGTCGATGGCGCGCAGACGATGCTCGCGGCGAGCAGCCAGCTCACGCAGCGCGCGATCGAACGCCTGCAGGAAACCGCGACGCAGGGACGCGAGAAGTGGCTGTATGTCGGGCTGGCGACGGTCGGCATCGCCATCGCGCTCGCGATCCTGTTCGCCACGCTGATCGCGCGGCCGATTCGCCAGCTCGATCTCGCGATCCGGCAGATGGGCAGCGCCGACTTCACCCATGCGATCACCGTCACGGGGCCGCAAGACCTGCGCTACGTGGGCCAGCGCCTCGAATGGCTGCGAGGCCGCCTGTCGGATCTCGAACAGCAGCAGACGCGCTTCCTGCGCCATGTGTCGCACGAGCTCAAAACGCCGCTCACCGCCGTGCGCGAAGGTGCCGAGCTCCTGCACGACGATGTCGGGGGCAAGCTCAGTCCGCCGCAACGCGAGATCGTGCGCATCGTCCGCGACAACACGCTCTCCCTGCAGAAGCTGATCGAGGATCTCCTCACCTACCACCAGACGCGCGCGATGGAACCGGCGGCGCTGGTCCCGGTCGGACTGTCGGACGTCGTTCAGCGTGTCGTCAGGGAGCAGCGGCTGGCGGCGCTTGCGCGAATGGTGACGTTCGACGCGAAGCTGCGGCCTGCCACGGTGATCGGCGATGCCGATCGGCTGCGCACGATCATCGACAACCTGCTTTCCAACGCCATCAAGTACTCACCGCGCAACTCGACCATCGAACTCTGCGTCGGCGTGAAGGACGGCTTTGCCATCCTCGACGTCATCGACGAGGGGCGCGGCGTTGTGGCCGCCGATCGCAGCCGCATTTTCGAATCGTTCTACCAGGGTCCGCCGCCGGTTGAAGGGCGTGTCAAGGGATCGGGGCTGGGCCTTGCCATCGCGCGCGAGTACGCGTTGGCACAGGGTGGCCGCATCGAGGTCGCGGGACGTGGGGACGGCAAGAGCGGCGCATGGTTCCGGCTGTCCCTACCATTGGCCACGGTGGAGGCCGCTCGCAAGTCGGCTCCGGCCGCCGCGCTCGCGAGCCGATGAACGTTCGTCGTGCGCTGTGCGTGGCCGCAGCGACCGTCGCGATCGCCGGCTGCGCGACGCCGATCACGCCGGTGATGCCCGCAGCGGAAGAGTACGATCCGGACGCGTATGTAACGCCTTCGTTCACGCCGCTGGTGGAATCGCCGCCGGTCGAGCCGGTTGAGCCTCCGCTCCCGGTACCTTCGGCGCCTGCGCCATCGCGCAATCCGTCGCCCGAGCCCGTGGCAGCGCTGACGGTGGCGCCGCCGGTGGTCGTCGTCCCACCGCCGGCGGCCGAGCCGGGCGAGGATCAGCAATTGCTGACGCTGCTCGCGGACCTGCAGCGGTTCGGCACATTGTCGAACGACGACATCAGGCGCGAGCTTTCCGCGGCGACGCAGGGGTTCGCGAAGCAGCGCACCGACGTGAACCGCGTTCGGCTCGCTGTGCTGTACACGCTGCTGCGAACGCCGCAGGACGACCAGCGTGCCGTGCAATTGTTCGACAATGTCGCAAAAGGTCCGCTGCCGGCCACGGCGGTGCGCCAACTGGCGGCGGTGTTGCACTCGCAGGTGATCGAGCGCCAGCGTGCGGTCCGTGACGAGCAGCAGAAGGCCGATTCGGCGATACAGAAGCTCGAGGCGCTGCGCGAGATGGAGCGCAGCCTGTTGCGCGACCGCGTGCGTAGCGGCGGCGGCGGCGGTGGGGGCGGCGCCGCCGGCGGCTCGGGCCGCTGAACAGGCCGGTCAAAAGGAAAACAATGAATCGCGGTGACATCCTGCTTGTCGACGACGACCCCGATCTATTGAAACTGATCGGCTTACGGCTGACGTCGGCCGGCTATCGCGTGCGTACCGCCGACAGCGGCGAAACGGCGCTGGCGACGATCGCCGTCGAGCGGCCATCGACCGTCATCACCGACCTGCGGATGCCCGGCATCGACGGCCTGCAGTTGTTCGAGGCGATCCACCGCCAACACCCGGCGCTCCCGGTCATCATCCTGACGGCGCACGGAACGATTCCCGATGCCGTAAGCGCGACGGAACGCGGCGTATTCGGCTTCCTCACCAAGCCGTTCGACAGCCAGGAGCTGCTGCAAAAGGTGGCGGCGGCGCAGGAGCTTTCCGGCGGCGAGGCCGTCGGCAGCGATCATGCGGCGGGCGAGTGGCGCGCGGGCATCATCACGCGCAGTGCCCGAATGGAAGACCTGCTGCGACAGGCGAAGCTCGTCGCCGATTCGGATGCGAGCGTCCTGATCTTCGGCGAGTCGGGCACCGGCAAGGAGCTGCTCGCCCGGGCGATCCACCAGGCAAGCCGGCGGCGCGAAATGGCGTTCGTCGCGGTGAACTGCGGTGCCATCCCCGCGGACCTGCTCGAATCCGAGCTCTTCGGACATGCGCGCGGCGCGTTCACCGGCGCGGTCCAGGCTCATAAGGGCCTGTTCCAGGCGGCGGACGGCGGCACGCTGTTCCTCGACGAAATCGGCGACATGCCATTGCCGCTGCAGGTCAAGCTGCTGCGCGTGCTGCAGGAAGGCGAAGTGCGGCCGGTCGGTTCGACGCAGGCGATTCCCGTCGACGTCCGCGTCATTTCCGCAACGCATCGCGACCTCGACTCGCAGCGCGACCAGGGCCTGTTTCGGGAGGACCTGTTCTATCGGTTGAACGTCGTGTCGCTGAAGCTGCCATCGCTTGCCGACCGGCGCGAGGACATCCCGCTGCTCGCCGCGCACTTCCTGCGCCGGCTCGCCGAGCGCTACCGCAAGCCGCCGTCGACCCTCGCGCCCGACGCGATGGCGCTGCTCGTGGCGGCGCCGTGGCCGGGCAACATCCGCCAGCTGCTGAACCTGCTCGAGCAGGCCGTTGCGCTGACGCCCACGCCGGTCATACCCGCCACGCTCGTCCAGGCGGCACTCAAAGAGGACGCGCTGGCGCTCGTCCCGTTCGAGGAAGCCCGCAAGTCGTTCGAGCGCGACTATCTGGTCAGGCTGCTGAAGATCACCGGCGGCAACGTCACACAGGCCGCCCAACTCGCCAAGCGAAACCGGACCGAGTTCTACAAACTGCTGCAACGGCATCGGCTCGAACCCGGGATGTTCAAGGAAGCGAAGACCTGACTGGAAAATCCGCCGACGTTCCGGTTGTGCAGTGCGGTAGCGACCGTCGTGTTTGAGCGACAAACTTTACTTCGCAAGATCAATGCGTTAACAAATAGATCACCGCAATCGTCGGCTGCACGCGACAAATGGGGATATCGGACGCTGTAAGGCTGCTGCGCGGCGCGCGACGAACCTTCGACTCTACAGAGGGAGAATCGCGGCGCACGACCAGCGGTCGGAGCGCCGCAATTGATGGCACGTGCATTGCTTAGAGTCACGTATCACCACAGCGCACGTGCGCGTCGTAAAGCGAGCCGACATCATGGATACGTGGGTTCCCGCGCGGGATCAGTCCTCGAGCAGCATGGCAACATCCGCCGCAGACGAATCACTGTCGAAGCACGACGACGAGTCGCGCGCGCAGGAAGCGGCCCTCGAGCAGCTGGCGGATCGAATCAACGCGGCACGCAGCGTCGTCTAGCACGCCCCGACGCCTTGGTGGCGCGAGAGGCTTCCCGGCCGCGCGCCCGGTCGAATCCCGAGCCCGCGCGTTGTCGCGGGCTTTTTCGTAGCCGCGGGCAGTGCGCTATGCTCGGCTGACGACGACTAACCGACGGCGCGGTCGCGCCGTGCGCAATCCTCGATGAAGCAATACCTGGAACTGGTCGAGACGATCCTTTCCACCGGCACGTGGACCGCGAATCGCACCGGCGTGCGCTCGATGAGCGTGCCGGGCGCCTCGATGCGGTTCGACCTCGCCCGCGACGGCTTTCCCGCGATCACGACGCGCAGGTTGCCGTTCAAATCGGCGGTCGGCGAGCTGATTGGATTCCTGCGCGGCTATCGCAGCGCCGCCGACTTCAGGGCGCTCGGCTGCAAGGTGTGGGACCAGAACGCGAACGAGAACGCCCAGTGGCTCGCGAACCCGTACCGGATCGCACCCGACTACCTGGGCGAGATCTACGGCTACCAATGGCGGCAGTGGCCCGCCTACAAGCTGCTCGACGTCGAGGATGTCGCGCAGATCGATGACGCCGTCGCGCGCGGCTATCGGGCGATCGGTCCGATCGACGACAGCGGCACGACGAAGATGCTGCTGCACAAGGCGATCGACCAAGTCCGCCGATGCCTGGACGCGATTGTCGAGAATCCGTCGGACCGGCGCATCCTTTTCCACGCGTGGAACTGCGCGCAACTCGACCAGATGGCGCTGCCGCCGTGCCACCTGCTCTATCAGTTCCTGCCGAACGCCGCGACGCGCGAGCTGTCGCTGTGCCTGTATGTTCGCTCGAACGACATCGGGCTCGGCGCACCCTTCAACGTTTGCGAAGCAGCGCTGATGCTGTCGCTGACGGCCCGGCTCACGGGCTACGTTCCGCGTTGGCTCACCTATTTCATCGGCGATGCGCACATCTACGAGAACCAGCTCGACATGCTGCACGAGCAGCTGCGCCGCGAGCCGTTGCCGGCGCCGCGGCTCGTGCTCTCCGACCGGATCCCGGCGCTCGCGGACACCGGCCAATACGAGCCCGAGTGGCTGGATCGCGTCGAGCCGAGCGACTTCATGCTCGCCGACTACCGCCATCATCCACCGCTGACTGCGCCGATGGCCGTCTGAAACGCGTGGTGCCGGGCTGCCGAGCGCCGATGAGCCTGCGGCCGATCAAGGCGACTGCAAGTCGGGGTTAAGCGTTCGCGCTATTGATCCTTGCAACGCGCGGCGGATTCGCGTACTGCGTCGGCCCACGCGCGACGCTGCGCCGGATCGGGTGCCGGAAGCTCGACAATCCGGCGCTCGCTCGCCGACCAGCAACCATAGTGTTCGGGCCAGCGCGCCGTGTCGTGCGCGGCAAGCCGCTGCAGGACGCCTGCATCGACGAACGATGGACGCAGCGCGTCGAGTCGCGTCGCCAGTCCCTGCTGCAGCTGGTCGTAACGCGACTCGATCTCCGCGGGAAGTGTCGGCAGCATCCGATGCAGCAGCGGCTCCTGCTGGATGGGCGGCAGCACAAGCGCGCCTTGCGCGTTGCGTCCGGTGACGACAGCCCCGCGCGCGCCATCGATGACGAGCAGCGTAAGGCCCGGGTGCAGTGCCGCCCACTCGCGCGTCGCCTGCGCCAGCGCGTGCAGCTGGTCCTGCGCCGCATGCGCATCGCGCAGTTCACGGTCGAGCGCGAACGTCCCGATGATCGTCGCTGCGACCAGTGCGGCGACGCCCGCGCGGCGCGATGCGCTCGTGGCGGGTCGATCCGCTCCGGCGAGCGGCTTGGCACTCGCCACGCCAAGGGCGAGTGCCAGCCACGCGAAGGGCGAATAGGCGAGTCGTCCGCCTTCACCGGACGGATTCATGCCGCCCAGGTTCATCAGCGTTGCTGCGCAGAGCCCGACCGACGCCATGAACAACGCGGCCGCGAGCAGCCGTTGCCCGCCGCGCGTCGCGAGCAACACCGTCGCCATCGCGATGGCGAGCGCGACGACGTAAGCAGTGCCCGCGGCGGGCGCGGACCGCGACAGCCCGCGCCACCACGGGAGCAGCGAGGCGATCGCATGCCGGAACCGCTCGTCTGGCGACGCCACGGCGCTGGTCGGATACACGTGCCAGATGTCGCCGAACAGATGTGCGCGCATTGCGAAAAACAGCGCGACGAACGCGAAGCACGCGACGATCGAAGCGATCTGCCCGCGCGCCGGCCGCGACGGCCACGCGAACGCGACGAGCGCGATCTGCAACGGGAACACCGCTGCCGATTCCTTGAAGCCGAGCGCTGCGAGCACGCATAGGGGAACCGCGCAGGCCGCCGCAACCGATACGCGCGCGCGGACCCACGCGAGCATCGCCGCGAGCGTCAGCAGCGTCACCGCGGCGTCGGCACGCGCTGAAATCCAGAATACGCCTTCGGCCAGCAGCGGGCACGCAGCGAACAGGCACGCTGCGACCACGCCGGCGAGGCGGCCGTCGCGGCCGCACGCCCGCGCAAGCGTGGCCACGGCAATCGCGACCAGCACGACGTTCGCCAGGTGCATCGCGAAATTGACGGCGAACCAGCCTGCGAAACGCGTGCCGGCCAGCGCGGCGTTGAAAAGCACGGCGGCACTCATCGCCGGTCGGTAGAACGCGCCTTCGGACGCGGCGGGCGCGAAGAGGTGCGCCCATGCCTGGCGCAGCGTTTCACCCTGTTGCGCGGTGCGCAAGCCGCTTGCCAGCGCACCGAAATCGTCGCCGAGCCAGTAGCCGGCAAAGAAGCGCGCGTACAGCGTGGCTGCCAGCGCGACCGGAATTGCCAGCATCCACGTCCGCAACGATGTCGACGGCGTCGTCAACGGAGGTTCGAATTGCCGGCGCAGCGCTCGTGCATTCGCCGCGGGTCGTTGCGCGCAATCATCGGCCCGCAGTGTAGCGGAGCGAATCGCGACGCGATTCCGAACGCGCCGTGCTCGTTGCGGTGGCGCAAGCCGGACTGCGCGATAATGCGCCGCCGTCGCCCGACCGCGCGACCGTCACCAGCCAACCATGCCCGGCGCCCCCGAAAGCTTCCCGCGATGAACGCTCCCAGGGTCCCTGGCCAGTTCGCGCTGCTCCGCGAGCGCCGCTTCGCGCCGTTC
>Ga0207682_10001284_pt1 | contig 11524 bp, 9 predicted proteins | sample KBSM63metaG_FD_184332 | JGI IMG/M metagenome (GOLD analysis project Ga0207682, IMG submission 184332) | Miscanthus rhizosphere microbial communities from Kellogg Biological Station, Michigan, USA - KBS M6-3 metaG (SPAdes) (version 2) | ecosystem: Host-associated > Plants > Roots > Rhizosphere >... | reverse complement strand
CGCGAATCGTCACGGCCTTCTCTCTCGGGATGCCGAGCATGGAGAGGACCGCGCCCGCGCGGGCCGCGGCGAGCCCCAGGTTGATCGACGACTCGGCTCCGGAGAGCTCGAGCACGACGTCGGCGCCGCCTCCGGTCGCGTCCTTGAGGCTGCCCACGGGATCCTTGGTCCGGGAGAGCTCGAGCACCGTGACCTGAGAAAGCCCGCGCGACTTGGCCCACTTGCGGGCGTGCCCCGCGGCGAGGCTGTTCACCTCGGTGATCGCGATGCGCGCGGCGCCGGAGACCCGCGCGATCTCGGCGCACATGGCCCCGATCGGACCGTAGCCGAGGACCGCCACCGACTTGCCGGAAAGGTCGGCGACCTGCGTCGTGTGGACGGCGTTGCCGAGCGCGTCGAGAAACGCGCCGACCTTGGGGGGAATCATGGCGGCGTCGAGCGGCACGACGTTGAACGCGGGCACGACGACGTACTGCGCGAAGCAGCCGTTGCCGTGGACGCCCAGGATCCGGGTGTTCTCGCAGATGTGACGCTCGCCGGTGCGGCAGGGGCGGCACGCGCCGCAGGTCACGTGCATCTCGGCGGAGACGTACTGCCCGATCTCGAGGTGGGGCCGCTTGCCGCCGGGTCCGAACGCGACGATCTCGCCGCAGAACTCGTGACCATAAATGCGCGGCGGCTGGAACATGCCGGCCATGGACGCGTCCCACTGGTAGATGTGCTTGTCGGAGCCGCAGACCGCGGTGGCGATGACCTTGATGAGGACCTCGGCCTGGCCGGGGGAGGGAACGGGGACGGTGCGGATCTCGGTGGCGGAAGGGCCGGGGGCGGCCTTGGTCTTGACGACGGCCGTCATCTTCGTCGGGAGGCGGGAGGCCATGAGCGGAAAGCGGGCGTCTCCACTTCTCTTTTTCGCCGGTCGCTTCATTTCTCGGTCCTGCCTCCTGCCTTCCGCATCCTGCTTCCCGGCTAGTCCCCGGCCTGATCGTCGCGCACGAACCCGGTGCGGGCTCCGGCGGCGACGGCGGCCGCCTCGTACACCGACACGGGCTTGACGTACTTCGCGACCATGGCGCGCGAGTTCACGACGCGCAGCTTCTCGAAGAGGAACGTGAACTTCTCCTCGAGCGTCTCGCGGATGGCCTCCTTGGTGCCCTCGGGCAGATTCCAGACGTTCTCCTTGTAGGGGCCGATCGCCTTCTTGCGCGTCTTGTAGAGGAATTGCGGCTCCGTCTCGCCTTTCTTGCGCTCCTCAGCGGCGTTCTTGTCGAGCCATCGCTCGATCTCGCGCTTCATCGGCCACGGGAACGCGGGGTGGTCGTAGACCGTGTTCATGAAGTCGGTCGCGAGATGGATCTCCGCGCAGTCGTGGTCGGGAAAGTGCCCGAAGTACTCGGGCGGCAGCGTCGACGCGCCGTGCTGGACCGCGCCGGCGAGGCCGTATTCGTCGCGGGCGACTTTGGAGATGGTCTTGATGACGTTGAAGTCGATCGCGACGCGCTCGACCGAGCCGTCCGCGGCGACGACGCCCCCGTGGGAGGAGCCGGTCTGGATCGAGACCTTCTCGATGCCGTCGATGCCGGCGCCGCTTCCCAGAGCCCGCCTGTAAACGTCCATGTAGGCGCGGAACTCTTCGGGGGTGGAGTTCTCCTTGCCGACTTCGCCGATCTCGCCGCCGACGGAGATCGGCATCGCCTTGGGCTGCTTCACGCGGATGAACTTCGTGAAGCGCGCGCAGAGCGTCGCGTTGACCTCCTGCTGCTCCTCGAGGGTGCGCCTGGAGAGATCGACGAGAGTGGACGTGTCGATGTCGATCTGGAGGAAGCCCGCGGGGATCGACTCGTCGATCAGGGCCTCGATCGCGGCGATCTCCTTGTCGGGGGCTTCCTTCATCTTTTTGGGGTTGGTCTGGAAGTGGTCGCCCTGGAGGAAGAAGGGGCCCTGCCACTCTTCGCGGATCGCGGCGGCGAGCATGACCGCCGCGTACTCGGAGGGCCGCTGTTCGGTGTAGCCCATCTCGCTGCGCGCGATCTCGAAGATCACGGCGCCGACGTCGAGCTTGCGGGCGGCGCGCATGGCGGCGCGGGCGGTGTCGTAGGACATGATCCGGATGTTGATCGCGGGGACGGTGAAGCCCGAGACCTCGCCGCGGCCGCGCGCCCGGTAGAGGGGGAGGATCGATGCCGGCAGGATGCCGAGGGATTCGGCCGCCTCGCGGATCGCGTGACGCGCGGCATCCCGGACGTCGCCCTTTCCGAAGACGGCGGTCCAGACGAGGCTGTCGAGCAGTTCGGCGCGAAAGCGGGCGGGGTTCGTGACGACCACGCCGCCGTCGAAACGGGCGGTGCCCGAGAGGATCAGCGCCTCTCGCAGCTCGAGAGCCGAGGAATAGAGGTTCATTGGAACGCTCCTGGAACGCGGGGGATTCTAGCGGAAGGCAGCCCAAACGTCAGAAGTTCCGGCTAGGCCCCGAACTTCAGGACTTCAGCGCTGACCCCATAATTGGGCCGGTGAGGATCGAGACGCTGGCCGAGGTGCTTTCTCGCCGGCTGCCGGCGGAGGTCCTCTTTTCTGACGCGGCCTCGCTGGATGCCCATGCCCACGACGAAACCGAGGACTTGCGCGCGCGGCCCGGCCTCGTCGTCGCGCCGCGCAGGGAGGAAGAGGTCCGGGCCCTGCTCGCGGCGGCGCGCGAGCTGCGCTTTCCCGTGACGCCGCAGGGAGGACTGACGGGGCTCTCGGGCGGGGCGCTGCCCTCGGAAGGCGGCGTGGCCCTGGACCTCCGGCGCATGAACCGGATCCTGGAAGTCGACCGCGAGAACCTCTTCGCGGTGGTGGAGCCGGGCGTGGTCACTCAGACGCTCCAGGAGGACGTCGAGAAGGTCGGCCTCTTCTATCCGCCGGACCCGTCATCGCGCGGTTCCTGCACGATCGGCGGCAACATCGCGGAGAACGCGGGCGGCCCGCGGGCCGCGAAGTACGGGACGACGGGACGGTACGTCTCAGGCCTCCGCGTCGTCGTGCCGGGCGGAGCCGTGCTGGAGCTCGGGGGCAAGAATCGCAAGGACGTCGCGGGCTACGACCTGTTGCCGCTCTTCGTCGGAAGCGAGGGCACGCTCGGCGTCGTGACGCGGGCGACGCTGCGGCTCGTGCCTCTGCCGTCGCATCGGCGGCTCCTCTGGGCGTCCTACGCCGACGAGAAGCTCGCCCTGGCCGCGGTCGCGCGGCTGTACGCGCGGGGGAGCGAGCCTTCGGCCTGCGAATTCATGGAGCGGCGTGCCGCGGAAGTCTCGGCGGCCTTCCTCTCGATGTCGCTCCCGGCCGACGCGAACGCCCATCTCTTCGTCGAGGCGGATGGCTTCGACGAGGACTCGGTCACTCGCGACGCCGAGACTTTCGGGGAGGTCATGCTGTCCTCGGGGGCGCTGGACGTCCGTGTCGCGATGGCCGAGCGCGAGGTGCGCGACTTCTGGCGGCTCCGGCGCGCGGTCGGCGAAGCCGTCAAGTCTCTCGGCCCGTATGCCGAAGAGGACTGCACGGTGCCGCGCTCGAAGCTGCCGGAGCTGCTCGCGGCCGTCCGCGAGATCGCCGCGAAGCGCCGGTTGGACGCCGTCTGTTACGGCCATGCCGCGGACGGCAACATCCACGTCAACGTCGTCCAGCCTCCGGGGGAAAAGGAGCGCTGGCTGGCCGAGCGGGAGCTGGCCGTGGCCGAGATCTTCCGCGCGGTCGTGGCCCTGGGCGGCACGATCACGGGGGAGCACGGCGTGGGCGTGACGCAGCGGGCGTACCTGGCGCTCCGGCACTCGCCGGAGGTCATCGGGGCGATGCGCGCGGTCAAGGCCCTGTTCGATCCGGACGGGGTGATGAACCCCGGTAAGATCTTCGCCGCAACATGATCCGCCTCTCGCGCACGATCCACTTCAACTCCGGCCGGTCCCTCTGGCGGCCGGAGTGGACCGCCGAGAAAAACACGTCTGTCTATGGCGTCGAAAGCCCGCACGGCTACGGCCACAACTACGAGCTCGAGCTCGCCGTCGCGGGAAAGGTCGACCCGGAGACGTCGATGGTGGTGAACCTGACCGACCTCGACCGGATCCTCAAGGAGGAGGTCGATCGGCCGCTCGACCACAAGAACCTCAACCGCGACGTGCCCGACTTCGCGAAGACGCCTCCGACGGCGGAAAACCTCGCCGTGTGGATCTGGAAACGCGTCGCCGCGCGCATCGAGCGCGAGAAGTGGCCATGCCGCGTGGTCCACCTGAGGCTGCGGATGGCGCCCCACTCCGCGGTCGAGATCGAGGAATAGGCGCAGTCGATGGGACCCGTCCTCGTCGTCGGCGCCACCGGTCAGCTCGGGACGGCGGTCGTGGACCGGCTGCGACAAAGGGGACAGCGCGTCCGCGCGCTCGTTCGCGCCGGCTCGCCGCGGGAGTTCGAATCGGAAGGCGTCGAGCTCGCGTTCGGGGATCTGCGAGAGCCCGAGAGCCTCGTCGCGGCGTGCCAGGGCATGGCCACGGTCGTCTCCACGGCCAACGCGGTCGTCCCGAGGGACAAGGCGACGTTCTCCCAGGTCGAGGAGACCGGCTACGACAACTTGCTCGACGCCTGCCGCGCCGAAAACGTCCGGCGGTTCATATTCATGTCGGTCGTTCCGACGCCGCACGACAAGAGCGTCACGACATTCCGACTGAAGCGCCGGATCGAAGAGCGCATCCAGGGGAGCGGCCTCTCGTACTCGATCTTTCGCGGCGACTTCTTCATGGACGACTGGTTCGCGCTGATGGGCAGCGCGATCCCGCTCCGCGGCGCGAAGGCGCACACGCTGCGGCGGCCCTTCTGGTTCGCGAAGGGATTCATGCGCTTCGCGGGGTCGTCGATCGACAAGCGCGGGATCGCGCTCGTGCCGGGCGACGGACGATCCCGGCACACGCCCGTCGCGCTCGACGACGTCGCGGCCATCCTCGCCGCCGCCGCGTCGGAGCCGGAAACCGGCGAGAGCGAGAATCTGGTCGACAATCTCGGAGGGCCCGAGATCCTGTCGTGGCATGACGTCGTCGCGATCTTTTCGCGCGTGCTGGGAAGGCCCTTGAAGATGGTGCACACGCCCGCGAAGGTCTATCGCGTGGCCGCGGACGTGCTCGAAGCGCTGTCGCCTCCCGCCGGCAACCTCATGGCGATGAGCTGGGTGGCGTCGATGAGCGACACCGCCTTCGACGGGAAGCCTCTGGCCGAACGCTTCGGCGTGAAGCTGACGACCGCGGAGGAATTCCTGCGTGCGAAGGCCGCCCTGCCGCCTGAGGCCTGATGGGCCTCGCGCTCGGGCTGATTCTTTCCGCTGGCATCGGTCTCTCTCTCGGTCTGATCGGGGGAGGAGGCTCGATCATCACGGTGCCGATGCTGGTCTATGTGCTCGGCGTCCCGCCGCATCGGGCCATCGGCATGTCTCTCGCGGTCGTGGGCGCGACGGCTCTCGTGAGCGTCTTTCTACACCATCGCAACCGATCGGTCGTGTGGCGCACCGGCACCGTCTTCGCGGTCGGCGGGATCCTCAGCTCCTACGGAGCTTCGAAACTGACGCGCCTCGTGTCGCCGCCCGCGCTCATGCTGCTCTTCGCCGGGCTCATGCTGGTCGTGGCCACGATCATGCTGATCCGCCCGCATCGCGCGGAGGGGCACCACGTGCCCAACCTGCCGCGCGAGCTCGCGGCCGGCTTCGGTGTAGGAGTCCTGACGGGGTTCTTCGGCGTCGGCGGCGGCTTCGTGATCGTGCCTGCCCTGGTCGTGTTCGGCGGCCTCGGCATGAAGGCCGCCGTCGGAACTTCCCTTTTCGTCATCGCGGTCAACTGCGCCGCGGGACTCGTCGGCCATGCGACGCAGGAGGATCTCGATCTGAAGCTGACGGCGATGGTTACGGCGATGGCCCTGGGAGGGGCCGTCGTGGGGGCGCATCTGGCCCACCGCGTCCACCACGCGAGCCTGCGCCGGATCTTCGCCTGGTTCGTGGTCATGGTGGCCCTGTACCTGGTCGTGAAGAACTACAATGCCGTGCTCTAACGACGGATGACCATGGAATTCGAACAGTTTTATCTGGGCTGTCTCGCGCAGGCGTCCTACCTGATCGGTTCGGACGGCGAGGCCGCCATCGTCGACCCGCGGCGCGACGTCGACGTCTACATCGAGGCGGCGAAGTCGAAGGGCCTGCGGATCCGCCACGTCATCGAGACCCACCTGCACGCGGACTTCGTCTCGGGCCATCGCGAGCTCGCCGAGCGGACGGGCGCGAAGATCTACTTCGGCGCGAAGGCCGGCGCGAAGTTCTCGCACGTCCCGGTCAAGGACGGCGACGAGATCCGGGTCGGAAGGGTCCGGCTGAAATTTCTCGAGACGCCCGGCCATACTCCCGAGTCCGTCTCCGTCGTCGTCACGGACGAAGAGAAATCGCCGGCTCCCGAAGCGGTCCTGACCGGCGACACGCTCTTCATCGGCGACGTCGGCCGGCCCGACCTGCTGGGCTCCAAGGCGAGCCCCGACGAGCTTGCGAGCAAACTCTACGACTCGCTCCACGAGAAGCTCCTCAAGCTGCCGGACGCGACGAAGGTCTATCCCGCGCACGGCGCCGGCTCGCTCTGCGGCCGCAACATCTCGAGCGAGAGGAGCTCGACGATCGGCGAGCAGCGGAAATTCAACTACGCCCTGCGTCCCATGCCGCGCGAGGAGTTCGTCAGGCTCGTCACGACGGACCTGCCCGAGGCGCCGGCGTATTTCTCGCGCGACGCGGCGCTCAACCGGGAAGGACCGGGCTCGCTCGAGGCCCTGCCTCCGCCGCCCGCGCTGTCGCCCGACGACGTGGCCCTGCTGCAGAAGGCCGGCGCCATCGTGCTCGATACGCGTTCGGCCGCCGAATACGGCGCGGGGCACGTGCCGGGCTCACTGCACATCGGACAGTCGGGCCAGCTCGCTTCGTGGGCCGGCTCGCTGATGTCGCCCCAGGGACCGATCGTTCTCGTCGCGGAAGACGAGGAGCGGATGGGAGAGACGCGCACGCGGCTCGCGCGCGTCGGCATCGAGAACGTGTCGGGCTATCTCGAGGGCGGCATCCGCGCGTGGGACGCGGCGGGGAAACCGCTGGCCAGGACCGAGCAGATCGACGTGGACGAGCTGGCGGCGCGGCTCGCCGACACACAGACCGCGGACCTGCAGCTCGTGGACGTGCGCCGGCCCCCGGAGTGGAAGGACGGCCACATCCGGCAGGCGGCCTGGATGCCGCTGGACCGGCTCTCCGAGCTCGCGAAAACGCTCGACACGAAGCGTCCCGTCGCCGCGATCTGCGCCGGCGGCTATCGGTCCTCGATCGCCACGAGCGTCCTCGAGCGGATCGGTTTCCAGAAGATCACCAACGTCGTCGGCGGCATGGCCGCCTGGACCGGCGCGAAGCACGAGACCGTCACCACAGGTTAGGAGGCCGGATGAGAAGGGCATGGGCCGCTGCGGCGGCGCTCACGATCGGACTATGCGTCAACGGGGCAGGCCAGGAGTCCGACAAGAAGTCCGAGGGCTTCTGGGCTTCCAAGAAGTCGGCCTGGGTCGGGCTACCGGCGGCGCAGAAGGATCAGGTCTTCAAGTTCGCCGAGGACTACAAGGCCTACCTCGCTGTCGCTCGCACGGCGGACACGTCGACGCGCGAGGTGATCCGGCTCGCGAAGGCCGCCGGGTTCTCCGAGTTCAAAGACGCCGGGCAGGTGAAGCCCGGCGCGAAGCTCTGGATCAACGGGAGGGACCGCGCGCTCATCCTCGTGGTCGTCGGTGCGGATCCGATCGTCTCGGGCTCCCGGCTCGTCGGCACCCACCACGACAGCCCGCACATCGATCTGAAGGCCCGGCCTCTTTACAATTCGGGCGGATTCGCCCTGTTCAACACGGTCTACTACGGCGGGATCAAGAAGTACCAGTGGGCCAATCGGCCTCTCGGCTTGATGGGCCGCGTCGACACGACCGAGGGCAAGCGGATCGACGTTTCGATCGGCTTCAAGGAGGGCGATCCCGTCTTCGTGATTGCCGACAACGCGCCCCACTCGGACAAGCCGCTGCGCGAGCGCAAGTACCAGGATGTCCTCTCGGGCGAAGAGCTGGATCCCGTCGCAGGCAGCATTCCCGGAGCCGATGCGTCGGTCCTCGCCCAGGTCACGACGACGCTGACCTCGACCTACGGGATCACCGAGCAGGACTTCGTGTCCTCGGAGCTCGCCCTGGTGCCCTCGGCGCCGCCGCAGGACGTGGGCATCGACCGCGGGCTCGTGGGCGCGTACGGCCAGGACGACCGGCTCTCCTCTTACTGCGCGGCGCGCGCGGTGCTCGATCTGTCCGGAACGCCGAAGAAGACGGCGCTGGCGTACCTCTCGAACTTCGAAGAGGAAGGGTCGGTCAACAACACCGGCGCCGCCTCGCAGTTCTACAACAACGCGCTCGCGAAGCTCGTGGCCGCGGAGCGTGGCGCCAAGTACACGGACCTCGACCTTCGCGAAGCCCTGCGGCGCTCGGAGGTCATCTCGGCCGACGTCAACGACGGCATCAACCCCATCTTCACGAGCCAGACCAGCGAGGCCACGAACGCGGCGCGGCTGGGTTACGGCGTGACGATCAAGAAGTACGGCGCGGGCTTCGACGCCAACTCCGAGTTCACCGCGCGGATCCGCGGCATCCTCGACAAGGGCGGCATCGCGTGGCAGACCCAGACGCCGAAGGTGGAAGGGTATTCCGGCGGCACGATCGGCGGCTTCCTCTCCGCCTGGGACATGGAAGTCATCGACATCGGCGTGCCGCTGCTCTCGATGCACTCGCCCTTCGAGATGTCGTCGAAGGTCGACGTGTGGAGCTTCTACCGGCTCATGTCGGCGTTCTACGGGTCCTGATCGCTAATCACTTCCAGTCGGCGGGCCGCTCACCGATCGGGCCGTGGCCGCAGCCGAGGCGGGCGTTGACTTCCCTATCCCACGCGGGAAGCGGATGCGTCTCGGCCGCGTCGGCCGGCAGGGCGCCGGCGTTCGAGAGGTCCCAGAGGACAGCCTCGGCGCCTTTTGCACGGAGCGCCTCCCTGGGGCTTCCCATCCGACTCAGGTACGCGTCGACGATCTCGGCCTCGAACAGCTGTCTGAAGACGTGAGTGCGGACGATCCAGACGCGAGGTTGGCCACGGAAGGCATCGAGCTCGCGGAGATAACGGCGCGGCTCGCCACGGTGACACTGACCGAACGAGGTGTCGTCGAGACCGAGGGCCACGCGCGGCCCGTAGAAGCGATAGGCCGGCTCGGCGGCGTAGTAGACGTAGACCTGGTCGCCCTGGAGCCGACGGCGGGCCAGGCCCGCGAGGACGGGACGCATCTCTTCGGACCCATGGGGAGGCAGGTCGCGGGCGACGATCGCGGCCAGAGCGAGCGCGGGAAGCGCCCACGCGACCGGGCGGGGCACGCGGATCTTCGCGAGCCCGTCGACGAGCCGGCCCGAGCACTCGGCGACCGCCAGCGCCCAGACCGGCGTCAGGAACAGGATTGCCCGTCCGGAAAACGGGTAGAGATGGGCCCCGGCGGCCAGAAGCGTCACGGCCACCGGACCGAACAGAAGGACGGCCGCATGCCGGCTGCGAATCCAGAGAGCGAACACGGCGACGACCAGGAGAAGCCATGTGGTCATCGACGGGAGCGACGGTTCCCAGACGCGATCGAAGTACTCGCGCATCGAGGGTGGAACTCGATCGAGGCCGGTGGCGACCGCCGCGGCCGCGCTCGCCGTCCAGACGGCAAGGAGAGCCGTGAGGCGCGGAGACAGTCGCCGCGGGCGACGCGTGAGCGCCAGCACGGCCAGGCTCGCCCCGAGCCCGGCCACCATGAACACGGCCGTCTGCGAGACCCAGACGGCGGCGCCTCCGAAGAGCGCGGCGCGCAGGAATCGGCCGGACGATTTGTCGGCATCGGAATCGCCGAGCCCGAACGCGATGAGCGTGAGCGCCACGGCCACCGCGACGTCGGTCGAGTACGGCTTGAATTCCGCGCTGTAGCGCACCAGGGTCGGAGAGAGGGCGAAAAGCGCCGTCGCGAACACCGAGACCCACGCCGGCTGGAATCGGCGCGCGAGCCGCGGGAAGAGGGCGAGCGCCAGCAGGCCGCTCGCGAGCGGAACCAGGCGGAGGGCCATCTCGGTTCCTCCGAAAACGGCGGTCGAAGCCTTGGCGAGCGCGAGGAAGCCCGGCGGCGCGACCTGGTCGAGAGCCAGCGGTTGGCGAAGGAGTGCCGAGAGCGGCCGGCGCAGAACGTTCTCCGCGAGTGCGATCTCGTCGATCCAGAGGGACGCGTTCGCGAAATACTGCCAGAGGCGAAGGGCCGCCCCGACGATGACCAGCGCGGTCACGGCCACTCTCGCGCGGCGAGGCATTCCCTCGTCGGCCAGGGACAAGCTCATAGCGGCGTTCTTCACGTCGTGAGGGCGGCCAGCGCGCCCGCGTAGTCCTCGGGCATCGGCGCGGAGACGTCGAGGCCGAGCTCCTCGATGACGATGCGCTCGGCATGGAGGAGGGGCCGGGAGACCGCGGCGAGGGCCCGGCGCCGCTCCGGATCGCGGATTCCGCGCCAGCGCGTCGCACCTCCGTAGAGATCGTCACCCACGATCGGATGACCGTGAGCGGTGAGATGGACGCGGATCTGGTGGGTGCGCCCGGTCTCCGGGAAGAGCCGCAGGTCGCCGATCGAGGGCAGTCGCGCGAGCGTCTCGTAGCGCGTGACCGCCGTTTTACCCTCCGCGCGAACGACCTTCATCTTTCGCCCGTCCTTCGGATCGCGGCCGAGCGAGTCGTCATAGACGCCGCGCGCAGGAACGGGGTGCCCCCAGACGAGCGCCCGGTAGGTCTTCTTCGCCACGCGGGATTGAAACGCACGCGACAGCGCGCGGTGCGCCTCGTCGCTCTTTGCGAGCAAGACGACCCCGGAGGTGCCGACGTCGAGCCGGTGGACGAGGAGCAGCGGCTCGCTCGGGTCTTCGCCGCACGCTCCGAGCAGCCTCTCGACCGCCCGAGCCGCCGACTTCTCCTCGCGCGTCGAGGTCGCCATCGAGATGCCCGCCGGCTTGTCGAGGGCGACGACGCCGGAGCTTTCGAAGAGCCGAGCCATCGCGCCGGATAGAATCACAGAAGACACCACATGACTCTCTCTACCGGCTCGCGCCTCGGTCCCTACGAGATCCTCGAGCCCATCGGCGCCGGGGGGATGGGCGAGGTCTACAGGGCGCGCGACACGCGGCTGGATCGTCCCGTCGCGATCAAGGTTCTCGCGCCGCACCTGGCGGCCTCGGCAGAGGTGCGGCAGCGCTTCGAGCGCGAGGCGCGGACGATCTCGAAGCTCTCGCACGCCCACATCTGCGCCCTTTTCGATGTCGGCCGCGAAGGCGAGGTTGAGTACCTCGTCATGGAGCTTCTCGAGGGCGAGTCGCTCGCCGAACGGCTCGCGCGAGGAGCTCTTCCGCTGGAACAGACGCT
>Ga0207682_10001283_pt1 | contig 11529 bp, 10 predicted proteins | sample KBSM63metaG_FD_184332 | JGI IMG/M metagenome (GOLD analysis project Ga0207682, IMG submission 184332) | Miscanthus rhizosphere microbial communities from Kellogg Biological Station, Michigan, USA - KBS M6-3 metaG (SPAdes) (version 2) | ecosystem: Host-associated > Plants > Roots > Rhizosphere >... | reverse complement strand
CCGACGCGCTTCTCCGACCCGCTCGGCCAGCCGCTCGGGTTCGTCTCCGCGGCCGAGGGCTTCGTGATGCTGTCGGGCTTCGTCGCCGGCCTCGTCTACACCCAACGCCAGATTCGCGACGGCGATGCGGTGATGCGCGATGCCTTTTTCAAGCGCGCGCTGAAGCTCTACGTCTGCCAGGCGGCGCTGCTGGTGTTCCTGCTCGGCGTGGTCGGACTGGTCGGCGTCGCGATGCATCAGCCGGCGATCACCGACCTCGTCTCTTTCTTCCTCGACAACCCGTTGACGGCGCTGTTCAGCGGCCTGTTGCTGCTCTACAACCCGCCGCTGCTCGACATCCTGCCGATGTACGTGCTGTTCATGATCCTGAGCCCGCTGCTCCTGCTGCACGCATCGCGGCATGGCTGGAGCGCGATCGTGATCGTCAGCGGGCTGGTCTGGCTGGCCGCGCAGTTCGGCCTCAGCCAAGCCGGCTACGACGCGCTCGTCCGCTTCACGGGGATGCCGGTACCGTTTCGCGAGACCGGCGCGTTCGAGATGCTGGCCTGGCAGTTCATGTGGGTGGTCGGGCTCTGGGTCGGCTCGTCGCACGGCGCGGGACGGCCGGCACAACCGGATCCGTTTCCGATCTGGGCGGTGCGCGTCGCGCTGCTCTACGCGCTGGTTCACTTTGTCTGGCGGCATGCGATCGGGCAGGCGCCGTTTCCGCACGACCCGCAGCTCAGCCTGCTCTACGACAAGTGGCAGCTCGGCCCGCTCCGAGTGATCAACTTCTTCTGTCTGATGCTGTTGGCGATGCACTACGGCCCGGCCCTGGCACGCCGACTGCCGCGGGTTCGCGTGCTCGAGCAGCTCGGCCAGCAATCACTGCCGGTCTTTTGCGCGCACCTCGTGCTCGCGATGCTGACCCTCGTGGTCTTTGGTGCCATCGACCCGAAGCGGCCGTGGTCGATCGACCTCGCGCTGCTGATCGGTTGTTTCGGCGTTCTCTACCTCGTCGCCCGCATCAGCGCTCAGGTCGACCGCAAGGCCGCGGCCGCCAAATCGAACTTCAAGGAGCGGCGCGCGGCACGCCGGCAACAGCAAGCGCCGGGGTGGGTACCACCGTACCCGAAGGATCGGCGAGCGGCCCCAGGTGCGCCGAAATCTCCCGACGCCAGAGCGCATAACCCGCCCGATTGAGGTGCAGCATGTCGGGCCCGAACAGCTCGGGCCGCGGCCGACCGTCGGCATCGACCATCTTGCTGTAGATGTCGATGTAGTCGAGGTTCGGCACCGTGCCGCTGTAGGTCTGGATCAGCTTGTTGGTGTCTTTCGCCTGCGCGATCAGTGCAGCGCGCAGCGGGCTCGGCTTGATCGACAGGTAGGCGATCCGGGTCTCCGGCAGCTCGCGGTGCACCGCCTCAACAAAGCGCTTGAAGCTGGTCAGCACATCGGCCGGCGTCGCACCTTCGGCGAGGTCGTTGTCGCCGGCATAGACGATCACCAGTCGCGGCTTGTACGGCAGCACCAGCTTCGAGACGTGCTCGGAGCAGTCGGACAGGCGCGAGCCGCCGAAGCCGCGCTTCGTGACGACTGGCAGAGCCTGGAAGTCCTGCTCGAGGCTGTCCCACAGGCGGATCGACGAGCTGCCGACGAAGAGTACGCCGCCCGGCTTCGGCGCCTGTTTCAGGTCGGCTGCCGCGAACAGGTCGAAGCTTTCCTTCCAGCGCTCGGCACGCGCCTCGCGCGTCTCGGTGCTCGATTGCGTCGTCGAGCCGATCGGCCGCTGCGGACTTGTCTGCGCGCGCGTCACGCCGACCGCCCCGAACGACAGCACGGCCAGGGTCATGATCGCGCGTCGGGCATGGCGCCGCGCCGTGTGCCGCGGCTTGTGCCGGGCGCGCTGCTTGAACGAGTGGTGACGCTTCTGCATCCGAACTCCTGGTCGCCCGGAACTGCGCAAAACCTCGGCCGTGGTCCAGATTCGCGAAGCTCCGACCTGCAGCAGGCAATTGCCATACCGGCAGGCGATCGATGGGCTCGATTTTCCCAGAACGGTCACGGCCCTGCCTCGCAAAGGCCCCCGTCAATCCAAGGAAATCGGGCGTTCGTCAGAACTTGCCGTGGTCGAGATAGGCCTGGCGCGGATCGACCCCAAAGAGGATCGCCGCGCGGACCTTGTCCTCGGTCGCCATCGCCGCGGTCGCCGCATCGATGACGCTGGCCGCGATCGCACCCGGGATCACGACGATGCCGTCGCAATCGGCGAGCACATGGTCGCCGGGCCGCACCACGACCTGCCCGAAGCTGATCGGCTCGTCGTACGCGACCGGGACCCAGGCGCCGACGATGTCGCGCGGGGTCGCCTTGTCGCAGAAGACCGGAAAGCCGATGCGGCGGATGAACGCGGTGTCGCGGCAGCCGCCGTCGACGATGTAGCCGCGCACGCCGCGGAACTGCAGGGTTTCGGCCGACAGCTCCCCCATCAGCGCGCGCTCGGCGTCATGGCCCTGGACCATCACGACGTGGCCGGCCGGCGCGCGCGCCAGCAGCTCGGTCCAGCGCAGCAGCGTCTCGTGCGCCGAGATGCTCGCGTCCGGTTGACCGCGTACCGTGAAGACCGGCCCCGCGGCGACCATGCCGACATCGAGCGGCACGATCGACGGCGGCAGGATGCACTCGGTATGACCGAGCCCGCGCATCACGTCGTAAATGACACCGGTGTAGCAGCGCGCCAGCCGGGCCGCCAGATCATCGCCGTCGTTGTCGATCGCTGCCATCGTCGTCCTCCTCGATCGACTGTAGCGCGGCACGCGGCATCATCGATGGATGCCGACACCGACGCTCGACGACCTGCGCCGCTACGCGGTCGCCCGCACCCTCGGACCTCCGACCACGCTGGCGCGGGCGATCGCGCGGTTCGGCTTCGTGCAGGCCGACCCGATCCGCGCACCGGCGCGCGCGCAGGACCTGACCCTGCGGCATCGGGTCGCTGGCTACGTGGCCGGCGACCTCGAGCGCCGCTATGCGCGCCTCGACGTGCACGAGGACTTCTTCGTCAACTACGGCTTCATGAGCGGACCGCAGTGGGCGCTGATGCACCCGCGGCGCCAGTTCGCGCCGTGGGACGCCGCGACCCGTCGGCGCGCCCGCGGGGTGCTGGCGTTCGTGGCCGAGCGCGGCCGCGCCCACCCGCGCGAGGTCGATGCGCACTTCGCGCACGGCAGCGTCACCAACTACTGGGGCGGCTCGTCGAATGCGACCACCCATCTGCTCGACGGCATGCACTACCGCGGCTTGCTGCGCGTGGTCGGGCGCGACAACGGCATCCGCGTGTATGCGCCGCATGTGCATGTGACGCATGCGCGGCATCCGGCGGCGCGGCGAGCCCGGATCGATGCGCTGGTCGACGTCATCGTGCGCAAGTACGCGCCGCTGCCGGCATTGACGCTGTCGACCCTGATCCGCCGCCTGCGTTACGCCGTGCCGCAGCACCGCGACGAGCTCGGCGAAGCGGTCGAGCGCGCGAAGGCGCGCCTCGGGCATGCACGCGTCGACGGCCGCGACTGGTACTGGCCGGCCGACGAAGATCCACGGGCGGCCGACCACGAAGCGCGCGCCGCGGTCCGGCTGCTCGCGCCGTTCGATCCGATCGCCTGGGACCGCCTGCGCTTCGAGCTGCTCTGGGGCTGGGCCTACCGCTTCGAGGCGTACACGCCGGCCCCGAAGCGCAAGCTCGGTTATTACGCGCTGCCGCTGATCTGGCGCGCTCGCGCGATCGGCTGGGGGAATCTCGCGGTCGAGGGCGGCCGGCTGCGTCCGACCTTCGGGTATGTCGACCGCAAACCGGCGAGCGACCCGCTATTCAAGCGCGCGCTGGAAGCGGAGCTCGATGCGATGCGGCGCTTTCTGGCGCTCTGACGCAGCAATCGAGATTCGTTTGACATAGGAGCGGATCGCTCGAGGACTCGCTTCAAGCACCCACGACGAGCGCCTTCTGACGCCAGGCGATCAGCGAGCCGGCGGCGAGCACGGCGGCCGAGACGATGAAACCGCGCACCAGGCCGCCTGCCCCGTCGGCGACCCAGCCGACGAGGCTCGGACCGACGATCTGTCCGGCGGCAAAGACGATCGTGAAAGCGCCGATGCCGCCCGCCCAGGCCGCAGGCGCCAGGTTGTGCCGCACGAGCGCCGTTGTCGAGGCGACGACCGACAGGAAGACGCTGCCGAACAGCGCGCCCGAGGCGAACACGGCGAGCGGATGCGGGCTGATCACCGGCAACGCGGTTGCGACAGCCAGCAAGGCATTCAGCAAGGCGAACGCGCCGCCGCCGCGGGTGCCCTGCAGCAGTGCAGCCCACAGCCACGACGACGCGATCACGCCGACACCGAGCACGACGTAGAAGCCGGTGATCGTGGCCGCATCCATCCGCTGCTCACGCAGCAAAGTGATCACGAACGTCATGTAGCCGATGTAGCCGACGCCGAACAAGAAGTACCCGGCGAGGCCTGGGGCGAACGGCGCCCAGCGAAATCGGCGCGATGCCGCCGCTGCCGTCGGCGACACCGCCAGAGGCCGCGTCGGCGCGCGCATCGCCAGGGTCGCGAGCAACGCGACGGCGCCGAGCGCGATCCAGGCCGCCTGCCAGGCGTGCAGCACCGACCGGGCGGCGAGCGGCTCGACGAGCAGTGCCGAAACGATGATGCCGAGCCCGGTGCCGCCGTAGTAGATGCCGAGGACGAGTCCGGCCGGCCGCGACCGTTGCTCGGCCGCGCGGTTGCCAAGTTCCGGACCGCTGGCTAGGCGCGCAGCCAGCAGGCCGCCGGCGACGAAGGATGCGGCACTCGCGATGCCGGTCGAGAGGCGCAGCACGAACAACGCGGCATCGCTCGTCACGCCGCCATGCAGCGCGAGGAAGAGGGCGGCGGCGGCACTGCCACCGAGCAGGACGCGACGCGCATCGACCCGCGCGAGGAGCCGCGGTACCGCGAGCGCTCCGAGCAGGTAGCCTGCTGCATTGACGGTGTTCATCGCGCCGGCCGTCAGGTAGCTCCAGCCGAGGTCGTCGCGCATCGGCGGCAGCAGCAGCGCGTAGGAAAAGCGCGCCAGACCGAGCGAGACTGCCGGGCCTAGCGCGAGCGCGGCGGCGACGAGCAAGGTCGACGGCGCGCTCGGCGCCTCCTCCATCAGCGCCGGGCCCCGATCAGGCAGCGCGCGACCTCGGCAAAGCCGGCGCCACGTTCGCCCTCGGTCAGATAGGCCGGCCAGACCGTCAAGCTGTCGGCGAAGTGCAGCAGGTTGGCGACGCCGATGCTGAGCGGGAAGTGACCGAACATCTGCTGGTCGTTGGTCGAATCGCCGACATAGACCCAGTGCGCGGTCTCGGCATCGAGCACCCGGCCGAGGCGGCGGCCGACGATCCAGCGCGCGCCGCTCAGCTTGTCGTGCTGTCCATACCAGCCGTTGATGTGGATCGAACTGACGGTCGCGTTCATGCCCTCGTCCCGCATCACCTCGACGACCTGCGCGATCTGTGCCGGATCGAGGTGCGCGAACTCGCTGTGATCGATCGCGATGTCGGTGATGCGGCCGGCGCTGTCGCGTGCCAGTGTGCTGCCGGGCACCTCGCGCAGCACGCGCTCGGCAGCCGCCTTGAGCCGCACGGCATTGGCCGCACGCGTCGACTTGTCCTGCGCGTACTCGATGACGAGCTTGCCGTTGTCGGTGAACATCGCAACCGCGCCGTTCTCGGCGACGATCGCCTCGAGCGGCCACGTCTCCGCGAAGTCGCGGCTCCAGCCCATCGGCCGACCGGTGACTGCGATCACCGGCACGCCGGCCGACCGCAGGTCGTGCAGCGCAGCCAGCGCCTCGGGTTCGATCCGGCCGTCGCGCGTCAACGTGTCGTCGATGTCGGTCAGGAGTCCGCGCACTTGGCGGGCTGCGGCGCCCGGCAGGCTGCTCAGCGGGGCGGGTCGCGACGCGCTCATTGCGTCAAGTCTTGCACAAGGCCCCGCTGGACCGCGGCCCTTCGCGCTGGCTACAATTCACTCCAGTTTCGAGGAGCGTTGCAAGGCCGCACCCGGTCCCAGGCTCGAAACTCTTCATTGCAACCGCGCTCACCCGACGCAGCCCGTGGGTGAGAGTTCTGAATCTCATCGGCGGGCTTTGGCGGGTCCTTGTGTGACTTCGGAGCCCGAGATGAACGCTGTCCTGAAACCTTCCGCCTCGCCGCAGACGTCGGCGAACCCCGCCGACCACGCGATTGCCGACGCCACCCTTGCCGCCTGGGGCCGCAAGGAGATCCGCATCGCCGAGACCGAGATGCCCGGCCTGATGGCGATTCGCGAGGAATTCGCGAAGAGCCAGCCGCTGAAGGGCGCGCGCATCACCGGCTCGCTTCACATGACGATCCAGACCGCCGTGCTGGTCGAGACTCTGCAGGCGCTCGGCGCACAAGTGCGTTGGGCCTCGTGCAACATCTTCTCGACCCAGGACCACGCCGCTGCGGCGCTGGCAGCGAACGGCTTCGGCGGTGTCGGTACGCCGGTCTTTGCCTACAAGGGCGAGTCGCTCGCAGACTACTGGGACTACACGCACCGGATCTTCGATTTCGGTGCCAAGGGCGCGAAGGGCGAAGGCCCGAACATGATCCTCGACGACGGCGGCGACGCGACCTTGCTGATGCACCTCGGCAAGCGCGCCGAGAAGGACCTGTCGCTGCTCGCGAATCCGGGCAGCGAGGAAGAGACCTGCCTGTTCGCCGCGATCAAGGCCAAGCTCGCAACCGATGCGACCTGGTACACGCGCAAGAGCGCCGAGATCCTCGGTGTGACCGAAGAGACGACGACCGGCGTGCACCGCCTGAAAGAGATGAGCGCGAAGGGCACCTTGCTGTTCCGCGCGATCAACGTCAACGATTCGGTGACGAAGTCGAAGTTCGACAACCTGTACGGCTGCCGCGAGTCGCTGGTCGACGGGATCAAGCGCGCGACCGACGTGATGATCGCGGGCAAGGTCGCGGTGGTCGCTGGCTACGGCGACGTCGGCAAAGGCTCGGCGCAGGCGCTGCGCGCGCTGTCGGCGCGGGTCTGGGTCACCGAGATCGACCCGATCAACGCGCTGCAGGCCGCGATGGAAGGCTACAAGGTCGTGACGATGGAATACGCCGCCGACAAGGGCGACATCTTCGTGACGACGACCGGCAACAAGCGCGTGATCACGCACGATCACATGGCCAAGATGAAGGACCAGGCGATCGTCTGCAACATCGGCCACTTCGACAACGAGATCGACATCGCGTCGATCGAGAAGTACGAGTGGGAAGAGATCAAACCGCAGGTCGACCACATCAAGTTTCCCGACGGCAAGAAGATCATCCTGCTCGCGAAGGGCCGCCTCGTGAACCTCGGCTGCGGCACCGGCCACCCGAGCTTCGTGATGTCGTCGAGCTTTGCGAACCAGACGATCGCGCAGATCGAGCTCTTCACGCAGCCCGACAAGTACAAGGTCGGCCAGGTCTACGTGCTGCCGAAGCACCTCGACGAGAAGGTCGCGCGTCTTCATCTGAAGAAGGTCGGCGCGATGCTGACCGAGCTGACCGACGAGCAGGCCAGCTACATCGGCGTCGACAAGGCCGGGCCGTACAAGCCCGACACCTACCGCTACTGAGCGGCGCGATGCGCGCCGACCAGTTGCTGGTCGCGCAAGGTCTCGCCCCGACGCGATCGGCCGCCCAGCGGCTGATCGCGCGCGGCGCCGTGCGCTGGCACAGCCCGAAAGGGTGGGCCGTGCCGGCGAAGGCAGGCGAGGATCTGCCGGCCGACTGCGCGATCGAAGTCACCGACGATGCCGAGTTGCGCTGGGTCTCGCGCGGCGGGCTGAAGCTCGCGGGTGCGCTCGAGCGCTGCGGCATCGCGGTCGGCGGCCGCCATGCGCTCGACATCGGCCAGAGCACCGGCGGCTTCACCGACGTACTGCTGTCGCTCGGCGCGGCCTCGGTGGTCGGTGTCGACGTCGGTCACGGCCAGCTTCACCCGCGGTTACGCGCCGATCCGCGCGTCGTCGCGCTCGAAGGGATCAACGCGCGTGGGCTTGCCGGCATCGTGCTGCCGCGCGAGCGCTTCGACCTCGTCGTCGCCGATCTGTCGTTCATCTCGCTGACGCTCGTGCTGCCGGCGCTCGCCGGGCGCCTCGAGCGCGATGGCGATCTGCTGGCGCTGGTCAAGCCGCAGTTCGAGTTGCAGCCGGCCGACATCGGCAAAGGCGGAATCGTCGCGGACCCGGCGGCACACGCGCGGGTCGAAACGCGGATTCGCGCTGCATGCGCCAAGTGCGGCCTCGGCATCGTCGACTATTTCGAGAGTGCGATTGAAGGCGGCGATGGCAACCGCGAGTTCTTCGTCCATGCTCGCCCGGCAGGAGATTCGTTATGACCCCGAAGAAGAAGCCCCCGATCAGCTTCGAGTTCTTTCCGCCCAACACGTCGGTCGGCGACACGAAGCTCCGCGACGTGGTCGCGCAGCTCGCTGCGGTCGGCCCGGAGTTCTTCAGCGTCACCTACGGCGCCGGGGGCAGCACGCGCGACAAGACGCTCGCGACCGTGCGGGCGATCGCCGAGGCCGGGCACGAGGCGGCGCCGCACCTGAGCTGCGTCGGCTCGACGCGCGCCAACATCGCCGAGATCCTCGCGACCTACCGGGCGCAGGGGATCCGGCGCGTCGTCGCGTTGCGAGGTGACCTGCCGAGCGGGACGGCCACGGCCGGCGAGTTCCGCTACGCGGCTGAGTTGGTGCGCTTCATTCGCGAATCGCAAGGCGCCGACTGGGCGATCGAAGTCGCTGCCTACCCCGAGTACCACCCGGCGCAGCGCTACGCGGCGCGTGACCTGCAGCATTACGTCGACAAGGTGAACGCCGGCGCGACGGCGGCCATCACGCAATTCTTCTTCAACCCTGACGCCTACTTCCATTTCGTCGAGGCGACCCGCAAGCTGGGCGCGACCGCACCGATCGTCGCCGGCGTGATGCCCTTCCACAACTACGCGAAGATCGCGCAGTTCGCGCAGCGCGACGGCATCGAGATCCCGCGCTGGGTCGCGTTGAAGATGGAGGGCTTCCTCGACGACACGGCTTCGATCCGCGCCTTCGGCCTTGATGTCGTCACGCAGCTTTGCGAGCGTCTGGTTGCCGGCGGCGTGCCCGGCATCCACTTCTACACGTTGAACCAGGCGCCGCTCGCGCTCGAGGTCGCGCGGCGCTTGGGTTACGGGGCTGCCTGAGCGCAACCTGACATCAGGTAGCTCGTAGTCGGCGGCGCAGCTGAGCGCCGGTCGTTCAGTCCCGCCGCCACATCACGCCGTCTTCCGTCAGCATGGCGTCAAGCTGGATCTCGCGCGGACCGAGTCGCAAGAGCGGCAAGAAGCCATGGCTGTAGCTGACGCCGACCGTGATCGCGCGCGGCTGCAGCGACGCCAGCGTGCGCTCGAAGAAGCCGCCGCCGTAGCCGAGCCGCACGCCGCCCGGGCCGAAGCCGAGGCACGGCACGACGAGCATGGCCGGCTTGAACTCGTCGGTGTCCTTGGGCTTCGGGATGTCGTAGGCGTCCTGCTCCATCGGGCAGCCGGGAAACCAGACGTGAAAGCGCAGCGAGCCGGTCTCGCGATCGGCGACCGGCAGGCCGATGCGACGGGGGCTGCCGTCGACTCCCCCTTCGCTCCAGCGATACAGCGCCGGCAGCGGATCGAACTCGCCCTTGATTGGCCAGTACGCGCCGATCGTGTTCTCGCGCCGGCCGGCAAGCCAGACCCGCAACACGCTCTGCAACTGGACCGCGCGCTCGAGCCGATCGGGCAGCGCCAGCCGCGCCGCGACCAGCTTGGTGCGCAGCGCCTCGCGTGTCGGATCGGGTGAGCTGGGCGTCGTGGTCAAAGCGGGTCCTTTCGATGCGTGTCAGACCGGCCCGTGCTCAGTGACGACGAGTGCCAGCGGGACGTCGTGCGGCTGCGGCGCCAGCTCGGCGTCGTCGAGCCGCGAGGTCGACCACGCCACGCCGACCGCGCACACGCACGGATGCGACGCAAGCCAGCGATCGAAGTAGCCGCCCCCGTAGCCGAGCCGGTACCCGGTCGGCGTGTAGCCGACGCAGGGCACCAGCACGACATCGGGGACGACCGGTGCACCGGCACTCGTCGGGATCGCGCACTCGTCGACGAGGGTCGGCGCTGCACCGTCCCACACGCGATAGTGCAGCTCGGGCGGCGCGCGTCGCGCAAAAGGCAACGCTCTGAGCGAATTTCCAAGTCCCGAGTGCTCGCCCAGCGCGACCGGTGCGTTAAATTCACCGCGCTGCGGCCAGTAAAGGCCCAGGCACTGCGGCTCCAGATCGGCGAGCACGTCGCGAAGTTCGGAGGCCAGGTCGGCTTCGGCTTGAACCGCAGCGCTGCAGGCGACGAACCGCATCCGCTCGGCCAGCAGGCGCTCCCGCAAGTCGCTGCGGGCCGGTATCGGCAGAGGGCTCGAGGCGGGGCTCACATGGATCGAAGACGTCGAATCGAATGACTCGGTTGAAATCAGTATATGGGCGCCTCTGCGGCGCTCTGCAGTGCGCGGCGCTGGCGGGCGCGCTCGCGGTCGGCGTCGCGCCCGCACCCGCGTTGGCCCAAGGCGGCGATGCGACCGTGCTCGATGCCCGCGAGGCCCTGCGCAAGAAAGACCGTGTCCGGCTCGCGATGGCACGCGCGACGGCTGCCGCTGAACGCCACCCGCTCGCGATGTGGGTCGACTACTGGGAGCTCAACAACCGGCTCGTCGACGCCCAGCAGGACGAGCTGAACGCCTTCGCGGCGCGCTGGAGCGGCACCTACGTCGAAGACCGTCTGCGCAACGACTGGCTGCTCGAGCTCGGACGGCGCCGCGACTGGGCCAACTTCGCGGTCGAGTACCCCCGCTTCCGCATGAACGACGACCGCGAGGTCAGCTGCTACGCGCTGCTCGTCGATCATCTCGGCGGCAAGGACGTGCGCGAGGCGGCCTTGGCGGCTTGGCTGGCGCAGCGCGAGGCCGACGATGGCTGCGCGCTGATGGCGACGACCTTGTACGAGGCGAAGGTCTTTACCCCGGGGAATGCCTGGCGCAAGGCGCGCCTCGCGATTGATGCGAGCCGGCCGCGCGCCGCGCGGCTCGCGGTGCTCCTGGTCAACCCGATGGCCGCGAAGTCGCTCGACGACGTGCTCGACAGCCCGGCGCGCTACCTCGGCCGTGGCGCGACCGCGACCAGCCGCGCCGAGGCCGAACTGACGACGCTCGCGCTGATGCGGATGGCGTCGAACGACCCGGATGCGGCCGCCGGCCTGCTCGGCGACCGTTGGGAGCGGCTGCTGCCGACCGACCTGTCGGCCTGGACCTGGGGCGTGATCGGCAAGCAGGCCGCTCAAAAGTTGCAACCCAACGCGGCCGACTACTTCCTGCGCGCCAGCACACAGGCGGCCAAGACCAAATCCGACATCGAGTGGCCGGACGAGACACTCGGCTGGAAGGCTCGCGCCG
>Ga0207682_10001282_pt1 | contig 11542 bp, 10 predicted proteins | sample KBSM63metaG_FD_184332 | JGI IMG/M metagenome (GOLD analysis project Ga0207682, IMG submission 184332) | Miscanthus rhizosphere microbial communities from Kellogg Biological Station, Michigan, USA - KBS M6-3 metaG (SPAdes) (version 2) | ecosystem: Host-associated > Plants > Roots > Rhizosphere >... | reverse complement strand
CTAGGGGTGCGCTCGGGGTGACCCGGGGATTGCTTCATCCTTTTACGAGGAGGCTCCTCATGCGTCAGACCATCATCGTTGCCATGCTGACTGCCGCCGTCACCGCGCTCGTCACCGCGTGGGGCACGACCATGATCATGGCATCCGGATCGAAACGGGTCGCCACGGCATCCCAATCGATCGACGTCATGTCGATCATGAAGAACGTGACGAATTTGCCGGTGCAGGCTTTCGACGCGTTCTAGCTCCGGACTAACGAAGCATCGCGAACATCTCGCTGCCGAAGGTCTTGCGCGCATCCGCCCAGAGCGGCTCCACCGCTTTCGCGAACTGTGCGTGCTCGTCCGGCGTGAGTTCGGCGATCTCGCAGCCTTCATCCGCGAGCGCCTTGCGCGCGCTCACGTCCTCCTCGATCGCGAGTTCGCGCTGATACGCGACCGCGGCGGTGACCGCCGCGCGCATCGCGTCCCGCAAATCCTGCGGCCACGCCTCGAACGCGTCGCGATGCAGGAAAATCGGGCGCGAGATGTAGAAGTGGTTCGTCACCGAGTGGAACTTGTGAAACTTGTGCACGTGATACGTCACCGTGTTGGCGAACGGATTTTCCTGCGCGTCGATGGTGCCGGCCTTGATGGCGGCGATCGCCTCGGTCAGGTCCCAGCGCAGCGGCACGGCGCCGAGCAATTCGAAGGTGCGCGCCTGCACCTCGCTCGGCAGCACGCGGATGCGCATGCCCTTCAGGTCCGCGGGCGTGTGAATCGGCCGCAGCCGGTTGGAGATGTGGCGAAAACCGTTTTCGAACCAGCCAAGGATGCGGTAGTTCACCCGCTGCTCGATCTTCTGCGCGAGAAACGCCCCAAGCTTGCCGTCCATCGCGCCGCGCGCATCGTCGCGCCGTGAAAACAGAAACGGCAGGTCGACGAAGCTCAGTTCCGAAACGCGGTCGGTCAAATAGCTCGACGACTGATAACCGAGCGTCAGTACGCCGCTCTCGACCAGCCACAGGATGTCCTCGGCGCGATAGCCGAAATCCATGACGTTCCAGACGTATTTGATATCGACGCGGTCGCCGAACTGCTTTTCCAGCCGGTCGCCGATGAATGTCAGCGATTTGGAGAATCCCGTGGTGGCGGGGCCGTAGCCCCCCATGCGGATCTGGATCGGCTTCATGTCGTCTCCCCGTTGGCGTGGCGTGCATAGCAGAAACAAGCCGCCGTCACCTAGACCTGCGCGGCGCGGCTCATTAGGGTCGCGCCCGCCGGGTCTCATATGCTTCCGCAAATCCACGACTACGAAAAGCTTTACCGCGAATTCCGCTGGCCGGAGCTCGCGCGCTACAACATCGGCGTCGATGTGTGCGACCGCTGGGCCGCGCAGGATGCCTCTCGCCTTGCGATCCTCAACGTGCGGGCGGACGGCAAGACCGAAGAGATCACCTTCGGCTGGCTGCGCGAGACCTCGAACCGGCTTGCGAATACGCTTAGCGCCTACGGCGTCGCGCGCGGCGACCGCGTCGCGATGCTGCTGCCGCAGACGCCGGAAGCCGCCGCCGGCCATATCGCGATCTACAAGCTCGGCGCGATCGCGGTGCCGCTGGCGATTCTCTTTGGCGTCGATGCGCTGACCTATCGGCTGCAGAACGCGAGTGTCAAAGCCGTCATCACCAATGCGCAGGGGCTTGCGAAGCTCAGCGAAGCGCGCGCCTCGCTGCCGGAGCTCTCGCTGGTGCTGTCGATCGATGGGCCGGGCGAGGACGCGCTCGGCCTGCACGAGACGATCGCGCGCGCGTCCGCCGACTTCACGCCCGCCGACACCACGCCGGACGATCCCGCGCTGATGATCTTCACCTCCGGCACCACCGGCCAGGCGAAGGGCGCGCTGCATGCCCATCGCGTCCTGCTCGGTCACATGCCGGGCGTCGAGATGCCGCACGAGTTCTTCCCGCAGCAAGGCGACCGCTTCTGGACGCCGGCCGACTGGGCCTGGGCCGGCGGCCTGCTCGACTGCCTGCTGCCGAGCCTGCATCACGGCATCGCGGTGGTGGCGCGCCGGTTCGAGAAGTTCGATCCCGAGGAAGCCTTCGCGCTGCTCGCGAAGACGCAGGTGCGCAACGCCTTCATCCCGCCGACCGCGCTGCGCATGCTGCGCTCCGCGCCAAGCCCGCGCGGGCGCCACGATATCAAGCTGCGCACCATCGGCTCCGGCGGCGAGTCGCTCGGCGCCGAGACCTGCGAGTGGGGGCGCGACACCTTCGACCTGACCATCAACGAGTTCTACGGCCAGACCGAATGCAATCTGGTGCTCTCGTCGTGCGCGATGATCGGCGTGTCGAAGCCGGGCGCGATCGGCAAGCCGGTGCCCGGCCACACCGTGGCGATCATCCGCGAGGACGGATCGACCGCGGACGCCGGCGAGCTCGGCATGATCGCGGTGAAACGGCCGGACCCGGTGATGTTCCTCGAGTACTGGGGACGGCCCGAGGCGACGGCGCAGAAATTCATCGGCGACTGGATGACCACCGGCGACCAGGGCATGGCAGACGAGCAAGGCTATGTCACCTTCGTCGGGCGCGACGACGACGTCATCACATCATCGGGCTATCGCATCGGGCCGGGAGAGATCGAGGATTGCCTGATCAAGCATCCGGCGGTCGCGCTCGCCGCGGTGATCGGCAAGCCGGATGCGATGCGCACCGAGATCGTGAAGGCGTTCATCGTGCTCAAGCCGGGCTTCGAGGGAACCGACGCGCTCGCCGCCGAGGTGCGCGACTTCGTCAAGACCAGGCTGTCGGCGCACGAGTATCCGCGCGAGGTGTCGTTCATCCGCGAATTGCCGATGACGACCACCGGCAAGATCATCCGAAGGCTGTTGCGGGACAGGGCGTAGGGCCATGATCCGCTCATACCCGCGCAAGCGGGTATCCAGGGCCAAGGACTGGGCCCCCGCTTTCGCGGGGGCGAGCGGAGTGAACTACCCGCGGACATCGCGCACGCGTTTCGCCGACGCAATCAGCGCGCGCCGCAGCGTTTCGAGATGGCGCGCGATACGAAACTGCCCCATCCCGGCAGCGCTCGGCGCAATGAGCAAATCCGCAAGCGCGAGCCGCTCGCGCCACAAATGATCGATCATCGGATGGTCGGCGGTGGCGCAGCTGTCGACGCGCGCGATTGTCGTGTCGGCCAGAATGCTTTCGGTGACGTCGAGCGTGAGCTGCACGCCGGGGGAGGCGCGTCGCGCCGCCTCGTTGTAGGCGATCTTCCACAGCCACGCGGTCTCGCCCGCGCGCAGCGTGATGGTTGCGGCCAAGGTTCGCTCGTCCTGGATCAGCCGGTCGACGCGCGCGCCACCTTCCGCGGCCAGCGCCGTGACGGCCTCATGCACGAAATTGAGGATCGCGGCGTGCCGCCGGGCGGCGGTGCCGGCACGGCCCTTCCAGCCCGCGGCTTCCAGCCTGAGATAGTCCGACAAAGCCGGGACGATCGTGTCCGCATCGCGCGCGGTCGCGAGCTTGAGCAGCCCGTGCTCGAGCAGCCGGCGGCGCTGACGCCGCAGCTCCTTCAGCTTCTTCGAGCTCAACGCGCGATCCAGATAGGTCTTGCGGACGCCGGCCGGCGCGAGCAGCGCACGCGCATGAGCGCCGTATCGTTCCATTGCGCCGCCACGGCGCAACAGCACGCGCGACAGCGCCGCCGCGAACGGACCTTCGGTGGTGACCAGCGGCAGCATCAGGAGCGTGCCTCTTGCCTCGACATGATCGAGGAAGCCGATGATGGCGGCGTCCGCCTCGTCACGGTCGACCAGCGGCACGCCGAACGGCGCATAGGGGTGGGTCCAGCCGGTAAGCGCTCGCATCACGCCGTAGCGCTGCTCGATGCGTGCGGGGAATAGCCCGATCAGGCGACCGGATTTCGACCACACCGCGACGGCGCCGGGATCGCCGAACACGGGCGCGGCAGGGAGCGCGAAGGCCGGATCGTAGAACACGTTCGGCTCGATCGCGTGGCGCGCGAGGCCGTCCCACCCGTCGCGCGCATCGGCAAGCTCGCTGAGAGATTTCCATTCGATGCGGGCGGCCGCCAAGCGGCGCGGCGCTTCATCCGCGCGCTCGCGCGCCAGCGCGATCGGCGCGCCGCGTGCCGGAGTCATGTCGCTGCGCGGCTTTTCGGCCGCCAGATGAACACGTGCAGCCCGAGGCGGTGTTTCGCGACCGCGTAGAGCAGCACGGCCTCCAGGATCATCGCGCCCGAGATCGCGGCCGCCGCGCCGGCGACGCCGAACAGCGGGATGAATACGACGCACAGCACGATATTCGCGGCGAATGCCGACGCATAGACGAACGCGCAGGCGCGCTGCTCGCCCACCATATTCAGCAGCCGCTCGACCGGTCCGACGGTGGCGCGCGCGAGCGGGCCGATGGCGAGAATGAACATCAGCACGTAGCCGTCGACGAACTGCGGACCGAACAACCACAGGATCGGCTTGCCGAGCGCGAGGATGACGACCGTGGCGGCCAGCGACGGCCAGAACGTCCACTTGATCGAGTCGGCGAGGAACGCGGAAAGCTGCGCCTTGTTGCCGGCAACGTGATATTCGGAAAACTTGTGCGCGGTCGCGGCCGACACCGAGAACGACACGAACGCCACCAGCGCCAGCGTCTTCGCCGCCGCGTAATACACCGCGACCTCTTCGGGCGAGCGATACTGCCGCAGCAGCAGCACGTCGGCATGCGTGAGCAACAGGTAGAAGCCTTCCACCATGAAAATCGGCAGCGAGGCGGCAAGCCACGCGCCCGTGCTGTAGGCCTTCGGACCGGGTTCGATCTTTTTCCCGAACCGCCGGTTCATCGCGATGGTCTGGCCGATCACCGTGACCCATGTGGTCGCGACCGCGGCGAGCATCGCGGTCGAGGCGTCGGTCGGCAGCTTGAGCCAATAGGCCGCGCCCATCGCGCCGATCAGCAGCAGCGAGCGGATCACGTAAGGCGGCATCAGCGCGAGATTGATCCAGTCGTAGGAGCGCGCCATACCGTCCTGCAGGCGGCCGAGCGTGAACAGCGGCAGGCCAACGCAGGCGATGTAGAGCGGCATGATCTCGTAGGCGTGCAGATGCGCGCCGAACAGCCACACGCCGAGCGCCGCGAGTGCCGCCCATGCGGTCGCCATCGCGAGCACCAGCCAGCGCGAGCCGGAGAGGAAACCGCGCAGCATGTCGAACTGCTTCTTGCCGGTGTACTCGGGAATGAAGCGCTGTGCGCCGGTTGCGATGCCGAGATCGACCAGGCCGCCGAGCAGCAGCACCCAGGTCCAGACATAGACGTAGACGCCGAATTCGAACGAGCCCATCCAGCGCGCGAACAGAACCTGGCTTACGTATAGCAGCGCCGCGCTGGCGACGCGGATGAGGAACGCCGCGGCCGCGCCACGCTGTGCGCGTGAGGTGTCCGAATGATCGTTGAGCCAGCCGCGCACGGCGGCGGCAAGGCGCGCCGTAAACAGGCCGCCGCGTTCCGCGCCGTCGGTGCCGGTGAAAGCCACGCTCTGCCTCGCGCAAGTCTGGGAATGACACCTAGCAAGAGGTGCTTAACTTTCGGTTGGGGCGTAGGGACAAATGAAGCGGGGGACGTGGGGTCGAAAGGCCTTGAAGAACAAATGGTTACAAAGGGCCGTCTGCCTTTGGGGGCGGCTCTGCCAACGGGAACTGGGCAGGCCCTGCGCCGGCATCGCTGCATGGCGGCGCGAGCCATCGGGCTACATTGGCGTAGTCACCCCTTGAACCCGCCGCTATCGAGGAACGCCTGCTCCTCCGCCGTGGTGGCGCGGCCGAGCATGTCGTTGCGATGCGGAAAGCGGCCGAAGCGGCGGATGATGTCGCGGTGCTCCTCGGCATGTTTCAGGTTCGCGTCCTCCGCCGCGCGGTACAACTCGACGCAGCGGAGCTGGTCGGCCAGTTCCTCCGAATGCATAAACGGCAAGAAGAAAAAACCGCGATCCTCCGCCGGCAGGTCCTGGTCGTAGCCGCGCTTGAGCGCGCGATTGGCGGCTGCGCGCGCCAGCGGATCGGCCGCGAAGGTGCGCGCATCGCCGCGGAACAGGTTGCGCGGGAACTGGTCGAGCACGATCACCAGCGCGAGCATGTCTTCGGCGGTGTCCTCCCAGGCGGACAGCTTGCCCGCTGCGGCCGCCTCATAGGTCGCGAGGAACTTCTCGCGGATCTCGGCGTCGAACGCGTCGTCGCGCGCGAACCATTTGTCCGGCCCGGCGTCGCGCCAGAAGGCGAGCACGTCGGCAGGGGAGGCGATTTTTCCGCTCATGTCGCTACCGCGCTTGCTGCCGCCGAAACCTGCCGTCAACCACACCGCGTGCGGGCGCATGACAGATTACAACGGACATGACCAAATACCGATCCATTTCGGATCACGCCGATGCGTCTGTCAAATGCGTGGCAGAACGTAAAGATCGCCGGAGGGATCGCGTTCGGCGCCGCGATGCTGCTGTATGGCGCCGGGGAACTTTATTCGGCCTGGACCAACGGGACGGTGCAGGCCGTCGCCCGCTACGTCGGCCGGGTCACGTTCCACAGCAACCCCGTCTGGTTCGTCAGTTCCGTGAGTTTCTACACGCTCGTCATGACGATGATGGTCGCGCTTTTGGCGGTTGCGCTGGTCGACTACCGCAACGGGTGGCGCTGGCGATCGCGGCAGGACCTCGACACCGCCATCCGGCAGTCGCCGGAGGAGCGTTGAACCGCTGGCTCCTCCGTCATGCCCGGCCTTGTGCCGGGCATCCACGTCTTTCATTCCGCGCATCAAGACGTGGATGGCCGGGACGAGCCCGGCCATGACGAAGTGAGAGATCTCAGCGCAAATGATCCGCGCCGCCAAACGGCGTCAGGGGATTGTCGGTCAGTGCAGCGCGATCGGGCTGATCGACCTGCGCGATGCCGAGGAACGCGTTGAACAGGTCCTCGATCGCGCGCGGCGCGATGTCGTTGACGATGAACACGAGCCGCGTGCGGTGGTCCGCGTCGGGCCAGGCGTCGAGCGTCACCGGCGGATGGAAGACGTGCTGGACGCCGTGGATCACAATCGGTGTGTCGGGCATCTCGGCGATCTTCACGATGCCTTTGACGCGCAGCAAATTCGGTCCGTGCATCGAACGCACGAGATCGAGGAACATCTCGAACGCCGAATAGGGAATGGCCTGCTCGCTCGCCAACGTAAAGGCGCGGATGCGGTCGTCGTGCCGGTTCACGTCGTGATGGTGATGATGATCGTGCGCGTAGGCTTCCGCGGCGAGCCAGCGCTTCACGTCGGGGATTTTGCGTGTCGCGTCGTATAGTCCGCAGTTGATGAGTTGCGTGACATGGGTATCCGACGCCTTGATCACCGGTGCGGCCGGATTGAGCGCGGCGAGCCGCTCGCGCAGCGCCGCCAATCCCTCGCGCCGCGCGGCCGTCTCGATCAGGTCGGCCTTGGTCAGCACAATACGGTCCGCGACGGCCGCCTGTTTCACGGCCTCATGATGTGCGTCGAGGGTCGCCGCACCGTTCACGGCATCGACCACCGTCGCGACGCCGTCGAGCCGGAAGCGCAACTGCATGTACGGGTGCACCATGATGGTGTGCAGCACCGGGGCCGGATCGGCGAGGCCGGTCGTCTCGATGATGACGCGGTTGAACGACATGCGGCCGTTGTCGAGCCCGCGCAGCAGTTTCTCCAGCGTGTTCACCAGATCGCCGCGCACCGTGCAGCACAGACAGCCGGTCGCAAGCAGCATCACACCGTCCTCGACATGTTCGACCAGGAGATGGTCAAGGCCGATCTCGCCGAACTCGTTGATGATGACGGCGGCCTGCGCCAAGGCGGGGTCGCGCAACAGACGATTGAGCAGCGTCGTCTTGCCGGCACCGAGAAAGCCGGTGATCAGGTTCAGCGGGATCGGCGGAACCGGGCCACGCGGCCGTGCGGCCGCCTGACTCATTGCTTGGTGGATTTCGTCGCGCCGTTCTTCGGCTCGGCGTTCTTCGGCTCGGCGTTCTTGGTCTCGGCGTTCTTGGTCTCGGCGGTCTTCTTCGCGTCGGGCTTTTTCTTCGCCGCCTGCTTCGGCTTCTCGGTTGCCGCGGCACCCGCCGGAGCAGGCGCGGGCTTCGACTCGGCCGCGGCCGGCGCGAAGGTGCTGCCCGGCAGACGGATACCGGGCGAGAGATTGAAGCCCGCCGATGCGTTCATGGTCTTCGGCTTTTCGTCTGGCTTCGCGGCCGTCTCGGTGGCGGCGCCGCCTTTGCGGCGCTTGGTCGCGGCAAGCTGCGTCGTCACCGCATCGCCGCGCGCCGGACCGATATAGACGTTCACCGGCACGGACGCCTGGAGCGGGCCGAGGATCGGTCCGGTCACCTTGCGCTCGCGCAGACTGTTCGCCGTCATGGCGAATGCCGAGCTTTGGTCGACATCGCTGCTCGCCTGCACGGTATCGTCGTCTTCGTCTTCCTGCGCGGGCCGCTTGCGGTTCTTGCCGCACATCTCGTCGCGCAGGTTGGGCGGCGCGGCGGCGATCGGCTGCAGCGCATCGACGGTGCCGAGCGACGGCATCAGCCACGACAGGCCGCCCGATGCGAAGCCCTTCTCGAACAGCTGCGCCGCCTTCTCGGAGCGGACCATGCCGGAGCGCGAACCGAACACCACGACGATCAGCTTGCGGCCGTTGCGCGTCGCACTCGCCACCACGTTGAAGCCGGACGCGCAGATGAAGCCGGTTTTCATGCCGTCGGCGTCGGGATAGCGGCCGATCAGGCTGTTGGTGTTGCGCATGATGCGCTTGCCGAACCGGATCGACGGGATATGCCAGTAGCTCTCGTATTCGGGCAGCTCTTTCAGGATCGCGCGCGCCAGCATCGCCATGTCGCGCGCCGAGGTGATCTGCTCGTCGGCCGGCAGGCCGTTCGGATTGACCCAGCTCGACTGCGTCATGCCGAGGCGGCGCGAGGCCGCGTTCATGTCGTCGGCGAATTTCTCGATCGAGCCCGAGACGCCCTCGGCAAGCACGACCGCCATGTCGTTCGCCGACTTCACCATCAGCATCTTGAGCGCGTTATCGACCGTCACCGTGGTGCCGGCCTTGAAGCCCATTTTCGAGGGGGCCTGCGCCACCGCGTTGGACGACACGGTGAGCAGCGAGTCGATGGTGAGACGCTTGTCCTTCACGGCCTTGAGCGTGAGGTACATCGTCATCAGCTTGGTGGTCGACGCGGGATACCACGGATAGGTAGCGTGCTCGGCGTGCAGCACCTTGCCGCTGTCAGCCTCGACGATCAGCGTCGCTTCGGCGCTCGCGGAGCGCGCGCCGATCAGACTGCTTGTGAGGATGGCGACCCCGAGGGCCACGCTGCGCAGGATCGGGATCGGCAAATGGGGCATCGCGGTCCGGTTGGTTCGACGGGCCTGAGGAACCTGAACTGTTCCCGGTGGTGTTCTGGCGGTGCTGCGCTATCTAACCCCAACGCGGGAGGAACGCAAAGAAGATTGTCCGCATGCGTGCCCTGCCTTGTTTTTGCGCCGTTAGTCTGCACATTTGTTAATGAACACGACAAAATTTCGGCAGAGGAGAGCATCATGACCGGCTGCATCGTGGGGTGGGCACACACGCCGTTCGGCAAGTTCGACGCCGAGAGCGTCGAGAGCCTGATCGTGCGCGTTGCGACCGACGCGATCGCGGACGCAGGGATCGCGCCGTCGGACGTGGACGAGATCGTACTCGGCCACTTCAATGCGGGGTTTTCGCAGCAAGATTTTACCGCCTCACTGGTGCTGCAGGCTTCGCCCGACCTGCGCTTCAAGCGCGCGACGCGCGTCGAGAACGCCTGCGCGACCGGCTCGGCGGCCGTGCATCAGGGTTTGCGGGCGCTCGAAGCGAAGGCCGCGCGCATCGTGCTCGTGGTCGGCGTGGAGCAGATGACCACGACACCGGGCCCGGAGATCGGCAAGAATCTGCTGAAAGCCTCCTACGTGAAGGACGAGGCCAACATCGAGGGCGGCTTCGCCGGCGTGTTCGGCAAGATCGCGGGCGCCTACTTCCAGAAATACGGCGACCAGTCGGATGCGCTCGCGATGATCGCGGCGAAGAATCACAAGAACGGCGTCGGCAATCCGTATGCGCAGATGCGCAAGGATTTCGGTTACGATTTCTGCCGCAATGCGAGCGACAAGAACCCGTTCGTCGCGGGGCCGCTGAAGCGCACCGATTGCTCGCTGGTGTCGGACGGCGCGGCCGCCGTCGTGCTCGCCGACGTCGAGACCGCGTTGCAGATGAAGAAGGCGATTGCGTTCCGTGCCGCGCAGCACGTGCAGGATTTCCTGCCTATGGCGAAGCGCGACATTCTGAAGTTCGAAGGCTGCACGCATGCCTGGCAGCGCGCGCTGGCGCAGGCCGGCATCACGCTGTCCGACCTGTCGTTCGTCGAGACGCATGACTGCTTCACCGTCGCGGAACTGATCGAGTACGAGGCGATGGGCCTCACGCCCGAAGGGCAAGGCGCGCGCGCCATCAAGGACGGCATCACACAGAAGGACGGCAGACTGCCGGTCAATCCCTCCGGCGGCCTGAAGGCGAAGGGTCATCCGATCGGCGCCACGGGCGTGTCGATGCACGCGCTCGCGGCGATGCAATTGACCGATACGGCGGGCGACATCCAGGTTAAGGGCGCGAAGCTCGGCGGCATCTTCAACATGGGCGGGGCGGCGGTCGCGAACTACGTCAGCCTGCTGGAACGGATCAAGTAACGGTTATTGGTGACGCATGATCTTTTCTGAAAACCGGTACCCACTGTTCGGGACCATGCTTTGGCCGTGACGTCCCTGCACGACATTGCGCCCGCGCAGCAAGTGCTCGAGAACGCGCCGCGCGGCCTGCCGCTTCCATGGTGGGCGAAGATCGGCGCCAAGATCGTGCTGTCGCGCGTTTTCCCGAGCTACCGCACGCGCAAGGCGCTCGGCCTGTTCCTGCACGGCAATCTCGATCAGAACGTCGCGCAGCATCATGCGTTCGTGAAGAACGTGCTGGCGCAGCACGAGCGCGTCACGGGCAGCAAGGCCGCGACGCTGCTGGAACTCGGACCGGGAAACAGCCTGGGGACCGCGCTGTTCGCGGCGGCGGAAGGCGTTGAACGCATGTGGCTTGCCGACGTCGGCGACTTCGCCTCGAACGACATGGCGTTCTATCGACGGCTCGCCGGCATGGTTCCGGCGTATCCGGGTCACCAGAGCATCTGTTTCACCGACCGCGCCGGCATGCTGGCGAGCATCAACGCAACGTATCTGACCGGCGGAACGGCAAGCCTTGCGGAGCTTCCCGATGGCTCGCTCGATCTCATTCTCTCGACCGCCGTGCTTGAGCATGTCGGCCGCGCCGACTTCTCCCTGCTCGCGCGCGAGATGCTGCGCCTGCTGCGGCCCGGCGCCACCGCCTATCACGAGGTCGACCTGATGGATCACCTCGGCGGCGCGCAGAATAATCTGCGCTTTTCGGAACAGACCTGGGAAGGTCCGCTG
>Ga0207682_10001281_pt1 | contig 11544 bp, 7 predicted proteins | sample KBSM63metaG_FD_184332 | JGI IMG/M metagenome (GOLD analysis project Ga0207682, IMG submission 184332) | Miscanthus rhizosphere microbial communities from Kellogg Biological Station, Michigan, USA - KBS M6-3 metaG (SPAdes) (version 2) | ecosystem: Host-associated > Plants > Roots > Rhizosphere >... | reverse complement strand
GTGAGGTTGGCGAACGCCTGCTTGCGCCAAGGCGCGAACAGCTCGGGCAGGGAGCGGCTGACCGCGATCACGAGCGGCTTGTCCATCATCAGCGTCGGCGGCGAGATCTGGCTCAGCGCGGTCATCCGCTGCTCGCTCGAGCCGCCGATCGTGCCGATGACGATGGGCGTCGTCGAGCTGGACACGCCGCGCTTTTGCCCCATCGCCGCGATCGCGGGTTGCGACTCGCCCTCGACCCGGCGCGGGTCCTCGGGGACCGTCACGAAGACCTTGCCGTCGCCGTGGCCGAGCGCCACCCACATGTCGGGCGCGTACAGCACCGAGCGCATCAGCACCTTGAAGTACTCGGGCTCCAGCGCGGCGGCGACGGCGCCGGCGAAGGCGCCGTTCGGCGTGTGGATCGGGCGCACGAAGACGACCGTGTACGAGTTGATGACCGTCTTCAGCGGCGGCGCGACGTAGAGCGCATCCGGGTCGTGGCCGGCGCGCGCCTTGCGAAAGTACTCGCGGTCGGAGAAGTCGCGGCCGAGCAGGGTGTCGACGCTGCTGGCGACGACGGTTCCGTCGGCATCGAGCAGGGCCATCGAGCGAACCCCGGGGATGGCGTCGCTGAGCGCCTTCAGGCGCGGCGAGAGCAGGGTCGAGACGCTGTAGACGGGCGTCGCCAGGAACTCGCCGCGAACGCTGGCAAGCGCCCGGTACATGCCGTCGAGCTGCAGGCCGACGTTGTCGTCGACGACGCGCGCCTGGACGCGAAGGCGGTCGCGCTCGGTGGCGTCGAGCGCGTCGTGCGCCTTGAAGAGCGACCAGGCGATCAGCGCGCCGAGCACCGCCAGGCCGACGAGGAGGGCGAGCCATTCGGCGGTGAACTGGCGCGCGAAGCGGGCTTCGCTGTCGGAGGATGCGGTCGCGGTCGCTGCGGCAGTCACGGCGACATCGGTCGACACTTTGCGCGAATGAGGGGCCGGTGCTGGCTGAACGAGCTCCGTGTCCGAGAGCGTCGCCGATCCGGTGTCGGCGCCGCTCATGACTTGCCGGCGCCGTGGCGCGATCGATGGGCCCCGGTCTCTTGCGCCGCGGGCGCGCTCGCGCCGTGCGACGGGCGGCCGCAGGGCGACCAGGGGGCAGACCGGTCCCGACTCATGACAGGTCATCGGCAGCGCCGCGCATAAGTGAAGGCGGGCGGGCCGCGCCGGTGTGCAGGATTCGCCCCCGCGATGCTGGATGGATTTACAGTCCCGAGGTCGTTTCACCGGGCGCCAGACGCCGTCTCCTCGCCGATGTCCGTTCGCGTTCCCACGCCAGCCGCTCGCCCGGGCGTCCTCCTCGCCGGGCTGAACGACGCCCAGCAGCGCGCCGCCGCCTTCGGTGTCGGCGTCGGCGGCGAGGGTGGCGACGGCGCGGCGTCGATCGGCCCGCTCCTGATCATCGCCGGCGCCGGTTCGGGCAAGACACTGACGCTGGCGGCGCGCGTCGCCCGCCTCGTCCTGGCCGGCGCCGATCCGTCGCGCCTCCTCCTGCTGACGTTCTCGCGCCGCGCCGCGCTCGAGATGGAGCGGCGCGTCGGCCGCGTCCTTCACGAAGCGCTCGGTCTCGCCTCGCTGCAGCAGGCGCCGCGGCTGGCGTGGTGCGGCACCTTCCACAGCGTCGGCGCGCGCCTGCTGCGCGGCGTCGCGGCGCGGATCGGCCTCGACGAGTCGTTCACCGTCGACGATCGCGCCGACTCCGAGGACCTGATCCACCTGCTGCGCCAGCGCCTCGGCCTGGCGAGCGGCGCGCGCCGGTTCCCGCAGAAGGGGACCTGCCTGGCGATCTACTCGCGCGCCGTCAACGCCAGGCGACCGCTCGCCGACGTGCTGGCCGAGACCTTTCCCTGGTGCCGCGACCACGAGGACGCATTGCGCCGCCTGTTCGCCGCCTACGCCGAAGAGAAGCAGGCGCAGCGTGTCCTCGACTTCGACGACCTGCTGGTCTGGTGGGCCGAGGCGATGGCCGACCCGGTGGTCGGCGCGCAGATCGCGTCGCGCTTCGACCACGTCCTCGTCGACGAGTACCAGGACACCAATCGCCTGCAGGCCGAGATCATCCTGCGCCTGCGCCCGGACGGCAGCAACCTCACCGTCGTCGGCGACGACGCCCAGGCGATCTACTCGTTCCGCGCCGCCGAGGTGCGCAACATCCTCGACTTCGCCGCCTCCTTCGTGCCGGCGGCGACCGTGCTGACGCTCGAGCAGAACTACCGTTCGACGGCACCGATCCTGGCAGCGTCGAACGCGGTCATCGCACTGGCCGCGGAACGCCATGCCAAGGCGCTCTGGAGCGATCGGCGAGCGGCAGAGCGGCCGGCGCTGGTCTGGGTCGAAGACGAGGCGGCCGAGGCGTCATGGGTCGCCGAGCGCGTCCTCGCCCTGCGCGAGTCGGGGCTGGCGCTGAAGAGCCAGGCAGTGCTCTTTCGCAGCGCCCAGCACAGCAACGCGCTCGAGCTCGAGCTGACCCGGCGCGACATCCCGTTCGTCAAGTACGGCGGCCTGCGCTTCCTCGATGCCGCGCACGTCAAGGACGCCCTCGCCGTGCTGCGTTTCGCGGCCAACCCGCGCGGCCAGCGCGCCGGCTTGCGCGCGCTGCAGCTCGTCCCCGGCATCGGCGCCGCCAGCGCCGGCCGGCTCGTCGCCGCGCTCGCCGCGGCCGACGATCCGGCGGCGCAGCTGCTCGCCTTCGTGCCGACGCCGGCGGTCGCGTCGGCGTGGTCGGCGTTTGCGTCGCTGTTCGCCGCCTTGCGCGCGCCGGGGTCGCCCTGGCCGGGCGAGTTCGCCGCCGTCGAGCGCTGGTATGTGCCGCTGCTCGAGCGCCTGCACGACGATGCCGCGCCGCGCGCCGCCGACATCGCCCATCTGGTGCGGCTGGCCGCAGGGTATCCGTCGCGCGAGCGCTTCCTCACCGAGCTGGCCCTCGATCCGCCTGCAGCGACGAGCGATGAATCCGGTCCCGGCGGCGACGACGAGGACTACCTCATCCTGTCGACGATCCATTCCGCCAAGGGACAGGAGTGGAGCGCGGTGTCGGTGCTGCGCGTCGTCGACGGCTGCATGCCCTCGGACATGGCGACCGGCAACGCGGCCGAGATCGAGGAGGAGCGCCGCCTCCTCTATGTCGCGATGACGCGCGCGCGTCACCACCTTCATCTGCTCGTGCCGCAGCGCTTCTACGTGACGCAGCAGGCGGCGCGCGGCGATCGTCACGTCTATGGCGCGATCAGCCGCTTCCTGCCGCCGGCGCTGCACGGCCTGTTCGAGCACGTCGGGCCCACGACGGCTGGCGGCGGGGGTGACGTGGCCGACGTTGCGGCCGCGACCGTCGACATCGCTGCGCGCGTGCGCTCGCGCTGGTCCTGAGAGAGCGCCTGAAAAGCAAGCGGCAGTGCCGGTCACCCGACACTGCCGCTGGTGACGGGCCGCCGTCGTTTCGGCGTCGGCCCGACCTGGGAGAGTCCGCGCGCGCCGTTTCAAGGCACGCGCCGGCTCTGCATCGTCACGCCTTGTCGATGGCGTCCTTGACCTTTTCCTTCGCGTCGCCGTAGGTGGCTTGCGTCTTGCCAGCCGCCTTGTCGACCTTGCCCTCGGTTTGCAGCTCGCGGTCACCCAGCGCCTTGCCGGTGGTTTCCTTGATGCTGCCCTTGGCCTGCTCGACGCGGCCCTTGACCTGGTCCTTGTTCATGCGGTGTCCTCGCTGACGGTTGCTGGAAATTCGAAGCCGCGGTGCGTGCCCGCGCTGTCGAGATTCCACTGTCGCAGCGTCGGCGGCCGCGATCTGTCGGCGTGTGCAGGCGAAGCGCGTAGGACAGGGCCGGTGCGGTCGTCAGCCCGGTGGCGATGCCTTCCTGGCGCCGCGGATGTTGAGGCCGGCGAGGCACAGCTGCAGCACGATCAGCGCCCAGGCGCCCGCGTGCCAGCCCCAGGCGATCCAGAGGGCGTTGCTGGCGAGGAAGACCCAGAAGCCGATCTCGCGCCGGTGCTCTTGCGTCGAGGCGACGAGCCAGGCGGCGAGGACGGTGACGGCCATTGCCGGCCATTGAACGAGATCGAGCCAATCCATGGCACGACCCCAGCAGGCGGCGAGCCCATCCGTCCTCTTGCCGATTGTCGAAGCGCGTCTGCGGGGGCTAAAGTTCGTTCCCCCTCTCACTTCGACGCTCGCCGCGGATCGACATGACGACGAAGAACCTCGCTGTGCCCTTCCTCGCCCGGGCCGTCGCGATGCTCGCAGTGCTCGTCGCCGGCTGCGCCGCACCGCCGCCCTCCGACAAGCCCGCTCCTGCCCCCGCGCCGGCGGCTGCGCCGGCGGCCACGCCGGCCGCGCCGGCGGCGGCGCCGCCGCTGGTGGCGGCGCCGTTCGCCGACGCCGTCGCGCGCGCCGGCGAGCGCCTGCTGCAGGACGCGCAGGTCACGCTCGGCACCGGCCCGCGCGAGCTGGTGATCGATCCCTTGATCGATGCCAGCACCGGCCAGCAGACCAACAGCACCGTGCAGATGGGCGCCCAGCTCGCCGGCCTGATCACGCGCCGCGTGCCGACCTGGAACGTGCAGCCGCTGACGCGCGGCGCGCTCGCCGGCCGGCCGCTGCTGCTGATCGGCACGCTGACGGCGATCAACACCAAGAACGTCAAGGACGAGGACGCCGACGCCTTCCGGATCTGCCTGGTGCTCATCGACCTGAGGACGGGCAAGCTGGTCGCCAAGCGCGTCGACCGGGCGACGCTGACGACGGTCGACGCCGAGCCGCTGGCGCTCTATCGAGAGAGCCCGACGTGGGCGCTCGACGCGACTGCGCTGGCCTACATCAAGTCGTGCCAGGGCAGCTCGCCGGGCGACTCGATCGCGCCCGGCTACCTGCAGCGCCTGCCCGCGCAGGCGGTGATCAACGAGGCGGTGCTCGCCTACGCCGACAACAAGCCGGCCGACGCTTACCGCCTTTATCGCGAAGCGCAAACCGTCGCCGATCCGCAGGACCTGCGTGTCCTCAACGGCATCTACACGACGAGCTGGAAGACCGGCCGCAAGAAGGAAGCGGCCGACACCTTCGGCAAGATCGTCGGCATCGGCCTGGATTCGAAGAAGCTGCCGATCAAGCTGTTCTTCAACCCGGGTACGACGACCTTGCTGCAAACGTCCGACCTGCAGGCCCAGTACGCCGTCTGGCTGCAGCAGGTCGCGACCCAGGTCGCGGCACGCGACAGCTGCCTGCGCGTCATCGGCCATACCAGCCGCACCGGCGACGCCGCCGCCAACGAGGTGCTGTCGCAGAAGCGTGCCGCCGTCATCAAGGCGAGCCTCGAGCGGCAGAACCGCAAGCTCGCACCGCGCCTCGCCGCCGACGGGGTCGGCTCGCGCGAGGTGATCGTCGGCCTCGGCACCGACGACCTGCGCGACGCGCTCGATCGCCGCGTCGAGTTCCGCGCCGTCGATTGCCGCGCCGGCGCGTGAGATCGCGCACGTAGCGGCGCGGTTCGATCGACGTCGCCGCGCCGCCGTGGCAGGCGCCGCCGAAAGGCGTGCCCCATTCGGGTAAGGTGCGAGCCCATGCGCTTCGTCTTGACGGCGCCCCGCACGGCGCGACTCGGATGGGCACTCGCCGTCGCGGCCGCGCTCGGCGGATGTGCCTCCGGGCCGTCGTCGCGCCAGGCCACGCGCCCGGCGCCGTCCGAGCCGCGCAGCTGGCCGGCCGACGCCGACGGCCCCGGCGCCAATCCACCGGCCGACCTGGCGAGCCTTCCCGACGCCGAGCCGCGCGTGGAGCCGATCCGCAGCGGCGGACCCAACAAGCCGTACCAGGCGCTCGGGCGCGAGTACGTGCCGGCGACCCGCGATGTGCCGGTCAGCGAGCGCGGCCTGGCCTCGTGGTACGGCCGCAAGTTCCACGGCCGCAAGACGGCGAGCGGCGAGGTCTACGACATGTACGCGATGACCGCCGCGCACCCGACCTTGCCGATCCCGAGCTACGCGCGCATTCGCAATCCCGCCAACGGCCGCGAGGTGATGGTCCGCGTCAACGACCGCGGGCCGTTCGTCGCCGGCCGGATCGTCGACCTCAGCTATGCGGCGGCGTTCAAGCTCGACCTGCTGCGCGGCGTCGCACCGGTCGAGCTCGAGCGGATCACGTTCGACGAGATCCGTACCGGCGCCTGGCGCGGCGCCGGCGTGCGAGTCGCCGCCGCGGGTGCGGGCGCGGGTGCCGTGGTTGCGCCGGTTCCGGCGGCCTCGTCGGCCGACGTGCCGAGCCCGCCGCCGCGGGCGCCGACTGTGCCGGCGCCGACCATGCCAGCGGTGGTCGAGGTGCCGGCGCAGGACGTCGCCTTCGCGTCCGCGCCGGTCGTCGTGCCGACGCCGACTGCCACCCTGCCGGCCGCAATCGCTGCGCCGGCCGTGCCCGGTGCGATCGCTGCGCCCGCCGTGCCCGCCGCGATCGCTCTGGCCGACGCACGCCCCCGCCCGGGCCGCGCGCCTGCCGACGCGGGGCGCGGATTCTGGGTCCAGCTCGGCGCGTTCCGCGAGCGTGACGGCGCCGAGACCTTCCGGCGCCGCGTCGGCGCCGACGACGAGTCGTCGTGGCTCGAGCCGCTGCTGGCGATCTTCGGCGACGCATCGCTCTACCGCGTGCAGGCCGGCCCCTATCCGAGCCGCGACGAGGCCGATGCCGCGGCGCTGCGCGCGCGCAGCGCGCTGGGCGTCGTGCCGATCGTCGTCGAGCGGCGATGAGCGCCGGCGCCGGGCCGCTCCGAAGCGACCGCTCCGTCGCGCTCGGCGGGACCGCGCGCAGCGCGAGGGCGCACCCGTGAGTGCCGGCCAAGGCGTGCCCGACGGGCCGCGCCAGACGATCCTCTTCACCGGCCACATGGTCGATGCGCCCGACCGCGCCGTGCCGCGCTTCCCGGCGACACGCGTCGACGCCGCGGCGCGTCGCATCGCGGCCGTCCTCGACGAGATCGGCGCGGGACCGGAAGACCTCGCCCTGACCCAGGGGGCCGCCGGCGGTGACCTGCTGTTCGCCGAGGCGTGCCTTGCGCGCGCCGTGCCGCTGCGCCTGTTGCTGCCGCTGAGCGAGCGCGAGTTCGCCGCCGCCTCGCTGCTCCCGGTGGTCGACGGCGCCGCCTGGCAGGCGCGCTTTCGCGCTGTCGTCGACCGGCTCGACGAGCCGCCGCGCGAGGCGCCGGCTGCGCTCGGCCCGCTGGCGCCGGGCGACGACGCCTTCGTTCGCGCCAACCTCTGGCTGCTCGAGAGCGCGCTCGCCTTCGGCGCCGACAAGCTGACCTGCATCTGCCTGTGGGACGGCGGCGGCGGCGACGGCCCGGGCGGCACGCGTCATCTCGTCGATGCCGTCCGTGGCGCGGGCGGTCGAGTCGTGCGAATCGACTCGAGCTCGCTCTGAGCGCGCGACCGGGTCCACACTCCGAGGGTTGCGGCGCGCGCCGGCGCGATGCTTCAATCGCCGGCGGCGGGCAGCGCTTGCCTCGCTCGTCCCGCGCAACGATGATGCGGCCCCGAGCGCCGCGCAGACGGCGAACACTCATTCAGGAGCAGACACGATGGCCAAGACAGCGGCGAACACCAAGGGCAAGGCAAAGGGCGGCGCAAGGGGCAAGGCGATGGGCATGTCGCTTCACATCGGCCTGAACAGCGTCAGCGGCGGGGCCTACGGCGGCTGGACCGGCCCGCTCGCCGCCTGCGAAGCCGACGCCAAGGACATGACCGCCATCGCCAAGCAGCAGGGCATGCGGCCGACGACGCTCCTGACCAAGAAGGCGACCCGCGCCGCCGTGCTGGCGGAGATGCGCAAGGCCGCGCAGCTGCTCGCCGCCGGCGACCTGTACTTCCTCAGCTACTCCGGCCACGGCGGCCAGGTCCCCGACGTCACCGGCGAGGAGGACGACAAGAAGGACGAGACCTGGTGCCTCTTCGACGGCCAGCTGATCGACGACGAGCTCTACTACGAGCTGAGCCGCTTCGGCGAAGGCGTGCGCATCCTCGTTCTCTCCGACAGCTGCCACAGCGGCACGGTGACGCGCGAAGCGTTGATGCCGCCGGTGACGAACCCGAGCCAGCGGCCCAAGCTGATGCCCGAGGCGGTGGCGATGCGCACCTACCGCGAGCACCAGGCGTTCTACGACAAGCTGCAGAAGGACGTCGCCGCCGCGGCCGGCAAGCCCATCGTCGATCCCGACTCGGCGCTCGCCCAGGTCGCCGCGAGCGGGCGACTGTCGGGCATCGTCGCCAAGTTCAACCCGACGGTGATCCTGATCTCGGGTTGCCAGGACAACCAGACATCGATGGACGGCGAGCACAACGGCGCCTTCACCGAGCAGGTCCTCAAGGTCTGGAACCAGGGCGGCTTCCAGGGCAACTACGGCAACTTCCACGCGCGCGTCAAGGCGCGCTTGCCGCCGACGCAATCGCCGAACCTGTTCACGCTCGGCGCGGCGGGCGTGTTCCTGGCGCAAAAGCCGTTCAGCGTCTGATGCGCTGCCGCGTGCCGTCGCGCGCAGGGCGTTGCAACCGGCCGTAGCGCCGAGGAGTGTCCATGGCCAGCGGCACGAGCGACATCACCTTCATCGTTCCCGGGCAGGAGCAGCCGGCGGCGGCGGCGCGCTCCGCGACGCGCGGCAGCGTCAAGGCGTCGGTTCGCGTCGGCACCCAGCGCGGCGGTGGGGATCCGGTGCGCGTCACGGCACGGCCGGGCGAAGACGTCGTCGTCTTGAGCGTCGCCAATGGACCGACGCTCGTCCTTCATCCTGCCGACGCGCGCGACCTGATGCTCGCGCAGAGCGCGACGACGACGCGAAGCAGCCTCGCCGCCACCGCCACGCGCGGCGCCGCGCCGGGCGAGGTCGCCGTTCCGGCCCAGCTGGGCTGGCCCGGGCTCGAGGCCGAAGCGACGCGCGGCAGCACGCGCGGCTGGATGGGCCAGGCGGTCCTGAGCGGCTTCCAGGTCGTCACGGGCATCGCCAAGGATCCCGCCGCCAAGCTCGTGGCGGCGGCGCTGACGAAGAAGCTCGACGGCAAGGTCGACGCCGGCGTCTATCGACTCTCCGCCGACACGCTCGATCCACTCAAGGGCAGCGGTCGCAAGCTCGACGCGGTGCCGGCCGCCGCCGACGGCGGGCCGCTGCTGGTGCTCGTCCATGGCACCTTTTCCGACACCGTCGGCACCTTCTCCAAGCTCTGGACGCTGCACAACGCGACCGTCCGCCAGCTGTTCGCCGCCTATGGCGACCGCGTCTACGCGCTCGACCATCCGACCCTCGGCGTCAGCCCGATCGCCAACGCCCTGACGCTGGTCCGGGCGTTGCCCGCGGGCGCGCGCGTCCACCTCGTCAGCCATTCGCGCGGCGGCCTGGTCGCCGAGGTGCTGGCGCGTGCCTGCGGCGGAACGCCGCTCGACGAAGACGCGCTCGACCTGTTTGGCGGCGCCGACTACGCCGAGCATCGCAGCGACCTGCGCGCCCTCGTCAAGCTGGCGCAGGCGAAAGGGATTCGCTGCGAGCGCTCGGTCCGCGTCGGCTGCCCGGCACGCGGCACGCTGCTGGCGTCGAAGCGGCTCGACGCCTACCTCTCGATCCTCACCTGGTGCCTCGAGCTGGCGAGCATCCCGGTCGTTCCCGAGCTGCTCGATTTCCTGCACGAGGTGGCGCGCCGGCGCGCCGAGCCCGCCGAGCTGCCCGGGCTCGAAGCGATGACGCCCGACAGTCCCGTGATCGGCTGGATCAATGGCGCCACCGACACCGTCCCGGGCGAGCTGCGCGTGATCGCCGGCGACATCGAGGGCGACTCGATCGGCTCGTGGGTGAAGACGCTCCTCTCCGACGGCTTCTACTGGACCGACAACGACCTCGTCGTGCAGACGCGCTCGATGTACGGCGGCGCGCCGCGCGCCAAGACCGCGAGCGGCAGCGGCGCGCGATTCCTGCTCGACCGCGGCGGCAAGGTCAGCCACTTCAACTACTTCAGCAACGACCGCACGGTGCAGGCGATCGCGAGCGCGCTGCTCGACGACGTCCCGGCCGAATTCGCGGCGATCGGACCGCTCTCGTGGGCCGGCGAGGACTCGAGCGGCACGCGCGCCGCCGTCGCGGTCGCGCGCTCGCGCGGCGCCGTGGCCGGCGCGGCGGGCGCCGCCGACCGGCCGGCAGTGTTCGTCGTCCCCGGCATCGTCGGCTCCAACCTGAAGAAGGACGGCAAGCGCATCTGGCTCGGCTTTCGCATCGTCAACGGCCTGAAGCACCTCGCCTGGGATCCGAAGTCCGCGGCGAGCGTCGAGCCCGACGGGCCGGTCGGCAGCCTCTACGGCGATCTCATCGAGCGCCTCGCCGACAGCCACGAGGTGATCCCGTTCCCCTACGACTGGCGTCGTCCGGCCGAGGACGAGGCCCGCCGTCTCGGCGAGGCGATCGACGCGGCGCTGACGGCGCGCGCGACCAGCCAGCAGCCGGTTCGCATCCTCGCCCACTCGATGGGCGGCCTGGTCGTTCGCACGATGGCGCTCGAGAAGCCCGAGACCTGGCAGCGCATGATGGCGCGCGACGGCGCGCGCTTCCTGATGCTCGGCACGCCGAACGGCGGCTCGTGGTCGCCGATGCAGACGCTTTCGGGCGACGACACCTTCGGCAACGCGCTCGCGGCCTTCGGCTCGCTGTTCGACAACGGCGGCGCGCGCAAGGTGATGGCCGGAATGCCCGGCTTCCTGCAGCTGCAGGCCGGGCTGCTCGATCCGGCGTTGCGGCTCGACCGCTCGGAGAGCTGGCAGAAGCTCGCCGACGACGACATGGCGCGCCTGCTCGACAAGAGCCTCTGGCACGTCGAGAGCGTGCAGCGCGCGATCTATCAATGGAGCGCGCCGCCGCAGAACGTGCTCGACCAGGCGGTCGCGTTGCGGCGCAAGCTCGACCAGCAAGCGGCGGTGGCCATGCCCGACGCGGCGAAGACGCTGCTCGTCATCGGCCATGCGCCGTTCACGCCGGGCGGCATCGTCTTCGGCGACAGCGGCCTCGAATACACCGATGCGGTCGGCGGCGGCGACGGCCGCGTGCCGCTGACGAGCGCTCTCCTGCCCGGCGTTCGCACCTGGAAGCTGGACGCAGTCCACGGCGACCTGCCCAAGGTCGCGGAGGCGTTTCCTGCATACCTCGAGCTTCTGACGCGCGGCGAGACGGCGCTGCTCGACGTCTTCGATGCGTCGACGGTGGCTGTTCGCGGCGCTGCCGACAGTGCGGCTGCGCGCGCGCCTGCCGACGCCGCGGCGAGCGTCGCGCGCAGCCGACCGTCGCGCGGCCGCCAGCCTTCGGCACCGCCGTCGACGCCGTCCGACGTGCTCGGCGGCGACGCGCGCCCGGCCGGCGACGGCGCGCGCGCTGGAACGGCAAGCCGCGCCCTGCACGTCTCGGTCCTCAACGCCGATCTCAAGTTCGTGCACCAGCCGCTCGTCGTCGGCCACTACCGCTCGCTCGCGCTGACCGGCACCGAAGGCGTCGTCGACCGGCTCGTCGGCCGGGCGATG
>Ga0207682_10001277_pt1 | contig 11561 bp, 7 predicted proteins | sample KBSM63metaG_FD_184332 | JGI IMG/M metagenome (GOLD analysis project Ga0207682, IMG submission 184332) | Miscanthus rhizosphere microbial communities from Kellogg Biological Station, Michigan, USA - KBS M6-3 metaG (SPAdes) (version 2) | ecosystem: Host-associated > Plants > Roots > Rhizosphere >... | reverse complement strand
CAGCGCGGCTCGCATCGTCCGCCACCGATTCCGGCAACTCCAGGTAATAGGCCGAGCTCAGCCATCCCTGCGGATGCACGTGGTTGATGTGAAACCCACCCGGCTGAAGTTGTACTGACCACGACCCCGCAATGCGGTAATCCGCTCGTTTGCGCCGGTCTGTCGGATGACGGTCGTGGTCGCGTAACTGCGCGATGTAGTCGCGGATCGGCGCATCGAGCATCGCGAAGAAATCTGCAATCAGCGGATTGTCGGCCGGCAGATTGCGTTCGGTCTGCGTGCCGCCGCGCAGCGATTGCGCCAGCGGCCGCTGCTCCGAGCGGCGAAGCCGCGAGAGCTCCCGCGCGAGTGCGGCATTGAACTGCGCGATGTCGGCAAAGCGCGCCGGAGGTTGCAGTCGATAGGTCCGCACCAGGCGTGCGTAGTCATGCAACTGCGCATAGCGCGAATCACCGGAAAGGCGCAGCGCGGTCGCGCGATATGCGATCAATTGCTGATCGTCCGGCGCACGCTCGAGTAGTTCGTTGCAATGCTGCAGCGCCTCCGCCGCCCGGCCGACTCGCAGCAGCGTCGCCACGAGATTGCGCTTCGAGGAGGCCGCACGCGGAGCGCGTGCCACGGCATTCTGGAGGTAGGGCAGCGCCTCCTGCGGGCGGCCGAGATCGTCTAACAACACGCCGATCGAAGTCAGGAATGCCGCGGAATCCGGCGCCAGCGCTAGGCTTCCCTCCAACAACGAGAGCGCCTTTGCTGCAAAGCCGGCGTTTCGCAGGTGATCGGCGGCGACGAGCCGCAGCCCGGGCTCGCCTGGAAACTTTTCGATCGCGCTTTCTATCCACTGGATGGATGCTTCGCCCGCGCCTCGTGACCAGCGCAGTTGCGCGAGTTGCCCGTGCAGCTTGAGATCGGTGGGCCAGCGTCGCAGTGCGGCCTCTAACTGCTGCTCGGCCTCTTCGCCGCGCCCGGCAAAGGCCAGCGCGCGCGCCAGATGCACTAACAACTGTGGCGAAACTCCCGAGCCGCGCGCCAGCGATTCGAGTTCGGCGAGCGACTCGGCGTATTGGCCCTGCTGTTCCATCAGCAGAGCGCGTTCCAGCCGCGCGACGGAAGAATCTGGCAAATGCTGCAGCGCGATTTCGATCGCGGATCGGGCCTCATCGAGGCGTTGCGTATTTGCATTAACTCGACTCAAAACTCGCCATGCCTCGCAGGCCATGAACTTGTCTGCAATCTCGGACGCAGCCTCTGCGGCCGCATCGAGTCTGCCAGCATCTGCATGAGAAACAACGGCTTGCAGCCTTTCCTGATCTGCAGAAATTTTCACGGACGCGATGCTTCGACGACGAATGACACGACAAGATTTGGCTCGCCAAGACATGCGGCCCGCCAGCAACTATTGGCAAAACGGCTCTTGCTTGTGGACACGATCCGGCTACACTCCAAAAAAATACTAACAATCGGTTTCTGAATTAATTAGGTCGAATAGTTTCTATACAGGGGGGGCATTGCAGTGTCCAAAGCATCGAAAAGATTGCGGCGTGAAGCCGTGAGCGCGAAGAAATTGCGCGCGTCTGATTTATCCATTCTCGCACTCGGAGCCACACTGCTGGCACCGTATGCAATCGCAGCCGACGCCGACCAGGACGCGGCGGCTCCGAGCACCACCACCACGAAGGCGGACGACGATCTCACCGAGATCCTCGTTACCGGCATTCGCAAGGCGCTGGCGACATCCCAGGAAATCAAGAAAGAAGCCGATACGGTGGTCGACTCGATCACGGCTTCGGACATCGGGGCGTTCCCCGACAAATCCGTCGCGGAAGCATTGCAGCGCATGAGCGGTATCACCGTCACGCGTTTCGCTGCCTCCGGCGACACCACGCACTTCTCCGCCGAGCCTTCCGGCGTCGTGATTCGCGGCCTGCCGCAGGTGCGCAGCGAATTCAACGGCCGTGACAGCTTCAACGCGAACAGCTCGCGCGGACTGTCGTTCGCCGACGTCTCGCCCGAACTGATGGCCGGTGTCGACACGTACAAGAACGCTACCGCCGACATGATCGAAGGCGGCATCGCCGGTACGGTCAATCTGCGTACCCATGTGCCCTTCAACTCCGAAGGCTTCGTGGCTGCGTTCTCGGGTGAAGTCGGCTACGGCGACCTCGCCGAAGAAGCCAAGCCCGCAGGCTCGCTGCTCGTCAGCAACCGTTGGGAAACCGGCATCGGCGATATCGGACTCATGGCGAATGCCGCGTATTCCGAAACCGTGCAGCAGTCGCAGGGCGTGCAGCTCCTGCGCTTCTTCAACAACGAGAACATCGCGCAGTTTGGCGGCGGCACGAAGTGGGTTCCGGGCGGCATCGACATCCGCGAGAACACCTACACGCGCACGCGCAAGGGCGGCTCGCTGGCCGCGCAATGGCGCAGCCCCGAAGAGTCGCTGCTCGCGACCTTGCAGTACAACCGCTCGGAGTATCAGAACGACTGGGAGGAATACTCACTCTCGGCCGGCCTCGGTAACGCGCAGACCGCGCAGGATCTCGTGGTCACGACCCCGACCTCGGTTCCGGCCGTTGGTACCCCGGCGTATGAATTCGACAGCAATGGCGTCTTCATGCGCGGTGTCATCAACCAGGATTCGAACCAGTGGGTCGGCTCAGACACCCCTGCTCTTGCGCATCCGAACGGCTACAACGTCGGCAACCCGTCTTACCTCCAGTGGTATTGCCATGCCTGGAACGGCAACGGCTGCCCGGCGACGCGCGCTCCCACGCTTGGAGCCGACACGCGCTCCTCGACGCAGACCAACGTCACCGAAGATCTGTCGTTGAATTTGCGTTGGGACGTCACTGAACGCCTCGGCCTGAACTTCGACGTGCAGCGCATCGAGTCCACCGTCGAAAACTTCGACAACAGCACGACGGCCCGCACCGCCGCCGACCTGTTCCTCGATATCTCGCACGGCAAGCCGCAGTTCGAGTTCCGCAATCCGACCGGCTTCGCGAACACCCCCGGTGGCTTCGCCGATCCGTTCAACTACTTCCACGAATGGACGATGGAGCACACCGAGGACAGCGACGGCAATGAAAATGCCTATCGCCTCGATGCCGACATCGATCTCGGCGACGGCTGGGTGGACGCATTGCGCGTCGGCGTTCGTCGCGCGGAGCGCGAGCAGAACATCAACTGGTCGACCTACAACTGGGGCTCTGTGCAGCCGCTCTGGGGCCTGCAGTCCGATGAGGCGGTATTCCTCACGCAGGGCCAGTGGCAGGGCGGCTACCAAGCCGTCGACTGGAGCTCGGATCTCGTCGGTGGCGGCGTGTTCGGTGGCGGTACGTTCATCCATCCGGCGTTTGCCGATGTGAGCAACTACCAGGCGAGCATCGACCGGTATTCGGGACACAGCAACTCGTACGTTCCGCTGGGTGAGCGCACTGGCTGCCCCGTGGATGCGAACTCGCCGGGCGGGCTGTATTGCCCGGTCGAAGAGCAGCGCGTGACGGAAGACGTCGACGCCGCGTACATGATGTTCAAGTTCGGCGGCGACGACACCAAGTGGGGCAACGTCAGCGTCAAGGGCAACATCGGCGTGCGCTGGGTCACGACAGACGTCACCGCCGTCGGTGGCGTGCAGTTCCCGACGTTCACTCCATACGTTCCGTCGGCGCCGGCGCCTGGCCAGCCGCCTGCTCCGATTCCTCCGAACGCTCTCACGTCGGCGGAGGACATCGCGTTCATGAACGCGGCGACGTCACCGCAGTCAGGCGGCGGCAGCCACGACAACGTGCTGCCCAGCCTGAACGTGCGCTTCGGCCTCACCGACGAGCAATTCTTGCGATTCGCCGTGTCGCGCGCGCTCGCGCGCCCGGACATGGGTCTGTACAAGAACTACATCGGCATTTCGCAGGCCCAGCCGGCTTGCGGAGACGGCTCGGCGACTTACGCAGGACCGAATTGCACCGGCGATGCGCTCACGTACACACCGCAATACACGGCGAGCGCGGGCAACCCGGGCCTGAAGCCCACCACGGCCGATCAGCTGGACCTCACGTACGAGTGGTATTTCTCGAGCACGGGCTCCATTACCACGGCGTTGTTCTACAAGAAGTTCAACGACTACGTGCAGTACGGCAACTACACCCGCGACTTCACCAACAATGGTGTGACGCGAACGGTGTCGATCAACGGTCCGATCACGGGTGACGGTGCCAAGCTGAAGGGCATCGAAGTCGCCTATCAGCAGTTCTTCGATGCGCTGCCTGAGCCGTGGAATGGCCTGGGTATCCAGACCAATGCCACGTACGTGGACAACCAGGGCATCACGAACGCGAACCTGTCGACCGTCTCGGGTGGCGGCACGACGCAGCAGGATCCGCTGATCACGTTCACGGATCTGCCGCTCGAGGGCTATTCGAAGCTGACCTACAACCTGGTGTTGATGTTCGAGCAGCCCAAGTGGTCGGCTCGCCTCGCCTGGAACTGGCGTGATGATTACCTCATCAGCCAGTCGGACTGCTGCATCAAGTTGCCCATCTGGCAGGACGCCTACGGTCAGCTCGACGGTTCGTTGCACTACAAGCCGAGCGCGAGCTGGGATGTGTTCCTCGATGCACAGAATCTGACGGAGTCCGAGACTGTGTTGCGCCAGCAGGTGACCAATGATGGGTTGCTGCTGCCGCGGTCCTGGTTTACGAACGATATGCGCCTGACCTTGGGCGTTCGCTATCGCGTTCAGTAAGCCGTAGGTCCGACAAGACAGGGCGCGCCGTATACGATACGGCGCGCCCTTTTTTTCACGCCATTCGAGAGGTCCGAGCGAGTGCGTCCGCCCTTGAGGATCGTGATCGTCGGTGGTGGTACTGCCGGCTGGATGACGGCCGCCGCTTTTTCTTCGGTGCTCAAGCCGGAACAGCGTGAAATCCACCTGATCGAGTCGAGCGAGATCGGCATCGTCGGCGTGGGCGAGGCGACGCTGCCGCACATCCGTTTTTTCAACAAGCGCATCGGCATCGACGAGCGCGAGCTCATGGCGAAAACCCAGGCCACGTTCAAGCTGGGCATCGAATTCGTCGACTGGGCGCGCCTCGGCGACAGCTACATCCATCCTTTCGGCGCGTATGGCTCGCGCTTCAGCGGCCTGCCTTTCCATCAATACTGGCTGCGCCAGCAGCGCCGCGGCGATGCGGCGCCCATCGAAGACTATTCGCTCGCCATAGTCGCGGCGCGCATGGGCAAGTTCACGTTGCCCTCCGAAGACCCGAGCGAGGTGTTGTCCACGTTCGGCTACGCATTCCAATTCGACGCGTCGCTGTACGCGGCTTATCTGCGCGTCTTCTCCGAAGCTCGCGGCGTCAAACGCACGGACGCGAAGATCGTCGACGTGCAGCTGCGCGGCACGGATGGCTGGATCGAATCGGTGAAGCTCGACGACGGCTCGTTGGTCACCGGCGATCTGTTCATCGACTGCTCGGGTTTTCGCGGGCTGCTCATCGAACAGGCCCTCAAGACGGGCTATGACGAATGGACACGTTGGCTACCCTGCGATCGCGCCATGGCCGTGCCCTGCGAGAACGTCGGCCCGCTGACGCCGTACACGCGCGCCACGGCGCGTGAGGCGGGCTGGCAGTGGCGCATTCCGCTGCAGCACCGCACCGGCAACGGTTACGTCTACAGCAGTCAGTTCATCAGCGATGACGAAGCGGCAGCGAGGCTGCTGTCGCGGCTCGATGGCAAAGCGCTCGCCGATCCCCGGCCGCTCAGGTTCACGGCGGGCCGAAGACGCAAGACGTGGAATCGCAATTGCGTGGCCATCGGGCTTGCCGGCGGGTTCCTCGAGCCGCTCGAATCAACCAGCATTCACCTGATCCAGGTCGCCATCACCACACTGCTCGACTACATCACGGGCAGCAACGAGTTCGATCCCCGCATCGTCGAGGCGTACAACCGCTGGATCGAGATGGAATACGACCGGGTCCGGGATTTCCTGATCCTGCATTACTACGCCACCGAGCGTAACGACACGCCGATCTGGAACTACTGCCGCACGATGGACGTGCCCGACAGCCTGCGGCACAAGATGGAGTTGTTCCGCCAGCGTGCGCGCGTCGTGACCTACAAGGACGGACTGTTCCTCGAACCTTCCTGGCTCGCGGTGTATTTCGGTCAGCGGGTGACGCCGACCGCATATGACCCGTTGGCAGATGCGCTGCCTCCCGCGGAGCTGACGAGCAAACTGCAAGCAGTGCGTGACCAGGTCCACGGCGCGGTGGCCGCCATGCCGCGCCATGAGGATTTCCTGGCGCAGTATTGCCCCGCGCAGAAACCCGCGATGGCGGGAAAATCATGAACAAGCCGGTTTCCCATGTCGCCGTGGTGGGAGCCGATTCGGCGGCGTGGATTGCAGCCTGTGCATTGCGCCGCGCGTTCCGCCACCGCGAGCTTGCAGTCACGGTAGTCGATGTTGCAGAAGCGTCGAGGCCACGGGTGCGCTGGACGTTGCCCTCGCAGCGCGGCATGCACGCGATGCTGGGCATCAATGAGTCGGAGTTCATGGCCGCAACCGGCGCGACGTACCGGCTCGCGAGCGAGCATCGCGGCTGGCAGGGGGAAGGCAGCCGCTTCATGCACGCGCACGGCGAGCTCGGCTCGGAACTGTCCGGCACGCCGTTCTACAAATATCTGCTCAACGAAGCCATCGAAGGCCGCGCAGTCAACGGCGATGACTTTTCTGTCGCGACCCTGGCCGCGCGACAGGGACGCTTCGCGCGCCCGATGGGTGAAGGCGATGCGCTGACAGCGAGCTTCACCTACGGATTTCATCTCGAGGAGGCTGCCTACGGTGAATTCCTGCGCCAGCACGCGGCGAAACTCGGTATCAAGCGTGCTGGCGGGACCGTGGTGGACGTGGAGCTCGATGGCAGTGGCGCTGTCGGCGCGCTGCGGCTCGCAAACGGCGAGCGCCTGACCGCCGATCTGTACGTCGACTGCAGCGGCCCGCAGGCAGCAGTCATTGGCCGCCTCGCGGCGGACGAGCGAGACGACTGGACGCAATGGCTGCCTTGCGACCGCGTGCTTTCGGGAGTCATGCCCGCGCATGCATCCGCACCGGCGCTGACGCAAACCACGGCAACGGCCTCGGGATGGCTGTGGCGCGCGCCCACCGCGGCGCATACGCACGGCGGGTACGTCTACTGCAGTCGCTTCCTCGACGACGACGGCGCACGGCGCGCGTTGTCCACGGCGCTCAACGGCATCGCGGACCTGCGCGTCGACAACGTGCGCGCGGGACGGCGCCGGAATCCGTGGATTCGAAACTGCATTGCAATCGGCGGGGCTGCCATCGAGCTCGAACCCCTGGTCGGCGCTGACCTTCACGCCGCGCAGCTCGGCATCAGCGCCTTGATCGAGCTTTTTCCGGCGGCTGCGGTGAGTGCTGTCGAGGCGGCCGAATACAACCGCATCACGGCCGAGTACGGCGATGGTTTGCGCGACTTCACGCTGGCGCACTACCGGCTCGGCGCCGCGCGCGCCGGTGCCTTCTGGGATGCGGTGCGCGCCGCGCCGCTGCCGCCGCGTCTCGCGCACAAGATCGATTTGTTCAGCGCGAACGGCCGCATCCACATGTATGACTTCGAGTCGTTCGAGGAAACCGACTGGGCCTGGCTGTTCCTTGGTGCCCGGCTCGTGCCGAGCGCGCTCGAGTTGCAGATCCGTGCGCGCGTCGCGCAGATTCGGCCGGAGCAGGTGGCGCCGTTGCGCGAGTACGTACAACGGCTGGTGCTGTCGATGCCTCCGCACATGGAATTCGTACGCCGATCCGGCGCACGATCCGCGCAAACGTAACCAGGGTTGCACCGAATGCAGCAGATGGTGAAAAGAGTCGTGATCGTCGGTGGCGGCACCGCGGGCTGGATGGCCGCGGCCGCGTTCGGCAAATTGCTGGCCGGCGGCGACTATTCGATCGAAGTGGTCGAGTCCGAAGAAATCGGCACGGTCGGGGTGGGCGAAGCCACCATTCCGCCGATCATGGATTTCAACCGCACCATGCAGATCGACGAAGCCGACTTCATGCGTGCGACGCAGGCGAGCATCAAGCTCGGCATCGAATTCGTCGACTGGACCCGGCTCGGCCATACCTACATCCATCCCTTCGGCACGCACGGCGTGCAGATGCAGGGCATTTTCTTCCACCATTTCTGGCTGCGCTATCGCGCGCTCGGTGGAACGCTGAGTCCGGACGCGTTCAACATTTCCTCGATCGCGGCGCGCGCCGGGCGATATTCGCCGCCACTGCCGCCCGGCGCGAGCCCGCTGCCGCCGCACGCCTACGCGTATCACTTCGATGCCGGCCTGTACGCGAAGTACCTGCGCAAGATGGCGGAGGCCCGCGGCGTGAAGCGACACGAAGGCCGCATCGTCGAGGTGACGCAGCGCGGCGAGGACGGCTTCATCGAGTCCGTGAAGCTCACCGATGGCCGCGAGATCGCCGGCGACTTCTTCGTGGACTGTTCGGGATTCCGCGGCCTGCTCATCGAGCAGACGCTGCACGCCGGGTACGACGACTGGAGCCAGTGGTTGCCTTGCGACCGTGCCGTCGCCGTGCCCTGCGACCGGTTGCCCACGACTACTCCTTACACAAGATCGACTGCCCGCGAAGCCGGTTGGCAATGGCGCATTGCGCTGCAGCACCGCATCGGCAACGGTTACGTGTACTGCAGCCAGTTCATGAGCGACGACGAGGCGGCAAGCCTGCTCCTCACCCGGCTCGACGGTGCAGCGCGCGCCAGCCCGAGGCCGTTGCGTTTCGTCACGGGCATACGCAAGGAACCCTGGAAGAAGAACTGCGTGTCGCTCGGGCTCGCGAGCGGATTCCTCGAGCCGCTCGAGTCGACCAGCATTCATTTCATCCAGTCGGCCATCGCGCGGCTCATGTTCCTGTTTCCCGGCAACACATTCGATCCGGCGACCATCGCGAAGTACAACGCCATGACGTACGCCGAATACGAAGAAACCCGCGACTTCCTGGTACTGCACTACAACGCGGTGGAACGCGAGGACACGCCGTTCTGGCGCCACTGCCGCGCGATCAGGATTCCCGAGACGCTGCGCGCGAAGTGGGAGATGTACAAGGAAAGCGCGAATATCGTCGCGGTGCCGGGCGACCTGTTCCGAGAATCGAGCTGGTTCGCGGTGTACACCGGCCAGGGATGCATTCCGCGCAGCTGGCACCCGTTCGCGAACATTCCGAGTACAACCGAGCTCAATCGCCGCATGGAACTCATGAGCTCCGACGTGCAGAAGGTCGTGCAGGGCTTTCCCATGCACGACGACTATCTGCGTGCCCACTGCGCCGCGCCGCCCATTCCCGAGAAACCGATGTGACCGCGCCTTCACGCACTGCCAGCGTCAACGGCCGAGACGTGTTCGTGTTCGATGGCCTGGCGACGCTCGAAGAGACCGCGCGCTATTTCGCGGCGCTCTCGCGGGCGTCGTTCACAAGGACCGAAAAGGCGCGGCCCGACAGCGATGAATTCCGCCACTGGGTCTGCGAGATGCCGCTCGAAAACCTGCCGCGCATTTCACTGTGGCCGGCAACGCAGGCGGCCGTGGCGAGCGCGCGGCCCGGCGAGCAATATCATCCGTATCGCGTGTACACCAACTACGCGTCCTTTGGCGACACGCTGCTCACGCATGTCGACGCGCTGCCGAATGCACGCGAGCTGACCGCGCTGTGGTTCGTAGCGGAGCAGTGGGAAACGGAGTGGGGCGGTGAGACGCTGTTCTACGACGACGCGGGCGATGCGCAGATTGCGGTGAGCCCCAGGCCCGGAAGGTTGCTGCTGTTCGATGGAGCGATCCGCCACGCGGGCAAGCCGCCGAATCGCAATTGCAACGTGGCGCGCTACACTTTTGCGATCAAATTGCGCCTTTCTCAGGCCTGACGGCCACTTTCAATCGCCGCCAAAGCGCGGCGTCCGTGAAACTAAGAAAGAGTCAGAGCCATTGATCTCTGCTAATCGCGGAAGTTGTTGAACTGGACCGGGCGGTCGAGCTCCGCCTTGCGCAGCAGCGCCATGGCCGCCTGCAGATCGTCGCGCGATTTCCCGGTGACGCGCAGCTTGTCGCCCTGGATCGACGCCTGGACCTTGAGCTTCGATTCCTTGACCAGCTTCTGCAATTTGCGTCCCGAATCAGCGTCTATGCCATGGCGCAGCACGATGTCCTGGCGCGCCTCGGCGAGATTGGTCACCGGGTCCTTCTTCTCCATGCAGCGCACGTCGATGCCGCGCTTGCTCAGGCGTTGCGCAAGGATGTCGACCATCTGCTTGAGCTGGAATTCGACGGGAGCCTTGAGGCTCACGGTCATTTCCTTTTCCTTGAGCTCGAACTCGGCACCGGTGTCCTTGAAGTCGAACCGCTGCGAGAGCTCGCGGTTCGCCTGGTCCACGGCGTTCGTGAGTTCGTGGGTGTCTAGTTCGGAAACGGCGTCAAAGGATGGCATGGCTGTCCGCTGGTTCAGGCGCGCAGGGTGTTCTCGAGGCGGGCTACGACATCGGGGCCGACCTTGGTGCGCAGGAAACCCAGGATGACCGGCACGAACTTTTTGGCGTCTTCGGGCCTGAGGCCGAGTTTGCCGAAGCCGCTGATGACGGCACTGATGAGCGCGGCATTGCCGCCGATGGCGCCGGCGAGGCCTCCTAACAATCCACCGAGGCCGCCGCTACCGCCGGACGCGGGCGCCTTTTTCAGCAGGTCGTGAAGACCGGGTACGCTGCCGAGCTGGCTATCGAACTCCGCGGCGCCGAGCTTGTCCTTCGCGGCCTTCAGGAGCACTGCCGCTCCACCCTCCGCCTGGGCGGCACTGATGCCCAGATCCTTCATGAGACCGTCGATGAGTTCTCTCACGTGAGCATCCTTGAGTAGAGCGGTCAGTCGTAGGCAGGTGCGGGAAACCCGTCGGCGCCCTTGCGCCAGGGAGCCCATACCAACGCGACCTCGCCGACGGCGATGTCGGCTTTGCGCGCCGGGACTTCCACGGACCGAAGGGAAATAGTCGCGGGGTCCAGGGCGGTTTCGAGACGCGCGACCTCGTTCTCGACTTCACGCCGGGTGTCCGCGAAACGCTGCTGCAGGACTTCGATGCTTTCCTCCGCACGCGTGACATCCTGCGATTCATGCCCCATGCGCGTCGCCGATCGCGCCGCACTTCCCACACGATTCAGATTGGTCGCCGAGAGCGCCTTGCGTCCCAGCAAGGCACCGAGAATCGAGCTGCCGATGGACACCGCGGTCTGCATCCGTTGTTGAGACAGCTGGCTCTTCTCACGCTCGCGGCGCTCATCGGCACGCCGGATCTGGTCCTGCAGCTGTTGCAGCTTCACCTGCCAGCGTTTGCGCAGCTCGGCCACCGCGGCGTCGCGCTTCTCGCGCGCCGCGAGTGTCAGGCGCGAGCGAAAGTCGCCTTCGGTCTCTCCGGCCTTCGAGGCCGTCTTGAAGGCGTCGCACCACAGGAGATTGGCGCGTGCCGTTTCGTACAGGCGGGATTGCAGCTTCTTTGCCCA
>Ga0207682_10001275_pt1 | contig 11566 bp, 13 predicted proteins | sample KBSM63metaG_FD_184332 | JGI IMG/M metagenome (GOLD analysis project Ga0207682, IMG submission 184332) | Miscanthus rhizosphere microbial communities from Kellogg Biological Station, Michigan, USA - KBS M6-3 metaG (SPAdes) (version 2) | ecosystem: Host-associated > Plants > Roots > Rhizosphere >... | reverse complement strand
GAAGCCGCCTGGGACAAGCTGGAGAAGGAGCATGAAAAGGGCGAACGCGTCGAGGGCGTGATCTTCGGCCGGGTCAAGGGCGGCTTCACCGTCGACCTGGGCGGCGCCGTCGCCTTCCTGCCGGGCAGCCAGGTCGATATCCGTCCGGTCCGCGACGTCGGCCCGCTGATGGACCTGCCGCAGCCGTTCCAGATCCTGAAGATGGACCGCCGCCGCGGCAATATCGTGGTCTCGCGCCGCGCCATCCTCGAAGAGACCCGCGCCGAGCAGCGCTCGGGCCTGATCATGAGCCTCGCCGAGGGCCAGGTCGTCGACGGCGTGGTCAAGAACATCACCGATTACGGCGCCTTCGTCGACCTGGGCGGCATCGACGGCCTGCTCCACGTCACCGACATCAGCTACAAGCGCGTCGGCCACCCGAGCGAGGTGATCAACATCGGCGACACGGTGAAGGTGCAGATCATCCGCATCAACCGCGAGACCCAGCGCATCAGCCTCGGCATGAAGCAGCTCGAGAGCGATCCCTGGGACGGCGCCGCCACCCGCTATCCGGTCGACGGCGTGTTCAAGGGCCGCGTCACCAACATCACCGAATATGGCGCCTTCGTCGAATTGGAGCCCGGCATCGAGGGGCTGGTCCACGTCTCCGAGATGAGCTGGACCAAGAAGAACGTCCATCCCGGCAAGATCGTCTCGACCAGCCAGGAGGTCGACGTGGCGGTGATCGAGGTGGACGAGGAGAAGCGCCGCATCTCGCTCGGCCTCAAGCAGGCGCAGGCCAATCCCTGGGCCGATTTCGCCGACAAGCACCCGGTCGGCACCGAGGTCGAGGGCGAGGTCAAGAATTCGACCGAGTTCGGCCTGTTCGTCGGCCTCGACGGCGACGTCGACGGCATGGTCCACATGTCGGACATCGCCTGGGGCGTGACCGGCGAGGAGGCGCTGAACCTGCACCGCAAGGGCGAGACCGTCAAAGCCGTGGTGCTCGACGTCGACGTCGAGAAGGAGCGGATCTCGCTCGGCATGAAGCAGCTCGAGCGCGGCGGCGTCGCCAAGGGCGGCGCGGCGGCGGCCGGCGGCGGCGTCAACAAGGGCGAGACCGTGACCGTGACCGTGCTCGAGGTCCGCGACGGCGGGCTGGAAGTGCAGGTCGGCGACGACGGCGTCACCGGCTTCATCAAGCGCACCGACTTGGGCCGCGACCGCGACGAGCAGCGGCCCGAGCGCTTCCAGGTCGGCCAGAAGTTCGACGCGATGGTGTCGGGCTTCGACCGCTCGAAGGCGCCCAATTTCTCGATCAAGGCGCTGCAGATCGCCGAGGAGAAGCAGGCCGTCGCCCAATATGGCAGCAGCGATTCGGGCGCGTCGCTCGGCGACATTCTCGGCGAAGCCCTCAAGCAGAAGAACAGCTGACCGCAAACCGGCCGGCGGGCGCACAGAATGTGCTCGCCGGCCCGCCCGCCGGCCCCTTCGCAAGCATATTGAATTGTTCGGGATTTCCTCCGGCGCCGATCTTGATTTTTATCAAGATCGGTGCGACTGTCCGGCGTGGCCGAGGTGGGGGCCCCGGCACCGAGCACCCGCGATTCAACGGATGCGCAGCAGATTGAAGGGGGAAGCCCGTGATTCGATCCGAACTGGTCCAGAAGCTTTGCGAGGACCATCCCGATCTGACCCTGAAGGAAGTCGAGCGGGTCGTTTCGGCCTTCTTCGATTCGATCATCGAGCAATTGCAGAGCGGCGGCCGGGTGGAGCTGCGCGGCTTCGGCGCCTTTTCCACCCGCGGTCGCGACGCCCGCAAGGGCCGCAACCCGCGCACCGGCGAACCGGTCGACGTCTCGGCGAAGAGCGTCCCCTATTTCAAGCCGGGCAAGGAAATGCGCGAGCGCTTAAACGTCTGAGCGATTTCGCGGGCACCTGCCCTCTTGCTTCGTCATCCCGGACCCTTCGACGGGCTCGGGACGGGCTTGATCCGGGAGCCATGAACGCCGCTCGGGCCAGACCGACGCCGTCCGGGTTCATGGGTCCTGACTTTCGTCGGGATGACGATTGTGGGATGGGCATCCGATCGTGCGGACGTGGCGGAACCGGTAGACGCTGGAGACTTAAAATCTTCTGCCCCTAGGGCGTGCGGGTTCGAGTCCCGCCGTCCGCACCAGCTTCAGGCGGCTTCCTCGGCCTTCACCGCGACCCATTCGCAGCGGGCCAGGCTAACGGGATCGAGGAACATGCCGCCCATGCGGTGCCCGATCTGCCAGCGGATCTGGGCGTGGACCGGGCCGATGCCCGGCACGTCGAGCGAGACGTAGGAGCCGATCCGCACCGGCTCGGCGCATTCCGCCATGAAGCCGCAGGGCGAGACGTTGCGCACATTCACCTCGATCCGGTAGCGATTCTGCGCGGAGAGATGAGTCGGGCCGCCGGCCTCGGAACGCTTGGCACGCCGCACCATGAAGCCGGCGGTCAGCGCCGGCTGGGAACCATCGCGTTCAGGTTTTTCGGCCATGAGCCGGCGTAATCCAGATTAATAAACGAGGGGTAAAAGCGCGGCCGCCTTGTCCGGCGGCGGGATTGGGCTATCGCTTCCAGAACGATGGGGACTCGCTCGAAATTGCGCGCCACGCTGCTTGCCGCGGCGCTCGCCCTCGGCGCCTGCTCGGAGCAGAATGAAGGCCCGGTCGCGGTCAGCGCGATCGGCGCCCCGCCGCGCCCGGCCAACCCCAATCTGCAGCCGATGGACGCGCCGACGGCCTTCCTGGTCGAGGCGACGGCGCAGGGGCTGGTCCGCTTCAACGCCGAGGGCGACATCGAGCCGGCGCTGGCGCAAAGCTGGATCGTCTCCGACGACGGCCTCCGCTACACCTTCCGGCTGCGCCGCGCCGCGTGGGCGGACGGCAGCCCGGTCACCGCCCAGCAGGTCGTCGCCAGGCTTCGTGCCGCTCTGAGCCGGGCCAGCCGCAATCCGCTGAAGCCCGTGCTCGGCGCGGTCGCCGACATCGTGCCGATGACCGATTCCGTCCTCGAAATCTCGCTGCGCGGCCCGCGGCCCAATTTCCTGCAGCTGCTGGCTCATCCGGAAATGGCGGTGATCCGGGACGGCCGGGGCACGGGCCCCTACCGGCTTGCCGAGACCGGCCCCGGCTGGCTTCGGCTGACCCTGCCGCGCGCGGAGGACGAGAGCGGCCCGGAGGCGCCGGAGATCCTGCTCCGGGGCGAGCCTGCCCACCTCGCGGTCGCCCGCTTCGCCGCCGGCGACGCCGATCTCGTCGTCGGCGGGACCGCCGCCGACCTGCCGTTCGTGCGGGCGGCCGCGCTTCCCGCCGCGCGACTCGCCTTCGATCCCGTCTCCGGGCTGTTCGGCCTCGCTTTCGCCAACAACGAAGGGCCGCTGGCGGATGCCGCCGTCCGCCGGGCGATGGCGATGGCGATCGACCGGGATGGGATCGCCGCCGCGATCAACGTGCCCCGCCTCGCCGCCCGCACGAGCCTGATTTCGCCGGGCGTCCAGGAGCTGCCGACGCCGGCGCAGCCGGACTGGGCGGCAGCGCCGCTGACGACGCGGCGCGAGGCCGCCGCCCGGACCGTCGCCGAGCTGGGCCTCGAGGCGCGGCTCCGCGTCCGGGTGGCGATGCCCGAAGGCCCGGGCTACCGCCTGCTGTTCGCCTATCTGCGCCGCGACTGGCGCATGATCGGGATCGACGCCGAACGCGTGCCGGCGGGCGCGCCCGCCGAGCTTCGCCTGATCGACGAAGTCGCGCCGTCCAATCTCGGCTCCTGGTACCTGCGCCACTTCACCTGCGAGGTCAGCCGGGTCTGCGATGCCGCCGCCGACCAGGCCCTGCTCGCCGCCCGGCTGGCGCCGCGGCCGGCCGAGCGCCAGGCGCAATTCGCGGTCGCGGACCGGATCCTGACCGAGCTTGCGCCGTTCATTCCCCTGACCGCGCCGGTGCGCTGGTCGCTGGTCTCGCAGCGGCTCGCCAATTTCCGGCCGAACCCCTTCGCCCGTCACCCGGCGGGCGAGCTGATCGCGGAGACCGACTGAGCCATGCGAATCGACAGGACGGAGTTCGAGCGGGCGGCCGGGCAGCTGCCGATCGGCCGCGATCCCGGCGCGGTGCGGCAGCGGGTGGAGGCGATGGAGGCCTTGCTCGAACGCGCCTTCACCATGCCGGGCACCAATTTCCGGGTCGGCCTCGATTCCGTGGTCGGCCTGATCCCGGTGGTCGGCGATCTGATCACCGCCGCGATGGGCGCCTGGCTGGTCTGGGAAGCGAAGAATCTCGGCATGTCGAAATTCCAGCTCGCCCGGATGATCGGCAATGTCGGCTTCGACACCCTGGTCGGCATGATCCCGCTCGCCGGCGACCTGTTCGACCTCGCCTTCAAATCGAACACCCGCAACCTGCGGATCATCAAGCGCTGGCTGGACAAGCACCATCCGGAAACCAAGGTGATCGAAGGTGAAGTGGTTGCGCGGCGCGAGCTTTAGCTGAAAATCTCCGGATCGACCGGCCACTGGCCGGCGAGCCAGTCGCGGGAGTCGCGCCTAAAGAGCAGCCAGATCTCGATCACCGAAAAAAGTTGGCCGCTTAAGACCATGGCCGCGGAGAGGTCGCCATAAGCGCGCAGCTCGGCGAGGCCGGCGATCGGGAGGAAGAGCAGGCCTACCAGGGAAAGACCGACGAAGATCCATCTCGCGATGCTGCTCGCACGATAGGCAATCAGCCAGACGAACAGCAACTCGATGGCTATCGTGAGGCAGAGCATGAGGGCCATGAAGGCCTGCCCGGGAGCGCCCGGCGCGGGGTCGCTCATCACCTCGTCCCAAGTCAGATACGCGTCCACTGCAGAGAGGCCGAGGCCTAGGTAGATGAGCCGCTCGAACCAGCGGATCGACTGAGGCCGCGTCCCGCTCATTGTGCAATCTGGAAATCCAGCCCGATATCGATCGCCGGGGCGGATTGGGTCAGGCGGCCGACCGACACGTAGCTGACCCCGGTGTCAGCGGCGGCGCGGATGGTGTCCAGGTTGATGCCGCCGCTCGCTTCGGTGGGGACTCGCCCGCCAACTTCGGCGACCGCCTCGCGCAGCGCCGCAATGCCCATATTGTCGAGCAGCAAATGGGTGGCGCCGGCGGCGAGCGCCGGGGCGATCTGGTCGAAGCGGTCGACCTCGACGATGATCCGCTCGACGCCGGCCGCGGCGGCGCGGCGGACCGCTTCCCTGACCGAGCCGGCGACGGCGACGTGATTGTCCTTGATCATCGCCGCGTCCCACAGGCCCATCCGGTGGTTCCGGGCGCCGCCCATCCGGGTCGCATATTTTTCGAGCGCCCGCAGGCCGGGGATGGTCTTGCGCGTGTCGAGCAGGATCGCGCCGGTCCCCTCGATCGCGTCGACATAGCGGCGGGTGAGGGTGGCGATGCCCGACAGATGCTGGAGCGTGTTCAGCGCCGACCGCTCGGCGGCGAGCAGCGCCCGGGCATTGCCGCGCAGCCGGAGCAGAATGTCCCCCGCCTCGGCCCGGCCGCCATCCTCCACTGGCCGTTCGATCTCCACATCCGGGTCGAGCGCGCGGAAGAAGGCTTCGGCGACCGGCAGGCCCGCCACCACGATCGGTTCGCGGGTTCGCATCACGCCTTCGAAGCGAGCGTTGCCGGGGATGACCGCCGCGGAGGTGACGTCGCCGCCTTCGCCCAGATCCTCGGCGAGGGTGCCGGCGACGAAGCGGTTGAGATCGAAGCGGTCGAGATCGAAGGTCACGCCCTGCCTCTGCCATCGGGCCGGTCCTGAAACAAGCGCGGCCGGTCGCACGTTCGGGCGCGGCAACGTCCATATCTGGAGGCGATCATGAAGCGCTACGCCTATCTCTGGATCACCTTGGCCCTGTTCCTGTTTTCGCTCGGCCTGCACTGGCTGTTCGGCTGGTACTCGTTCGTCGACGAGGCGGCGGAGCACGGCCAGCAGCCGGAGGTCGCCGCGTACCTCAGCGAAATGGGCCGCGACACGTTCGAAAACTGGCAGTCCGAATTCCTGCAGCTGATCTGGCAGGTCGTGGGGCTGGCTTATTTCCTTTACGTCGGCTCGCCTTCGTCGAAGGAGAATGACGACCGGCTCGAGGCCAAGGTCGACGCGCTGCTTCGGATGAACGGCGGCGAGGCGGCGGAGAAGCTGATCCGGGAGCTCGACGATCATTATCTGCGCGTGGGCGGCCATGCCCAGCCGCACGGGCACGAGGCCGAGCTCGCCAAATCGGCCGGCCGGGACGTGCGCCATGTCGCCGCCCCGGCAGGATAACTGATCCAGATCAGGCAGTTCGCCCGGGAACCGCGTCTGCCGACGCCGGTTTGGAAAAGGGTTACCGAGGAGGACCGGATGTCATCCGAACAAGAGCTTCGAACCCGCGACGACGCCCCGCCGACCACCGCCCGCGATGCCGATGCCAGGGCCGGGGCGGCCGGCCGCGACGGGGAAAACGCGATCGTCGGCCGGACCGTCACCATCGATCGGCCGCGCGAGGAGATTTACGCTTTCTGGCGCGATTTCCCGAACCTCGCGGCGATCATGGAGAATATCGAGCGGATCGACACGATCGACACGAAACGCAGCCACTGGGTGGTGAAGGCGCCGGGCGGCAAGACTGTGGAATGGGATTCGGTCGTCACCGACGACGAGCCCGGCCGGCTGATCGCCTGGCAATCGGTCGAGGGCGCGAACGTCCGCAGCTCGGGCCGGGTCGAGTTCCTCGACGCCGCCCCGGGCCGCGGCACGATGGTTCGGGCGACCTTCGCCTACGATCCGCCCGCCGGCATGGTCGGCGAATGGATCGGCAAGCTCTTCCAGCGCGAGCCGAACGTGCAGACGCGGCGCGACCTGCGGCGGCTGAAGCAGTTCCTCGAAACCGGCGAGGTGACCAGCTCGGCGAGCCCCTCGGGCCGCAAGGGCGAAAGCCCGACGGAGCAGGCATTATGAGCTGAACCGGCGTCATCCCAGCGCAGGCTGGGATCTCCCTTCCTTCCAAGAACAACGAGATTCCAGCTTTCGCTGGAATGACGAGAAAGGACCAATCCGACATGCGCGCGATCACCTGGCAGGGCCGGCACAAGGTGCAGGTCGACACTGTTCCCGATCCGGAGATCGTCAACCCGCGCGACGCGATCGTCAAGGTCACCTCGACCGCGATCTGCGGCTCGGACCTCCACCTCTATGACGGCTACATCCCGACGATGCGGGCAGGCGACATTCTCGGCCACGAATTCATGGGCGAGGTGGTCGAGACCGGCCCCGGGAGCACGCTGGAGAAAGGGCAGCGCGTCGTCGTCCCGTTCACCATCTCCTGCGGCGACTGCTTCTTCTGCAAGAAGGAGCTTTATTCCGCCTGCGACAACGCCAATCCCGCCACCACGTCCGACATGTCGGAAACGCTCTACGGCTATCCGATGGGCGCGGCCTTCGGCTACGCGCATTTGACCGGCGGCTATGCCGGCGGCCAGGCCGAATATGTCCGCGTCCCCTATTCCGACGTCGGCCCGATCGTGGTCCCCAACGGGCTCGACGATGATCAGGTGCTGTTCCTCTCCGACATCCTGCCGACCGGCTGGATGGCGGCGGAGAATGCCGGGATCGAGGAGGGCGACACGGTCGCGGTCTGGGGCTGCGGCCCGGTCGGGCTGTTCGCGATCCAGTCGGCCTTCGCGATGGGCGCGCACCGCGTGATCGCGATCGACCATTATCCGCGCCGGCTGGAATTGGCGAAGCAGATGGGCGCCGAGCTGCTCGATTATCGCGAGACCGAGATCCGCGAGGCGCTGTTCGAAATGACCGGCGGCATCGGCCCGGACGCCTGCATCGACTGCGTCGGCATGGAAAGCCACGGCGTCGCGGTCGACAATCTGATCGACACGGTGAAGGCCCACACCTTCCTCGGCACCGACCGGCCGGCGGCGCTGCGCCAGGCGATCCTCTCCTGCCGCAAGGGCGGGCGGCTCTCCATTCCCGGCGTCTATGGCGGGATGGCCGACAAATTCCCGATCGGCGCGCTGATGGAGAAGGGGCTGACCGTGAAGACCGGCCAGACCCATGTCCAGAAATACAGCCAGCTGCTGCTCGACCTGATCGCCGACGGCCAGCTCGATACCACCTTCCTGATTTCGCACCACGGCAGCCTGGAGGACGGCCCCGCCCTCTACAAGCACTGGCACGACGACCAGAACGAATACACCAAGATCGTCTTGAAGCCGCAAATGGCGTGAGCCGTTTGCGCCCCGGCGAAGGCCGGGGCCCAGTTTGGACAAGGGTCCGTCTGGACCCCGGCTTTCGCCGGGGAACGACAAGGAGAAGAGCATGACCCAGCGTAAGTTCGCCATCGTCACCGGCGCCTCGAGCGGCATCGGCCTCGAAATCGCCAAGCTCGCCGCGCAGGACGGCTTCGACCTGCTGGTCGCCGCCGACACCCCGCTCGTCGATGCTTCGGCGGCGCTCCAGGGTCTCGGCGTCGAGGTCCGCTCGGTCGAGGCCGACCTCGCCACCGCGGCGGGGGTCGACCAATTGCTCGACGCCACCGGCGGCCGATCGGTCGACGTGCTCGTCGCCAATGCCGGCCACGGCCTCGGCCGCGCCTTCCTGGAGCAGGAGCCGCGCGAATGGCGGCACGTGATCGACACCAACGTGACCGGCACCCTGTTGCTGATCCAGCAAATCGCGCGCGACATGGTCGCGCGCGGCGAAGGCCGGATCCTGATCACCGGCTCGATCGCCGGCCACATCGCCGGCAGCTTCCAGGCCGTCTACAACGGCTCGAAGGCGTTCATCGACAGCTTCTCCGACGCGCTCGGCAACGAGCTCAAGGACACGGGCGTCACCGTCACCTGCCTCAAGCCCGGCGCGACCGAGACCGAATTCTTCGAGCGCGCCGACCTGATGGACACCAAGGTCGGCCAGCGCGAGAAGGACGATCCGGCCGACGTCGCGAAGACGGGCTGGGAGGCGATGAAGGACGGCAAGCGGAGCATCGTCCACGGCCTGATGAACAAGGTCCAGGTGGCGGCGAGCAAGGTGCTCGGCGGCGGCGTCTCGGCCGAGATGCACCGCAAGGAGGCCGAGCCGGGAACCGCCGGGGACGCCAAGGGTTGAGCGGATGACAGGGGAGCGCCTTATGGACGCAGCGGAGAAGGATTATTTCCTCGAGCGGGCCGAGGCCGAGCTCGACCTCGCCAACGCGGCGACGCACGAGCGCGCCGCCTTCGCCCATTATCATCTGGCCGGCTTCTACCTCGACCGCGCCTATGGCGGCACGGCGAACGAGAACTGAGGGGCGCCAAGCGACTTCCTCCGTCATTCCAGCGAAAGCTGGAATCTCTTTTCTTCGCCGCTCTGAAAAGGCAGGGAGATTCCGGCTTTCGCCGGAATGACGAGCCGGTCAGTCTCCCATGATCTGCGGCCGGCCGACGTCGCCCTTGCCGACCGTGTGGGCGGCCATTTCGAGCATCCGGTCGAGCGACTTCTTGGCGTCCAGCCGCAGCGCTTCCGCCATCTCGATCCGCGGCTCGAGATCGCGCAGGGCGACGTAGAGCTTCTCCAGCGTGTTCAGCGCCATGTACGGGCACATGTTGCAGTTGCAATTGCCGTCGGCGCCGGGCGCGCCGATGAAGGTTTTGTGCGGCGCCGCTTTCTCCATCTGGTGGATGATGTGCGGCTCGGTGGCGACGATCAGCAGCCGGGCGTCGCTCTCCAGCGCATATTTGAGGATGCCCGAGGTCGCGCCGACATAATCGGCATGGTCGATGATGTGGCCCGGGCATTCGGGATGGGCGAGCACCGGCGCGCCCGGATGCTTGGCCTTGAGCTTGAGCAGCTCGGTCTCCGAGAACGCCTCGTGGACGATGCAGACGCCGGGCCAGAGCAGCATGTCGCGTCCGGTCCGCCGCGCCAGCCAGCCGCCGAGATGCTTGTCGGGGCCGAAGATGATCTTCTGCTCCTTCGGGATCTGGGCGAGGATGGTCTCGGCCGACGAGGAGGTGACGATGATGTCGCTCAGCGCCTTCACCTCGGCCGAGCTGTTGATGTAGGTCAGGGCGATATGGTCCGGATGGGCCTCGCGGAACGCCTTGAACTGCGCCGGCGGGCATGAATCCTCGAGGCTGCAGCCGGCGTTCATGTCGGGCAGCACGACGATCTTGTCGGGACTCAATATCTTCGCGGTCTCGGCCATGAAGCGGACGCCGCAAAAGGCGATGACGTCGGCGTTGGTCGCCTGCGCCTTGCGCGACAGATCGAGGCTGTCGCCGACGAAATCGGCGAGGTCCTGGATGTCCGGCGTCTGGTAATAATGGGCGAGGATGACCGCGTTGCGCTCCTTGCGGAGGCGGTCGAGCTCGGCGCGCAGGTCGAGGCCCTTGAGGTTGGCATTGGGTGCGTTCATGTCCGTTCCCCTGGCGGCGGTCAGCGGCTGGCCCGGCGGTCGGCGACCCGGTCCTCGATCCGGCGCGGACGATCGAGGAAGCTCGCTTCCTCCCGGCCCGACGGATCGATGAACCTTACGCTCACGCTGGCGTCAATCCCCGCTGCGCGAAGCGGCATGGCGAAGCTCCTCGCCACGGCCCGCATCGCCGCGTTGCGCGCCAGGCTCGTCGGCGTCCGTTCACGCGCCTGCCGCATCAATTCGTCTCGGGCGCTCCGGGAGTTGGCCTGATCGAGCGTCCGTTCGGCATCGGTGAGCGCCATGACGATGCCGCCCTCCGAATATTCCTGAACGGAGTCGAGATCGATGTCCGGACCCGAAATTTCAAGGGGCGGCAGGGTCACCGCGAGCGTCCGCGTCGCCGGGTCCCAGGCGAGGTGCTCGCGCCGCAACCGGCTGAGGTCGACGCCGTAGCGGACCATGCCGGGCATGATCAGGGTCTTGCGCGCGGTCAGCCCGAGCCGCTCCTCGCTCGCCGTCGCCACCGCGACGAAGCGCGCGGTGAACAGGGTCAGCCGGCCCTGCTCGCGCACCGAGATCAAAGTGGCGTCGGCGAGCGCGACCGGATCGGGCCCGGCGCCGGCGCCGGCCGCGGGGCGCAGCAGCAGGCCGAGCCCGGCGCCGATCAGCAGCGCGACCAGCGGCGGCAGCCAGAGCGGCAGCGTCTTCAGCCGTGCAAGGTCCATGTCTCGCCTTCGTTTCGCACCAAGCGGCGGCGCTCCAGGTCCTTGAGGTGCGCCAGCACCGACCGGCCAGCCGCCGGATGCAGGCGCGGGTCGATGTCCCGGTACATGGTTTCGACCATCGCCGGGATGCGGCCTTCGCCCGCCTTCAGCCGGTCGAGGATCTGCTTCTCGCGCATCCGCCGGTGCGCGATCAGCGCGCGGACCTGGCGGTGCGGCTTGTCCACCGCCGGCCCGTGCGCCGGGTGATAGACGCCGTCGTCGCGGCCGAGCAGCAGGTCGAGGCTCTTCAGATAGGCGGTCATGTCGCCGTCCGGCGGCGACACCACGGTGGTCGACCAGCCCATGACATGGTCGCCGGTGAACAGGATCCCGGCCTCGGGCAGGGCAAGGCAGAGGTGGTTGGAGGTGTGACCGGGCGTGGC
>Ga0207682_10001273_pt1 | contig 11570 bp, 7 predicted proteins | sample KBSM63metaG_FD_184332 | JGI IMG/M metagenome (GOLD analysis project Ga0207682, IMG submission 184332) | Miscanthus rhizosphere microbial communities from Kellogg Biological Station, Michigan, USA - KBS M6-3 metaG (SPAdes) (version 2) | ecosystem: Host-associated > Plants > Roots > Rhizosphere >... | reverse complement strand
CGCGCGGCAGCGGCTTGTAGAGACCGTCGCTCGCGTCGCCGGCGACGCCGCCCTGCGCCCGTATCTTGTAGAGCCGCGCCAAATTGAGGCCGAGGATCTTGCCCTTGGCCCCGGAATCGGAGCCGAAGACGATGCGGTCTTCGCCGAAGCGCGCGAGCTTCGCGAGCTGCGCGTCGCTCAGCCAGACATCCTCCTCTCGGTCTCCTCGCGTCGTCATCCGGGCTTCCTTCGCTGTCGAGTCGCTCATGCATCGTCCGCTCGCGGGCCGCAGTGCGCGCTGAGGGACAACCCGGACTCGCGATCGCCCGGCACAGATGCCTCGCGCGATACTCGTGAACCTGTCCGGAACCGCCGCCACCGCATGAAGATCCTGATCGACGTCGATGGCATCGCCTGCTCCCCGGTGACCGTCCTGCCGGGTCGCTGAGCCGACGCGAAGATGGCGATCCGCTCCATCCTGCTCCACCTCGACGCGACGCCGGCGAGTACTTCCCGCCTCGCTTTCGCGCACGCCCTCGCCGATTGCCATGGCGCCCGGGTGACGGCGCTGTTCGGAACCCGGCCGCACACCAGCGAGATCGGCTACGGGTATTCGGCGGGCGCGGCGTTGCGTGCGGTCGATGAAGAAGGCCCTCCGCACGCCTACGAGCGCGCCCGGCTGCGCGAACTGCTCGCCGAACGCGAGCTGGAAAGCGGTTGGTGCGAAGTCGCGGGCGACTCGGTTCGTCACGCCTTCGTCGCCGAGGCGATGTACGCCGACCTCCTCGTCCTCGGCCCGCCCGCGGGCAGCGACGATGAGGGCACGGCGCCGCACGGCTTCGTCGAGTCGGTGATCCTCGACAGCGGCACGCCGGCGATCGTCGTGCCGTACCCGCATCGCCAGGCGACGGTCGGCGAGCGGGTGCTGATCGCCTGGAACGGCTCGGCCGCCGCAGCGCGGGCGATGAAGGCCGCGCTGCCGATCCTGCATAGCGCCGCCGAAGTCCACGTCGCGACCTGGACGCAACCGCCGCCGATGGCGCCGTTCAGCCGTCTCGACGCCTGCGCCTGGCTGCAACGCCACGGCATCGCCGCGCGCATGCACCATGGCGAGCCGGTGGCGAACGTCGCCGCCGCGCTCGCCGGCCGCGCCAGCGAAACGGATGCCGACCTCGTCGTCATGGGTTGCTACGGCCACAACCGGCTGCGCGAGAAGATGTTCGGCGGCGTCACGCGCTCGACCCTCGCGAATCTCTCCGTGCCGATCCTGATGGCGCACTGAACAGCGCGGCGTGGGTCGCCCACGGTCGGTGCGTATCGCCGGAACTTCTACTGCGTCTCCACCGCCGCAAACGGGAAAGGCAGGCGTCTATGCGGCGTCGAAGACCTCGTCGCCGGTCGGCTCGTAATGCGGGATGGCGTTCATCTCGTGGCGAAGCGTCGAGAGCGCAAGGTACATGCGGCGCCGGGCCCGGCTCTGGTTGCCGAGCGGGCGATGCTCGGCGATCGAGTGCCACGGGTTGTAGGAAAGGCGCTTGGCGAACTCCATCTGCGCCGGCGAGTCGAACTTCTGGCGCGGAATCCGCAACGTCGCGACCGACACCCGCGGCGACAGCCGCTCGGGCCAGAGCACGCCGGCGTTCTCGATCGGCATCAGGTGCGGGTCGGTCTGGCGCTGGATGCGAAAGTCGAGCTCGACGTCGCCGGCGTCGAGAGCGCCGACCATGGCCTGGCGCAGGTAGTCGTCGGGCGGGCGAAACGGCAGGCGCGGAATCGGCGTCCGCTTCTTGGTCTTCGGCCAGACCGAATACTGCATCGCCTGCCCCGCGCCGAGGAGATAGGGAACGCAGCTGAAGTACGGGGCCTCGAACGGGCTGCTCTGGGTCTTGATGAACAGCCCCTGCATGATTCCGTCGAGGATGTGCGGCCGATGCAGGTTGGCGAAGTAGAAGATCGAGGCGTTCTTCAGGCTTTCGATCTGCAGCTGCGCGTTGGCCTTGACATCGGGCGTGACGAAGGTCGGCGGCGAGACGCCGAACATGTCCTGGGTTCCCTGTTCCTCGCTCATGAGCTTCGGACCGGGAACGCCCATCAGCTTGATGCTGATGCTCATGAAGCCGACGTCGTCGATGTCCGGGGTGATGTAGGGGCCCGGCCCGGAGAAGCGGACCCAGGCCCGGTAGGTCTTCGGCGCGGCGAAGATGCCGTGGCGCATCTCGGCCGGCAGGCCCTCGTGGACGATGAACTCGGCACGCACGATGCCTTGCGTCTTGGTGTTGCCGCCGCGTTCGAAGCCGCCAGGCTTCCAGAGGCCGCGCATCTGCGCCTGGAAGCTGGCGATGATCGAGTCGACGAACTCCTCTTCGCCGGGCAGCGGCTTTTCCTCCGCAAGCGCGAGCTTCTCGTCGACGCGCTGGGCGTTGATCAGGAAGGTGACGAAGCGCGCCAGCGGATCGCGCAGCACGGCGTCGAACGCCGGCCTGAAGAACGGATCGAAGCGGCGCTCGAACTGGATGAACGCCAGCGCCGTGTCGGAAATGAAATCGAGCAGCTTCGAGCCGGTGTTGGCGGGCGGGACCGGTCGGCTCTGGTTCGAGTTCATGGTGGGCGGTCCTCGGTTCATGGCGGGCTGGCCAGGAAGCGCAGGGCGCGGATCCCGGGCAGGAAGAAGTAGCCGCCGCCGACCACGGTGACGAACTGCGGCAGGCCGGTGATCCGGTCGGCAGCGCCATCGGCGCGCGGCATCGAGAAGCCGTCGGTCGGGGTGCCGTCTGTCGCCGGCTCGCGCGTGCCGAGCAGCGGATCGCTCTCGCTCGGCAGGCCGTCGAAACGAACCGCCATCGCCCAGGCGTTCTGCACGAACTCGAACTGGCGCGCGATGTTGGCGCCGAGGCAGATGAAATGCAGACCGGTGTCGGCGTCGGCGGAGGGCACGCCGAGCGCCTGCTCGGGCAGGACCCCGGTGCCGTATTCGCGCCCTCGGCGCAGCAGGCGGTGGAAGCGCGTCGATGCGACGAGGTCGTGGGCGAGGGCGTCGGCGTCGAAGCCGAGCGTTCGCTTCGCCCACGAGATGAAGCCCGGCGCGCCCGGCGGCAGGTCGGCGTTGCGGGGGTTGCTGCGGCGGATGTGGGCACCGAGCGGGCAGCGCAGCCCGTCCCGGTCGGAGCGGTAGGTGAACGCGTTGAGGTCGCCCGGCGCGCCGCCGCCTTCGATCGTCTCGTCGGCCGGACCGATGAGCGGGACGCCGTCGCGGCGGCGTCCGACCATCGCGCTGGCGATCGTCTCGCGCCGGCCCGCGTCGCCGCCGGCCTGGCGATCGACGAACTGCCAGAAGCCATGCACGTCCTGGCGCAACTGGCGCATGACCAGATAGCTTCCGTTCCTGCCGAGGTCGGCACGATCGGGCGCGTCCTCGGCGCGCGGCAGCCGAGTCCCTGCGAGCGCCGGGTCGAGCAGCGGCCGGTCGGTGTAGCCGCCGTATTCGTTGGGATAGCCGAGCAGATATTCGCCGAGACAGCTCAGGTTCGAGTAGTCCTTGCGCTCGGCATCCTTCGCGGCGCGCTTCCTCTGCCAGTCGACGAGCGGCTGCGAGATGCCGTCCATGAATCCGAACGGCTCGATGCCATCGAGGTCGATCGTCGTCAGGCAATCCAGTTTTTCGAAGCCGGCGGCGCACTGCGCCTCGATCGCGCTCCGGAAGCCGGCCAGCCGGCCGGGGAGCGCGTACAGCAGCACCAGCACGTGCGGCACGCGCGTCCCTGTTCCCCATTGCCAGCGGCTCGGGTCGTTGCTGCCGACGTCGCCGAGTCGGCGCGCGCGGTTCGCGTCGTTCGCCATGCCCGTGACGAACTCGGCGGCGAATGCATCGACGATCGTGTCGGAAACGCCGAGCGCGCGCATCCCGTCGCCGCTCAGTGCGATCTGCAGGGCGGTGTCGGGCGGGGGCTCGACCGTCTCCGCCGTGCATACCGGAACGGACGCGAGCCAGCGCCGCGCCGCGTCGCGGTCGGTGACGCGCAACAGCAGGAACGACGCCTCTGTGTGATGCTTGTAGCCGAAGCGCACCAGCCCCTGGATGTCGTCGAGCTCGACCGGCAGCGCGAAGCTCACGGAAGCACCTCCACGTCGTGGGCTGCGGCACTTCCCTGGCAGCTCATAGCAGCCTCAGCCAGGCCAGGGCCTGCGCATCGCTCATCGTCGCCTGCTCCAGGCCTTCGCGGATGCGCTGGTTGCGATTGAGCTCGACCAGGGCGAGCCCGGGGTAGGCCTTGTACCAGACCTGCGTCGGCAACTGGTGGCGGCGCTGGTAGTACTTGAACTTCTGCTCGATGCGCGAGCCGCCGTGGACCAGCCAGCGCGTCCGCGGCCAGCCGACGCCGTTGCTGAACAGCAGGTTGAGCCCCCAGCCGACCTTGTTGATGAAGTCGTCCATGTAGCCCTGGTGGCTGCCGTCGTAGTTGCTGACGAAGACGACACGGCCTTCGTCGGCGAAGTGGAACCAGTGGGCGAAGTGGATCGTCTGCACCCGGGCAAGAAAGCCGCGATGGAAGATCTGGCGGCAGGCGAAGCTGGTCAACGCCAGCAGCACGGTCAGCAGCCCGCTTCGAAACAACCCGGGCTTGACGGCCCCCAGCGCCGTGTACTGGTTCGTGATGTCGCGATCCTCGAGCACCTGCAGTGCCTCGAGGTCCGCGGCGATCGGCCGCGGGCAGATCTCGGGGTCGCGCTCCTCGCGGGTTCTGAGCAGGATGACGAACAACGGCGCGCCGACGATCAGCAAGGGCAGGACGACGATGCCGACGAGCGGCACGAGGACCAGGTTGGCGAGCTTGGCGAGCTGCCAGCCGAGCGGAGTCGGCGCCGGCGGCGTGAGCGACAGCCGGCCGCCGCCGACTTCGCTCCCGACCCACGCGGCGAGCTCGCGGCGGACGCGCTCGGCTTCGCCCGCAGCCAGCGGCCGACGCGGCACGCGTGCCGCGAGCGCGCGCTGCAGCGCGCTCTCCTCGCGGATCTGGCGCACGGTCCTGCCGGCCCAGTTGACGAAGCTCGCCGCCGAGCGGCGCTCGTGCGCGCGCATCCAGGCGAGCAGCTGGCTGGCGTCGCCGAAGCCCTCGCAGTGCCCGAACAGCAGCACCAGCCCCGGTCCGGCGCGCTCGGCGAGATCGGCGAGCACCTCGTCGGCCGGACCGTCGCAGTCGCCGATGAAGACGAGGCAGGTCGCCAGTCGCTTCGGCTCGACGCCGTGCGCGCGCAGGTCGGCCTGCAGGGCGTCGTCGAGCAATGCCAGGCGCGCGAAGTGAAGCTTGTCGAACTGCGCGAACGGAAGGACGCCGTTGCGCGGGTCGGCCATCCCGGGCTCGGCGTTCATCGAATCCAGCAGCGTGCGCAGGGCCGCTTCCTTGCCGGCCGCGACCGGCGCGACCACCAGGAAGTGGTCCTGCGGCGTCATGTCTAGAACTTCAGGCAGAAGTCGATCAGGCGATCCTTGCCCCAGTACACCTTGCCGAGATAGAAGTCCGGGCCGATCAGGCGGATCTCGTCGCGCACGTAGTGCGCCAGCAGCGACGTCTCGGAGTAGTCGAGGACGATGCACTCCTTGTTGTCGAGCCAGCTGGGCGTCTTGTAGACCTTGGCGACGATCGCCTCGATGCCGAAGGCGAGGAGGCGGTTCTTGAGCACGCCCTTCTGGGCATCGAAGACCTTGCCTTGCCAGCCGAAGTGGTTGATGACCGTGGCGATCGGCATGCTGTACTTGGTGCCGGGCGCGATGATCGCCGTGCCCTCCGCCGACCCGTTCGGGATCGGGCCTGCGGGACTGGCGCGAAAGAGGTCGTCGAGCTCGGTTTGCGACATCGCCAGCAGCTGATTGGCGTCGTAGGCCATGGATCACTCCTTGCGGTTGCCCGCGGTCAAGAAGACGGTGCAGGCGCGCGCTCGCGCGTCTCGGCGCGGGCGTCCTGCAGGATCGCTTCGGCGGCCTTCTCGGCCACGATGTAGACGGCGCTGACGATGAAGAAGCCGGGGATGCGCGGGAACACCGACGCGTCGACAACCCGCAGACCCCGCGTGCCGCGAACGCGAAAGGCGCTGTCGAGCACGGCGTTCGCGTCGCCCTCGGCGCCGATCGCGCACGAGCCCGCGGCATGGTGTCCCCAGGCGGTGTCGCGCACGTAGTCGGCGATCTCGGCGTCGCTGGCGACCGCGGCGCCGGGCGCAATTTCCTCGGCGATCAGGCCGCTTTCGATCAGCGGTGCGGTCAGGCGGCGGACGAAGCGGACACCCGCGACCACTGCAGCGAGATCGTCGCCGGCGCGGTCGCTGCCTTCTTCGAAGTAGTGGAAGCCGACGAGCGGCGGGTCGCGCGGGTCGGGCGAGCGAAGCCGCACCGTGCCGGCGCGGTTCTCGGTGTGCGCCTTCAGGATGGCCCAGGTCAGGAACTCGCCCGGCCCGCCGATCAGCTTGGAGAAGCCGGGGCGATAGCCCTCGAAGCGCGCCAGCAGCGCCATGAAGAAGAGGTCGGGCTCGGGGCGCTCGGGCGCGGAGCGGCCGACCAGCGCCAGCGCCGCGCCGTTCGACGCGTACATGCCGGCGCGGCTCGCGTCCCAGCGCCGCCAGAGCGCGTCGCCGCGGGCAAAGCTCGCGCCGTCGAGGACGCGCCAGGGCCGGCGCATGCGATGCGTCAGCGCGACTTCGTAGCGGTCCTGCAAATTGCTGCCCACGCCCGGCAGGTCGACGAGCGCATCGATGCCGTGCTCGCGCAGGTGCGCCGCCGGGCCGATGCCCGAGAGCATCAGCAGCTGCGGCGTGTTGAAGGTGCCGCCGCAGAGGATCACCTCGCGCGCCGCACGCACTTCGCGCGCCTCGCCGGCATCGGCGCTGGCCTGCGCGTGGGCGCGGTAGAGGCGCTTGCCCTTGCGATAGGCGACGCCGCGTGCCTTGCCCGTGTCGTCGAGGAGGACGCGGGTCGCGAGCGCGTCGAGCTCGATGTGGAGGCGGTCGCCATGCGCCGCGGCGACCTCGAGCAGGCGCTCGCGCGTGCCGGCGCGGCGATGGCCGCGCGTCGACAACGGCGTGTAGCAAAGGCCCTCGAAGCTGCCGCCGCCGAGCGGCCGCGCGTTCGGGTCGCCGCCGCGGCGCAGCCAGCGAATCGCGCTCGCCAGCGGCGTCGCCAGCCCGCCGACGAAGGTGCGCGTCGTGCCGCGGACCATCTGCACCAGCGCCTCGTCGCCGAGGGCGGCGAGCGGGATCGACTTCTCGGTGCGCAGCCACCCGTCCCAGCCGTGCCCGGTCGGGTCGATGCCGATCCGGCGCAGCGCTCGCCACGCCGGCGCGTGGCGGCAGTCCTCGACGCGCCGGGCATGGCGGCGCATGCGGGCGGCGCGCCACGAGCTGTCGCCGGTCTGTTCGGCGATCTGGTTCCAGTCGGACTCGTGCGGCGGCATGTAGATCATGGCGTTGTGCGCCGTGCAACCGCCGAGCGTCGCGGCGCGCGGATACAGCACGCCGGCGCCGGCACGGTACTTCGGGTCGCGCGCCTGGCGCGCCTCGCTGCCGTAGTGGCGGACGTGAAAGTCCCAGCTCATCGCCGGGTTCTCGCAGGCGTAGGCGTGGAATGCGGGAACGTCGTAGTCATCGGGCATGCGTTCCGCATCGCTGGCGCGCGCATCGCCGCCGGCCTCGATGAGAAAGACGCTCGCACCCGCCTCGACGAGGCGCGCCGCGAGGGTGCCGCCCCCTGCGCCCGAGCCGACGATGACGTAGTCCCACTCGAGTCCATCGCGCCTTGCTGCCATGGGGGCGTTTGTGCGCCTCAGAACGTCTTCAGGAAGGCGATCAGGGCGCGCTTGTCTTGATCGCTCAGCTCGGGCTCCGTGCCGAACGCCTTCTCGTCGCTGCTGAGGCCTTCCTGCCGGTTGAACTCGGCGGTGCCGAAGTAGTGGCCGCGGTTGACGACGAAGTCCTTGCACTTGCTGAGCGCCATCATCGGCGCCTTCAGGTTGGCGAAGCGCTGGCGCAGCTCGGCGTCACTCGCGCCCGCCGGCGCGGTGGCCAGGTCGAGCTTGAGCTTGAGCAGGAAGTCGGCGGTCTTGGCGACATGCGCCGCCTTGTCGCCCAGATCGTCGCTTTCAGCGCGCAGCTTGAGGTTGGCGAGCAGGCCGACCGGGATGCCCTTGGGGATCGGGCCGAGGACGATGTCCTCGCCGCCGCCGACGAGCCAGGGCAGCCAGCGATGCAGGGTGCCCTGCAAGGGCTGCATCGCCTCCGGCACGTAGCCGCTCGGAACCGTGACGCGGCTCTGCTCGGTCGTCCGATCGATCGTTCCCGGCAGCTTGGCGCCGAGCTCCGCGTCCCGCTCGCGCTTCTCCGGCCACAGCATCTGCTCGATCGACGCGTCGAAGACCTTCATCCGCGCGGCGACCGACGGGTCGGTGTCGAACGGCCCGACGGTGTTGTTGAGCAGGAAGGGCGCCGTCGACCACAGGCCGATCAGCGATGGGACGCGCGTGTAGCCGCGCCCGCCGGCCGGCATCTGGTAGGGCATCGGCTCGGCGGTGAACGGGTCGTAGAGCGTCACCGTGCCGACCGAGGGCAGCTGCTTGTACGTCTGCGACGAGAAGTTGTCCCAGATGTTGCCGCCGAGCGCGTTGGTCGCGAGCGGGCTGCAGGCGTTGGTGCGCAGCAGCGTCACCGGGATGCGCGCGTCGGTCGAGAGATAGTTGTTGTCGAGGAAGTCGGGCGCCTTGACGATCTTGCGCATCTCTTCCTTGAACTCGGTCGTCTGGGTGCGCTTCCAGTAGCTCTTGAAGCAGTCGAGGTAGCCGGCGCCCTGGCAGCTCGCCGGCAACGGCGCGGGCATCGGCGGCGCCTTGCTCGAGTGGCAGCGCGCACAGGTGTCGGCAAAGACCTCCTTGCCGCGCGCGAGCGTCGCCGCGTCTTCGCTCTGGTACTGGGCGCCGCCGGGGGCGTCCTTCAGGCGATCGGGCTGCGCCGCCTTCAGGAAGAACAGGGCGGTCGCCGGCGTTCCCGCCTCGGTCGCCTGCCAGTAGCCCGAGTTCTTCTGCGCGTCGGCGATCTTGATCGGGGTGATGTCCTTGCCGCCGACGACGGGGTTGAAGTGCAGCAGCCACTCCTCGCTGAAGAGGCCGATGTTGAGGTAGACGCGGTTGAGCGCGCCGAGCAGGCCGACCGAGTCGGCGCCGTCCTTCAGCACGTGCATCGTGCGCACGGCGTCGGGCTTGGTGTAGTAGTCGGTCAGCGGGCCGCTGGTGACGAAGTCGTTGAGCTGCTTGTTGTCGAGCTCGCCGCCGCCGAGCTTCTCGTTGCCGAGGCGCTTGGCCAGGTCCATCCGGGCCATGAACGAGTAGACCGCGTTCATCGTGCGCGGGTTGTTGATGCCGTCGGTCGAGACCAGCGACGTGTCCATGCTGCCCGGGCGATAGGTGTGGGCGAGCTGGTACATGTAGTTCTTGCGACCTTCCGGCTTGTTCGAGTCGTAGATGAAGAGCCGGTCGACCCACATGTACTGAGCGCCGACCGACGAGCTGAGGTTCGCGTACGCGGGACGCGCCGGATCGGCCGGCGGGTTCACGGGGCTGGGACCGACATGGCAGAAGCCGCACGACATGCCGACGCGGTACGGGCGGACCAGGTCCCTGCGGTTGTAGTAGCTCGGGTCGGTGTAGTAGCGCTCGGGGTCCCAGGCCTTGGCGGCCTTCTCGTCGAATGCCGGGTTGGGAAACAGGCGCAGGCCGACGATGCCGCTGGCGTAGCCGTAGAACGAGCCGACCGGCAGCGTCGTGCCGTCGCCGAGCGGCTTGCCGCGCGCGCCGACCGCGACGCCGGGATACTTGCTCTCGTCCTCGAAAGGATCGGCCGCGCAGCCCTTGGAGCGGACATCGACCCAGAGGCCGCGCCGGTTCGGATCGGCCGCCTTCGCGCCTTCGAAGCATGGCTCGTTGACCAGGCCGAAGTAGTTCCAGCGCGAGTCGCGCGTGTAGCCGAGCGACGGGTGGGTGCTGACGACCTTGAGCAGGTCGAAGGCGCCGAACGTGTAGCCGCTCATGGTGTCCCAGAAGCGGTCGTTGCCGCCGCTCCAGACGATCCACATGTTGCGGCCCGCGATCTCCGCCGGGTCGAGCTTGACGGCGCCGTCCATGTCGTGGAAGTAGTCGTCGGCGGAATGCTTGAACGATGCGCCGTCGCGACCGACCTGCTTGGCCTCGTCGAGCACGGCGCCGGGCTGCGGACCCTTGGAGCAGCTCGCCAGGAGCAGGGCGGCGAAAAACAGCCACGCCGTCGCGCAACAACGATGCAAGATCATTTGTGCAACCCCCGGTGCTTCGTGTGGGGAGAATGCCAGAAGCGGTGGGCAGAGGGCAAGCCGCTCGAAAGGACGACGGCGAGGCATCGGCCGACGCGCCGGCGCTACCCGTCGGCCTTGCCCGAAGGCCTCCCCGCGAGTCGCTGATACTGCGCGCTCCGCTCGCCGACGAGCGTTTGCCAGCCGCCATCGCCAATGCATACCAACATCCCCGCCATCGCCGGCGTCCCGATCGAGTTCATCCTGTTCGCCGCCGTCCTCGCCGGCGTCGCCCTGTTTCATCACCACTCGCTGCGGGTCGCCCTGATCGGCCTGGCCACGATCACGCTCTACAAGATCGCCTTCTCGTCCTTCCACGGCAGCGCCGGCCTGGGCGGCCTCGTCGCGCATCTCGGCAAGGAATGGGTGCTGATCGTCAACCTGCTGCTCCTCATCATCGGCTTCTCGCTGCTGGCCCGCCACTTCGAGGAGAGCCGGGTTCCGCTCCTGCTGCCCAGCCTGCTGCCCGACGACTGGAAGGGCGGCTTCGCGATGCTCGTCCTCGTGTTCGTGCTGTCGAGCTTTCTCGACAACATCGCCGCGGCGATGATCGGCGGCACGATGGCGACGGCGCTGTACCGCGGCAAGGTCCACGTCGGCTTCCTCGCCGCGATCGTTGCCGCCTCGAACGCCGGCGGGTCGGGCAGCGTCGTCGGCGACACGACGACGACGATGATGTGGATCGATGGCGTGCGGCCGGGGCAGGTCTTCGAGGCCTACCTCGCGGCCATTCCCGCGCTGCTGTTCTTCGGGGTCATCGCGGCGCGCCAGCAGCACGCCTTCCAGCCGATCATGAAGGATTCGCCGGCCGGGATCGCCGTCGACAAGGCACGCCTCGGCGTCGTCGCCGCGGTGCTGGCCGCAGCGATCGCCGCCAACGTCCTGGGGCAGACCAAGGGGGGCGCCTGGCTCAATCAGCTGCCCGCGATCGGCCTGGCGGTGTGGGCGGCGCTGCTGCTCTTCGCACCCGCCGTGCGGCCCGACTGGAGCGTCCTGCCCTCGGCGACGCGCGGCGGCATCTTTCTCGTCAGCCTCGTCCTCTCGGCCTCGATGATGCCGATCGAGGCGCTGCCGGCGGCGTCCTGGCGCGTGGCCCTGGGCCTCGGCTTCGTCTCGGCGGTGTTCGACAACATCCCGCTCACGGCCCTCGCCCTGCGCCAGGGCGGATACGACTGGGGCTTCCTGGCCTACGCGGTCGGCTTCGGCGGCTCGATGATCTGGTTCGGGTCGT
>Ga0207682_10001269_pt1 | contig 11611 bp, 13 predicted proteins | sample KBSM63metaG_FD_184332 | JGI IMG/M metagenome (GOLD analysis project Ga0207682, IMG submission 184332) | Miscanthus rhizosphere microbial communities from Kellogg Biological Station, Michigan, USA - KBS M6-3 metaG (SPAdes) (version 2) | ecosystem: Host-associated > Plants > Roots > Rhizosphere >... | reverse complement strand
TGCCCGGCGTAAAGTACAGCCATTTCCAGCCCGCGACGAGCACCCGCCAGCCGAATGGAAAGCGCAGTTCGTGCGGCTGGCTCGCGCGCTTGGCCGGGGGTAAGCTGCGCAGATACGCCCACAAGTCGCGCAGGTCGGCATCGCTGATGCGCGTAAATGACGGATAGGGAAAGGCGGGAAAATAATTGGCGCCATCCGGGCGCTCGCCGTGACGCATGGCGCGCACGAAATCCGCTTCAGTCCACTTGCCGATTCCCGCCTCAGGATCAGGCGTGATGTTGGGCCCGTAAAATTTTCCGAACGGCGTTTTGAGTTCGCGCCCGCCCGCGTACGGCACGGCGTCTTTCTTGTCTTCGGTATGGCAGGCCATGCAGCCGCCGGCTTGCGAAAGATACAGGCCGCGTTGCACGTCGCCACCGTCGGCGCCTGCGCATTGCAGCGCCGCGATGCACAGCGACGCGAGCGCGGCCGCCTGTCGAGCGTATGTTTTCACCGTAGAGCTGCTTCAATCTGCCCAAACGAAAAGTCCCGCCGCGGCGGGACTCTCCGGCAGACACTTTCGGCTACTGTTTCTCGCGGAACGAATCGTGACAGTTGGCGCACGCCTTGCCGACTGCGCCGATCTGCGCCTTGACGGCCGCTTCATCGCCGCTCTTGCTTACCGCCACGAGCTTGGAGACGTCGCTTTGCAGATGGTCCGCTGCTTCCTTGAACTTGGCGGTGTCCGTGTAGACGGCGGGCAATGCGCCGGTCTTCACATCCCGCGTGTTCGCGGTAAATCCGTCCCACGGCATGCGCGACAGCGAGTCGAGATAAACCGCATTGCGCTGGACCACGGCGGCGTCATACGGAACCTTGCCCTGCGCCATACCGCCCAGCGGACCAAAGTACTTGCCCTGCAACGCCATTGCCGCCTGGCGTTGTTTGACCAGGGTTTCCGGTTTCGCCTGCGCGAACGCGGTGAGCGAATATCCGGCGCCGAGTGTCAGCGCCAAAGCTGCCGTCAACAATTGCCTGTTCATTCTTGTCTCCTCGTGGTTGATGCCAATTAATAACTTGGTATCGACGGCGCCCGCATAGCCGCCGGCTTGAACCCTAAACACGCTGGCACGCGGCATTATTCCATACCGCGGGCATTTTTTGCACGCGCGCGCTTCAATTGGCCATGCCGCTGTTTGGATTCGACGCGGCGCCGCTGCGCGCCCGCGCTCGGCTTGGTTTTGCGGCGGAGCTTGGGTGCGTGCAGCGCGGAGCGGATCAGCGCGGCCAGGCGTTCGCGCGCGTCGGCGCGATTTTGCGCCTGGGTGCGAAAACGCTGGGCGGTGATCATCAGTTCGCCGGCGGAGTTGATGCGGGTGCCCGCAAGCTTGACGAGGCGCGCGCGCACGTCCCACGGCAAAGCAGGCGAAGCATAAACATTGAACCGCAGCTGGACGGCGGTCGAAACTTTGTTGACGTTCTGGCCGCCCGGACCCGATGCGCGTACGAACTGCTCGTCGAGTTCGCTGTCCGCGATGGTTATGTGCGCAGAAATTTTGAGCATGCGCGCGGCCTTACTCCGGCTTGATGTCCGCGGCTTTGACGACCTTGCCCCACTTGATCATCTCGGCGCGCAGGAAGGTCGCGAGTTCGTCCGGCGCGCTGCCCGCCGCGTCGGCGCCGGCGCTCGTGAGGATTTCTTTGACTTTGGGGGCACGCAGGCTTTCCACCAGCGTGGTCTGGATTCTGATGACCGTATCGCGCGGCGTGGCGCCCGGCGCGAGCAACGCATTCCACGATGTCGCTTCGTAGCCCGCGACGCCGGCTTCGCTGATGGTCGGCACCTCCGGCAAAGCCGGCGCGCGATTCGCCCCGGTGATGCCCAGCGCGCGCAAACGGTTTGACTTGACCGGCGCTACCGCGGCCGCGATCGGCACGAACGTCATGGCGACGTGGCCGCCCATCACGTCGGCAACCGCAGGCGCAGCACCCTTGTACGGAATGTGCGCGATACCGGCGCCGGTCATGGTATTGAACAGGACGAGCGCGAGATGGTTGGAGCTGCCCACGCCAGCCGACGCCGAATTGAGCACGCCGGGCCGCGCTTTGGCGAGCGCAAGAAGCTCCCTGACCGAGCGCGCCGGCAATGCCGGATGCACGACCAGCACGTTGCTCATGGTCACCACCAGACTGACGGGTGCCAGATCGCGCATCAAGTCGTAAGGAAGTTTCAAATAAAGCGCCGGACTGCTCGCGAGCGCGGTGGTGCCCATCAACAGCGTATAGCCGTCGGGTGCGGCGCGCGCGACGGCTTCGGCACCGATGTTGCCGCCCGCGCCGGGACGGTTGGCGACGACGACCGGCTGCTTCCACAGATCGCTCATTTGCTGCGCGACCGCGCGCGCGACGAGATCGACCGAACCGCCGGCCGGGAAGGGCGCGATCATCGTGACCGCCTTGTCGGGAAAAGTCTGCGCGTCCGCGCAGCCGGCGGCGCATGCGAGTAATACGAACAATGCCGGCGAGATACGCATGCGGCGGTGCTTTCCAGGAGTGACGCTGTCGCGGTTCGCGGTGGCGTGCGACAGGCCAACGGATTGTAGCGGGGGCACGCCAGGCCAACAAGCGTCGCGCGCGCGCATGTTAAAATTTACTGCGCAAACGGTTGCGCTCGAAGTTGTATCCCGCAAGGATGGAGGCCGCGATGATGCGTTCAATGTTTTGCATGCTTGGATTGTTGCTGGTAACGGCCGTCGCTTACGCGCATCACGGCTGGAGCGAGTACGACAACGCGACGACGCTCAACCTGACGGGCGTCATCAAGGAAGCGGGCTATGAGCATCCGCACGGTCACGTCAGGCTCGAAACGCCCGGCAAGATCTGGCTCGTCGTGCTCGCGCCGCCGTCGCGCATGGAGTACCGCGGGCTCGCCGCGGCGGACATCAAGCCGGGCGCGAACGTGACGGTGGTGGGTTATCCAAACCGCGGCAAGCCGGAGGAGATGCGCGCCGAGCGCATTATCGTGAGTGGCAAGACGATAGAACTGCGCTGATGACGCCGTCTCCCGGCGACGGGTTGCTGCGCGCGGTCGAGCAAAGCGCGCTGGCCGCCGCCATGCGCGGCGAACTGTGGCTCTATCCCGCCGTGGAAGTGCTGCACATTTGCGGTTTCATCATTCTGGTCGGCTCGGTGATCATGTTCGATCTGCGCCTCTTCGGATGGTCGCGCACCCTGTCGGTGACCGGGCTCGCCCGGCATTTGCTGCCGTGGTCATTTGGCGCGTTGCTCGTCATAGTGCCGACCGGTCTTATGATGTTTTCGGCGCACGCCGGAGAATTCGTCGACAATCGCGCGTTCGTCACGAAGTTGACCCTGCTCATGCTCGCCGGGACCAACGCGGCGGCGTTTCATGCCGGCGTCTTCAGGTCGGTGGCGAGCTGGGACCGCGATGTGCCGGCGCCGGTGGGCGCGCGCATGCACGCGCTCGCATCGGTTGTATTGTGGGTGTCTATCGTTGCGTGCGGACGCCTGATTGCATATGTCTGACTTCGGAGTAAAGGACGCCTGTCGATGAAGCTGCACCTGACGCCGCGCCTGGGATATCTCGCCGGCTTTCTGATTTGCGGCGGCCTTATTCTGTATGCGCTGTACTTGCAGTATTACGAGTACCAGGATCCGTGCCCGTTGTGCCTGTTGCAGCGCGTCGTCTACATCGCGCTGATGGTCGTTTTTTTGCTTGGCGCGCTGCACGGCCCGCGCCGTACCGGCGCCGTCGTCTACAGCACGCTGCTCGTGCTGGTCAGCCTGATCGGCGCGGGAATCGCGGCGCGCCACGTCTGGCTGCAGCATCTGCCGAAAGACAAGGTGCCCGAATGCGGCCCGGGTCTCGGTTATATCCTCGACCGTTTTCCACTCGTCAACGCGCTGGAAAAGATATTCCGCGGGTCGGGCGAATGCGCGGAAGCCGGCTGGCGGCTGATGGGCTTGTCCATCGCCGAATGGTCGCTTGTGTGGTTTATCCTGCTCGGCGCGTACGCGGTTTTCGTCGCCGCCGCCGCCCGCAAGTAATGACCGGCCGGGCACGGCGGCCCCGCGACAGGCTCGTCGTTACGCCGAAATGTCCGGCGTCAACTGGCGTTCGAGCTGGGAAATCTGGTCCTTGACCAGCAGTTTTTTCTTTTTGAGGCGTTGCAACTGCAGCTGGTCCTGGCCGGGTTTCACGGCCAGCGCGGCAATCACGTCGTCAAGATCGCGGTGTTCGAGATTCAATTCGAGGATGCGTTTGCGGAGTATTTCGTGGTCAGTCTGCATGGGCAGCTCCTTCCATCCAGATGGTAGGAAAAGTATAGACCTAAACCGCGCCGCGCAAAATACTCTTTGCGATGCTCCGGCGGGGGTGGCAGTATAAGCCGATGTTTTTTCGAAAATTCGAACGGCCGGCGTAACTAACCCGGAGGAGATCCCGATGGCAACCAGCATTACCGTCAATGGCAGGGCCCACAGCGTCGAGGCGGCCGCCGATACGAGCTGGTCGCTCAAAGAATCGGTCCGCTACGACGAGCGTCGTGTGCAGACGCGGTCGTGGGCCGACTATCCCATCCTCACGTTTTCCGAAGTGCCGGCGGTCGACGTCGTATTGCTCCACCGGCCCGAGGAGCGATCGCTCGGCACCGGCGAAGGCTCGCAGGGCCCGACCGTCGCGGCGATTGCGAACGCGATCGCCAACGCGACCGGCACGCGCCTGCGCGATCTGCCGTTTACGCGCGACAAAGTGAAAGCGGCGCTCGTCTGACGCACTGAGCCTCACGGAAAATGTCGATATCGATTGAAGTCAACGGCCGCGTGCGCGCGGTCGACGCCGACGGCGAAACGCCGCTCCTGTACGCGTTGCGCAACGACCTGAAGCTGAAAGGCGCGCGCTTCGGTTGCGGCCTCGGCGTCTGCGGCGCGTGCACAGTCGTGATCGAGGGCAAAGCGGTGCAGTCTTGCGATATTTCGCTCGCAGCAGTCGCGGGCAAGCGCATCACGACGATCGAAGGGATCGGCAGTGCCGACCGGCTGCACGCGCTGCAAGCCGCATTCCTCGAGGAGCAGGCGGCGCAGTGCGGCTATTGCACGAGCGGCATCATCATGACCGCGTACGCGCTGCTGGCCGCCAACGCGCATCCGACTGAAGCGGAAATATGCGCGACGCTGGACGGCAATATCTGCCGTTGCGGTACGCATGCGCGCATTTTGCGCGCGATAAAAAAAGCTGCAGCCGCGCTGCCATGACGGCACCCCGCAAGCTGCCGGGCAGCCTCGAGACCAATCGACGTCTCGCGCACTGGCTGCGCATCAACGCCGACGGCACCGTGACAGTGTTCACAGGCAAGGTCGAAATCGGGCAGGGCATACTGACTGCGCTTACCCAGATCGTCGCCGACGAGCTCGACGTTGCGCCGCAGCGCATCCGCCTGGCCAGCGCCGCCACGGATCGCGGTCCGAACGAGGGCATTACCTCGGGCAGCCGGTCCGTCGAGGAAAGCGCGGTCGCGCTGCGTTACGCGTGCGCGGAAGTGCGCGAACTGCTGCTGCAGCGCGCGGCCGCGAAGCTCGGCGTGTCGCTCGAGAAAGTCGGCGTGGCCGACGGTGTCGTCAGCGGGGGCGACCGGTCGCTAACTTATTGGGAATTGGCCGACGAGAAAATGCTCGACCGCGACGCGACGGCGGAAGTACTGCCGAAGCCTGCCGGCGAGCATAAATACATCGGCAGCCCGGTTCCGCGCGTCGATCTGCCCGCCAAGTTGACCGGTGTCGCTGCGTACATCCAGGACATGGAACTGCCGGGCATGCTGTACGGACGCGTGGTGCGCCCGCCGTCGTATGCAGCGCGACTCGTCGCGCTTAATGACGCCGAAGTGAAGGCGATGCCCGGGGTGGTTGCCGTAGTGCGCGACGGCAGTTTTCTCGGCGTGGTCGCCTCGCGCGAGGAGCAGGCTATCCGCGCGGCGCGCCGGCTTGCGCGCAACGCGCAATGGCACAGCGAGCGGGCGCTGCCCGCGGACGTCACGCCGGCCGAATATCTGCTCGCGCAACCCGCGCGCAGTAAAATCATCAGCGAAAAATCCGCTGCCGCCGGTTCGCCGGCCGGCGGCCAGGTATTAATGGCGACTTACACGCGTCCCTATATCGCGCATGCCACGATGGGCCCGTCGTGCGCGCTCGCGCAATTGGACGGCGGGCATTATCGCGTGTGGACGCACAGCCAGGGCATACATCCGTTACGCCGGGACATGGCCAAGGCTTTGCGGATCGCGCCGGACGCTTTGACGGTTTCCCACATGGACGGTGCCGGCTGCTATGGACACAACGGCGCGGACGATGTCGCGCTCGACGCAGCGTTGATGGCCCGGGCGGTGCCGGGCCGCGCGGTGCAGGTGCAGTGGATGCGCGACGACGAATTCGCGTGGGAGCCCTACGGCTCCGCGATGGTCGTAAAAACGCGCGCGGCGCTGGATGCGGGGGGCAACGTCGTCGACTGGCAACTCGACGTTTGGAGTTACCCGCACAGCACGCGGCCGGAAGGCAAGGACGGCGTAAACCTGATCGCGGCGTGGCACCTGGCCGAGCCTCATCCCGCTGGAACGCCCGCCAATCCGCCGCTGCCCCCCGGCGGCAGTCACCGCAATGCGATTCCGCTGTACGATTTTCCGAATCAGCGCGTGAGCAATCATTTGATCATGCAGTCGCCTCTGCGTGCGTCCGCACTGCGGGCGCTGGGCGGTCATGCCAACGTGTTCGCAATCGAATCGTTCATGGACGAACTCGCGCTTGCCGCCGGGGCGGACGCGGTCGAATTCCGCCTGCGCCACCTGAAGGACGCGCGCGCGCGTGCGGTGATCGAGACGGTCGCGCAAAAATGCGGCTGGAACAAGAACGCGCCCGCCGACGGCCGCGGCCGCGGCATCGGATTCGCGCGCTACAAGAACCTGGGCTGCTACGTTGCAGTGGTCGTGGAAGTCGATATCGAGTCGGCGCCGCGTGTCACGCGCGCGTGGGCGGCAGTCGACGTTGGGCTGGTGATTAATCCGGACGGCGTGATCAACCAGATCGAAGGCGGGATCATCCAGGCCGCGAGCATGACGCTGAAGGAGCAGGTCACGTTCGATCGCGACGGCATTACGTCACGCAGCTGGGACAATTATCCGGTGCTCAAATTCAGCGAAGCACCGCAAGTCGAAGTGACGTTGATGGCGCGCGCCGACCTGCCGCCCGTGGGCGCGGGTGAAGGCGCCACTGGCCCGACGGCGGCCGCCATCGCGAACGCAATCGCGGCCGCGACGGGCGCGCGCGTGCGCGACATGCCGCTCACGCGTGAGCGCGTGATAGCCGCACTCACGCAGTAAAACGCGCCCAAAGAAAAACGCCGCGGTTCGCGCGGCGTCTTTCGGGAGAAATTACGGCAACACCGGGGGAGGAGGGGATCCCGGCGTTGCCGCCGCTGCCGCGAGGCAGCGCCTTAAATCGTTGTCGCGAGTCCGTAGATGCGGTTAAGAAACGCATCGACGTCGATCGTCGCGAGGTCATGCGGCAGATCGGGGCTGGGTGCGGGCAGCGGCTCGCGCAGCATATTGACCACCGCGGGATTCCAGCCGGCCTGCATGACTTCCTCGCCATACGTGCCGTTCTTGAGCCACGTCGCGGGCGCCGCTTTGACCGTCCTGTATTCATCCATGTAGATAATCATGTTCATCTCCAGTGCTGCTTACTTGTCCTGTTGCCGATATATCTGCAAGTTGCAGGCCACCTTGCGACGCGGCCGCGCAAAGATTCGATAGTCACCGATAAACTATTGTTTAGTATGCGTTTCCAATTGGCATCTCAAGGACGATCAAGCGTGAAAAACTACCGTCCGCCGGTGCGGTGCCGTCGACTTGGCGACAGACCGCCGACGGCCGCTACAATCGGTCGCGCACGCAACGAACAGGAAATGTGATGAAAAGCACGAATGAATTAATGCCGGTGAATTTCGCCGACGTCGCCGCCGCTGCGGCAGTCATCAAGGGGGTCGCGCACCGCACCCCGGCGCTAACTTCACGGACGATCGACGAGCGCACCGGCGCCCGCGTATTTTTCAAATGCGAAAACCTGCAGCGCATGGGCGCTTTCAAGTTTCGCGGCGCATACAACGCGTTATCGAAGCTCGATTCCGACCAGCAGCGGCGCGGCGTCACCGCGTATTCGTCGGGCAATCACGCGCAGGCCGTGGCGCTCGCAGGGCGGCTCCTCGGCGTGCCGACGGTCATTGTGATGCCGGACGACGCCCCGGCGGTCAAGCTCGATGCGACGCGCGGCTACGGCGCTGAAGTCGTGGTCTACAACCGGCAGCGCGACGATCGCGAGCAGATTTCACGCGCGCTCGCGGAGCAGCGCGGGCTCACGATGATTCCGCCGTTCGACCACGCGCCTGTCATCGCGGGACAGGGCACGGCGGCCAAAGAGCTGATCGAAGATGTGGGTCCGCTCGATCACCTGCTCGTGCCGTGCGGCGGCGGCGGGTTGATCTCGGGATGCGCGATCGCGGCCAATCATTTAAGTCCCGGCGTGCGGGTAACCGGCGTCGAGCCCGCGGCGGGCGACGACGTCACGCGCTCATTTCAAACGCGCATGCTGCAGACCGTGCACAACCCGGACACGATTGCCGACGGCGCGCGCACGAGTTCCGCCGGCAAGCTCACGTTTCCGCTGATCCTGCATCACGTGCACGCGATGCTGACTGTCACCGATGCGGAGCTGTTGCGCTCGATGTACTACCTGTGGGAACGCATGAAGATAGTCGTCGAGCCGACCGGCGCGCTTGCCGCTGCGGCACTGCTCGAAGGCAAGCTTGACGCGCGCGGCAAGCGCGTCGGCGTGATCATCAGCGGCGGCAATGTGGATGTCCGCAACCTGGCGTCGCTCGGCACGCCGGCGTGACCTGTTACATATTGGGATAATTCGGCCCGCCGCCGCCCTCTGGGGTAACCCACACGATGTTCTGCGTCGGGTCCTTGATGTCACAGGTTTTGCAATGCACGCAATTGGGCGCATTGATTTGCAGGCGCGGCTCGGTCCCGTCGTCGTTGCGCACAATCTCATACACCCCCGCCGGACAATAGCGCTGCTCGGGCGCATCATAGAGCGCGAGATTCACGTTGACCGGCACCGACGGATCTTTGAGCGTCAGGTGGCAGGGCTGGTCTTCGTTGTGGTTGGTGTTCGAAATGAAAACCGACGACAGCCGGTCGAAGGTGAGCACGCCGTCGGGCTTGGGATAGGCGATCGGCGCAACGTTGGTTTTCTTTGCCAGCGTTTCATGATCGGCGTGCGCGTGATGCAAAGTCCACGGCGCGCGCCCGCCGAACACGACCTGATCGACGCCCACCATCAGGGTCCCGGTATAGAGGCCTTTGCTCATCCATGGCTTGAAATTGCGCGCGCGGTAAAGCTCCTCGTACAGCCAGCTTTGCGCGAAAGCATCGGGATAGCTCGCGAGTTCGTCGCCCGCGCGGCCCGCAGCGACCGCCTCGAATGCCGACTCCGCAGCGAGCATGCCGGACTTGATCGCGCAGTGGCTGCCCTTGATGCGCGACGCGTTAAGAAAGCCGGCATCGTCGCCGATCAGGCAGCCGCCAGGGAACACGAGTTTGGGCAGCGCCTGCAGGCCGCCGGCGGTAATCGCCCGCGCGCCGTAGGCGACGCGCTTGCCGCCCTCAAAAAATGCGCGAATCGTCGGGTGCGTCTTGTAGCGCTGGAATTCTTCGTACGGGCTCAAATACGGATTGCCATAGCCCAGGCCGACCACGTAGCCGACCGCGACTAAGTTATCTTCCATGTGATAGAGGAACGACCCGCCGTACGTGTCGCTGGCGAGCGGCCACCCTGCGGTATGCACGACCAGTCCCAGCTGGTGCTTGTCGGGCTTGATCTCCCACAGTTCCTTCAGGCCGATCCCGTACACCTGCGGATCGGCATCCTTATTGAGCTCGTAGCGCGCCTGCAGCTGCTTGCCCAGGTGACCGCGGCAGCCTTCGGCGAAAAAAGTGTACTTCGCGTGCAATTCCATGCCGCGCTGGAATGCGTCCGTCGGCTTACCGTTCTTGTCGACGCCCATGTCGCCGGTCGCGACACCCTTTACGCTGCCGTTGTCGTTGTAGAGCACCTCGGCCGCGGCAAAACCGGGAAAAATTTCGACGCCCAGGCCTTCGGCCTGCTGGCCGAGCCAGCGGCACAGGTTGCCCAGGCTGATCACGTAATTGCCATGGTTCTGAAAGCACTGCGGCAGCATGAACGTCGGAACTTTGAACGACGACTTCTCCGTCAGGAACAGGAAGCGGTCTTCGCTGACCGGCGCTTTGAGCGGCGCGTTCAACGCCTGCCAGTCCGGGTAGAGTTCAGTGAGCGCGCGCGGGTCCATCACCGCGCCCGACAGGATGTGCGCGCCGACTTCGGAGCCTTTTTCGATGACGCACACGCCGATTTCCCGGCCGCGTTGCACGGCGAGCTGTTTCAGCCGGATCGCGGCGGCGAGGCCTGCAGGTCCGGCGCCGACGATGACTACGTCATACTCCATCGATTCGCGTTCGGTCACCGTGAATTCCTTGTGTGTTCGTTCAAGTGAAGAGCCGATTTTATACCGCCGACGTGGCGCCGGCCACGGTGTGGCGCGTCAGGGCTGGCGCAGAATGTGCCGGGCGCACGCGACGCCGCTGCGCACTGCGGATTCGAGGGTCGCCGGGTAATCGCTCGCCGTGTAATCGCCGGCGAGATAAAAGTTCGTGAGCGGCGTCGCCTGCGGCGGACGCTGAAGCCCCGGGGTGCAGGCAATGGTCGCGCGCTTTTCCGCGATTACGCGCGTCCATACGGGCTCCGACAGACCGCTGACGATCTGCTGCAGCTCGCGATGGATCCGTAGGCCGAGCTCGTCCTGCGTAAGGTCCTGATGTTCGCCGGCGGCGCTGATGACGGCGCCGACCAGGCCGCGTTGTCCGCACAGCGCTTCGCGATCGAACACCCAGTGTATGAGTCCGCGCGTGAGTCCGAGCATCGGCGCCGGCAGGGCGACCGTTGCCGGGTATTGCAGCCACACCGAATGGATCGGTTGATATTGCAGCCGCTCGATGGTCGCGGCGATGTCTGACAGCGCGGTAATGCCGATCAGGAATGCGTTGACCTGGTGCGGTGCAATCGCGCAGATGACGTGGCTGTAACGCGTGCGGCCCTGGTTGGCTTCGATTTCGAATCCGTCGGGCAGCGGGTCGATCGCAGTGACACGTTGCGCGCGCAGGATCGTGCCGCCGCGCTGTTCGACGTAGGCGGCGGCGGACTCGGGAAACAAGGCCGAAAGATCGACGCGCGCGAGTACGAGATCGCTGGCGGCGCGCGTGGCATCGAGCGCATCGCGCAGGACATTCAGGAATACCTGCGCCGATGCGATGGCGGGCGGCGTATTGAGCGCGGCCACGCATAGCGGGCGCCACAGCACGCGCCGGAGCTTTTCGTCCTGGCCGTGCCGCGTGAGCAGGGTCTCGACGCTGACGTCGCGCTCGAGCACATAACGGCGCATGCGCAGCGCTGCGAGGAACCGCGCCGCGGAAAACTTCTGGCCTGC
>Ga0207682_10001261_pt1 | contig 11698 bp, 8 predicted proteins | sample KBSM63metaG_FD_184332 | JGI IMG/M metagenome (GOLD analysis project Ga0207682, IMG submission 184332) | Miscanthus rhizosphere microbial communities from Kellogg Biological Station, Michigan, USA - KBS M6-3 metaG (SPAdes) (version 2) | ecosystem: Host-associated > Plants > Roots > Rhizosphere >... | reverse complement strand
GCGCGTGCTGAAAGGCATCGCGTCCAAACCCGAACCTCCGCCACCCGAGCCCGTCCCCGAACCAGCGCCTGAACCTGAACCGGCGCCGGTGGAAGAACAGGGTCCTCCCAAGCCCGACCCGGCGGAGCTCGAACGCAAGGAAGCCGAGCGTCTGGCGCAAGAGCAGCAGCAGAAAGAGCAGCAGCAGAAAGAGCAGCAGCAGAAAGAGGTGCAGGAGAAAAAGGCCGCGCAAGAGCTGAAGGAGCGCGAGGACGCCGAGCGCGTCGAGGCGGAAAAAGAGGCAGCGGCGAAGGCCGAGGCAGAAAAAGCTGCAGCTGAGAAAGTTGCTGCAGAGAAGAAGGCGGCCGAGAAAAAGCGCGCTGAAGATGCCGCCGCGGCCAAGAAAGCCGCAGAAGAGAAAGCCCGGCTCGCGAAGCAGGAGGAACTCCGCCGGGCGATCGAGGCCGAAGAGAAGGGCAATGCCGCCCGCAACAGCGACGAGGCCATGCGCTGGCACGCTCAGATAGTCGCGAAAATCCAGCGGGCGTGGATCAAGCCAGCCTCGGCACCAGCGGGCATCTCTTGTATTGTGTCGGTCAATCAGGTTCCGGGCGGCGAGGTGACAACCGTCCGGGTGAATAGCTGCAGCGTCGACGACGCGGCATTTCGCGAATCGGTGGAGGCTGCGGTGTATCGCGCCACGCCATTGCCAATGCCGCCTGCCGGTGTGCCGTTCGAGCGCAATTTGGAGCTAACATTCGCACCGAAGTAATGAAGCTACGCATGAAAAAACTCGCGATCTGCCTGCTGTTGGTCACTGCCGCCGCGACGCCCGCGTTCGCGCAGCTGCGACTCACCATCACGGAAGGCGTCACCGACCCCATCCCGATCGCCGTGGTCCCGTTTGCGCGCGCCGTGCCGGCCGACGGCGGCCTCGATGTGGCCGAAGTCATCCAGCGCGATCTGGAGAGCACCGGCCGCTTCAAAGGTATGCCGCGCAACGACATGGTGTTCAAGCCGACTACCGCTGCCGAGGTGGATGCGCCGGGCTGGAAACAGCAGCACAACGACTACGTCGTGGTTGGTCGCGTATCAGCGCTCGCCGATGGCCAGGTACGCATCGACGCCGAGCTCGTGAACGTGCTGACCGGACAGCGGATCTCCGGGCCTTATTCAATTGCACCAGCCTCCAACCTGCGCAATGGCGCGCACCGCATCGCCGATGTGCTGTACGAAAAGATCATCGGCGTAAAGGGCGCGTTCGCCACGCGCATCGCCTACGTGTCGGTCGACGGCAAGCCGCCGACGCAGCGCTACGAGCTGTTCGTGGCGGATTCCGATGGCGCCAATCGCGTGCGCATTCTGGCCTCGCCGCTGCCCATCATGTCGCCGGCCTGGTCGCCCGATGGTGAGTGGCTGGCCTACGTATCGTTCGAGCGGCGCGTCTCGGCCATTTTTGTCCAGCATCGACGCAGCGGGAAAAAGACCATGGTCTCGGCGCGCGCCGGCATCAACGGCGCGCCATCGTATTCCCCCGATGGAAAGAAGCTCGCGATCACGCTGTCGGGCAGCAGCGGCAATCTCGACGTCTATCTACTGGAGCTTGCCTCGGGCCAGCTCTCCCGGCTCACCGACGATCCGGGAATCGACACCGAAGCAGTCATGTCGATCGATGGAACCGTCTACTTCACCTCGGATCGCTCCGGTGCTCCGCAGATCTACCGCGTGACGCCGGGCAGCAGTGAACGGCCGAAGCGGGTGACGTTCACGGGCAGCTACAATGCGCGGCCACGTATCTCGCCCGACGGCAAGCAGCTCGCCATGATCACCCTCGACCAGGGTGCGTACCGCATCGCCCTGCAGGATCTGTCCAATGGCACCGTGCAGGTGTTGTCCAAGGGTCGCCAGGAAGAATCGCCGAGCTTTGCGCCGAACGGCGCGATGCTGATTTTCGCCGGCCGCGAGCGCGGGCAGGGCGTGCTGCAGACGGTTTCCGTCGACGGCCAGGTTTCGGCGCGTCTCGATGCCGACGCGGGCGAAGTGCGCGAGCCCGTGTGGGGTCCGTTCCTGCCATCAACCATCCAGCCATGAACATTTCCGCAAGGACGACAGGTATGACAATGAAAAAACTCGTTTCGATTTCGGCTCTGCTCGCCACCCTGGCGCTGCTCTCGGGCTGTTCCTCGAAGAAGCCCGACGTGCCCCCGGCGCCGCCGACACCCACCACCGACACCACCACCGGTGTCGACGACCCGAATGCCACGGTAGGTGATACCGACGCATCGGCGGGGCCTCCGGGCGAGCTGCTTTCGAAGCGCGTCGTCTATTTCGATTTCGATCGCTCCGACATCCGCGCAGACTCGCAGAGCATCGTGGCCGCGCACGCCGCGTATCTCGCGAAGAACCCCGCGCAGAAAGTGCGCCTCGAAGGACATGCCGACGAGCGTGGTTCGCGTGAGTACAACATCGGTCTCGGCGAACGCCGCGGCCAGGCGGTGCGCCGCGCGCTCGCACTGCAGGGTGTTGCCGAGACGCAGTTGTCGACCGTGAGTTATGGCGAAGAACGTCCCGCGGCCGCGGGCAGCGACGAGCAGGCTTATGGGCTCAACCGCCGCGTCGAGATCGTGTACCTGAAGTAATTCCGTATCGAGGTTCTGCGTGAACACACAGCGTTGGTTGGCAGTTGCCCTGGCTTCTTTTGCGATTGTCGGATGTGCAACCGCGCCCGAGGAAGACCCGGTGTACATCCGCATGAACGATCTCGATGCGCGCGTGCAGCGCATCGAACGGGTATTGACCAACCAGAGCCTGCTCGAGCTGGCGCAACGCATCGATGCGCTGCAGGCCGACTTGCGCACCATTCGCGGTGAAGTCGAGCTGCTGCAAAATGAGACCCAGGGTGGCAAGACACAGTCGCGCAATCTCTACGGCGACCTCGAAAAGCGCCTGGCGGCGCTCGAGACGCTGGGCGGGGTGGGCAGTGCGGCGGCCGGTGGGGCCGTGGTAGCTGCGGGCGGCGCTTCCGAACAGGCAACTTACGATGCCGGAATGGCGGCGCTGCGTGGCGCCAGCTACGACAAGGCAATCGTCTCGTTTCGCGAGGTGGTCACTAACTATCCGAATGGCGATCTCGCCAGTAACGCGCAGTTCTGGATCGGCGAGAGCTACTACACCAAGGGCGATCTCGAAAACGCCGTCACGGCCTATCGCAAAGTGCTCACCGTCTGGCCCGACTCACGCAAGGCGCCCGACGCGATGGTGAAGCTCGGCTTCTCGCTGTCGGACCTGAAGCGCACCAGCGAGGCGCGCACTACGCTGGAAGAAGTGGTGCGCAAGTATCCGGGGACCAATGCAGCGCAGCTTGCCGCAGATCGTCTGAAGCGCCTGGGAAGATGACCCGGCGTCGATGAAACCGAGTCGATGAATCAGGCGGCTCACGAACTTGAAGTCGGCGGTGCGCGCCGGCTGAAGATCACCGAGATCTTCTATTCACTGCAGGGCGAGGCCGACACCGTGGGTTTTCCCACCGTGTTCGTGCGCCTCACGGGATGTCCGTTGCGTTGCCAGTTCTGCGATACCGCCTACGCGTTTCATGGCGGCGAATGGCGCAGCCTCGATGAGGTGTTGGTCCGGGTCGGCGAATATTCGCCGCGCTATGTTTGTGTCACCGGCGGCGAACCGCTGGCGCAGAAGAATTGCCTGCCCCTGTTGACGAGCCTGTGTGACGCCAACTATCGCGTCTCGCTCGAGACCAGCGGCGCCATGCCGCTCGCCGACGTTGATCCGCGCGCCGTCCGCGTGGTGGATGTGAAGACGCCGGGCTCGGGCGAGGAGCGGCGCAATCGTTACGACGACCTCGCGCTATTGCGTCCCGAGGAGCAGATCAAGTTCGTGATCTGCGATCGGGCCGACTACGAGTGGAGCCGGTCTCAGGTCGAATCGCGCCGCCTTACCGCACGCTGCCAGGTGTTGTTCTCGCCGAGCGCCGAGCAATTGCCGGCACGGCAACTCGCCGACTGGATCCTCGCTGATCGCCTGCCGGTGCGGTTCCAGCTGCAACTTCACAAGGTGCTGTGGGGCAATGTCCCGGGAAAGTAATCCGGCTGTGCGGGCGGTTGTGTTGCTGTCGGGAGGGCTCGACTCAGCCACTGTGCTCGCCATGGCGAGAGCCGCGGGGCTCGAGTGTTATGCGTTGTCGGTGGCCTACGGCCAGAAACACGCCGTCGAACTCGAAGCTGCGGCGTCGATCGCGCGCCGCCTCGGCGCGCACGAACATCGAGTCATGCACGTCGATCTCGCGAACATCGGAGGCTCCGCGCTCACCGATGCATCGCTGGTTGTGCCCACCGAGAGCAGCGCGGGAATTCCGATCACTTACGTTCCGGCACGCAACACCATCATGTTGTCGCTGGCGCTCGCCTGGGCCGAAGTCCTGAAGGCCGGCGAGATCCACATTGGTGTCAACGCGGTGGACTATTCTGGTTACCCCGACTGCCGTCCGCAGTTCGTGACCGCGTTCGAGCAGCTTGCGCAGCTTGCGACCAAGGTGGGAGTGGAGGGCGCTTCGCTGCGCGTGCACGCGCCGCTCATTCATATGAGCAAGGCGCAAATCGTGCGCGAAGGGGTTCGTCTGGGCGTGGACTATTCGCTGACGGTCTCCTGTTACCAGGCGGACGCGCAGGGCTTGGCTTGCGGGCTCTGTGATTCCTGTAGGTTACGGCGCGAAGGCTTTGTTTCTGCAGGGTTTCCAGACCCCACGCGCTATCGTCTTCAAGCAGGCCAAGGCGATGAAAAGATCGTGTAGACTTCGCGCCCTTCCGGGGGGTCGGTAGCTCAGTTGGTAGAGCAGCGCCCTTTTAAGGCGTTAGTCGTGGGTTCGAGTCCCACCCGACCCACCAATAACAACTCCCCGGTCCGCACTTGAGCGATCCCACGTTCGACTACGTGATCATCGGCGCCGGAACGGCGGGGTGCCTGCTCGCCAATCGACTGAGCGCGGATCCGCAGCGTCGCGTACTACTCGTCGAAGCCGGCGGTCCTGACAACTACGCGTGGATCCACATTCCGGTGGGCTATCTGCGCTGCATCGGCAACCCGCGTACCGACTGGCGCTACCGCACCGAGCCCGAGAGGGGTCTCAACGGTCGCGATCTGCTTTATCCACGCGGCAAGGTCCTGGGCGGCAGCTCCAGTATCAACGGCATGATCTACATGCGTGGCCAGGCACGCGACTACGACGCATGGGCAAAGGCCACTGGCGATGATGCCTGGCGCTGGTCGAATGTATTGCCGGATTTTCGCGCGCACGAGAACAGTCATCGGTGCGAGCGTGGCTCGGACAGTGACCTGCATGGCGCGCGCGGCACGTGGCATGTCGCCAGACAACGTTTGCGCTGGGACATCCTCGACGCGTTCGCGGAAGCGGCCGCAGAGGCCGGCATAGCACGCATCGACGATTTCAACACCGGTGACAACGCCGGCGTCAGCTACTTCGACGTGAATCAACGAGGTGGCTTCCGCGTGAGCTCTGCCAAGGCCTTCCTGAAACCCGCTCGCTCGCGCGCCAATCTCACGGTGTGGACCCACGCGCTCGCCGAAAGACTCGAGCTCGAGCGCGATGCCAACGGCGTCTTGCGCTGCACGGGCGCCCAGCTGATCCGCAACGGTGAAAGGGTGAAAGTGCGTGCGTCGCGCGAAATCATCCTTGCCGGGGGTTCCATTGGCACGCCACAACTGCTGCAGCTCTCGGGGCTGGGTCCCGCCTCACTACTGCGAGAGCACGGCATCGACGTGTTCCAAGACCTTCGCGGCGTGGGTGCGAATCTGCAGGACCATCTCCAGATCCGGCCGGTGTTCAAGGTGAGCGGTGTGCGCACACTGAATGCCGTCACGGGCAGTTTCTGGGGCCGTTTCGCCATCGGTCTTGAATACGCGCTGCGCCGCACGGGGCCCATGAGCATGGCCCCCTCGCAGCTCGGCGCCTTCGTGCGCAGCGATCCGGCGCGCGCGCATGCCAATCTTCAGTACCACGTTCAGCCGCTGTCGTTGCGGGCCTACGACCAGCCCATCGACAGGTTCGCGGCTTTCACCGCCAGCGTGTGCAATCTCAATCCCACCAGCCGCGGCACGGTGACGCTCCGCAGCGCGAGCATTCATGACCCGCCACGCATCGCCCCAAACTACCTGTCGACCGACGAAGACCGGCGTGTCGCGGCGGAGTCGCTGCGCGTCACGCGGCGCATCGTGGCGCAGCCGGCGCTGGCGCGTTATTCACCCACCGAGCATCTGCCCGGCGCACAGTTCGCGAGCGACGAAGAGCTGGTGCGCGAGGGTGCGCGTATCGCGACCACCATTTTTCACCCGGTGGGCACCGCGCGCATGGGTGCGGCTTCCGACCCGGAAGCCGTTGTGGACAGCCATCTGCGTGTGCGCGGCGTGGCGGGTCTGCGGGTAGTCGATGCCAGCGTGATGCCCACTATCGTCAGCGGCAATACTGCGAGCCCAACGCTCATGATCGCCGAGAAGGCGGCCCGCTGGATCGCCGCCGGCATTTAGCCGCGGCCCGTTTTGCTACGACGTGTTTGATACACTGGCGCCAATCACGGGGCGGGGGATTCCATGAGCAAGATGACGACGCTGGCTTGCGCCAGCTTGTGTTTGTTTGCCGGCACGGCGCTCGCGGCTGACAAAGCGGCCAATACCCCGGCGTGGAAACCCATCTTCAACGGCAAATCCCTGAGCGGCTGGTCGGTGCACTACGCATCGAAAACGCCCGCCGATGCGCCGCCGCCCTCCAGCATCTTCGAAGTGAAGAACGGCGAGATTCACGCCTATCCGACTCAAAAAGCCGGCAGCGAACAACCGAACGCATACCTGCTCACAGTCGCGGACTACAAGGACTACGTGGTCAGCCTCGAATACAAATGGGGCGAGAAGAAGTTCGCGCCGCGCCTCGAACATGTCCGCGACGCGGGCCTGCTCTATCACGTGCATCGCGACATTCCGGCCAACTGGCCCGCCGGCTTCGAGTCGCAGATCCAGGAAGGTGATACCGGCGATTCGTGGGCAGTGTCCTCGCAGGTGTCGACATTCGTCGATCCGAAGTCGGGTCTCTATGCCTTGCCCGAGAACGGCGGCGTGCCGGTCACCGTGGGAAAGAATGGCGATTTCCTGCGCACGCGCCACAGTCGCGCAAACGAATATCCGGGCTGGAACACTGTGGAAGTCATCGTGCGCGGCGATCGCGCCACGCACCTCGTGAATGGCGTGGTGAACATGCGCGTCAGCGATCTCAAAGGCTGGGATGCGGGCTCGAATAGTTGGGTCAAGGTCGATCACGGCAAGATCCTGCTGCAGGCGGAGAGCGCGGAGATCTACTACCGAAACATCAAAGTGCGTCCGCTAACGCCGGCTGATGACATGCCACCGGAACCGAAACTCACGGAAGTCTGGTTTCCCGTACCGCCGAAGGTAACGCCGGGCGCCAAGCCTGGTGCGGCGCCGTCCGATGCCATCATGCTGTTCGATGGCAAGAATCTCGACGGCTGGAAGAGCGCCAAAGATGGGGGCGCCGCGGGCTGGAAGGTCGATAACGGCGAGATGGTCGTCGGCCCCGGTACCGGTGACATCCAGACCAAGGCCGCATTTGGCGACGTGCAGCTCCACGTGGAGTGGCGGGATCCGCAGCTGCCGCCGGACAAGGTGAACCAGGATCGAGGCAACAGCGGTATCTTCCTGCAGGACGTCTACGAAGTGCAGGTGCTCGACAACTTCGAGAACCCGACCTACGTGAATGGCATGGTGGGCTCGATCTACAAGCAGTACCCGCCGCTGGTGAATGCCACGTTCCCGGCCGAGACGTGGAACACCTACGACATCATCTACACCGCGCCGCGCTTCGCGGCGGATGGCTCGCTGACGTCGCCCGCGCGCCTGACCGTGCTGCTCAATGGTGTGCTGGTGCAGAACAATTCCGTGCTCAAGGGCGGTACCACCTACATCGGTGCGCCTAGCTACCGGCCGCATGGCGACATGCCGCTGCGACTGCAGGATCACGGGCACCTGGTGCGCTACCGGAATATCTGGGTACGCAAGCTCTGACCGTAGTGCCGTGACCAGGACCAGGGTGCCGGGCCGGATTGGAGTCCGGCAGCGCGACGCAGTGCGTTCGGTGGTGCCGGGAGATCGAATTTTCCCGGTTTCCCGGCCCGGCATCACTTGAGAAATCCGTCACAGCCGCGCTGACGGCAAAAAACTGCCGCGCTCCAGGGCCCTGAATCAGGGCGCCTGCGTGCAGCTCCGCTTAAGGGAAGCCGGTCTCGAACCGATAAACCCAGATGGAGCTTCCATGAACGACGAACGCCAAGTCGGCACGGCGACCGAAAACGCTACGACTGATCTGCCGCTGCAGGCCCAGCTCATGGGCAGCCTGGCGCTGGTGTTCATTTTGAGCGCCATTGCCGGCCTCGTCGGCTACGCCACCTTCGACAGCTCGACGCTCGATGCCAGTATCCGCGCGAAGTCCACGATGTACGCGTCGAATCTCGCCTCACAGCTCTACGGGGCGGTCGCGACCATGGACCCGGTGCTGGCCGAGGAGGCGATCGCGCCGCTCACTACCGATCGCAACGTGTATGGCGTCGCCGTGTACGGACCCGGCGGACGCCGGCTAGCCGGCCACGGCCACTTCCCCGTGACGCTGGTGAGCGGCGATGAAGTGAAGCTCAGTGACGATCGAGTGCAGCTCACGCTGCGCGACATCAACATCGGCGAAGGAGCATCGGGACATCTGTACCTGGCTCTCTCGACGGAGCACATCGCGTCGGCACGTTATCGCGCCGCGCAGTTCCCGGCGATGACCACGGCCGTGATCCTGCTGTTCGCGATCCTGCTGGCTCTTGCACACGCGTTCAGCGTCATGATGTCGGAAGTCGTGCGCATGTTCGAAGAGCGCCGCCAACTGGAGCGGACCGAAAAGCAACGCCTCGAAAAGCTCGTGTCCGAGCGCACGCACGAACTGGAACGCGGCCGCGAGCAATACCGCCTGGTGGTAGAAGGCACGCAGGCGATTCCTTTCGCGCTCGACGTCGAAGACGGTCACTTCGAATACATCGGGCCGCAGGGCCCGCAACGTCTCGGATTCAGCGAAGATCTCTGGAAGCAGATCGGCTTCCTCGACAAGCTGATGCCGCGCGATCGCCACGGCACGGCGCGCGACCGCATCGACGAGAGCAAGGCCGGCAGCTTCGAGCTCGAAGCGACCGTGCTCACCGAAGATGAGCAGCGAGTGGATCTGCGCTGGGTCGTGAGCTGCGAACAGAGCGACAACACCGGCCAGCACAAGGTGCTGCGCGGCATGATGCTCGACGTCACCGATCAGCGCCGTCTCGAGAACGATCTGGCGCAGGCGCAGAAACTCGAGAGCGTCGGTCGGCTCGCCGCCGGCGTCGCGCATGAGATCAACACGCCGGTGCAGTTCGTGTCCGACAGCGTGCACTTCGTGCGCGAAGCCATGGATGACCTCACCGAGATCGTCGACAAGTACCGTGAGCTGCGCACCGCCACGCAGAGTCCCAACCAGAACGGTCCGGAGATTGCCGCGGCGGCCAAGGCTGCCGAAGAAGCCGAGGACGACGCCGACCTCGACTACATCCTCGAGAATGCGCCCGTGGCGCTCGACCGCGCTCGCGATGGCCTGGGCCGCGTGGCCGCCATCGTGCGTTCCATGAAGGAGTTCGCGCATCCCGACCGCAAGGAGATGGCGCAGTCGGACATCAACCAGGCGATCTCCAGCACGCTGGTGATCGCCTCCAATGAATACAAGTACGTCGCCGACGTCGACACGGCGTTCACGGATATCCCGCTGGTGAACTGCTATGCGGGCGAAATCAACCAGGTGGTGCTGAATCTCATCGTCAATGCCGCCCACGCGATCGGCGATGCAGTGAAGGGAACCGGCGGGAAAGGAAAGATCACGGTTGCGACACGCCTGCTCGACGATGTCGTCGAGATTGCGATCAGCGACACGGGCAATGGCATTCCGGTCGAAGTGCGGTCGCGCATTTTCGATCCGTTCTTCACCACCAAGGAAGTGGGCAAGGGCACTGGCCAGGGACTCGCGATCGCACGCAACGTGGTGGTCGACAAGCACGGCGGCACACTGCACTTCGAAACGGAAACCGGCAAGGGCACCACGTTCTACATCCGGCTGCCGGTCGACGGGCCGAAAGCTTCCTCGGCCGCGGCATGACTCACATCCTGAATCCGGACACTCATTGCCTATGAAACTCGCCAAGGTTTCCACGAGCCACATCCAGGCAGTCACCGGTACGACATTCGTCGCAACGCTGAGCTCGCTGCTGTTCGGCTACGCAACCGCCGTGATCGCAGGCGTCGTAGGGGCGATCGACGTCAACTTCATCGCGCCACGCGCGCTGTCCGACAGCATGGCCGACGCGCTGCTCGGCCTCACGGTCTGCAGCGCGCTCGTCGGCACGATCATCGGTGCGTTGCTGGCGCGACCGATGGCATCGCTGTCGGGTCGCAAACGGCCGATGATTCTCGCTTCCATCCTGTTCCTGATCTCGGCGGTGGGTTCGGCCTATCCGGAGATCGGTATTTCGCCGGTAGGCGAGATGGGCGCTGCGGCCATCTGGCCGTTCAACTTCTACCGCATGTTGGGTGGCGTTGCCGTGGGCATCGCGTCGATGATCGCGCCCATGTATGTCGGTGAGTTCGCACCGAGTGCCGTGCGCGGCCAGCTGGGCGCGTACCAGCAGATCGCCATCATCGGCGGCATGACCATGGCGTATTTCGTGAACTGGGGAATTTCGCTGCAGGGCGATGACGTCTGGGTTCTCGAAACCGGGTGGCGCTGGATGATGCTCGCGCTCGCTGTGCCCGCCCTCGCATTTTTCTACCTGAGCTTCTCGGTGCCTGAATCTCCGAGCTGGCTGGTGAAGACGGGCCGCATCGAGCAAGCAAGGAAAGTGCTGGCACGTTCCGCCGAACCGAGCGAAGTACAGGACGCGCTCGATGAGCTCGCCGCAGCGGGCAAGCGCGACGAGAAGCCGGCGCCGCTGCTGGCTTTTGGCGCGCGGGTGGTTTTGGTCGGTGTGGCGCTGTCAGTCTTCCAGCAGCTGATTGGCATCAACTCGGTGCTCTACTACGGCCCGCAGATTTTCGAGAGCATGGGCTATCACATGGACGCGGCGTACCTCGGCATCCTGGTCGCGTGCAGCGTAAATCTGCTGTGCACCATGGTGGTGGTGCTGATCGTCGACAAGGTGGGCCGCAAGCCGTTGCTGATCTTCGGCGGGCTGGTGATGGCATTGTCGATGCTGCTGCTCGGATCGATGTTCAGCTCACAGCACACCGGGCTCTTCGGACTGGCCGCGATCTGCCTGTACCTCGCGGGTTTCGCGTTTTCATTCGGTCCGATCGTGTGGATCATGCTCACCGAAATCTACCCAGCGCCCATCCGGGGGCAGGCCATATCGATTGCGGTGGCTTCGCAGTGGATCGCGAACCTGCTCGTGTCGGCGACCTTTCCGCTACTGCTCGGGAATGACGCGCTCAACGCGGCGTGGAGACACGGGTTTCCATTCTGGGTCTACGGCAGCTTCGGCCTGATCGCAGCGTTCGTCGTGATGCGCTACGTGCCGGAGACGCGCGGGGTAGATAGCGAGGCGTTGGCGTCGCTGTGGAGGCGGGAAGAGGG
>Ga0207682_10001256_pt1 | contig 11724 bp, 14 predicted proteins | sample KBSM63metaG_FD_184332 | JGI IMG/M metagenome (GOLD analysis project Ga0207682, IMG submission 184332) | Miscanthus rhizosphere microbial communities from Kellogg Biological Station, Michigan, USA - KBS M6-3 metaG (SPAdes) (version 2) | ecosystem: Host-associated > Plants > Roots > Rhizosphere >... | reverse complement strand
GCTCGATCTTCTGGGTTAGCTGGTCTGTCTTGTCCGTCATGTCAGATTCCCATCATTGGCATGTTGAAGCCCGATGCGGGCAGTAGGTAGGTGAAGCAATTCGCCAGAGTCGCCGTACCGTAGCCGTTGGTCGCCGTGATGCTGACCACTCCCTTTGCATGCGGCGGCGTCTTGAAGGTGAGCGTGTTGGCATCGACTACGACGAGATTGGTTGCCGCAATGCCGCCGACCATCACGCTAGTAGTACCGGCAAGGTTAGCGCCGGTCATCGTGATATCCGTGCCGCCAAAGATCAGACCGATTGCCGGGACGGGTGAGGTGATCGCACTGAGCGATGGCGGCGTGACGAAGGTGTAGACTACGCCGCTGCCGCTGCCGTAGGCATTGGACACTATGACGGTGGCGGCACCAGCCGCGCCCGCAGGCGCGTAGCACTGCACGCCATTCGCATTGATGTTCGAGATGCTAGTACCAGCCACGCCATTGAACGTGATCGATGTGACGCCGCTCATGTTCGCGCCGTAGATCGCGACATAGTTGCCGCCTGTTGTCGGTCCCGATGCCGGTGCGGCACTGCTGACCGATGGCGGCGTGACATAGGTGTAGAGACTTCCGCCGACGCCCGTCATGTACGGGCCGTAGACGTTGACGTTGTAGGTGCCCGCGCCGCCTGCGGATGTGTAGCCAACCACCGCGCCTTGATGCGGCACACTCATGCTCGTGATCGGTGCGCCGCCGATATTAGCGCTGGATATGCCGACGAAACCGCTGCCGCCAATCGTGACATACTGACCGCCGGTGGTTGGTCCACTGCTTGGCGTTACCGACGAGACAACGATGGTAGCTGTTGGCTCATACGCATAAACGAGAAGACCGCCGCCACCAGCACCACCGATGGCCCTTGAGCCAGCATTTCCTCCCGGCCCGGCTACTCCACCGCCACCACCTCCGTAATGTCCACCGGGACCGCCGTACATTCGCCCGTTAACTGTACTGCTCAATGGGCGAGCGCCACCGCCACCGCCACCCGGCCCCCAAGGTCCATACCAGTTTCCATTTGCACCAGCGGCACCACCGGCACCACCACCACCTATCTGGTTGCCATTGCCATTGCCGCCAGCCGTTTGAGCATACTGCGCCCCGCCACCGTCTCCACCTTGCGATCCGTTGCCGTTAGGACCACACCCGCCGCCGCCACCACCGCCACCGCTGTAAGGATAGTTCGCAGAAGTGCCGCCACGTCCTCCGGTGTAACCTATCGCACCCGCAACACCGCCACCGCCAGCACCACCTGTTGTCTGACCGTTTGCATAGTTGCCGCCGCCACCGCCCGTGCAATACAGAACGCCTGACGATATGAACCAAGTGCCAGCCGCTCCAGCGCCAACACCAGACGTGCCATTGTAGGCGTCAACGTCAGCACCCGCAGCGCCAGCGCTGATGACATAAGTGTATGCTTGGCCGGGAGACATTGCGTAACTATAGATGCGCGCCCATCCACCACCGCCGCCACCCGCCGCGCTAGCGCCAGAGCAGCCAGCGCCACCGCCGCCGCCGGGACCAATCACATCGCAAAATTCACCAGCACGGCTTCTGAATCCATAGCAGTCACCGGGCACGGTCCAGTTCGCGGTGCTTGGCCCGATGGCGCCAAGTGAAACCAGATTGTAGAAGATGCCTTCTTCGTAGAGCCACGTTGGATCGATCCCGCCCTCCGACCACGGCATCTTCTGCGGTAGTCTCTGGATGTAGCGATCCTGCCGGATGTTGGCGGTGACAACGCTGTACATAAATTCGTCAGCATCTTCACGGTCCTCAAACCATCCCTTCCATACCATCTCGCCATTGCTGCGAAACGCTTGAACGATGAAGTAGACGCCAAGGACGTTGCCGGTTTCGCGGCCTTCCCACCATATCGGTGGCCGCCACTGCTTGTAGTGCAGCGGCGTCAGATATTTGGCGCGCGCGATGTTTCGGTCAGGCAGTATGATCATTGCAGCGCCTTAACTACATAAGTTGATATTGCATTGATACGGCGGAACGAGATGATGAAGCGATCTCCGTTCGCCGTCGTCAGTAAGTCTCCTGTGTTGGTGCCGATCGTGAAGCCGGAAAATGTAATCGCACCAGCGGTCCCGCTGTTGGTCACCATGAGATCAATCGCGCAATCACTGGTCGCCGAGTTGATGGTGAAGGCTCCGTTGTTGGCGATGTACTGATAATTCCCGAGCAGCGCATTGATGGTGATGTTGCCTGCCGCCAGCGGCGCCGGAGCAAATAAGAAGCCGCCCGTGAGTGTCTGTCCGCCCGCCACCGCGAGCCGTGTGCTGTCGGTCGGGTGAACGTGGTCCTCGCGCGAATAGGCGTCCGAGATGCCGCCATCAGCGGCGCCATTCATCAGCGGAAGGGAATTGCTCGGCGATGAGTTGAGCCTGACCGTCCATTTTTCGCCGTCCCATGTATAGGTCGAGATTCCATCGACCGGTGGCGATGGATAGGTCTGGCCGATGCTCGGCGCGTCTGGAAAATTCAAACTCATGGCGGTGCTGCCTTGTAGGGATGGCCAGCGGGAAGCAGCGTCTGCAGCCCCCATTTGTGCGAGAGATAGCCCTCGATCCGCTGCCGCTCGCTTTCCAGATTGTTCGGAACGAAGATCACTTCTCTGACCGCGCCAAAGCCCTGCGTCGGTGGCGTACCCATGTAACAGCCAAACATCGTTGTCGCAGCACTGGTGGCCGGAAGGGTGGTGCCGGTAGAGCGCAGCACGCCACCGTCACGCGATATTTGCACGACGGTGCTCGGCGCAACGCGCGCGAAGCAAAGACCATCCACCGCTGGCCAAGTTAGCCCTTCATAAAGATCGAGCGCTGCCGCCGCAGCGTAGGGCGGCGAGTAGTTCTGACCAGCCGTGACGTACCATCGATAGTAGCGGTAGGTCCCCGGATTATCGCACGCATAGCCGACGACCGCCGAACCCGTCGCCTGTATTGGATTGTTCGTGACGGTATCGACCGTCGTCCAATTCACATTGTCGTTCGATCCCTGAAACAGCCAGTCCTTCCATTGCTGCGGAGAGTTGGCTTCCGGACGCACTTGATAGGTGTAGCCGGTGACATACTTGGCGGAGCCAAGATCGATCTTGATCCAGTAGGCTTCGGTCGTGGTCGGGTTGGCGCTGTGCGAATAGGTGCTGGCGTTTCCATCCCATGAGTACCACGCCGGATAGCCAGCATACGGGTTTGACTCAGATGCGACGTATGGCGCGGGTGTGGTGTACGACGTCATGTTGTTTGGACTGACGAGCCCGACAACCGCATTAAAGAAGCCGCCATTGTAGGTGCCGAGGCGCGGCGATTTATCTTCAACGATGATCTCGTGACAACTCGCACTGCGCAGCAACGTCCGCCAATTGACCGGATCAGCGGCGGGTGGGTTGGGTTTGCCGACCACGAAAACATCGAACGATGCTGGTCCACCGGTCGCATTCATTCCCTGCGCCAGTGCGAAGCTCACGCCGTTGCCTTGGATCGTTGGCCGGTAGGTGTCGTTGACGCTTTGCGTCAGCGTCATCGTGCCGCCGCTCTTCTTGTTGACCCAGTTATTAACGCCTTGGCCAGCGAGTTGGACCGTCGCCAGATCCGAACTGTCGAACCAAGCGGTGAGGTTTGCGCCGAGATCAGATGGCGACCACAACGGCGTGCCGCCAATCCACTTCTCCCGCAGATATTTCTCCACTGCTTGACGCTCGGCGTCGGAGAGCTTGCGGTTGTACAGAATCACCTCGGCGTATTCGCCATCACCAAACTCGGTAGTGTCGTCATATCCACCGAACCACAAAGCCCCGCCAAGGCCAGAAGCGGCGGTGGTGCTGGATCTCAGCAACGCGCCGTTGGAAAAAAATCTCGCCGATGTTGCTGTCTGATCCGCCGAGTAAAGTTTCCACGCCGTTGTGCCCGGCGTGACGATGTCAGGCGCAAGCCATCCACTGTTGTGGGTCAAGTCAATGCGGTCGCCCCACCAACCAAACAAGACGTTATTCGCTGGTGGCGTACTGAAGAGACGGCCAGTAGTCGCTGACCATTTCCGCGCGACCAAGGCCAGCGTGTATTCCTTATCGACACCTGTCCCAGCAAATCTGAATTTGCCTTGCGTACCAGTCTGCCGAACAACCGGCATGATCGTATTCAACGCGTTGGTGCGAAACACCGGAGCACCAGACCCGAAGAGCGTTGGCTGCGGACCGCTGCCGAGGTTCGTCCACGATGACACCGCCGCGCCGTTCGCCAGCGCCAGCTTTGATGCATCGAGCCAGATCACACACCCGCTGATGCTGGTCGGCACAAATCGCGGCCATGCCTGCGTCGAGCCGACGTACACCTTGGTGGCCTGCCCGGCGCCGATGGCAATCTTGTCGGCGTAGTTGAGCGCGGTCATAACCTACCCGATGATCACGTAGAGCGTTGTCGGGTTGGGCGGCGACAGCGCGTTGTAAGCGGCCTGCGTAATCTGCGTCCATTGCGCGCCCGCTGCGCCCGTGTCGCCTTTGATGCCTTGGATACCCTGCGGCCCCTGCGGTCCTTGCGGTCCCTGCGGTCCGGGCACCGTGGAGTCGGCGCCAGTGTCGCCAGTATCACCCTTGGGGCCTTGGTTTCCCTGATCGCCCTTCTCGCCCGGCGCAGCGACCACCCATTGCGCGCTCGAACCGTCGTTGTAGCGAAAATATAAAATGCCTGACGATGAGCACCACCAGAACTGACCATCGGTCGGCGCTGGCGGTGGCGTATCGCCCACCGACACCACCGCATCGCCCTTGCCGGGCTTGATCTGCATAACCCACTTTTCGCCATCCCACTCGTACGGCGAGAACACCTGTCCAACGATCGGCGCGTCAGGAAAGTTAAAACTCATCCGACTGTCACGCCCTCTGGCGGAATTGGCGGGTTAGCCAAGAACTCGGCGTGCCGTTCCGCTGCGCTCTTGATCTTTGCAGCACGCACCACCGCATCTTTGTCGGCAGGAATGGTCTTGATGTCTGGATCAGCCATCATCCGCGCCATCTCGGTTTCGTAAATCTCATTCATGGCCGCTGCGGCGCGGTTCTTGGCGAAGTTGGTGACCCATTCCACCGGGTCCACCGCCACATACGCCAAGGCCCGCATTTCGTCGTCGGTCAGTGTGATAGTTAGATCAGGCATTATTCTATCCTAATAAAAACCCGCTCCATTGCTGGTACGGCGGGTAAATTCTGTTGAGCGGACTGCCGTTCGAGTACACGGCAGGCTGAACGTAGTCGCCAGCAAACAGCTTGTAGATTTGAGTGACGCTGCCGTCCTCATAGCTGGCGATTGACACGCCGTGGCCGCGCAGACGAAGGTTTGCATTGGCCGTGACAGTGCGACCGGCCTCTGACCCGTTCACGCCGAATAGAGGGTGCCAATAGTAGCTGACACTCGCGCCGTCCTTCAGATAGTGCCCGCCGGTCATCTGAAGGAAATACATGCCATCGACCGGCGCGGTGAAGCGACTGCCACTGTAGCAACCGCCAGCATTCACTCTGATGTTTGTGAACGTCGTTAGAAAATTCCAGCCGTTGGGAAGGCTTACCCAGTCGGCTGCCGCCCCGCGCACGATGAACAGCACCTGATTTGGTCGCACGACATGCCCGGCTGAGAGCAAACGCATCGGCACTCCGGTGTTGATGGTGAGCACCGAACTCGCCTGCGTAAACGTGTTGCCGCCTATGTCGATACCCATCAGAACAACAGATACCCTTCAAATCTACTGTATGCCGGAAGCATGGAAACCGACGCACCGGCATAGTTGTAAAACTGGACGTAGTCGTTGGCCGTCAGCGGTATGCACTCGCAGATGGAATTATCGACGGAATATCCTGCGGTGATGCCGTGGCCCCGTATGCGATACTGCGCCCCCGCTGGCGAAGCTCGACGCGCAGAAGATGACCCGTTAACCCAGAACATCGGGTGGGTATAAGCCCCGGCATCGTTAATAAGCGTGTAGGCGTGAGCAGCAAGCATGTAGACGCCAGTGACAGGCGCGGTGAACACACTGTTAGCGACGTTGTAGCATGTCCCGACATTGACATCGGTTGTGGTGAGGCCGGGGACTACTGCCCACACACTGGTCCCTATAGCGGTCCATGAACCAGAAGTGCCGCCCGCGCGAAACATCGGCTGGCCCAGATTGTAGCGTTGCAGTGTGCCGGTCGGACCCATCTTCATGAGTTGCTTGCCAGCATTGGTAGCGATCAGTCCCGCACTGCTGGAAAGAATGGTGTCGTTAATGTCGATGCCCATCAGCCCACCAGCCAGCCGTCGAAATGCGAGTGTGCGGGATAGCCGCTCATCCCAGCGGCAGAGAAATAGATGTGCACGTCAACGTAATCGCCGACGTTCAAGTAGAGCATCTCTGTCAGATCGCTGTCGAAGGAATAGCCCGCTGGCGTCCAGTAGGCCGAAAATCGGTAGTTCGCTTGGTCCGTGCCGTTGATCCAGAGCATCGGGTGTATGTAGTTGCCAACCACCGCAGAAGGTTTGTAGTGGTAGCAAGTCCAATGAAACAGATACACACCGGCAACCGGCGCGGTGAAACGTCCGCCGGAAAAACCGCCACCGATATTGTACGGGACATGGTTCTGGTAATTCCAGACGGTCCAGCCCGATGGCTGCGCCCACCAGCCGGGATCGGAGGCGTAGCCAGCTTGGAAGCCGATCTGAGTCGGGTATCTGGTGCGGCCCGTGGTGTCGATGGTGAACGCGTCGGATGCACCGGCAATCTTCAAGGCTTGCGCACCACTGACGCCAGCCACCGTGAACGCGCCGCCGATGTCGATGCCCATGCCTCAAGCCTTCTTCGGTGGCGCTGTGACGGGAGCAACCTCGTAGAGCGCGAACTTGTACACCTTGCCGTTCCTGTTGTTGTAGATGAAGAGATCGTCCTCACCTTCAACGATGGTCCAGTCCCCGATGCCGTTGCTGAGTGACAAGTCGGACGTGTAGACCGTGCCCCATCGAAACGTAGCCGAGCCGAGGTTGAGCGTGCCGGTGACAGTTGGAAGCGCGTTGCTTCCGATATTGAGCGCAGTGCCGCCGATCAGTTTTCCCTGCACTGACAAGTTTCCCTGCACCGCCAAGTCGCCGCTTATCGTGTCGCCGCTTTTCAACACGTAGCTCGATGTGTCTACGTTGAGAGCCTTCCACGATGTCCCATTCCACTTCCACTGCGGCACACCCGGCTGTGCTGGCGTTGGGTAGATTTCACCAACCAATGGCGCTGATGGAAAATTGAGGCCCATCTCAATTCTCCGCGAGGAAACAGATGCCGCCAAGGGAGATCCATCCGGCGTTGCCGCCAGTGTGATTCACTTGGCCATCGGTTGTAATATCAATTCGGCATGCGACGTTGGGGCTGGTCTGCACGTTGAGCAGAAGTTGAGCTCCGGGGCGATATCCAGCCGGAAGAATGCAGATGGGATTGGCTGTGCCGTTTTGAACAAGGCCCTTGAGAACAACCAATCCGTTGCCAACCTTGCGATATCCGGCAGGACCATACGGCGCAGCGTAATTCACCCAGCCATTTGAAAAAGGAAGTTGTGTCCATGCGGCGTCGATCAAGCTGGCTTGGGCGGCGTTGATGTTGGCTCGCGCCTGCGTCTGCTGTGGCGCTGTCAGTGTCTGCGTTTCGTATCTCACCGCATTCTGGCTAGACAACCAAACACCGTAGTCTGCATCGTCTATGTAAGACTTGGACTCCGTGCCGATGTTCTGTCGTGCCTGCGTCTGTTGCGACGCTATCAAGCCTTGCGGTGCATCATGACGAACGCGGGTGGAAAGATCGACGGCTGACGGCACCGCCTGCACCCATGCGACACTGTCCGCGTCCCGGAATCGAATATACAGAACGCCTTCCGCTCCACTCCACCACAGCGTTCTGTCTCCTGCTGTAGCGGGCGCAACATCATCGGTAGCGACAGTCATGTCACCGACAGGACCTTGGATGCCTTGAATGCCCTGAATGCCCTGAATACCTTGGACGCCCTGAATGCCCTGCGGCCCCGCCACCGGCATCACCGGGTTGGTGATCACCCATTGCGTGGAGGTGCCGTCATCCAGCCAGACGAAGATGAAGCCCGTCGCCGAGTTGTACCAGAGATCGCCCGGCTTCTCGGCCACGGGCGGCGTGTCGGAGATCGTGACGCTGGCGCCGCCGCTCTCCACGACCGTCCAAGCGCCCATAGAGCGCCCGTAAATCTCGCCGTCCAATGGAGCTTCGTTGTCGCCAAAGTCTCCCGACGGCCCCTGTGGGCCGATCTCGCCCTGCTCTCCCTGTGGTCCCTGTGGCCCCGGCACGGTCGATGCCGGACCTTCAGGGCCGACGTTGCCCTGCAGACCGGTGTCGCCCTTCGGACCCTGCGGCCCCATCAGGCCGGTGTCGCCCTTGTCCCCCTTGTCGCCCTTGAGACCCTGCAGGCCTTGAGAGCCGGTGTCGCCCTTGTCGCCCTTGTCCCCCTTGGGACCGACGACGCCCTGCACGCCTTGGGCGCCCGTGTCGCCCTTCGGTCCCTGCGGTCCCACCGGACCCATGCCGCCGACCGGACCCTGCGGACCGGCGGGACCCATCGAGCCGGGCGGCCCCTGAATGCCCTGCGGACCCTGCGGTCCGGCGTCGCCCTTCTCGCCCTTGGTGCGCACGAGGATCGAGCACGCGGTGTTGTTCGAGAATGATCCGCCGCCCTGCCTGACGAACTGCACCGGCACCGTGAACCAGTCGCCGCCGCCCATCAGCACCGCCGGGCCGGTCATGGTGAATTCTTGGTAGTGCGCGGCGAGCGTCTTTTCCTGAATGATGATCTCGTCGTGAAACTGCGCCGTCGTGAACATCGCGGTCGGATCGAAATTGTCCATCGTCAATCGATCAATGGACAGCATCGTCGCGCTTTGCTGCGTCGCGTTATTCCAGCGAAACTTTCCCGCACCCGGATCGGTGGTGGTCGATTGCACCTGTGTGTCGGCGCGATAGTCGAATGCTGATGACGATGCGCCACCCGGCCCCATAGGCCCCTGTGGCCCCTGCGGCCCGGGCGGTCCCGGGTCGCCCTTCTCGCCGCCACCCTCGCCGATCAGTACACCATCCTCGACGCGCAGCCCGTCACCGATGATCAGAGATTCGGCGGGACCTCTTGCCGGAGAGTACCGCCCGACCAGCGTGTTGGAATCCGCTTCGAGGATGATGTCGTCGTTGTAATTCGAGAAGATGCCCTGCTGTAGCGGGTCGCCGTCCTCATCGGTCGCGAGACGATTGACCAGCCACGCTGCGGGCGGCGCCGGTTCGATCGGCAGCGGTTCGGTCGGATCGGTCCGAACGAAGCCACGCATGCGCACCACCGACTTCGACTTCTTCTCCTTGCGATAAAGCGTATCGCCGAAGTGGAGCTCCTCCATTCCCCGCACGGTTTTATTCATGCGCGCTCACTTCACGGGTTCGACCGGCGTCAATTCCCAGTTCGGCGATAGCCCGAACGTCTTGTTGGCGGTCGCGTACCATGTCGTCGTGTAGCCACCGGAGAACATCGCGGTTTCGATCGCGTTGAAGGAAGCAGCATCCGGGTCAAGGACCGGATGCTGTCGATCTTTTCCATCAGCGATGTAGCCGCGCTGTAGGTTCATGCAGGCTCGTCCTTCTCGTCGTCGTCGTCATCTTCGTCTTCGTCTTCGTCGGCCTCGTGCTTGGCCTTGGCCTCTTCGATGGCTTTTTCTACTTCGTCGTCATCGTCATCGTCCTGCGACACGTCCGGATCTCGAACCTTGTCCTCGGCAACCCACTGGTCGAGCTTCGCCTTGGTCTTGGCATCGAGCTCATAGATGGCGCCTTGAAAATACTCGGTGCCGGTGTCCTCGTCGGTGAAAGTCTCGTTGACAATAAAGCGTCTCATCATTCCCACTCCTCTGCCTCTTCCTGCTCTTCGACAGGAGCAAAGCGTTTATCACCAAACGGAATAAACGCACATCGGCAGTTCGGATGCGCGGGGATCAGATCTCTCGCCTCGTCCAACTCGTACGGTCCATCCGCCGCAATATCCTCGCAGTCAGAACACACCCGGTCATCGCCTGCGGTCAGCACATTAACGAGTGTCGGCTCGGGCTCTTCTGGCTCCAGCACTGCCTTGAGCAACTCGCCCGCGATCTCCACCGCGAGGCCACCGCCCAATGCCGCCGACCCTTCAGTGAATGCCGTCTCCAGTATCTCTTCTTCAGGCGTCTTCCTGCGCTTGCGGCGTGCCTTGTTCGCTGCGGTGCGCTTGCGCCGCTTCGCCTTCTTCGATCGCGCGTCTAGTAGTACAGCAGCGCCATTAAGCCGATGATGATCAGCCATATGGTCGTGTTGATGAGCACCAGTGTCAGGCATCCATTCCGGTTCGATCCCGACTCGGGTGATCCCCTCTGACTCGTACGCGAATAATTTTCCAGCATTGACCGCGCGCACCACGCCAGTGTTCACCATCAAGTGCAGCCGCAACCGTGTGATCTTCTCGATCGTCTTGCGCACCTCGCGCATCAACGCTTCGGGCGTTTCCTTGATTTCAAGCGAACGAACCACATGCCGCAGCAACCGGCGGACGGTCTCTCCCGCAATTCCCCGTACCTCAGCCGTGGCCGCGCCCGCATGCAGTCGTGACACCTCGGAAGCGTCAAGGTGTCCAAGCGACGTGCGAAGCTCGGTTTCAACGAGCTCAATCCCATGCTCGACAGCCTTCTCGATCAGTTCGTGCGGCCAGTCTACGGGCGCCAGTAGCGTCGCCTCGACCACGTGCCCGATCATACCCTCGGCGCGTGCGAGCTTGTGTGACACGCTCTCCATCCAATTGATGAATGCCACATGGCTGATGGTCGGCGTGTCACTGCTGCGCAGTCCGGCGACGTCGTGCTCCTGAAGGCCCTGCCGCAACCGCTGATAGAGTGAGTACACCCGGCGATTGACCAGTGCGCGACCGTGCCTGCGCAGCCCCGCGCTTCGGGTCGGATCGCGCGATCTCACTTCGGCTTGCGCTCCGCCGCATGCTTCTTGCGATACTTCGCGCGGATCGGCGCCATGATGGTCTCATCGATCTGGTAGTCGGCGCCGCGCAGGATCGGGTCATGCAGATCGGCGTCGTACATGTTGCCGTCGTCGTCGGTGTAAAAGAATTCCTGTGCGCGCTCGCCGCGCTCGGCCCCGTGGATTTTCGGCATCACCGTTTCCCTTTGCCAACGTAGGCCTTGAAGCGCGCGTAGCTCTCCTTGTCCTTGAGGTCAAGCACGCCAGACCAGCCCGAGCCTAGCAGCAACTTCTTGCCGAGCTTGCTGTCGGCGATCTGCCAGATGCCCTTCGGATTGCCGCTGCGCAGCACGTCGTACAACTCGGCGATCTCCGGATCTTCCTTTTCCTCTTCGGTGAGGTCCATCTCCGGCTCTTCTTCGTCGTCCTCATCAGGCTCGATCTCGATGTCGGCCTGACCGTAACCAACAGCCTCGCGCAGCTTGTCCTCGTCCTCTTTCTGGTCCCAGTACTCTTGCTGATATTCCTCGACCTGTTCGCCGAGATAGTCCGGCGGCTCCATATCGTCAGCGTCGTCATCAGCCTTCTTGTTGGAAGCCTCGGTCAGCGCGCTGATGATCTGGTCGCGCATGTCCTCGGTCAGGCTCTTGGACAAGTCCGGTTTCTCGCTGC
>Ga0207682_10001255_pt1 | contig 11730 bp, 14 predicted proteins | sample KBSM63metaG_FD_184332 | JGI IMG/M metagenome (GOLD analysis project Ga0207682, IMG submission 184332) | Miscanthus rhizosphere microbial communities from Kellogg Biological Station, Michigan, USA - KBS M6-3 metaG (SPAdes) (version 2) | ecosystem: Host-associated > Plants > Roots > Rhizosphere >... | reverse complement strand
CGACACCACGATGTACGACCCCCGCGGCCGCTTCGTCTACCTGACGGCGTCATACAAGTTCTTCTGAGCGATGGGAGGATTGGGGAGGGGCCCGCGCGTTCGCCTTGCCACTGGCCTGACGGGTCCCGATTGAAGGTGTACGCCGAGACCAGTACTCCGTCGAGCCAATCGCCTACAATCCGAGTTGAACTTCTGAGTGCCCGCTGGCCATAAGCCGGCGGGCATTTTTGTTAAGCTCGATCGGCCTCGCGTCGGGCCTCTGGAGATCCCAGGCAATGGATTTTTCGAAGCGGCAATCGGACCCGCGGCGTCATGTCGTCGGCCTCGCGGTTGTCATCCTTTTTCACGTGGCCGTTGTCTACGCGCTCGTGACCGGACTTGCGAAAAAGGTCGTCGAGGTGATCCGGGCACCGATCGAGACCAAGGTCATCGAGGAAGTGCGCAAGCCACCTCCGCCGCCCGAAATTGTGGTCCCACCACCGCCACGACTCGAAGCGCCGCCCCCGCCGTTCATCCCGCCGCCTGAGGTGCAGATCGCTGCACCGCCGCCGCCGCAGCCGACCATCACCGCAGTGACGCCGACACCGCCGCCGGCGCCCGTCGCGATCGTTCCCGCGCCGCCACCACCCGCGCCGGCTCCGCCAGCCCCGCCGCCTGCCGCACCGCCGGCCCCGCCGCCGCCCGTCACGGCGGGTGTCGCTTGCTCGAACTACACCACGGTGATGGGCGATGCTGGATTCCCGCGCGAAGCAATTCGCCAGGGCCTCGACAAAGGTGAAGCGCTGATCCAGTTCACGCTGACAGCTTCCGGCGAGATCAAGGACATCAAGGCGCTGCGCGCCTCGCACGCCATCTTCGCGCGCAACAGCATTCGCATCGTCGGCGAGTACAAGTGTCAGGGACAGGGCCGCGACGTGCTCGTCACCGTTCCCTTTGGCTACAAGCTCGAGTGACCACGCGATCGGCGCATTGCACGTTTATCTATTGAGTGATCGGAAAAAGAACCATGAATCCACCCAAGCGTCTGACCTCCCTGTTGGCACCGCTGTGCCTGGCAGTGGCCCTCGGCACCTTCCTCGCCATGTCCCCGGCTGCGTTCGCACAGAGTCCGGCCGCATCCGCTGCGCCGACCGCGGCACCGGCAGCGTCGGATGTCGTCGCTCCGCTGCCCTCCGCAGCGACCTCGAAGGAAACCGTCGACAATCCCTACGGCCTCGCGGCGCTGTGGGCGCAGGGCGACTTCGTGTCGCGCGGTACGCTGATCATGCTCGTGATCATGAGCATGGGCAGCTGGTACATCCTGATCACGAAGCTCTACGAGAGCCTCAAGATCAGCCGCGAAGCCAAGATGGCACAGAAGACCTTCTTCCGGTCTTCGAACCTGAGCAGCGCGGTCGAGTCGCTGAAGGAGGGTGGTGCGTTCCGCTTCATCGCCGACACCGGCATCGAGGCGAGCGAGCATCACGCCGGCACGCTGACCGAGAACATCGACCGCAACACCTGGGTCGGCATGAGCGTCCAGCGCAGTCTCGACGACGTGCAGAGCCGCCTGCAGGACGGGTTGGCGTTTCTCGCGACCGTCGGATCGACGGCGCCGTTCGTCGGCCTCTTCGGAACCGTCTGGGGCATCTACCACGCGCTGACGGCGATCGGCATCGCCGGTCAGGCCTCGATCGACAAGGTGGCCGGACCGGTCGGCGAAGCGCTGATCATGACGGCCATCGGCCTGGCGGTCGCGGTGCCCGCGGTGCTGGGCTACAACTGGCTCGTCCGCCGCAACAAGGTGACGATGGAGGCGGTACGCCGCTTCAGCGCTGAACTTCACGGCGTGTTGATGGGTGCCAAGATCGGCGCCACCGCCGCGCGCTGATTCGACAACGGGAGCGCTCGCCATGGCCATGAACGTCGGATCCTCGGGCGATGAGGACGAAGTCGTCTCCGCGATCAACACCACGCCCCTCGTCGACGTGATGCTGGTGCTGCTGATCATCTTTTTGATCACGATTCCGGTGGTCGCGCACACGGTTCCGGTGGCGCTTCCGAAGGAAACCAACATCGCCCGGCAGACCAAGCCGGAAAACATCGAGATCGCCGTCAACAAGGACGGCGACGTGTTCTGGAACACGCAGCCGATCGCGGACAGCGAGGCGCTGTTCCAGCGCCTGAAGAAGATCGCCGTGATGACGCCGCAGCCGGAGGTCCACATCCGGGGCGACGAGAAGAGCCGCTACGAGTCGATCGGCCGCGTGCTGTTCGCGTGCCAGCGCGCAGCAATCCAGAAGATCAGTTTCATCACCGAGCCGCCGCCGAAGGGCTAGGAAGACGCACATGGCCATGAACGTCGGCTCGGGCAACAGCTCGGGCGATCCCGAAGTGATGATCGACATCAACACCACGCCGTTGATCGACGTGATGCTGGTGCTGATCATCATGCTGATCATCACGATCCCGATCCAGCTGCACTCGGTCAGTCTGAACATGCCGACAGGGACGCCACCGCCACCCTCGGCGCCGCCGGTGGTCGTCACGATCGACATCGACTTCGATGGCACCGTTCTCTGGAATGGTGAGGCCCTTGCCGACCGGCGCGCTCTCGAGGTGAAGCTGCAGCAGGCCGCGGCGACACCCGACCAGCCCGAAGTTCACATTCGTCCGAACCGGCTCGTCGAGTACAAGTCGGTCGCGATGGTGCTGGCTTCGGCACAGCGCCTCGGGGTGACCAAGCTCGGAATGGTCGGCAATGAACAGTTTGTCAAGTAGCCGCGGCGCGCGCTCTTCGATGCGACCGGGCGTGGCTGCGGTTGCGCTGGCCGTCGCGACGCTCATCGTGCCGTGTGCGGCGCTTGCCCAGGAGGCCCTGCGTCCGGAAGTAGGCCGGCCGCTGCAGGCCGCCCAGGAATTGATCAAGGCCCAGCGCTTCAAGGAAGCGCTCGCGAAGGTGCGCGACGCCGAAGCGGTCGGTGGCAAGAACGCCAACGAAAGCTTCATGATCGAGCGCATGCGGATCGCGGCGGCGTCCGGCGCGGGCGAGGTCGATGTCGCCGCGCGTTCCTTCGAGGCCCTGAGCGGTTCGAGCCGGGTGTCTGCGGCCGACAAGGTCCGCATGATCGAGTCGATCGCCGGCGGCTACTACCGGGCGCGTGACTACCCGAAGGCGATGCAGTGGGCGCAGCGCTACTTTCGTGAAGGCGGCACCAATGGGGCCATCCGCACCTTGCTGATCCAAAGCCAGTATCTGAGCGGCGACTTCGCTGGCGCCGCCAAAGAACTGACGACGGAGATCCAGGCTGCGGAGCGCAACGGGACGGCGCCTGCCGAAGACCGCCTGAAGCTGCTGCTGAACGCCGCGTTGAAGCTGAACGACAACAACGCGTACGTCTTCGCGATGGAGAAGCTGGTCACTTACTACCCGCAGAAGGAGTACTGGGTCGACCTGCTGACGCGCCTGCAGCGCAAGCCGAATTTCTCGGATCGCCTGTCGCTCGACACCTACCGGCTTTCGTTGGCGTCGGGCAGCATGTCAGCCGCCAACGACTACATGGAGATGGCGCAGCTCGCCTTACAGGCCGAATTCGCGGCCGAAAGCAAGCAGGTGGTGGACAAGGGCTTTGCCTCCGGCGCGCTGGGCACCGGCGCGCAGGCGGAGCGTCACAAGCGCTTGCGTGATCTGGTCGCCAAGCGCCTCGATGAAGAGAAGAAGACACTCGCTGAAGGCGAGAAGCAGGCGCTGGCGGCGAAAGATGGCAACGCGCTCGTCAACGTCGGCATGAATCTGGTCTTCAACGGGCAGTCGGCGAAGGGCCTGCAACTGATGCAGCAGGGCATCGCCAAGGGCGGCTTGAAGCGGCCCGAGGACGCCAAGCTCCATCTTGCGATCGCCTATCTGCTTGCGGGTGACAACGTCAAGGCGCAGGCCGCGTTCAAGACGGTGTCAGGCAACGACGGTACTGCGGACCTGGCCCGTTTGTGGACGCTCTACGCGCGCCGCAAGGGCTGATCCGGAGGCCGCTGCGCGGCGACGGCAGACACTTCCCATTCCAGATTGACGCGCTGATCTTCGCGTTCGACCACGCGCCTAAACCGCGGGCCTGAGTTGCCGCGGCCCGCCGCCTCAGCGAGGCGCTAAACGAATCGCACCATCGAGCCGGATCACCTCGCCGTTCAGCATTTCGTTCGTGACGATCTGATGGACGAGCTTCGCGTAGTCGGCCGGCGTTCCCAGCCGGCTCGGGAACGGCACGCTGGCGGCGAGGGCGTCCTGCACTTCCTTCGGCATCGTGAACAGCATCGGCGTTCCAAAGATTCCGGGGGCGATCGTCATGTTCCGAATGCCATTGCGCGCGAGATCGCGGGCGATAGGCAAGGTCATGCCGACAACGCCGCCTTTCGAGGCCGAATAGGCGGCTTGTCCGATCTGCCCGTCGTAGGCCGCGACGCTGGCCGTCGAGATCAGCACGCCGCGCTCGCCGGTTGGCTCGGGCTCGTTGCGCGACATCGCTTCGGCCGCCAGCCGGATCATGTTGAAGCTGCCGATCAGGTTTACGGTGACGGTCTTCGCGAACAGCTGGAGGGCATGCGCGCCGTCCTTGCCGACCGTCTTCGCCGCGGGTGCGATGCCGGCGCAATTGACGAGTCCGACCAGCTTGCCGAGGGAGACCGCCTTGGCGACGGCGGCGGCGCCATCCGTTTCTGAGCTGACGTCGCAGGTGATGAAGGTGGCGCCGATCTCGCCGGCCAGCGCTTGCCCACGTTCGGCCTGAAGATCCGCCACGACGACCTTGCCGCCTTCGCGGGCGAGCATCCGCGCCGTGCCCTCGCCGAGCCCAGACGCGCCGCCGGTGACGATGAAGACCTTCCCTGAAATGTCCATGATGGCTCCGATTGGTTCCGTTAGGCGAGCGCTTCGAGAGCCCGCTGCGTGATGTCGTCGACGCTGCCTGTGCCGCTGATCTTGCGGTAGCGCGGCGCCGCCGCGTCACCTGTTCGCGCCCAGGCGGCGTAGTACTCGACCAGTGGCTGGGTCTGTTCCTTGTAGACAGCCAACCGCTTCTTGACGGTGTCTTCGTGGTCGTCGGCGCGGAGGATCAATTCCTCGCCAGTGACGTCGTCGCGACCTTCGACCTGTGGCGGGTTGTACTTGACGTGGTATGTGCGCCCCGAGGCAACGTGCACACGCCTCCCGCTCATGCGCTCGACAATGACCGCGTCGGGCACGTCGATCTCGAGAACGAGGTCAAGCTTGACGCCGGCCGCTTTCAGCGCGTCCGCCTGAACGATCGTGCGCGGGAACCCGTCGAACAGGAAGCCGCCGGCACAGTCGGGCTGGGCAATCCGCTCCTTGACGAGGCCGATGATGATGTCGTCGCTGACCAGCGCCCCGGAGTCCATGACCTTCTTGGCTTCGATGCCGAGCGGCGTGCCGGCCTTGACGGCGGCTCGCAGCATGTCGCCGGTGGAGATCTGCGGAATGCCGAAGCGCTTGCAGATGAAGGCAGCCTGGGTGCCTTTGCCCGCGCCCGGTGCGCCCAACAGGATCAATCTCATCGGAGTCCTTGGTGGTTCGCGACGCGCGCGCCGTGTCGTCGCATCGTCGAACGTTCAGTCACCGGAATAATAGAGGCAGCGGCGGACGGACCTTCTGGCGGTCGGTCAGGCAAAACCCCAACGGTCAGGCGAACATCGCGCGCGCGCGCGCCAGATCGTCGGGTGTGTCCACGCCGATGCCCGGCGCGGTCCCGCTGATATGCACGGCGATGTGCTCACCGTTCCACAGCACCCGCAATTGCTCGAGCGCCTCGATCGCCTCGAGCGGGCTCCGCGGCAGCAGCGGAAAGGAGCGCAGGAAGCCGGCACGGTAAGCGTAGAGACCGACGTGTCGAAGGGCATGCGTCGGTGGCGCCGAATCGGCAGCAGGGCGGTCGCGGCGATGGGGAATCCCTGCCCTTGAAAAATACAACGCACGCGACTGGACGTCGAGCACGACCTTGACGACGTTCGGATCGGCGAACTCGGCCGCACTGGCGATCGGATGCGCCGCGGTGCTCATCACGCAATCGGTGCGGCTCGCCAACAGCTGTGCACAGCCATCGATCAATGACGGCTCGATCAGCGGCTCGTCGCCTTGCACGTTGACGACCACGTCGTCGCCGGCCAGACCAAGCAGCTCGCAGGCCTCGGCGAGCCGGTCGCTGCCGCTCACGTGGGTGTCGCGTGTCAGCACGGCGGCCACGCCGTTCGCGACGCAAGCCGACACGATGTCCGGATGGTCGGCGGCGACAACGACGCGGCGCGCTGCCGAGAGCGCGGCGCGCTGCGCAACCCGAACCACCATCGGCAGCCCGCCGAGGTCGGCGAGCGGCTTGCCCGGCAGCCGAGTCGAGGCAAGCCGAGCGGGGATCAGCACGTCGAACAGGAGCGTGTCACGTCGAAGCTCTGCGGGCTTCGCCACGGCGGGTTGCCGCAGGTCGGTCATCTCACGGCGAGGCAGTCGGCGGCGCGGGATCGAGCGAGCGAGCTTCGGCCTCGAGCATCACCGGGATGCCGTCGCGCACTGGGAACGCGAGCCGATCGGCCGGACACACCAGTTCATGCTGCTCCTGCATCGGCGGCTGCGCGTGCTGGAGCGGGCCTTTGCAGATCGGACAAACCAACAGGTTGAGCAGTCGCGTTTCCATGGATCGATCAGGTGGGTCCAGCAGATGTCTCGAGCCAACGCATCACGTCGGCGTCGAAACCGTTGGCGGGCACGAAGTCTAGCGCTGCGACCCAGACCCGCGTTGCGCCCATCCGCGACGGCTCGAGCTTCACGGCATCTTTCTCCGTCACGATCACATTGGCCGCATCTGGGGGCCATGGCAACTCGGCGTAGTCGAAGTGGTCGGGCAGCGGCAGTTCCTCGATGACCAGGCCCGCGGTGCGCAGCATCGCGAAGAATCGATCAGGCCGTGCCATGCCGGCAGCTGCGATCAGCGATCGGCTTTTCAGGCCTTGCAGTGAATCGGCTTCGAAGGGTGAGCTGTGCCACCAAGCTTCCAATGTGGAGACACCGGCGAACCGGCGCTGTGCGGTCCAGCCGGCAAGCAGGGTTGTCGCCGCATCGGCGTTGTAGAGCACGACGCTGCGGGGCGGCACTGCCGCGGGTAGCTTCTCTCGCAGCGGCCCCGCCGGCAAAAGCCAGCCATTGCCTACGCCCCGCTCATCGAAGACCAGCACCTGGACATCGCGTGCCAGGCGGTGGTGCTGGAGGCCGTCGTCCGCGACGACGACGTCCGTTCCCGGATAGGCTTGCAGCAATGCGCGGATCGCAGCGACCCGGTCGCGTCCGACAAAGACCGGCACCCCGGCACGGCGGCGGAGCAGGACCGGCTCGTCACCGCCGACGCGCGCTGCCGTATCAGGGGCGATTTCCATCGGCGCATTCGCGCTCCCGCCGTACCCGCGGGAAACGATCGCTGGCACGCGACCGCGCTGCTTGAGCATCCGGACCAGTGCAAGCACGGTCGGTGTCTTGCCGGCACCGCCGACGATGAGATTGCCGACGACGATCACGCGCACCGGCACGCGTTCGACTTGCAGCAGACCGGTTCGATACAGCGCCCGGTGCAGGGCGCTCACCGCGCCGAACAGGGCCGCCAGCGGAAGCAGGCTGCGGGCAATCGCCCCGCGCTTCGACCACACGCGCTGCCATCGACGCGACCACCCCGGCATCGCAGCGGCGGTCGGGTGGGCGCGCTACCGCGCCGCGCCGCCGGGCGTCGACTGGGTCGCGAAGGTCAGCCGCGCGAGGCCTGCCCGGCGCGCTGCATCCATCACATTGATGACGCTCTGGTGAGCAGCGGTCGCGTCGGCAGACACGATCACGAGGGCATTGGCCGCGCCCGTGGCGGCGGCGCTCAGCTCGGCCGTGAGCACCTCGACGCTGCGACCGTCGACCGGCTTGCGATTGACCGCATAGCGACCGTCGGCAGCGACCGACACGATGATCTCGTTCGGCCGGTCGCGCGCCTTCTCGGCGTCGGCCACCGGAAGCGTCACTTGCAGTTCGGTGAACTTCGAGTACGTCGTCGACAGCATCAGAAAGATGAGGATGACGAGCAGCACGTCGATGAACGGGATCAGATTGATCTCCGGTTCCTCGGGACGCGTCTTGCGGAAGTTCAGGCCCACGGCTCAAGCCCCGGTCTGCTGCTTAGGCACTGCGAAGCGCAGCAGGTGCGGCACCATGCGGTCGGCCGCCTGCTCCATGTCGACCGTGTAGGCGTCGACCAGTCCGCGGAAGTAGCGATAGAACATCAGCGACGGGATCGCGATCATCAGGCCGAACGCGGTGTTGTAGAGGGCGACCGAGATGCCGTGCGCCAGAAGAGCCGGATTGTTGCCGCCGGTGGGAGCCTGGGAGCCGAAGATCTCAATCATGCCGATGACGGTACCCATCAGCCCGAGCAAGGGGGCCGCGGACGCGATGGTGCCGAGCGTGTTCAGGTAGCGCTCCATCCGGTGCACCGCGGCACGACCCGCCGATTCGAATGCGGCACGCAGCGCTTCCCGACCGATCCGCGGCTCGGCAATCACGGCCCGCAGGCCCATCGCGAGCACGGTGCCGAGGATTGAGTTGTCGGCGAGCTTGTTGACGACCTCGGGGCCGGGCAAGCTGGACCGCGTGACCGACATCACTTCATCGAGAAGCCGGGGCGGCACGATGCGCGATGCGCGAAGACTCGAGAGGCGTTCCAGGATCAGCGTGACAGCGACGATGGAACAGAGCAGAAGGGGCCAGATCGGCCATCCGGCGGCTTGTATGATCGAAAGCAATCGGGCCCTTTCGACGCGATGAGAGGCAGTCGCGGATTATGGCGTCAAGGGCACGGCGGACCGCCGAGGTCCGGCTCGCACGAGGTCAAGCGTGGAGCGCACGCGACACTCCCTCCGAATCGATACAAATCATCCACCGCGGCTGTGGATACCTTTGTGGACAACCGCCTTGCCGGTGCGTGCGGCGCCTCGATTTGCCTTGTGCCGAACACATTGCTGAAACTTTAGGCAGAAAAAAGACGTTGAAAAACAATGGCTTGCGTCATGAGATCAGCGGTTGGCGTGGCACATGATTGAAAAGTTCCTGTATCGGCGCGGCTGTGGAGTTCTCAGGCCGCGCCACCATTGGGCTGGCGCGTGATCGGCGCCTTGCCCGATGTGCCGCGGCCCTTCGTCTGGAACGTCGCCGCGCTCCTGAAGGCCGCATCCGATGCGCTGTTGGCGCGCTTCGGCGCCTGCGTGGTCCGAGGCGAGATCTCCGGGTTCACGCAGGCCGCCAGCGGCCACTGCTACTTCACGTTGAAGGATGCTGAGCGAGGCGAGGGTGCCTTGCGGTGCGCGATGTTCCGCCGCTCTGCGAGCCTGCTCGACTTCACGCCAGCCGACGGCCAGACCGTCGACACACGAGGCCGGCTGGGTGTCTACGGTCCGCGTGGCGAGCTGCAGCTGGTCGTCGAGTCGATGCAGCGAGGCGGGGCGGGCGCCTTGTACGAACGCTTCCTTCGACTTCGCGCTCGCCTCGACGAGGAAGGGCTTTTCGATGAGGCGGCCAAGCGTCCGTTGGCCGCCTTTCCGAAGGCAATCGGTGTCATCACTTCGACTGCGGCCGCGGCGCTGCACGACGTGTTGACGGCGCTGGCGCGCCGGGCACCTCATGTCCGCGTCGTCGTCTATCCGAGTCCGGTCCAAGGTGCCGATGCGCCGGTGGCGCTGAGCGCCGCGATCGAGATCGCGAACCGGCATGCCGACGTCGAGACCTTGATCCTGTGCCGCGGCGGCGGCTCGCTCGAGGACCTGTGGGCGTTCAATGACGAGCGTCTGGTGCGCGCGGTGCGTCGATCGGCCATTCCGTTGGTCTGCGGTGTTGGACACGAGACCGACGTGACCCTGGCGGACCTGGCGGCCGACTTGCGCGCGCCGACGCCGACGGCGGCTGCCGAACTGGCTGCTCCTCCGAGACAGGCCTGTTTCGACGCGCTGGCCGCGTCGGCATCGACGTTGCGGCGGCGCATGAGACATCCTGTGTCAACCCCCCGCTGTCTTGAGGAGCAGTTGAGCGGCGCGGTGTTGAGTTGGATCGTAGGTTTTGTGGTCGGTCCAGGCGCGCCAGATGACGCGCAGCCAGGCACGAGCGAGGATGCGAACGGCGTGTGGGTGGTCGCAGCCACGGGCCTTGGCCTTGGCATAGACATGAGCAGCCCAATCATTGGCATGGCGCGAGTTGTCGGCCAGGCAGGTAAGCGCTGCGCGCAGACGGTGGTTGCAGGCCCAGCGGAAGACGACCGCCTTGGACTTGCCCGACGCGTAAGTGACGGGAGCGACCCCGGCCTCGGCGGCGAGGTGCTCGTCGCTGAGGAAGCGCTCGCGCACGCTGCCGAGCTCGGCCAGGAGCTGAGCGGCGCAGATGCGTCCGGCGCGTGGGAAGCTCATGATGATCTTGCCGTCCTCGAGCGAAGCGACGTGGTGCTCGATACGGCTGGACAGGAGTCGAATCTGCTCGACCAGGCACTTCAGCGTGCGAGCAAGCGATCGAGCGAGCTCGCCCTTGGCCTCCATCTCGAGCTCGGCGCAGACTGCAGTAGGTGCTTGATGCAGCCGGGCGAGCAAGTCCACGGTGCTCCTTCTGCCGCAGTAGGCATGCTGGGCGCAGAAGGCGGCCATGCGCTTGGGGCCGAGCGTCCTGGCGGACTCGGGCGTCGGGTAGCGCTCGACGAAGGCCAGCGCGATCGGCGAGTCGATGTCGGCGAAGACCACAGCCGCGCCCGGCCAGAACGACTCCAGGAGGGTGCGCAACTGATTGGCCAGTTGCACGCGGGTTGCCACCAGATCGTCGCGCCCGCGAACCAACGCCTGCAGCGCCTTGATCTCATCGCCCTGCGGGGTCAGGGCCTTGAAGCGATGGCCGTCGGTGCGCAGCAAGTCGGCCAGCACGTAGGCGTCCGAGGCGTCGCTCTTGCCGCCATGGCTCCTGTAGCGCGGCCGACTGGCCTTGACGGCGTTGGGGTGGATCGGCACGACCGTCAAGCCGGCCTCGACCAAGGTGTCGACCAGCAGTCCCGAGGGCCGCTCGATGGCGATCGGTGGCGAGTCCAGACGACGCAGGCGGCGCTGCAGCTCGCCGAGCCCGAGCGCGTCGTGGCCGATCTCGAACCGATCGACGACGCCACCGCGCTCGTCGACGACGCACAGCGCATGCGCCTTGCTGGCCCAGTCCAGCCCGGCAAAGTAGTTGCTCATGGACAAACTCCTGCAAGTTGCGGTATGACTGGCCGTGCCGGAAGCCCACGCGGGTCGCTCACTGATTGGCGCTCTTGGCTGCTGACCGCGGCGCTACATCCTGTTGCCCGTCTGGGTCTTCCGGCACCCCGAGGGCTGCGGGTCTCATGCGGGCCGTCGAGCGGCCAGCGAAGCAGGCAGTCGCCTCGGGGGCACGGAAGTCGATGCACACCTTCTGGGCAGCGGCGCCGCCCGTCAAGTGATCGCGCTGGACACGGGTTGCCCACCGCGGCGCTCGCTCGGTTCGTCGCAAGCGCCGAACGAGCGCCGCCGTGGACAACCCTGCACCGCGCAACGTCCTTCATGGACTGGAAGGTAGCCCAGTGAGCTTTCTGGCGATCGACATCGGCAATACGCGGCTGAAGTGGGCGCAATACGCCTCGCCGCAGCCGAATGCCGCGCTGCTGGCGCATGGCGCGGTGT
>Ga0207682_10001254_pt1 | contig 11730 bp, 9 predicted proteins | sample KBSM63metaG_FD_184332 | JGI IMG/M metagenome (GOLD analysis project Ga0207682, IMG submission 184332) | Miscanthus rhizosphere microbial communities from Kellogg Biological Station, Michigan, USA - KBS M6-3 metaG (SPAdes) (version 2) | ecosystem: Host-associated > Plants > Roots > Rhizosphere >... | reverse complement strand
GGCAAGATCACGGTCAACGAGCGTCCGCTCGATGAATTCTTCGGCCGCGAAACCGGCCGCATGATCGTGCGCCAGCCGCTCGAGCTCGTGCAGATGGCCGACAAGTTCGACTTCACCGTCTCGGTATCGGGCGGCGGCATCACCGGCCAGGCCGGCGCCATTCGCCACGGCATCACCCGTGCGCTCATGGAATACGACCCGGAGCTGCGCAAGGCTCTTCGCATCGCCGGCTTCGTCACGCGCGACGCGCGCGAAGTCGAACGCAAGAAGGTCGGCCGCCGCAAGGCGCGTCGTGGACCGCAGTACTCCAAGCGTTGATCTTTTTCGAAGACTTGGCGCTAGTATTGTTCGCAGACGTCCAGCTTTTGGGAGATCGTCTAGCGGTAGGACAACGGACTCTGACTCCGTTTACCTAGGTTCGAATCCTAGTCTCCCAACCAACATGGAACCCGCCGCAAGGCGGGTTTCTTTTTTTAGGTGGAGTAGTTAGTCATGACGCGCAGTTCGCTCCTCGCTTCGTTTTTCTCACTCGTCGGCATCGCCGGCGCCGCCCACGCCGCGGACACCCGGGCCGCGCAGCTCAACACGCTGTACGCCGAATTCTGGGAGGAGAATCTCAAGCTCAACCCGGTCAGCGCCACGTTCGCCGGCGATCCGCGTTACAACGCCGAGCTGCCGAATTTCCTCGCGCCGGAGTTCGAAGAGAAGAGCCGCGCGTTCGAGAAGAAATACCTCGACGCTGCCCGGGCCATCGGCACTGAAGGTCTCACGGGCCAGGATCGTCTCTCGTTCGACATCTTCACGCTGAATCGTGAATCAACACTCGAGCAGCTCCAGTTTCCCGACCGGCTGCTGCCCATCGATCAGTTCTACAACATCGCCAATTCCTTCGCGCAGTTCGGTTCCGGCACCAGCGCGCAGCCATTTGCGACGGTGAAGGACTACGACGACTGGTTGAAGCGCGCAGCGCTGATGCCCGCGATTCTGGACCAGGCCATCGTGAACATGCGTGAAGGTGTGAGCAAAGGCATCGTGCAGCCACGCGTGCTCATGGAAAAGGTGCTGCCGCAGCTCGAGGCGAACATCACCGACGACCCGACGAAGAGCATCTTCTGGGGCCCCATCGCCAACCTGCCCAAGGATTTCTCCGCAACCGATCGTGATCGCCTGGCCGCGGCTTTTCGCACCCTGATCGCGACGCTGCTCACGCCGGCCTACCAGCGTCTGCACACCTACATCGCCGATGACTACCTGCCGAAGACGCGCGACACGTTCGGTATGGGCGCGCTGCCGAATGGCGCCGCCTGGTATGCACAGAAGGTGCACACCAACACCACCCATTCGCTCAACCCGGCGCAGGTGCACCAGATCGGTCTCGATGAGGTCGCGCGCATCCAGGATGGCATGCGTGCGGTGGCGAAGGATCTCGGCTACACCAAGCCGACGAAGACGCTGCCCGAGCTCAAGGCGTTCTTCGAGTGGATGAAGGCGCGCGACGACATGTACTTCTCGTCGCGCGAGGAACTGCTCTCCGCCTATCAGAAATTCCACAGCGACGTGGATCCGTTGCTGCCGGCGTATTTCAACCTGCGCCCAAAGAGCAATTACGAAGTGCGACTGGTCGAGCCGTTCCGCGAAGCCTCGGCGTCGTCGGGTTCCTATCAGGGCCCATCGATGGACGGCAAGCGCGGCGGCGTGTTCTACGTGAACGCGTATGACCTCAAGGCACGTCCGAAGTGGGCGTTGTCGTCACTGTCGCTGCACGAGGCTGCGCCCGGACACCATTTCCAGATTTCGTTGCAGCGTGAGCTCGGCAACCTGCCGATGTTCCGCCGCTTCTCGGACGATACCGCCTACATCGAAGGTTGGGGGCTGTACGCCGAGTATCTCGGCTACGAGATGGGCATCTACAAGGATCCCGTGGCGCGCTTCGGTGCGCTCGACGCCGAGTTGTGGCGCGCGATCCGTCTCGTGACGGACAGTGGCATTCACTACAAAGGCTGGACGCGCCAGCAGACGCTCGACTACATGATGGCGAACTCACCTTCGGAGATGACGCGTGCAGTGTCTGAAGCCGAGCGGTTCGCGGCGATTCCCGGGCAGGCGCTGGCGTACAAGATCGGGCAGCTCAAGATCCTGGAACTTCGCAGGCGTGCCGAGAAGGCCCTCGGCAAGAAGTTCGACGTGAAGGAATTCCACGACGAAGTGCTGAAAGACGGCGCGATTCCGCTGGATGTTCTCGAGGCGAAGATCGATCGCTGGATCGCGTCGAGGAAGTGAGCGTGGGGAAGGTGATGGTGCCAACACTTCCCGACCTCATCCTGCTGTTCTTCCTCGGCGGCGTGTTCATTCACTTCATGCAGGCCGGCGCGCGCACGCTCTACTTCAAGGCAGGCGACGCCGGGCCTGGCGCAGCAATCGCGCAAGGGATGTTCATGTTCGGCGGCATCATCCCGATCTGGTTTCTCGGGCTCTACCAGGCAATCCACCTCGGCAATGGAATCATCGCCGCGTGCATCCTTACGGTGTGCATCGCGCTCTATGAATGGGCGCGCCAAACGATCTGGGGCCGCCGCTTTGGCGTCGGCCTGGGCGATCACGTGCCGGACGAACTGTGCGAATCTGGGCCATACAGGTACATCCGGCACCCCCTCTATCTCGCGTACCAGCTCGCGTATCTCGCGGCATTCGTAGCGCTGCCGCACTGGCTTACCGGACTACTGCTCGCGGTGGGCGTCGCGTTGTTCACGTACATGGCGCGCAATGACGAGCAGACGATCGCCGGGAGCCCGCTCGCGGCGCAGTACGCGGCCTACTGTCAACACACTGGAATGTTCTGGCCGAGGTTCAGTCGAGCAGCGCCTGGTAAATCGACGCCTTGAACTTGTCGGTGAGGTCGGTGTTGTTAGGGATCATCTGCACCATGAGCACGGTGGTCATGCGCTCGGCCGGATCGACGCGGTAGTACGTGCCGTAGGCGCCGCCCCAGCCCCACGAGCCCACCGACTCCATGCCGCTCACTCCATACTTGTCGTGGGTCTCGAAGCCGTAGCCGAACCCGAGTCCCCTCGGGTTTTTGAGATCACCGATCTGGTTGGTGGTCATGAGCTGCACCGCGTGCGGCGAGAGAATACGCACCTTGCCCAGGGCGCCGCCTTTGCGCAGTGCTTCGAGGAGCGTGGCGTAATCTCGCGCCGTAGATACCAGGCCTGCGCCGCCAGAGAAACTCTTGCGCGGTCCGTCCACGTAGTGGCCCTGGCCGCGCGCGCCTTCGGGCTGGCGCACCGCCTTGCCGTCCTTGTCGCTGCCGTATACGACCGCGAGCCGATCCTTCTTCTCGGACGGTAGATAGAAGTACGTGTCCTTCATGCCGAGCGGACCAGTGATGTGCGAGCGGATGAACTCATCGAGCGACACCCCGGACGCTTTCTCAACGATGCACCCCAGCACGTCGGTGTTGTAACCGTAGACGTAGCGCTCGCCGGGCTGCGCCTCGAAGGGCAGTGTGCCGAGGCGCTCCATGGTCGTGCAGATGGGTTCGTCCTTGTCGGCGAAATACCAGCCGAAACCGGCGGCGGGACCGAGCCCCTTGGGCTCGTACAGCGGCGCAAACTCCGGCTGCTGGCCGTAGTTGATGCCGGCGGTATGCGTGAGCAGATCCTTGATGGTGATCGGACGCTTCGCTGCAACGGTGGTCCACGTGGTGCTGTTCTCGACGCGCGTGAGCACTGAGGTCTGCTCGAACGTCGGGATGTACTTGCCGGCGCGCTCATTGACCGTGAGCTTGCCTTCTTCCATGAGCTGCAGGATGGCCACGCTGGTCAACGCCTTCGACTGCGAGGCGATTCGGAACTCGGTATCCATGCTCATCTTGCGACCGGCCTCGCGGTCAGACCAGCCGACGGCGCGCTCGTACACGGGCTTGCCGTCTCGCAACACCAGCGCCACGACGCCTCCGATGCGCCCGTCGTTCACATAGGAATCGAGCAGCGCGTCGACGCGCGCGAGACGCTCGGTGGAGAACCCCGCGCGCAGCGAGTCAGCGGCTTGCGCGGGCAACGCGGCGACGCAGGTGAACGCAGCCGCGAGTAGCAGGGAAACGGGCTTGTTGAGGTTCATGCGGGTTCCTTGGGGAATCAATTCAGCGTCACGACGACGACGGACTTGGCTGGCAGGTCGAACACCCAGCCATCGCCCTTTGCCTTGCCGCCCGTAAAGGTCGCCGGCTGCACGGCGTTCGGCGCATCGAACGTGTTGTGCGCGTTCATGGCGGGGGTCGTGAGGACGCGCGCGCTCATCTTTTTCGCGGCGGCCCCCGAGATCTTTGCGGTGACGCGTGCGGGCTTGTTGGGGTCGGTATTGACCAATGACAGCACCAGCGCGCCATCAGCGCCGCGCGCCGCCGACGCGCTCACGGCAGGGATCGCGACTTCGCCGAGTTTGTAATCAGGCGTGGTGAGCTCCGTCGGCAGCAGCGTGGCGTTCTGGAAAGGTTTGTACATCTCGAACACGTGATACGTGGGCGTGAGCAGCATCTTTTCCTTGTCGGTGAGGACCATGGCCTGCAGCACGTTGATCATCTGCGCGATGTTGGTCATGCGCACGCGATCGGCATGCTTGTGGAAGACGTTGAGGTTGAGGCCCGCGACGATGGCATCGCGCATCGTGTTCTGCTGGAACAGGAAGCCCGGATTCGTGCCGGACTCGACGTCGTACCAGGTGCCCCACTCATCCACGTAGAGCCCGACCTTCTTCTGCGGATCGTGCTTGTCCATGATCGCGGAGTGTTTGCTCACCATCTCGTCGATCTTGAGTGTGTGCTTGAGCGTGATGATCCAGTCCGCTTCGTTGAACTGGAGCGCCGGACCCTTGTTCTTCGTCTCGAAGCTGCCGGAGGGCAGGGTGTAGTAGTGCAGTGAATACGCGCCCATCTGCCGGACGGCACTCTTCATGACCACTTCAGTCCAGTCGTAGCCGTCGCCGTACGGACCGCTCGCGACTTCGATGGGTGTGCTGTCGCGCGGCGTCTTGATGTTCAGCGCGTATTTCTTGTACTCGTCCGCGTAGTACTCGGGGCGCATGTCGCCGCCGCAGCCCCAGGGCTCGTTGCCCACGCCGACGTAGTCGACCTTCCAGGGCTTGTCGCGGCCATTGGCGCGGCGTTCATTCGCGAGAGCGGATTGAGAGGGCGAGGTGATGTATTCGATCCATTGCGACATCTCGGCCACGGTGCCCGAGCCCACATTGACCGCAAGGTAGGTCTTGGCGCCGAGCATCTCCGCGAGCTCGAAGAACTCATGCGTGCCGAAGGTATTGGGCTCGATGACGCCGCCCCAGAACGTGTTGACGCGAGCCGGGCGTTTGGAACGATCGCCAATGCCATCGCGCCAGTGATATTCGTCGGCGAAGCAGCCGCCGGGCCAGCGCAACACGGGCACCTGCAATTTCTTGAGCGCTGCGAGTACATCGTTGCGATAGCCGCGGGTGTTGGGAATGGTGGAGTCCGTTCCCACCCAGATGCCTTCGTAGACATTGCGTCCCAGGTGTTCCATGAACTGGCCGTAGATGTTGGCGTCGATCTTCGCGCCCGGCTGGTCGGCGCGGATCGTGAGCTGAACCGCGACCGGGTCGGCGGCGGCGGCGACACCCGCGACAAGCGCAAGCATCCACGCCGCGGTCGCGGCGATGAGTCGATTCATCATTGATTTCCCCTCGAGTATTTGTCGCGTTGCGACTGGAGCCTAGCGCATGGCGCTTGGGCGACGCTCGGAATTTAATACCAACTCGTCGAACGCTAACAGGCAGGGACCGATATGCGTGTCGTTATGCTTTCCGCGATCCTCACCTCGCTCGCAGGTCCTGGCTCCACTCGCCCACGGCGCGCGCTTCCACCTCATGCTCCTCGTCGCGCCAGGTTTCCTGCAGCGCCGCCGCATACCAGTCCTTCATGGCCGGCAGTGCGAGCAGATGCGAGGCGTAACGCTGCGCGCCGGCGTTGAGCGGCGGCGTGTAGGTCTGGATGCGGAACGCGACGGGTGCGAAGAACGCATCCACTGCGCAGAAGCGGGTGCCCGTGAGGAAGGGACCGCCGAAAAGCCCGATGCCTTCGGCCCAGAGCTCTTCGAGCCGCGCAAGATCGCGCTTCAGCGGCGCTTCGATGGACCTGAGCGTGATGCGAATGCCGCAGTTCATCGTGCAGGCGTTGCGAAGCGCAAAGAACCCGGAATGCATCTCAGCGCTGGCGCAGCGCGCCCACGCGCGCGCCGCGGCTTCGGCGGGCCATACGCCCGCATGCCGCTCGCCGACGTACTCGGTGATGGCCAGCGAATCCCACACCGTGGTGTTGCCGTCGACCAGGCAGGGCACTTTGCCCGTGGGTGAGAAGCCGCGGAATGCGTCGGGATTCTGTGCGCCTCCGAAGGGGACCAGGCGCTCGGTGAACGGAATTTTCAATTCGCGCATCAGCACCCAGGGGCGCAGCGACCAGGAGGAATAGTTCTTGTTGCCGATGAAGAGGTCGTACGCGTGACTCACTTCAGGTCCTTGCTCACGAGCTCATAACCCGCGCGATCGTCGAACCCGTGGCGTCGATAGAAATTTCGCGCCGCCTGGTTGCTGCGGCCGAGCTGCAGCGAGACGTTGGTGCAGCCCTCGAGGCGAAACTGCGCTTCGGCGATCGACAACATCTGGTGACCCAGTCCCAGGCCGCGATGTGCCGGCACCACGAAGAATTCGTCGATCTCGGCAGTCATGCCCTGGTGCTCGAGGCTGAACACGTAGACGCAGAGTAGATAGCCCGCGGGCTCGCCGTACAGGGTTGCCAGCCACGCGCGCCCCAGGTTCGAGTCTTCCAGCACGCGCGTGAGCAGCTTGCGCATGCGCGTGGCATCGAAACCTTCGATGGCCTCGAAGCGCCAGTATTGTTCGACCATCGGCAGCAACACCTCGAGGTCGGTGGGTGTTGCGGTTTGAATGTTGACGGCCTGTGTTCCGGGATCGCTATCGGTAGAGATTTCCATCGGCGCGATTCTCGCACTAGGTGCCGTCGGGGAGCCACAGCGACACCAACGCGCCGCCACCCTCGCGATTGGCGATGCGCAATCGGCCGCCATGGGCTTCGACAATTTCGCGGCACAGCGTCAGGCCCAGTCCCGTGCCGGTCTCCTTGGTGGAGTAGAACGGCACCAGCGCGTTTTCGAGCGCGGCCGCCGTGAATCCTGGGCCACGATCGCGTACTTCGATGGCGAAGCCCTGCGCGGCGAGCGATACCGCAAGCTCGATGTCATCGGATCCCGAGCCTGACTCGCGCGCGTTCTTGAGCAGATTGATCAATGCCTGTTCGATCTGCGCCGTATCGAAGCTGGCGGCGCGCTGGGGTGGAGAGCCCGCGAGTCTGAACACAACGACCGCGCGCAGCCGCTCCAGCAGCACGTCCCACGACACGGTTGCGAGGCGTGGATGGGGCAGTTTCGCGAATTTCGCGTAACCCTCGATGAACCCGGCGAGATGTTTCGCTCGGTCTTCGATGGTGGCGAACACGCGCGTGAGCTGCTCCGCGTCCGGTGGTGATCGCGCCAGGATCTGGCCGGAGTGCGCCAGCGAGGAGATCGGCGCCAGCGAATTGTTCAGCTCATGCGCGATCACGCGGATCACTTTCTTCCACGTTGCCACTTCCTGCGAATTGATCTCGCGTGTGAGCTGCTTGAGCATCAGCAGCCGGTGCGGTTGGGCGTTCAGGAGAAAACGCCGCTGCGACACGTGATACACCTGCGGTTCCCCAGCCAGCTCGAGCGTGAACAGCGTGTCGCCACCACGATCGATGGCCTCGCGCAGCGGCTGGGGCGCCACGGCGAGGTAACGCGAAAAACGTTCGCCTTCGAGCTTGCGGCCCTCGCCGAAGAGCTGGCGCGCGGTCGTGTTGCTGTAGAGCACGGCATCGCTGTCGTTGGTGAGCACCAGCGCGAGCGGCGTGGTCTGTATGACCGTATCCAGCATGAGCTCGCGTTGATACAGGCTCTGCCGTTCGACCCGCAGGCGGTCGCCCAGGCCGTTATAGGCGTCCACGAGCTCGCCCATTTCGTCGCGCGTCGCACGAGTTACGCTCATGCTGAAATCGCGGTCCTTGATGCTGGCGATGCCATCGGCGAGCGCCAGCGCCATCCGGCTCCAGCGCGTCGCGATCATCGAGCCGGCCCAGGCGACGAGCGGTGTGATCACCAGCCCCGCGGTGACGGCCGCCATCCAGCGCGAGGCGATGTACTGCTTTGCGACCACGTATGACACGAGGGTCAGCAGTGCGATGCCGCCGAGCCACAGGGTTGCCCAGCCGGCCATGGATGTGCGCCAGCGCATTATCGTCAACGAATCCGCTATCAACCCTGTCGGGCCGGGGATTCCTTGATACCGAGTTTTTCCATTCGGCGATAGAGGGCCTGGCGGCTCATGCCGAGCTGGCGTGCCGCATGGGCCACGTTGTGACCGTTCTCGGCGAGCATGCGTTCGATGGTGGCTCGATCGAGCACCGGTTCATCGGAGCGCGCCTGCAACACCGCTGGGAGATTGAGCAGGGCGGCGGTAATCGGACCGGCGCCCGCGAGCAGGGCGGCGCGTTGCAGCACGTTGCGAAGCTCGCGGACATTTCCTGGCCAGGAATGATTGAGCAGCGCGCGTTCGGCGTCACTCGTGAGGCGCGCTCCGATGGGAAGGAACGCGCGTGTCAGCGGCAACACGTCGTCGCGCCGCTCGGCGAGTGGCGGCAATGCGAGTTCGATGACGCTCAGGCGGTAGTACAAGTCTTCACGGAAACGCCCTTCACGCATGGCGTCGCGCAAAGGCATGTTGGTGGCGGCGACGATGCGCACATTCGCGCGCCGCGTCGTGTTGGACCCCAGGCGTTCGTATTCGCCGGTCTGCAGCACGCGCAGTAGTTTGGCCTGGCCGGCGAGCGGCAGGTTGCCGATCTCATCGAGGAACAGCGTGCCGCCATCGGCGGCCTCGAAGCGTCCCGCGCGCGCCTTGGCGCCCGTGAATGCGCCCGCCTCGGTGCCAAACAACTCGGCTTCGATGAGCTGGTCGGGCAGGGCACCGGAATTCACCTTCACATAGGCCTGGGTCTTGCGCGCCGAATTGGCGTGCACGATGTCGGCCAGCACTTCCTTGCCGGCGCCGTTGGGTCCGGTGATGAGCACCGGCACGTCGGCATGCGCCACCTGCGCCGCCATGGTCGCCACCGTGTGCAGCGCGTCGCTTTCGTAGACCAGGCCCCGGAGGTCGTAGCGTTCGGCGAGCTGGGCGCGCGCTTCCGAACGGCGCGCCCGCGTGGCGACGTTTTCTTCCACCGCGGCGCGCAACTCCAGCAGGTTGCGCACCGTGGTCAGCAGCCGTGCGTCGTCCCAGGGCTTGGCGATGTAGTCGGCGGCGCCGGCCTTGACCAGGTCCACGGCGGTCTCCAGGTGCGTCCAGGCGGTGAGCAGGATCACCGGCACGTCGGGATGAAGAGCGCGCAGCTCGCGGAACAGCGCGACGCCTTCCTCGCCGGAGGTCGCTTCGCGCCGGAAGTTCATGTCCTGGATCACCAGGTCCACTTCCTGGGAACGCACGGTCGCGAGGGCCTCGGCCGGAGATGAAGCACCGAGGACCCGCGCGCCGTGCAGGGACAACAGGACCTGGAAGGCCGTGCGCACGGCCTCACTATCGTCAGCAACCAGTACGGTGCGGTGTGCCAGGCGGTCCTCGATGTGTGACGTCACTGAAGTCATACGTAAGACGCCGGGGTAGGCCATGGGGTTGCAAGGGGCGGACACTTTTGCACGCGGGGAAGATTAGACGTCGGGGTCAAACACTTCGAGTGGCCATGGCGGGAGATACTTTGGCCGCCCGCAATGCGGGCTGCCACGCCGCCAGTTGCCCCAGCGCCCAAAGGCCGATCACCCCACCCACGAGGAAGTAGAGGTCCAGTCGCGGCAGTCCGAACTGGTTCGACAGCCAGAAGCCGACGGCGAGCGCCAGGCCACAGCCCACGACGACACCCAGGGTGGTGACCATCCAGTTTTCGGCCAGGAAGTAGCTGACGATGTCACGTTTGCGGGCGCCGACCGCCCGGCGCGTGCCGATCTGCCGCGTGCGCGTATTCACGTTGAACGTGGCGAGGCCGAAGATGCCGAGCGCGCTGAACGTGAGCACGAGGCCCGTGACCACGGAGAGCGTCACGGCCATGAACGAATCGCTGGAGTAGCTCATCTGCTTGAAGTTCTGCATGGTGCGAAGTTTGCCCACGACACGATTCGGATCGCGCTTGCGTAGCGCGACTTCCGTGGCGGCCATGATGCTGTCGAGCTTCCCGGGCTCGGTGCGAATCAGGTAACGGATGCTCGGCCCCGGACCCACGAGGGGGACCACCATCACGCGGTCGAGCTTGTCCCAACCCACCCAGGCGCCATGCATCTGCTCGATGATTCCGGCGATGACGAGAGGCTTGCTCTGGTCGTCATACAGGGTCTTGCCGACCAGGTGATCCTTCTCCTTGGGGAACAGCGCTTCGGCGAACGCGCGTGTCACCAGAGCCGTGCCTGGGAAACCCTGCGCGTCCTTCGGCCGGAATTCGACATCGGTGGCACTGAAGTTCCTGCCGTCGGCGAGCTTCACACCCAGGGTCTTCACGCCGTGTTCGTCGGTGTTGTAGTAGGCCACTGGCGTCTTTTCGCCCTTCTTGTCGGGCAGGGAATAGAACTGGGTTGAACTGCCGCCACCCGACAATGGAACCTGCGTGGTGGGCGCGGCGTCGATGACACCCGGCATTTCGCGCAGCATGGCCAGGTCATTGCGGACCATCGCGAAGAAGTCGTGGTCCTTTTCGAAGCTCGTGACCGGCACCGCGAATATGTGCTGGTCATCCATCCCCGAATCCCTGCCGATCTTGTTGACGCGCTGTTCAGTGACGAACACCGCATTCACGACGATCGCGAGCGTGAGCGCGATCTGTATGGCCACCAGTATTGCGCCGGCGCCATTGCGCATCAGCGCGGAAAAGATTGGTCGAAGTCCCATGGTTATTGCACCTTCAGGTAAGACGCAGGGGTTGCACGCCCGATTCGCCAGGCTGGATAGAGGCCAGCGAGAATTCCCGCGGCGAGAGAGATGACCAACGCGATCCCGAACGTGCCGTAGTCCACCGGCAGCACCCGTTCCAGCTCCTGTACGAATCGGCCATACCAGGCGCGCAGCGCCCATATGCCGGCGAAGCCCAGCAGTCCACCGATGAAGCCGCCCGCAATCGCAATCACACCGGACTCGGTGAGATGCTGCAGGAAGATGTCGCGACGGCTGGCACCCAGCGCGCGCCTCACGCCTGCCGCGGGCGCGGCGTTGAGGAACTTGGCTAACAACAATCCCACGGTGTTCACCAGGCAGACCGCGAGGAATGCGAACGCCATGATCAGCATCGCCTTGTTGTCGGTGCCGACGACCTGGTTGCGCTCCATCCACCCTTCTATGTTGTAGAGGTGGTTGTTGAGCGGCCGCGGGAAGCGGCCCTTGGACTTCTGGTCGACGACATAGTCATCGAGGAACTGGCGATACGCGGCCACCTTGGCGGGGGTTCGCAGTTCCACCCAGCTTTCGAACCAGATGCACTCGGAGTTGAGGAAGTCCTGGTAGCTCTTGATGTCTTCGGTCTTCCAGCAATTGGTGTTGCCATCGCTGCCGAGCTCCAGGATCTGACCCCAGGTAAGG
>Ga0207682_10001250_pt1 | contig 11737 bp, 8 predicted proteins | sample KBSM63metaG_FD_184332 | JGI IMG/M metagenome (GOLD analysis project Ga0207682, IMG submission 184332) | Miscanthus rhizosphere microbial communities from Kellogg Biological Station, Michigan, USA - KBS M6-3 metaG (SPAdes) (version 2) | ecosystem: Host-associated > Plants > Roots > Rhizosphere >... | reverse complement strand
AGGCCGAGCCGCCGATGGACAATATGCTCGGTATGCCCGGAGCAATGCGGGCCAGCGCCCGTGTCGTGGGTGGTGATCGCATCCGTCCGCCACCTTCCATCGGCCGCATCGGCAATCGGACGAGACTCGCTCCGCAAGGCGCCGGGAACAATCGTGGCTTGACCCGACGACGAGCCCCGTCTCGGGGACACACGGGTGGCGGCATCGGTTCATTACCCGATTTCGCGGCGCGGCCGGGTCGGCTTTGGTGCGCTCGGAGGTGCGCCCGATGAACGCTGTCGACCGCGAAGAGCTCGAGCCGCCCGGGCCCGAGGGCAAGCTGGGACGCAAGCGCTACGAAAAGGAGCTGCGCAAGCTCCAGGTCGAGCTTTGCCGTCTCCAGGATTGGGTGCGCGAGACGGGCGCGCGCATCATCATCCTGTTCGAGGGCCGCGACACCGCCGGCAAGGGCGGCCTCATCCGGGTGATGACGGAGCGGGTCAGTCCGCGGACCTTCCGGGTCGTCGCGCTCAGCGCGCCGGGCGCGGGCGACCGCAAGAAGCTCTTTCTGCAACGCTATGTCGAGCATTTCCCGGCGGCTGGGGAAATCGTCATCTTCGACCGCAGCTGGTACAATCGGGCCGGCGTCGACCGGGTCATGGAATTCGCGAGCGAAGAGGAAGTCGAGGGGTTTCTCGCCAACGTCCCCCGCTTCGAGCAATGGCTCGTCCGCAACGGCATCATCCTCGTCAAGCTCTGGCTCGAAATCGGCAAGCGGGAACAGGAGCGCCGGTTCCGCGCCAGGATCGAAGATCCGCTTCGGCAGTGGAAGCTGAGCCCGATGGACCTCAAATCCTATTCGCGCTGGTACGATTATTCGAAGGCGCGCGACGAGATGCTGAAAGCCAGCGATCATGAGGAAGCGCCCTGGCACATCCTGAAGAGCGACGACAAGAAGCGGGCGCGCCTGAACGGCATCGCCCACATCCTTTCACAGATCCCGTACGAAATCGTCAAGCGGGCGCCGGTCCGCCTGCCGAAGCGATCGAACAAGCATCGCTACAACGACATGCTGGACGATCGCCAGGTGAACGTCGTTCCCCAGATTTTCTGAAAGCTTCGGCGGCCGGCGGCGGCGCAGACAGGACAATCCGAATGGCGCTACGCTCCGTCCTGCTTTGGCTGCTGCTGTTGGCCGCTTCCTGTTCCTCGCAGGGACGGGGCGACGAGCGAGCCAGCTCCAATGCCGCCCTCGTCGAGCAAGCCGCGTCGGCGAACGAGGGTGTCCTGGGCGAGGCGCTGGAGTCGCTGATCGACAAAAGGTTCACGGGCGATCTCGATTCGATGGTCGAGCGGCGGATCATCCGGGTCGCCGCGCCCTTCAACCGCAGCTTCTATTTCGTCGACAAGGGCGTCCAGCGCGGCCTGTCATACGAATATGTGAAGCTGTTCGAGGACGAGCTGAACGAGACGCGGGGCACGGGCCAGCTTCGGGTCCATCTGGTGGTCCTGCCGATGCCCCGGGACATGCTGCTTCCCGCGCTCGAAGCGGGCCGGGTCGACATGGTCGTGGCCCAGCTGACGATCACGCCGGACCGGCTGCGCCGGGTCGATTTCACCGACCCGACCCGCTCCGGGGTCAGCGAAATTCTCGTCACCGGCCCGGGGACGACCGCCTTCGCGTCGCTCGGCGAGCTCAGCGGGAAGCGGATCTTCGTTCGCCGCAGCTCCAGCTATTTCGACAGCCTGCAGACCCTCAACCGGCGCCTCGAGGCCGCCCGCCGCCCGCCCGTCATCGTCGAGGAAGCGCCGGAAAGCCTGGAGGACGACGACCTTCTGGAGATGGTCAATGCGGGCCTGATCCCGGCGACCGTCGTCGACGATTATCTCGCGCGCTTCTGGAAACAGGTGTTCGCCGGCCTCGTCCTGCACGAACGCACTCCGGTTCGCACCGGCGGCCGCCTCGCCGTCGCGATCCGCAAGGGCAGCCCGCAACTGGCGGCGGCGCTCAACGCCTTCATCGGCCGGAACGGACTCGATTCGACTATCGGGCGGATCCTCGACCAGCGTTATCTGCAAAGCACCAGGTACGTGACCGACGCCGCTTCCGAGGCGGATCGCCGGCGGTTCCTCGACATGGTGGGGCTGTTCCGCAAATATGGCGAGGCCTACGACTTCGACTATCTGCTCATGGCCGCCCAGGGCTATCAGGAATCGCGTCTCGACCAGCACGTGAAAAGCCCGGTCGGGGCGATCGGAGTCATGCAGCTCATGCCCGACACCGGGCGCGAGCAGGGAGTCGGCGACGTCCGGCAGCTGGAGCCCAACATCCATGCCGGCGTCAAATATATGCGCTTCATGCTCGACCGCTATTACAAGGACGAGCCGATGGACCGGCTAAACAAGGGGCTGTTCACCTTCGCCTCCTACAATGCCGGTCCCGGACGCATCCACCGGCTGCGGCGCGACGCCGCTCGGCGGGGACTCGATCCCAATATCTGGTTCGGCAATGTCGAGCAGATCGCCTCGGAGAAGATCGGCCGCGAGACCGTCACCTACGTCAGCAACATCTACAAATATTATATCGCCTATCGCCTGATCAGCGAGCAGCGGCAGCGGCGCGACGCGGCCCGATCGGCGATCGCGAAGCGCGCGAACTAGGGCCGCGACCCGCTCCGCTTCCTGACCAGGAGGATCGCCGCGGCGGCATAAGGCAGGGCCAGGAACAGCAGCACCCTATCCCAATGTTCGCCGGCGAAGCCGCGATCCTGCGCGAGGTCGCGGATCATCGGAAAGCCGATCAGGAGGGGCGCGATCAGGAGCGCGGCCGCAAGCCTGTTCCGGACGCCCGGCGTCATCGGGGTCAGCGCGCGTCGAGGCCGGCCGCCCTGAAAATGGCGACGGCCTGGGCGACATGGTCGGGCGGTGGCGGCAGGGTGGCTTCGAGGGCGTAATTGAGCCCGAGCCTTTCCCATTTGTAACGGCCCATCTGATGGAAGGGCAGGATCTCGACCCGCTCGACCACGCCGAGGGCGGCGCCGAACCGCGCGAGCTCGACCATCTCTTCGACGACGTCGGTGAGACCCGGCACCAGGACGTAGCGCAGCCACATCGGCCGCTTCAGCGTGGCGAGGCGCCGGGCGAACCTCAGCACCTCCTCGTTGGGGCGTCCGCCCGTGACCAGCTTGTGCTGCTTGGGGGAGAAGGCCTTCATGTCGAGGATGACGAGGTCGATGTCGGCAAGCTCGGCATCGGTGAGCTCGTCGCCGCAATAGCCGTTGGTCTCGATCGCGGTATGCACCCCCATCTTCCGCACCGCCGCAAACAGCCGCGCGGCGAAGCGATGCTGCATCAACGGCTCTCCGCCCGACAAAGTGAAGCCGCCGCGAATGCTCCGCAACGCATTGGCATATTTCCTGATCTCCTCGATCGCCCGCTCCAGCGTCACCGGGATGCCGTTGGCGAGCGTCCAGGTGTCCGGATTGTGGCAATATTGGCAGCGGAACATGCACGCCGTCGTCCACGCGACGAGACGAAGGCCCGGCCCGTCGACCGCCGAGCCGGTGGTGAAGGAATGGAGAAAGCCCATGTCCCCCGTGCGGAGCGCGGACCGGACGTCGGTTTCCGGAACATGCTCCCCCAATTTGATCCGCATCTCGAACGGGCTCTTGGCTTCGATCCGGTCGGGCGCGACCGTCGCTTCGGCGGTCATCGTCAGGCTCCGTGGAAGGTTCGGTTGATGACGTCCATCTGCTGCTCGCGGGTCAACCGCACGAAATTCACCGCGTAGCCGGAGACCCGGATGGCGAGGATCGGGTATTTTTCCGGATGCTCCATCGCGTCGATCAGGGTCTCGCGATTGAGCACGTTCATGTTCATGTGGTAGCCGGTCGAGCCGAAGAACATGTCGAAGATCGACACCAGGTTCTCGAGCTGGTCCTCCTTCGACTGGCCGAGGCCGGTGGGCACGATGCTGGTGGTCAGCGAGATGCCGTCCTCGGCGTCGCGATAGGGGATTTTCGCGACCGAAGCGGCCGAGGCGTGGACTCCCCTGCTGTCGCGGCCGTGCATCGGATTGGCGCCCGGCGCGAACGGCTCGCCGAGGCGGCGCCCGTCCGGCGTGTTCCCGGTCGCCTTGCCGTAGACGACGTTGGACGTGATCGTCAGCACCGACTGGGTGTGGGTCGCGTCCCGGTAGGTCGGGTGCTTGCGCAGCTTCTGCATGAAGGTCGAGACCAGCCAGGCGGCGAGGTGATCCACCCGGTTGTCGTTGTTCCCGAACTGCGGATAGTCGCCCTCGATGACATAATCGGTGACGAGGCCGGTCGCGTCGCGGACCACCCCGACCTTCGCATATTTGATCGCGGAGAGGCTGTCGGCGACGACCGACATGCCGGCGATCCCGAACGCCATCGTCCTGAGCGGCGCATAATCGTGGAGCGCCATTTCGAGCCGTTCGTAGGCATATTTGTCGTGCATGTAGTGGATGACGTTCATGGCGCTGACATAGACTCCGGCCAGCCAGTCCATCATCGCCTCGAATCGCTCGAGCACGTCGTCGAAGTCGAGATACTCGCCGCTCACGGGCGCCGAGGGGGGTGCGATCTGATTTCCGCTGATCTCGTCGCGGCCGCCGTTGATCGCGTAGAGCAGGCATTTGGCGAGATTGGCGCGGGCGCCGAAGAACTGCATCTGCTTGCCCATCCGCATCGGCGACACGCAGCAGGCGATGGCGCCGTCGTCGCCCCAGGCGCGGCGCATGATCTCGTCGCTCTCGAACTGGATCGCGCTGGTGTCGATCGCCACCCGGGCGGTGAAGCGGCGGAAGGCGTCCGGGAGCCGCGGCGTGTACCAGATGGTGAGGTTCGGCTCCGGCGCGGGGCCGAGATTGTAGAGGGTCTGAAGGAAGCGGAAGCTCGTCTTCGTCACCAGCGGACGGCCGTCGTCGGCCATTCCGCCGATCGATTCCGTCACCCAGGTCGGGTCCCCGGAGAACAATTCGTCATATTCGGGCGTGCGCAGGAAGCGCACGATGCGCAGCTTGATGACGAAATCGTCGATCAGCTCCTGGGCCTCCTCCTCGCCGATCGCGCCGAGATTGAGATCGCGCTCGAAATAGATGTCGAGAAAGGTCGAGGTCCGGCCGAGCGACATCGCGGCGCCGTTCTGCTCCTTGATTCCGCCCAGATAGCCGAAATAGAGCCATTGCACCGCTTCCCGGGCGGTGACGGCCGGGCCGGAAATGTCGAAGCCGTAATTCGCGGCCATCGCCTTGAGCTCGGCCAGCGCCCTGAGCTGCTCCGCCAGCTCCTCGCGGTCGCGGATGATCGCGTCGCTCGACCCTTCCTTGTCGAGCGCTTCGCGTTCCGCCTTCTTCACCGCGATCAGCCGGTCGACGCCGTAGAGCGCGACCCGCCGGTAATCGCCGATGATCCTGCCCCGCCCGTAGGCGTCGGGCAGGCCGGTCAGGATGTGCGAGCCGCGGCAGCGCCGGATCTCCGCCGTATAGGCGTCGAACACCGCGTCATTGTGCGTTTTGCGGTACTTGGTAAAGGTTTCGACCACCGCCGGATCGGGCGTGTAGCCGTAGGTTTCCATCGCGGTCGCGACCAGGCGGTAGCCGCCATTGGGCATGATCGCGCGCCGGAGCGGCGCCTCGGTCTGCAGGCCGACGATGATCTCCTTGTCCTTGTCGATATAGCCCGGCGCGTGCGCGGTGATCGAGCTCGGGATCGGCGAGACGTCGAGCACGCCCTTCTGGCGTTCCTCGCCGAACAGTTCCTGCAGCCCGGCCCAGAGCGCCGAGGTCCGCGCCGTGGGGCCGGCGAGGAAGCTCTCGTCGTCATAATAAGGCGTGACGTTCTGCTGAATGAAATCGCGGACGTCGATCGTCTTCGTCCACAGGCCCGGAACGAAGGGCGGCCGATCCTGCTGTTCGGCTTTCGCCTGGGGGGGAGCTTCCATCGTCAAAGTCATTTTATCCTCCTGCCCCCAAGGGAGCGTCCATTCCGTCCGAAATCCGTCACCGCTCGTTCGCCAGGATCCGTGCTGCGGCCGAGCGCGCCGCCGGCCCGGTCTCGCGAAGAAACAGGGCGAGGACGATCGCGAGGACGAGGCCGAAGACGAGCGGCTTGAAGGCTTCCTGATAATGGATGAGCTCGCTTTCCCCGCCGGCGCTGACGCGGACCAGCAGGCCGGCGAACAGCGGCCCGAGCAGGGCCGAAAGCGAGAAGTTCACGAAGTTGATCACGCCGGTCGCAGTGCCGCCATGCTCCGGCCGGTTGGCCTCCTTGATCACCGTATAGGGAAGCATGGCCGCGCCCGAGGCGATGCCGGCGATCAGGCCGAGGCTGAAGGGCGGGAAGATGCCGGCCGGGCCGTAGAGGATCAGGATCATGGTCAGCATGAGGACGAAGGCGGCCCCAATGATCACCGGCTTGCGGCGGCCGAGCCGATCCGAGAGAGCGCCGAGCAGCGGACAGCCGATGATCCAGCCGAACGGGATGGACGCCGAGCGTAACACCGCCATCGAATAAGGCACGTCGTGCGCCTCCTGGAGGAAGCGCACGCCCCAAACCATGTCGAAGATGGTGGTCGGAATGAACATCAGGCCGGCGACCAGGCCGCACAGGATCGATTGCGGATTGCGGAACACGGCCGCCATGGCCTGCAGCGCCCGCGGCGCAGCCGGCGCAGCGGCAGCGGAAGCGGAAGCGGGCGCCCGCGCGGGAATGAGCCAGAGGAGCAGGACGAAGAGGGGAAGGCCGGCGAGGCCCATGATCAGCCAGAACCGGTTCCACGGCAGCCCGGCGCTGATCAGCGGACCGACGGCGAACTGCCCGGCCGAGCCGCCGGCCATGCCGAACATCTGGGTCGCGCCGACCAGGGTGGCGGCGCGCGCCGCCGGGAAATAGGTGGTCGCGATATAGACCGCCCCGATCAGCGCGAAGACTCCGCCGGCGCCCTGCAGGAAGCGGCCGATGCCCGCCAGGGTGGCGTCGCCGGTCGCGAACAGGAGCGCGCCCGCGGCCATCGTGGCCGCGCCCAGCGGCACGACCTTGGCCGGGCCGAACTGGTCGATCGCCATCCCCGCCACCAAGCTGAACGGCGCATAGGCATAATAGAACAGGCCGAGCAGCGAGGCGACGCCGACCGCAGTCAGGCCAAAGGCGTCGGACATTTGCGGCACCATCACCGCGGGCGCCGAGCGCATCAGATATTGGTAGCAATAATAAAGCGAGGTGATCAGCCAGGCGGCGGTCACCGCGCCCAGCGCGGCTTTACCCCTGAGGTCGGCCGCCTGACGCATCGCCCGCCCGTCAGCACAAGGTGAGGGAGAGAGCGAGGCCGCCTTCGGAGGTCTCCTTATATTTCGGATTCATGTCCCTGGCGGTCAGCGCCATGGCGTTGACGACGCTGTCGAAGTCGACCCGGCGGTTGCCCGGGATCTCGTTCCTGGCCATGAGATAGCCGGTCCACGCCTTCACCGCGCCGAACGCGCAGCGCTCGATGCACGGCACCTGCACGAAGCCGGCGACCGGATCGCAGGTCATGCCGAGATGGTGCTCGAGCGCGGCCGAGGCCCCGTTGGCGACCACCTGGGGCGGCGCGCCGTGCGCCTGGGCGACCGCGGCCGCGCCCATCGCCGAGGCGACGCCGATCTCGGCCTGGCAGCCGCCTTCCGCCGCCGCCAGCGTGGCATTGTGCTTGCACAGATAGCCGACCACCGCGGCGGCGAGCAGGCCTTCGCGGATCTTGTCGTCCGCGAGCCTGGCGCCGTCCGGGCCGAGCGAATAGACGATCGCCGGCATCACCCCGGCCGAACCGCCCGTCGGCGCCGTGATCACCAGATGGCCGCGGGCATTTTCCTCGGAGCCCGCGAGCGCGGCGGCCGAGACGAGCCCGATCCCCCTGCGCGCGGGCTGGTCGAGCGACATCGCGCCCCGATGGACGTCGCCCGCCTTGGTCTTGAGCTTGATCGGCCCGGGCAGGACTCCGGTCGGCGCGTCCAGGCCGGATCTGACCGTCGCCCGCATCGCGCCGATGATCTTGTCGAGGAAGGCGTTGATCTCGGCCTCGCTCCGCCCCGAGACCGCCATCTCGTTGGCCATCGCCACCTGGGCGACCGAAAGGTTATTCCGCCGGGCATGGGCGAGCAGCTGGCTCATGGTCTGATAGGGATAGCGCGGCGGGTTCTTCCTCGGCGGCTGATAGCCCTTCCATTCGATGAAGCCGCCGCCGACCGAATAATATTCCTGCTCCAGCAGGACCCGCTCGCCCGCCATCAGCTTCGCCCGCATCATGTTCGGATGGGCGAAGTCGCCCTTGGGCGCGTCGTAGACGATGTCGGCGAGCGAGACGGGAATGGTCTTCGCGCCGAGCTGCACCTGGAAGACCTGCCGCGGATTGGCCGCCAGGCCGTCGAGGAAGGCCGGGTCGACCGTCGCCGGCTCCTTGCCGACGAGGCCGGCGAGCGAAGCCCGCTCGGTGCCGTGGCCCCGGCCGGTCGCGCTGAGGCTGCCGAACAGATTCACCTTGAGCGCCGTCGCCTGGGCGAGCTGATCGGCCGGCAGCCGGCTCGCGCGCTGGTAGAAATCGTAGGTGATCCGCATCGGCCCGATCGTGTGCGAGGAGGACGGGCCCGGGCCGACCTTGTAGAATTCGTCGACAAGGGTGACGATCGCGGTCTTCGCCTTTCTGACCACGTTGAGGTTCGGATCGAGCGCCGCCTTGAGCGGAGGCGCCTTGATTGCGGAGTCGGAGCAGGCGACGAGCGTCCGCCCGGTCAGCGTGCCGAGGGCCACGGTCATGGCGCTGTGCACCATGAAGGAGCGGCGGTCCGAACCGGCCGGCGGCTCCGAATAATCGAGTTCCGGGACCGCCGCTAAGTCCGAACGCCTGGTTTCGCCGTCCATTGCTCTTCCCTCCGCTCGAGAGGCTCTCCGCCTTCTGCCGGAGCGGCTCGTTCGAACCGCCGGCCGCGATGAAAGCGTCGAGACTCGCGCCGATGCGTTCGGCGTGCCGGGCTTGGCTATGATTGTCGGAGGTGGGCCGGAATCGGGTTTAGTACCGACGATGCGGCGAAGTTCCCCCCGTTCGCGCGGCCGATGTCCGCACCCCCTGTCTCGCCGGACACGTTGAAACCCGAATGTAAACAAGACGATCTCGGGCGGGGGTCAGTCGAGTAGGCCGCGGGACAAGACCGGGGGCCAGCCCCCGAAGGCCTAAGTGCATTCCCCGATGCCCGCTGACTTTCGCGGCCCCTACCAAAAGCTGTTTCCGATTCGAAAGCGTCGGGGATTGCTCGGAGGGGTCTATGTCAAAGCGGAATCTGGTGTTGGCGGCGATCGGCATCCTATTGGCCGGCTTCGTTGCGTGGAAGGTCTTCGCGGGCCCCGATCTTCCCGAGGGCTTCGCGGCCGGAAACGGCCGGCTCGAGGCCAATGAGGTCTATATCGCCGCCAAATATCCCGGGCGGATTCGCGAGGTCCTGGTCAACGAGGGCGACATCGTCGAGCGCGGGCAGGTCGTCGCGCGGCTCGACGTCGAAGAGCTCGAGGCGCGGCTGCGCCAGGCCGAGGCGCAGGTACGCGAGGCCGAGGACTCGCAGCGGATCGCGTTCGCCGAGGTCGCGGCCCGCCGCGCCCAGGTCGGCTCGCGTAGCGCCGAGGTGAGCGCGCGGGGCGCGGAAGCCAATTTCGCCAAGTTGCAGCACAACCGCTCGAAGACCCTGGTGCCCTCGGGCGCGGTCAGCCAGCAGGAAGCGGAAACCGACAATGCGCGGATGCTTTCGACCCGTGCCACCGTAGCGGGAACGCGGGCCCAGATGGCGGCCGCGCAGAACGATCTGGTCGGCGCCCAGGCGCAGGCGATCCGCGCCCAATCGACGATCGTCGCAGCGCGGGCCGAGGCCGACCGCATCCGCGCCCAGATCCGCGACAGCGTGCTCGTCGCGCCGATCCGCGCCCGGGTCGAGAACCGGCTCGCCGAAGTGGGCGAGGTGGTGGCGGCCGGCGGGCGGGTCTTCTCGCTGGTCGATCTGCGCGACGTCTACATGTACGTCTTCCTGCCCGAGCAGGTGACCGGCAAGATCGCCAACGGCTCAGAGGCGCGGATCGTGCTTGACGCGGCACCGCAATATCCGATCCGCGCCACCGTCTCCTTCATCTCGCCGACCGCGCAATTCACCCCCAAGGCGGTCGAGACCGAGGAGGAGCGGCACAACCTCACCTTCCGAGTGAAGCTGCAGATCCCGCGCGAGCGGCTGGCCCAGTACGAACAGCTCGTCCGGGTCGGCGCGCCGGCGATGGGCTATGTCCGCTTCGACAACGGCGCCCAATGGCCGGCCAATCTGCAGCCGCCGGCGAACATTCCGAAGAACCTGTTTGCACCGGCCGGTCGCGAAAGCGGCCGGTGATGGCGAGCGTCGCGGACACCTTCTGCGCGAGCGTCCGGAACATCACCCAGGTCTACGGCGAGACGATCGCGCTCGACGACATCAGCCTCGACATTCCGGGCGGGAAGATGATCGGGATGATCGGGCCGGACGGGGTCGGCAAGTCCACCCTGCTCGGCATCCTGGCCGGGGTGCGCAAGCTGCAGAGCGGCGAGGCGACCTCGCTCGGCGGCAACATCGACGACCCCAAGTTCCGCACGGCGGTCGCGGCGCGGATCGCCTATCTGCCGCAGGGGCTGGGCAAGAATCTCTACCCGACGCTGTCGATCTTCGAGAATGTCGATTTCTTCGGCCGGCTGTTCGGCCAGTCGCGCGCGGAGCGCGAATATCGGATCGACGATCTTCTCACCAGCACCGACCTGCAGCCGTTCCGCGACCGGCCGGCCGGCAAGCTTTCCGGCGGCATGAAGCAGAAATTGGGCCTGTGCTGCTCGCTGATCCACGATCCCGACCTTTTGATCCTCGACGAGCCGACGACCGGCGTCGACCCGCTCGCGCGGCGCCAGTTCTGGGACCTGATCGACCGCATCCGCCTGCGCCGCCCGCAGATGAGCGTGATCGTCGCCACCGCTTATATGGACGAGGCGGAGCGGTTCGACTGGCTGGTGGCGATGAACGCCGGCAAGGTGCTCGACACCGGCAAGCCCGCCGAGATGCGCGAGAAGACCAATTCGGAGACGCTCGAGCAGGCGTTCATCAAGCTGCTGCCGCCCGAGGCGCGCGAGGGCCACCACGAGCCGGTGATCGGGCCGTTCAAGGCCTCTGGCGGGCCGCCCGCGATCGAGGCGCACGGGCTGACCCAGCGCTTCGGCAGCTTCACCGCCGTCGACCATGTCGAGTTCAAGATCGAGCGCGGCGAGATCTTCGGATTCCTGGGATCGAACGGCTGCGGCAAGACGACGACGATGAAGATGCTCACGGGGCTGCTGCCGCCGACCGAGGGCACGGCCCTGCTGTTCGGCCAGGCGGTCAAGGGCGGCGACATCGAGACCCGGCGCCGGGTCGGCTTCATGTCGCAGGCCTTCTCGCTCTACACCGAGCTGACCGTGCGGCAGAATTTGATCCTGCACGCACGCCTGTTCGATCTCACCCCCGAGGCGGGCGAGAAGCGCGTCGGCGAGCTGATCGAGAAGTTCCAGCTGGAGACGGTCGCCGACACGCTCGCCGAGGCGATTCCGCTCGGCATCCGCCAGCGCCTGTCGCTCGCCGTCGCCGTACTGCACGAGCCCGAGGTGCTGATCCTCGACGAGCCGACCTCGGGCGTCGACCCGGTCGCGCGGGACGGCTTCTGGGAGCTGATGA
>Ga0207682_10001246_pt1 | contig 11779 bp, 7 predicted proteins | sample KBSM63metaG_FD_184332 | JGI IMG/M metagenome (GOLD analysis project Ga0207682, IMG submission 184332) | Miscanthus rhizosphere microbial communities from Kellogg Biological Station, Michigan, USA - KBS M6-3 metaG (SPAdes) (version 2) | ecosystem: Host-associated > Plants > Roots > Rhizosphere >... | reverse complement strand
GCCAGGCGGACGTGTATGGCGACGGCGCTTCATATCGAGTGAACGCCGGCCAGGCATTCCGCTTTTACGGGGCCGACCTGCGTGACTACGATAACCTCGAGGCGGCAACGGGCGACGACTTCGAGCGCTGGTCCGACACGCGCTATCGGCGCACCGCCAATTCTGCGTCGGCGCGGTACGTTTCGCGCGACGTGATCGGCTACGAGGATCTCGACGAGTACGGCACGTGGCGCTCGTCGCCTGAGTACGGCAACGTGTGGTACCCCGAGCGGGCGCCTGCGGGTTGGGCGCCTTATCGCGACGGCCACTGGGCGTGGGTGGAACCGTGGGGCTGGACATGGATCGACGATGCGCCGTTTGGTTTTGCCGTTTCGCATTACGGGCGCTGGGCGAATATCGGCAACCGATGGGGCTGGGTGCCGGGCCCGTCGAGTGCACAGCCCGTGTACGCGCCCGCACTGGTCGCTTTCATCGGCGGTGTAGCGATTGGCGCGGCGATTTCAAACCGCAACGCCGGCAACGTGGGCTGGTTTCCGCTCGGTCCGCGCGATGTCTATCGGCCTGCGTATCCGGTGAGCCGCACTTACTTCAATAACGTCAATACCAGCAACACGACCGTCAATAAAACGACGATCACCAACGTATACAACAACCAGCGCACGACCAACGTCACGTATGTGAACCAGCGTGTTCCCGGCGCGGTCGTCGCCGTTCCCGCCGCGGCATTCGCGCAATCGCGTCATGCCGGCAAGTCGCGCGTCGAAATGCCGCGCGACACGGCGGCGAGGGCCCCGGTAACGCCGGTTGCTGCGATCGCACCGGTCCAGGCTAGCGTGCAAGGCGGAGCGCCCGCGGGACGCAGACCGCCGTCGGAAGGGCGCAATCGTCCAGTCGTCGCGAAGGAGCGGCCGCCTGCAGCGCCGGCGCCATTTGCCGCGCGCGAGCGCGGACTCGCGGCACAACCCGGCAGGCCGCTCGATGCGGCAGCACTTTCGGCGGTCAAACCCGCTGCGCCAGTGCCTGCGCCGGCGATCAAGGTCGTTGCTCCTTCGCAGCAGCCGCAAGCCGCGCCACCCCCGAAGCCGGCGGTTGCCCAGGATGCTCCGCGCCGACGGGACAGGGAGCGCGACACGCGACCCACCGGTCCGCAGGGAGGCGAAGGCAAAGGATTGCCGCCGCCCGCCGCGCAAAAAGGTTCGCCGCCGCCGGAAGCGCCGAAGGGTGCACCATCGCCTGAGTCTCCGAAAGGACAGCCGCCCGCGCCGACGCCGGCGGAACAACCGCGTAGCGACGCGCAAAAGGGCAGGCCGTTCGACGGCAAAGGGCCGCGCGCACCCGAAATTCAGAAGGGCACGCCACCCGCCGAGCCGCCCAAGGGGCAGCAACGCGGCGACGAAAGAAAGGACTCGCCATTCGAGGGCCGCAGACCACGCTCGCCCGACACGCAGAAGGGACCGCAACCTCCGCTTGCTGCACCGCCGCCGCCAGCGAGCGCACTGCGGCCGCCGGAAGCGCCGGCAGTTACGCCGACGCCCGCGCAGCCCGTCCGGCAACCGCCTGCAATCGTGACGCCGCCGGCGCCCAAGGCCGCGCCGCCCGAGCCGCCCAAAGCGCCGCCGCCGGAAGCGCAGAAAGCACCTTTGCCGCCGCCGGATACGGGGCGTCGTCGCGACGAGCGCCGACAACAACCGCGGGAAGAGCGCAAGGCCGACCAGCCTGCGGCGATCGCACCGCGGCCATCGGAAGCGCCAAAAGCACCGGCTGAGCCGCCCAAAGCACAGCCGGATCCGCCCAAAGCGCCGCCACCACCGCCGCCGGCACCGCCGGTTGCGCCGAAGCCGCCGCCTGCGCCGACGCCCGCACCGGTTGCGCCGCCGGCACCGCCGGCTCCGCCGGTTGCACCGCCGCCGCCCGTTGCGCCGAAACCGCCACCGCCACCGGTTACGGCACCGCCACGAGCACCGAAGCCGCCACCGGCACCACCGCCGGCTGCGGCGCCACCGGCGCCGAAGCCACCGGCACCACCGCCCGAAGCGCAAAAAGCGCCAGCGCCGAAGCCCGACGCCGGCAAAGCGCCGGACAAAGGCGAGCGCAGGAAAGACGACAAGAAGGACGACAAGTAAGAATAGCCGCAGCGAACTGACGCGCGCCGCCGGATCTTAAAGCCGGCGGCGCGTTTGCGTTACGGGTGAGCGCCGGGCTCGGCGTCTATCATCAATGCGTCGTTGAAGCGGTTGAAAAATCCGCACAGCGCGATGCGCAGTGTGAGCTCGACGATCTGCGCCTCGCTGAAATGCGCGCGCAGGCGCTCGAACATCCGGTCGCGGATGCGCTGCGGCGTGTTGGTGACTTGTATCGTGTATTCGACTACCAGCTTGTCCACGTCGTCGAACTCCGGATGGTTTTCGTAATCGAGCACGCGGTCGACGCCCTCCGACGACAGGCCTTCGATCGTCAGCAGCGGCTTGTGATGCGCGACGCAGTAATGGCATTCGTTGAGCTTCGAGACCGCGACAATCGCGAGCTCGATATAGCGATAGGGGACGTTTCTCTGCTCGCGCAGCTCGAGCAGCATGCCCATCAAGTGCTTGACCGACACCGGCACGTGCGCGAACACGCCGACCTGGTTGCGGAACGGCCCGTAGCCGTTCGCGAATTTCTCGTACGTCGCACGCACGTCGGCGGGAACCTGCTCGGGCGGGACGTCGCTCACTCGTGCCATGAATATTTCCTGGGGATTATTTACCGGCGAGCCACTCGGCGTAGACCTCGTCGTTGTGCTCGCCGAGTTCGGGTGGATGGCGGTAAACGCTGAATTCATAGCCGGAGATTTTCATCGGGAACGCGACGGTTTTCGTCTGCTTGCCATTCGGCAGCGTCATGTCGCGCACGAGCTGGTTGAACTGGACATGCGGGTCGTTGAGTATTTCCGGATACGTGTTGATCGGCGCGCACGGCACGCCGCGACGGTCGAACTCGGCGAGCCACTCGGCTTTGGTGCGCGTCGAGAATACCGGCTGGAGTATTTGCTCGAGCGCTTGCTGGTTTTTGGCACGCAGCGTGTTGGTCGCGAAGCGAGGGTCGTCTTTCAACTGCGGCATGCCAACCGCTTCGCACACATCTATCCATAATTTATCGTTGCCGGCCGCGATCATGAACGGCGCGTCGCTCGCCTGATAACCCTGATATGGCGCCGAGCGCGGATGAGCCGAGCCGAGACGCCGCGGCGTTTTACCGGTGCCGAAATATTCGCTCGTCTGCAGCGCGGCGATACCGAGCAGGCCGGCGAGCATCGAGCAGTCGATGAACGCGCCGCGCCCGGTCTGCTTCGCGTGCAAAATGGCGGCAGTCACGCAAAAGGCGCCGTATAAACCCGCGCCGAAATCGCCGACGGGCACGCCGGCTTTCACCGGGGGGCCAGCGCTTTCGCCGGTCACGCTCATGAGTCCGCTCATGCCCTGTACGGTCGCGTCGAACGCTCCTTTCGATGCATAGGGGCCCGTGTGCCCGTACCCGTTGATCGAGCAGTAAACGAGTTTCGGCGAGACCGCGCTCAGCGTTTTATAGCCGAGCCCCAGGCGGTCGAGCACGCCGGGGCGGAAATTCTCGATGATCGCATCGGCCTGCTCGCATAACTTGCGCAGGCGCGCGACCTGCGCCGCATCTTTGAGGTCGACCGCGATGCTTCTTTTATTCCGATTGACCGATGCAAAATTCTCGCTGTAGTCGGGACCGTCGGGCCCCGCGCTCATCGGCGGCCAGCGGCGCATGTCGTCGCCGCCGTCGGGCTTCTCGACCTTGACGACGTCCGCGCCGAGGTCGGCGAGCAGCGAACCGGCGAACGGGCCGGCGGCGATCTGGCCGAACTCGAGAATTTTAAGGCCGGCCAGCGGGCCGTTCGCGGAGGGTGGGCTCATCTTGAATCCGTGGAAGCGGGGAAGCTCCTATTTTATCGAGCTTTACTTGCTATCGCTCGATCCCTCACCCCCAACCCCTCTCCCGGAGGGCGAGGGGCGCGTCGTGCGAAACCGGATTGCGTCCGGTTTCGTATTTTCAGTTCGCTGCGCGTCGCCGCGCGGTCATTACGTATCCTTATATGGCGGATAACCAATCTCGTTCGCGGCGTGCGTGGCGTTGGGGTATCTTGACGGTTGAGGCGGCGCTCCCATGAGAGGGCCGCACTGCAACAGGAGGATTTTATGATAGCCAACAGTTTCGTGACCAACGCCTGGTACGTCGCCGGCATGGCGCCGGAATTTGAAACCAACAAATTGCATGGCATGGTGATCGCCAAGAAGCCGATCGTGATCTGGCGCACGGACGAAGGCAAAGTCGTCGCGTTCGACGACCGCTGCGTGCACAAGCGTATGCCGCTGTCGTGCGGCAAGATACTCGCTAACGGCACGCTCGAATGCGCGTACCACGGCTTCACCTACGACGGCAACGGCAAGTGCGTGGCCATACCGTCGCAGATGGACGTGCCGATTCCGTCGCGCGCCAAGTTGAAGCCGTTTCCGGTCATCGAGCAGGACGGCGTCGTGTGGGTATGGCCGGGCGACCCTGACAAGATGGGCAAGGCGCGGCCGCCGCGCACGCCGGAGTTTGTCAGCGAAGAATGGGACAATTACACCTGCCCGCCGATTCACGTGCCCGCGAACTACCTGCTGCTGATCGAGAACCTGCTCGACATTACGCATTTCTATCCGCTGCACGACGGCAACATCGGCGATCTCGCCAACAGCAAGATCCCGATCGAGTTCATCGAGCAGGAGGTCGACGGCAACCCGTCGCTGAAGACCGTGCGCGACGTGAAGAACTACAAGCATCCGCCTTTTTTAGTCGACTGGTTTGGTTATGACGTTGTCGATCGCATCCACACGCACCAGATGTCGAATCCGGGGCTCACGCGCGTGCGGCTGCGTTGCGCGCCGCCGGGCCAGCTCGATACTGCGGCCGAGCGCGGCTACATCCTGCATCACTCGCACACGCCGATCGACGAGGTGAGCCACATCTGGCGCTGGACCATCACGGTGCCGAAAGGGCAGAAGGGCCTGGACCCGAGCAAGACGACGATGGAACTCATGAAGGAAATGTTTCCCATCGTGGTCGACCAGGACCGGTGGGCGCTCGAGCGACAGCAGAAGATGTTTGCGTTCGCGGAGGACGGGTATTCGGAAGTGCATCTGCGCTCGGACAAGTCGATCCTGATCGTGCGCAAGATTCTGCACGCGCTGGAAACCGGCGCGACCAAGGATCCGAACAAGTCGTGGCTCGCCGCCTGACATAGCTCATGCTTGAGATTGGTGCGCGCCAGGGCGGCGCGCACAATTCGGGGGCCAACATCCAGCGCGATGTTTGGCCCCTGTTGCATTGCTCCGCTCAAATAATTGTTTGAAATTGCGTGCCTGCGTCACACTGCTAACCATTAGGGCTGCCGCGGCACAGGACTTGCTTCGCGTCCTGCGAGATATTGACGCAGACGGTGAAGACTATGCAGCAGGAAAATCCTTCCGCGATGCTCACGCATCGCATCGACGGCAAGCAGGCGTGGGTGAAATCGAGCCTGCAGGAGTGCGACTGGCTCTTCAGGCTTGACGACGCATGCGTGCGGGAGTTGGCGGCGGCAGTCGAAGACATGCGCGCCTATCCGCTGCCGCTGCTGTTGCTGACACCCGACATGTTCGAACTGTCGGCGTGTCGCGCGCTCGCAATCCGCGTGCGCAGTGCCTTGAAGGAGGGCGTGTCATTCGCCGTGGTCGACCGTATTCCGCTGGACGGCATGACGCCCGACGAAGCGAAAGCGCTGTACTGGCTGTTCTCGTCGCTGATCGCGCGCCCGGTCGCACAGAAGCTCGATGGCACGATGATCTACGACGTACACGATACCGGGATGCAGGCGCTGCCCGGCTCCGGGGTGCGTCCCGACAAGACCAATGTCGATCTCACGTTTCACAACGACAACGCTTACAACCAGACGATGCCGGAAATCGTCGGCTTGTTTTGCTTGCGCCAGGCGCTATCCGGCGGCTTGAGCCGTGCCATCAGTTTCCAGACGGCGCACAACTGCCTGCTCGCCGACTATCGCGATTTGCTGCCGCGGTTTTATCAGCCGTTTCCATTCGACCGGCAGAAAGAGCATTTTCCCGGCGAGCATCCGATTTTTTCCGCGCCGATGTTCGAATACGATGGCCGCCTGCGCGCGCGGCTTGCGCCCTATCAGGTCAAGAACGCGTTCGCGATGCGCGGCGAACCGGTCGATGCGCTTACCGCGGCGGCGACCGCCGCGCTCGACGAAGTCTTTTCCCGTCCCGAGCTGATCGCAGAGCACTACATGCAGCCGGGCCAGATTCAATACGTGAACAATCGCGAGATCGGGCATAGCCGTACCGCGTTTACCGATCACGCTAAGCCTGAGCTCAGACGTTATCTGGTGCGGCTGTGGTTGCGCGACGCGGGCCATCGGGGTTACCGCGGCTGAGTAGAGTCCGTAACCATGAAACACGTGTGCGTTGCAGCCAGAATTGGTGAGGGCAAGGCGCCCGGTGAAGGCAATAGTCGTTCTATTGCCAAGACGAGCAACGCGGCGTCGCGTGGAGGGCGGAGCAGGTTCCAAGCGCTTCATGCTTGGATGCGACCCCGCAACGCGACAAGAAGCGCACCGAATCCACGCGATTCACGCGCCCCTTCGCGGTCGCATCCCCGCAAGCGGGGCCCCTGCTCCACGCTGCGGTGCGCCGCCGATTCTGGCTGCAACCCTTCGGGCTGGCACGAGTTTTGGCTCATAACTTTGTCGCAAGCCACTTACTTAGATGACTAAGCGGCGTGCCTTGCTTCGCGTTCTGAGCCAAAATCGTGACAGCGCATCACGTGTTTCATCATGTTAGGCACTCTTTAATTGAAAATCATCATACTCGGCGCGGGGCAGGTCGGCAGTTCCGTCGCCGAGGCCCTGTGTTCGGAAGCCAATGACATCACCGTCGTCGACACCGAGCCGGCGCGGCTGAAAGTGCTGCAGGACCGGCTCGATTTGCGCACCGTCACCGGGAATGCCGCGCACCCGCTGGTGCTGACCCAGGCGGGCGCGGCCGACGCCGACCTCATTTTCGCGGTAACGCGCAGCGATGAAACGAATCTCGTGGCGTGCAAGCTCGCCGCGAAACTCTTCAATACGCCCACCCGTATTGCGCGCATCCGCGCGGCTGACTATCTGGCGCATCCGGAGATCTTCGGGCCGGACTGCCTCGCGGTCGATCATGCGATCTGCCCCGAGCAGATCATCACCGATTACATTGTCAAGCTGATCGAGTTTCCCGAAGCGCTGCAGGTGCTCGAATTCGCAGGCGGCAAGGTGAGCCTCGTCGCGGTCCGCGCCTTTCATGGCGGCCCGATGGTCGGCCATGAACTGATGGAAATCCGCCGCCACATGCCCAATATCGAGACGCGCGTCGCGGCGATCTTCCGCCAGGACACGCCGATCGTGCCCGAAGGCCATACGGTGATCGAGGCTGGCGACGAAGTGTTTTTCATTGCGGCGACGGAAAACATCCGCGGTGCGATGCGCGAACTGCGCCGCATGGACAAGCCGATCCGGCGCGTGATGATAGGCGGCGGCGGCAATATCGGGCGCCGCCTGGCGCTCGCGCTGGAAAGCAACTACCAGGTCAAGGTTATCGAGCACAGTAAGCCCAATGCGGAAAAGCTGGCGGCCGAACTGCGACGCGCGATGGTGCTGGCGGGCGACGTCACCGACGAAGAGCTGCTTGAATCGGAAAACGTTGGGGACATGGATCTTTACTGCGCGGTAACCAATGACGACGAGAACAATATCATGTCGGCGCTGCTCGCCAAGCGCATGGGCGCGCGCAAAGTGGTCGCCTTGATCAACCGCACCGCATACGTGAACCTGCTGCAGGCCGGCCAGATCGACATTGCTATTTCACCGGCGCAGGCCGTCATCGGCACACTGCTCGCGCGCGTGCGCCGCGGCGACTGCGTGGCGGTCCACAGCCTGCGGCGGGGCGCCGCCGAAGCGCTCGAACTAATCGCCCACGGCGACTACAAGTCTTCGCGCGTCGTCGGCCGCCGCGTCGAGGAAATCAATCTGCCCAAGGGCGCCACCATCGGCGCCATCGTGCGCCGCCACGAGCGGCCGGCCGACAGCCATGCCGAGCCGGGCGCGATGACGGGCGACGTGCAGGTGATCATCGCGCACCACGACACCGTGATCGAGTCCGACGACCACGTGATCGTATTCGTGGTCAACAAGCACATGGTGTCGAAAGTCGAAAGGCTGTTCCAGGTCGACGTCGGCTTCCTCTGAACGCGCTACCGCACCGTCGCTCGAGCCCGTGATGATCATTCCTGCCGCCGTTCTGCGCATAGCGCCCGTCGTCAATGTCTACAGCACGATCGTCATGATTTTCAGCCTGACGATGGCGGCGCCGCTGATCGTTGCGTATATAGGCGACGATGCGGCGCTGCTCAATTACCACCAGTCGATCGTGATCACCTTCGTCGCCGGTGTGCTGATGCGCGTGACGACGATGCACCGCAAACGCGAGCTCCAGCCGCGCGACGGGTTTCTGCTGGTCTTCCTGGTGTGGACGATCCTGCCGGCATTCGCGACCTTGCCGTTACTGTTCCATCTGCCCGGGCTCAGCTTCACGGACGCTTATTTCGAAACGGTGTCGGGCATCACCACGACGGGCTCGACGGTGCTCGACAACCTCGACGCGTTGCCGCCGTCGATCAACTTCTGGCGCTGCGAGCTCGTGTGGCTGGGCGGCATGGGCCTGATCGTGCTCGCCGTGGCGATACTGCCGTTGCTGGGCGTCGGCGGCATGCAGCTGTACAAAGCGGAAACCCCGGGGCCGATGAAGGACGCCAAGCTGACGCCGCGGATTACGGAAACGGCCAAGGGTTTGTGGCTCGTTTATGCGGGCATCACGCTCGCGTGCATCGTCGCCTACCGAATCGCCGGCATGAACTGGTTCGACGCGATTACCCACGCTTTCAGCACCATGGGGCTCGGCGGCTTTTCCACCCACGATGCGAGCTACGGATTTTTTAATTCGCCGGTGATCGAGGCCGTGAGCATCGTGTTCATGCTGGTCGCGGCCATCAATTTCGCCACGCATTTCCAGGCCTGCCGCGAACGCGGCCTGCGGCCCTACAAAGCGGATCCGGAGGCGGGCTTTTTTCTGCTGATTACGCTGGGCAGCTGCGTGATGCTCGCCTGGTATCTGTGGGCGCGCGGCGTTTATCCGGAATTCATGACGGCGTTGCGCTATGCAAGCTTCAATACCGTATCGATCGCGACGACGACCGGTTATGCGAACACCGACTACAATCTGTGGCCCGTTTTTGCGCCGCTGTGGATGCTTTTTCTGTGCTGCTTCGTGTCGTGCTCGGGCTCGACCGGCGGCGGCATCAAGATGATCCGCGCCCTGGTGCTGGTACGGCAGGGTATGCGCGAGCTGGTCAAGCTCGTGCATCCGAACGCGCAGGTGCCGGTCAAACTCGCCGGCACGGTGGTGCCTAACCAGATCGTGTTCGCGGTGCTGGCGTTCATGTCGATGTACGGCGCCTGCATCATCGCAATGACGTTTCTGCTGCTGGCGACCGGGCTCGATGCGATCAGCGCGTTCTCCGCGGTGATCGCGAGCATCAACAATACGGGGCCCGGGTTGAACCAGGTCGGGCCGGCGACGACTTACGCGGCGCTGACGGATTTCCAGACCTGGGTCTGCACGGTCGCGATGCTGCTCGGGCGGCTGGAGCTCTTCGCGCTGCTGATCATTTTCATGCCGGCGTTCTGGCGCCGTTGATCAGTCACCGGGTCGCCGGCCGCACCGCTCACGGATTTTTCGCACGCGCATAAAGCTCAAGCGTGACCCGCCGCGCGACGGCGTGGTCGACGATTGGTGTCGGATAGTCGCGACCGATAACTATACCCGCTTCAGCTTGTTGCTCGGCATTCATCAGCCACGGCGCGTGGATGGACCGGGCGTCGCAGCCCTTGAGCTCCGGCACGTATTTGCGGATGAACTTCCCGTCGGCGTCGAACTTCTGCGATTGCGTAACGGGATTGAAAATGCGGAAGTACGGCTGCGCGTCGCAGCCGGTTGACGCTGCCCATTGCCAGCCGCCGTTGTTGGCCGCGAGATCGAAATCGATCAGCCGGTCGGCGAAATACTGTGCGCCGCGGCGCCAGTCGACGTGCAGGTCTTTCACGAGGAAAGAAGCGGCGACCATGCGCAGCCGGTTATGCATGTAGCCGGTCGTGTTCAATTGACGCATCGCTGCGTCGACGAGCGGGTAGCCGGTGCGCGCCCCGCACCATGCGCCGAACAACGCGGGATCGTTGGGGAACGCAATTGCGTCGTACTCGGGATGAAACGCGTGTGCCACCACGCGAGGATGGTGATACAGAATCATGAAATAGAAATCGCGCCAGATAAGCTCGGAGAGCCACACTGCCGCGCCGCGATTGGCCGCCTGCCAGGCCTCGCGCGCGAGCGCACGGATCGAAATCGTGCCGAACCGCAAATGCACTGAAAGATAAGACGGGCCGCGCAGCGCCGGAAAATCCCGCCGCTCGTGATAGTCGGCCATGCGCCGCTTGAAGCCGGCGAACAACTTGGCGGCGCCCGCCATGCCAGGAACCACGCCCAGCGCGAGCAGGTTGGTCGACGCGAATCCGAGCTCGTCCAGCGTCGGCAGCGGCCCGGCGCGGTCGGGCGCGAACCGGGCGAAATATTTTTCCACCGGGTAGGGCTGTGTGAAGTAGCCGTCCAGGCGTTTCAACCATGCGTTCTTGTAGGGAGTAAAAACGCTGAACGGGCGACCGTCCTGCGTGAGCACTTCGTCCTTTTCGAATATCACCTGGTCCTTGCAGGTGATAAACGCGGTTGCGTCGTGCACGAGTGCAGCCTTTACCGCCTGGTCGCGGTCGATCGCAGCCGGCTCGTAATCGTGATTGGCGAATACGGCAGCGGCCTTGAGCCGCGCCGCCAGCGCGGGGATTTCCTCGCGCGCACGGCCGTGCAGCACCGTCAGGCCGCCGCCGCGCCGCGCAAGCTCCTGCTGCAATTCGCGCACGCTGTGCCAGATGAACTCGACGCGGCGGTCGTCGCGGCCGGGGAGGCCATCGAGGATTTCGCGGTCGAAAACGAACGCGCAGTGGACGCGCCGGCTTTGGGTCAGGGCCGCGTGCAGCGCGGCATGATCGAAACAGCGCAAATCGCGCCGGAACCAAACTACCGAGATATCGTAGGTCACTTGCGTTGCGTTCCGCGAGGCGCCCGGCACGCGCCGGCGGGGAGGAAACGATTGTGAACGGACGCCCGCGCGTTTACAATAGCGCCGCTCTCATTGTCCGGCACGAGGCAGCGGAACAAGATTTTTCACAATGCAATCGGTGAATCTCACGCACCACTTCCTGATCGCCATGCCCAACATGGCAGATCCGCATTTCTCCCGGACCCTCACCTACATCTGCGAGCATAACGAACAGGGCGCACTGGGCCTGGTCATCAACCGCCCGATTGACATGACGCTTGCGAAGCTGCTCGACCAGGTCAGCATCCCCGCGACGTCGGCGCAGTGCGACTTGATCCCCGTGCACTACGGCGGCCCCGTGCAGACAGACCGCGGTTTCGTCCTGCACGGCCCGCTTGGCAACTGGCAGTCGACGCTGTCGATCAGCTCGGAAATCGGCCTCACGACGTCCAAGGATATTCTGCAGGCGGTCGCGCGCGGCGAAGGCCCGCGCCAGATG
>Ga0207682_10001244_pt1 | contig 11793 bp, 10 predicted proteins | sample KBSM63metaG_FD_184332 | JGI IMG/M metagenome (GOLD analysis project Ga0207682, IMG submission 184332) | Miscanthus rhizosphere microbial communities from Kellogg Biological Station, Michigan, USA - KBS M6-3 metaG (SPAdes) (version 2) | ecosystem: Host-associated > Plants > Roots > Rhizosphere >... | reverse complement strand
CGATACCGAAGGACGAAGCGACCTGGCTCGCTCGCTCTTGCGACACGTCGCATACCGCCGTCATCTGGACATTTTCCAGCGCGGCGAGCGCCCTCGCATGCGCCTGAACGATGTAGCCCGCGCCGAGCAGACCAACCTTGAATCGGATCACGGACCGCACCTTGTCATCGTTCCGCTCGGATCACTTGTATTCGATGATCCGGAAGCGACCGACCATTCTGTTGACATGAAACTTCAGCAGCCCCCAGGCCTCGGCGAACTTGCCGATCACCACAAATCGTGCGTACAGCCTTGCATCGGCGGCACTATCGCCCTGGCCGCGACGGTATCTGGCGACCCGCCAGCCCAATACCGCGTAGCCGCCTGCCAGCAACAGTGAGAGGCCATGGGTCGCCGGTGCCAAAGCGACTATTGTCGCCGGCAGCGCCAAGCCCCAGAGCAAGACGCTGCGCCGCTCGCGTGCGCAATCGCGGATCGGTTCGTGGCCGTGCAAGCTGAACCGCTGACCAATGGCGTGGCCACCGCGCACGGCCCGGCGCCACCACTGCGAAAAGCGGTGGATGTCGGCGTCGTGGGTGGCCATCTCGACGCCGATCTTGGTCACCTTGAACCCGGCCATCGCGACGCGCACGCCGAACTCGGAGTCCTCTCCGGCGATGACCTGCTCGTTGAAGCCACCGAGGCGGGAAAACAGATCGGCGCGCACAAGCATGATCCCGCCAAGCGCGCCGAAGTTGGTCAGGTCGCCGGGCGGCGACTTCCATTCGAGGGCACAGAGGCGGTTGTAGTCGGAAGCCTCGGGGTGCCGCTCGCGCAGCGGACCGACCACGACGGCACGCATCGCGTCGGCGGCCATGGCTTGTTCGGCTGCGGCCAGCCAGCCTGGCAGCAGCGTGCAATCGCCATCGAGGAACTGGGCGAACCGCACCTGCGGCGTCGCCGCGACCAATGCCTGAAACCCTTCGTTGCGCGCTCGAGCTGCGGAGAACGGGCGCGCGGGATCGAGCGCAATCGCGACGTCGCAATGGCCGCGGGCGCGTTCGAGGCTGCCATCTGTCGATCCCGAGTCGACATAGACGACCGGGCAGCCCGACGGTCCGATCGACTCGAGACAGGCCACCAGACGGTCCGCCTCGTTGCGGCCGATCACGACGATGCCCACGCAAGCACTCATCGGCGATGGGCGGCCGTCAAATCAACGCTCGCGCGCGATCCGCGTGAGCTCACCGCTCAGCGCCGCCCGCGCGTCCCCGAGCAAGAGGTCGCTCGCGATTCGGCTCGGCTCCTCGGCCTCCCTGCCGCGTCCCCCGAGCCCGAGCGCACGGCGCAGCACGAGGCTCGCCCGGCCGATCGCCCAGAGCAGGTCGGCCAGCACGAGGCCGCCGATCCCGTATGCCTTCACGAAGAAGCGCCGCCGCGACGCGAACCAGTACGCCGGCAGACGCCGCCTTGCCGCCTTGATGCCTGTCGCAGCGCCCTCGAGATGCATGACACGCGCATCGGCTGCGAGCCAGCACGACCAGCCTGCCCGGCGCGCGCGCCGACAGAAGTCGACCTCTTCGAAGTAGAGGAAGAAGCCTTCGTCGAACGGCCCGACCGCGTCGAGCACTTCGCGACGGATCACCATGCAGGCGCCCGAGACCCAATCGCATTCGCGCGAGACAGTCGACGGCGGTGGCGAGACGACGTGGCGCGACAGGAGCCGGGTGAGAGGCGCAAATCCCGCCGAGGCCTCGAATTCCCCCAGCGGGGACGGCATCACGTGCGCGGACACGACGAGCTCGCCGCCAGGTCCTTCGATCGCGGCGCCAGCGATCCCGGCGCGCGGTTGCGAGTTCAGCTGGTCCATGAGTCTGGCCAACACACCCGCTCGTACGACCGCATCGGGGTTGAGAAGGACGACAGCGCCAAGGCCGGGATCGAGCTGGCGAGCGCGGGCAATGGCGGCGTTGTTGCCATAGGCGAACCCGCCGTTGCGCGGCAGCGGCAGTAGCTCGGCCCAGGCTCCCCAGCCGTTGCCCTGGATGGCGGACGAGATCTGCGTCGTCGAGTCGTCTTCGGAACAGTTGTCGACGACGATGACTCGGCCCGACCCCAGGCAAGACACATCTGCGGCCAGCGACGCCAGACATTGAACCGTCAGCTGACCGGTGCGGAAGTTGACGATGCTGACGAAGACACTGGCCACTGGTCCTGTCATCGTTCCTAGCCGCCCATGCCGATCGCGGCTTCATAGACTTCCATCGTCTTCGCGACAACCACCGACGGAGAAAATTGCGCCAGCACGTGATCGCGCGCGCGCCGGCCAAGTTCGGCCGCACCGTGCGAGTCGTGCAGCATGGTCTCGATGCATCGGCGAAGGTCGTCGACGCTCCCGGTCTGGGCAAGCAAGCCCGTCGAACCATCGACGACGAACTCGCCCTGCCCCCCGGCGTCACTCGAAACGAGAGGGCATCCTTGCGCCATCGCCTCCAGCGCGGCATAGCTCTGATTCTCCCAGCGCGATGCCAAGATGGTGAGATACGCTTCTGCTCTCAACGGGTAGATCTTCTGAGGGTCGAGTCCGCCGCGGTAGTCGATCCGCGACCGGGTCGACTCGGCACACAGTGTCGTTCGCGCGTCGTTGAAGCACAGGCGCCGACCCTGTGAATCGATCACCCCACCGTCCGGGCCGACAAACGTAAGTTGCAGCGAGTGATCGATCTTCGCCAGAGCATCGAAGGCGCGCAGCACCAGATCTCCCCCCTTGCGCTTGTCGAATCGGCCGACGAAGAGAAGGCGCTTGCGGTCGCAGCGGTCCAGGGCCCAGACCGGCGTGGAAGCCGGCAAGGAAAGCGGGTTGTCGATGTGCCGGGCGACCACTGGCGTCAGCCCATAGCGTGCAATGGTCTCGTCCAAAGTGTGCCGCGCCGGCGATGTCACGCATGCCATTCGCCTGAGCGCCCGCCCCTCGCGCTCGATCTTCGCTCGCGCGAGTGGCGTCTCCAACTCTTCCTCTATCAGCGAAAGGAATGCCGGCCCGTGCAACTTGACGACCGTCGGAATGGATGTGGCTGCTTGAACGTCGGCCATCCAACCGAACGACTCCTCCATCTCGAAGACATCGATCGGCACCCGCCGATGGACGCTCAGCACGGTCGCGGCAAGGCGTCGGCCCCACTCCAATATCTTTCGCTCGGTAGGGTCACCTCCCAGTCGCAGCCAAGATCGAACGCGCAGCCCGAGAGATCCCTCCACCGCATAGACGTCGGCCTCTGGCTCGTCCAGCAGCGTCGTGAAGATCGACACGCGGTGTCCCAGGCGGCGCAGTTCCTCGCGCATCCAATGAACATACGTCACGACACCGTTGGGGTGATGCTTCAGGGGCCATGCGGGCGAATAGAACGCGACGTGCATCGTTGGCGATTCCGAAATGCGCGTCCTATCTAGCGCCGAGCCGACTCAGAGAGGGTCGGCTCACTAGGTAACACTCCGCATCTCCCGCCAGGCCTGCAGGCAAAGCTTCAGGTAACGCTTCAGATGCTTGAGAAAGAGCGTCGGCGTCATGCCCCACCAAAAGTGCTTGAAGGCGACGAGAAGCTCCTTGGCCGCGACGTGGGACCTACCGGCTGCCTCGTGACTCCACGTCACCGCTCCGGACACCTCACAGGCGTAGTTGACAGCGAGCCTCAGACAGTCTCGACGGCCCACCGACAAAAGCGTTCTCCGGATCCTCTGGATACCGATGACGAAGTCGTTGGAAATCCGCCCGCCGGCCAGCAGGCGACCGCTTTCGGATCCGTCGTGCACGCGGTATGACGCCAGGGGGTCGGGCAGGTATGCAACGGGACCCGCTGCCGCAATCCGGATCCACATTTCCCAATCGATGATGTATCGAAGAAGAGGATCGAATACGCCAACCGCTTCGTAGGTCGAACGGCGCACCACGACGGCGGGACAGTAGACGGTTTGCTTCGAGCAAATGGTCGCCAACCAATCCGGCAGCAGTCCTTCCTGCTCCTGGTGCAGCGGCGCCAGCCAAGTGCCCGTGCCGTCAAGAATTCGGGTTCGGCAAAAGAGCATCAGGGCCGTGGGGTACCGCTGGCTCGCCGCAGTCATCTTGGCGTAGAAGTCGGGATGAACCGCATCGTCCTGGTGAAGGATGTGGACCAGGGCAGCGGTCGAGCGCTCGATGCAGGTGTTCCAACATTCGCCCAGGCCGCCGTTTGCGGCGCGTCGATAGACATTGACGCCCTCGATTCCCCATCCACGCAGCAGCTCGGACACGTCCATCTCGGGTGAGGCGTCGTCGACAACCTCGACTTGGGCAGTGACGCCAGCGCTGTCAAGTGCCGCCAGGGCGCTGAGCAAAGCCTCCTTCAGCGACTCGTCCGGCCGGTAGGTCGGGATCATCACCGACCACTCGACCAGGGGCGCGGACGCCGTGCCGCCCATCTGCTGACCCGACGAATTCACGCCGCGACCGAGTTGACCGACCAGTCGCTGGGTACGAGAACCACCCCCATCTCCGCGAAGTACGGATGACTGGACCCCAGATACCCGTCTTGAAGGACCTCGAAAGTGGCTGCCTCGTCCACCTGGTCGAGAAATGGCCCTTCTTCAGTCGACAAGCTCGCATCGAACATGTATTGCCCCGGATAAAGGGCCGGCAGCTTGAAGTTGACGAGAACGGAAGACGTCTCTCCGATTCGGGAGATCGGTGTCGGAGACAAATAGGTCGCGACGGCAAAGATGCGTTCGCCACGCGTGTTGTTGGCGCCGATGCCGATTTTCGGTGCGCGCAGGCCGTTCGGAACGTGGAGACCAATCCGGATGCTGATCTCCGATCCGGGTGAGAAGGCCGAGGCGGCCTTTCCATCGCGGCCCAGCAATTCCATCGATGTGAAATGCGGGAAAGATCCCGCCCTGCGACCCGGGGCGTCGTGCAAGGCCGTGCTGTCGCCGCCCTTCTGCCTGGACGACGAAAGATAGGTCTCGACAACCGAGCGGGTCGACCCATCTGCAGCCACCCGGCCACCGGACAACAGGATCGCGCGTGAACACAAGGTATTGATCGCCGCCATGTTGTGACTCACGAACAGCACGGTGCGCCCTCCCCGTTCGGAGATCTGCTTCATCTTTCCAAGGCATCGCTTCTGAAACTCGGCATCGCCGACGGCCAGGACCTCGTCGACGATCAGGATCTCGGGTTCGAGATGCGCCGCGACTGCGAACGCCAGACGGACGTACATCCCCGATGAATATCGCTTGACCGGCGTATCGAGGAATTTCTCGACTTCTGCAAAAGCGACGATCTCATTGAACTTGGTATCGATCTCGCGCTTCCTCATGCCGAGGATCGAGCCATTCATGTAGATGTTTTCTCGCCCGCTCAGCTCGGGGTGAAACCCGGTTCCGACCTCCAGCAGCGAGGCTACCCGGCCTCGCAGCCTCGCCGACCCCTCCGTCGGCTCGACGATGCGCGACAGGATCTTCAGCAAGGTGCTCTTGCCGGCGCCATTTCGACCGACGATTCCTATCACCTCGCCCTGGGGCACCGAGAACGACACGTCCCTGACGGCCCAGAAATCCTCCATCGAAGCATCCTCGCCGCTCAGTTGGCGGAACCGTCGCCACGGCGCCATCGCCGCCGCCGTCAATGCATCACGGAAGGTGTCGTGCCGGTCAGTCCGATGCGAGAGCTGATAGACCTTGCCCAGACCCTCTGCGACGATGGCTGGCCCATGCTCAGGCGACATCGGCGAAGCGCCTTTCGGTGCGGCGGAAATAGAAGAGTCCATAGGCCAGCAGGGCAAGAGAAGAAATTGCGGAGATCCCCAAAGCGGTCAGATTCCAGGGGCGTCCCAGAAGTGCAGCGCGAAACCCGTCGATGATCCCGACCATGGGATTGAGGGCGAGCAGCCATTGCCATTTGGCGGGAACGATGGATACCGGATAGATGACCGGACTCAGGTACATCCAGACTTGAATCAGGAACCCCGTGACGTAGCGAAAGTCCCGGTACGTCACCGTCACCGCCGCCAAGATGAGTCCGACGCCGAGCGATGCGACGATCGTCAACGCCACCAATGCAGGAACGGCGAGAAGGCCCCAACCCGGCATGACGCCGTAGTACGCCATCAGGCATCCGAAGAAGACGAACGACACGGCGAAATCGACCAGGCCGCTACCGATTGCGGAGGAGGGAACGAACAGACGCGGCAGGTAGATCTTGGTCAGCAGCGCTTGCTGATTGACGAGGCTCCCGCTGGAGGTCGAGACGGCGGTCGAAAAGAACGTCCATGGAAGCAGCCCCGTGTACACGAAGATCGCGTAGGGAAAGCCTTCCGAGGGCATCTTTGCCAGTTGCCCGAAGATGACCGTGAACACGAGCATCGACAGGACTGGTTGAAGCACGGCCCATGCCACGCCGAGCACGGTCTGCTTGTAGCGCACCTTGATGTCGCGCAGCATGAGGAAATACAGCAGCTCGCGCGACTCCCACAGTTCACGCCAGTTGATCGCGATCCATCCCCGCCGCGGTCGAATCACCGTCACGTGCTCGTCGAACTTTTCGTTCACTGTCAAAGTACTCACAGGGTTCGCGAGCTCATCGCTCTTCGTTGATCGACCGCATGGATGACCTGCCTCTCCGGAATCGAAACTCGGCAGCACACGGCATAGGAGACGGAGAGCCCGAACAGGACATAGAGCGTTTCGTTGTAGCCCGCGGTGGCAACGTAAACGAGCGCGGCAACCATGCACGCCAGAAGCGCTGCACCAAGCGCCGCGGCGTCTCGATCACCATTGCTCTGCCGATAGGCGGCGAAGCCGCGAAGCATCGCGAGAAGCGAGAACCCGACCAGCAGCGCCAAGCCCACCAGGCCATTGAAGAGCGCCGTGTACATATAGCCATTGACGATGTCGATGATGCCTTGCCCTCCTCGTAGCGACTCCATGCGCGACGCCACGAACGGATCGCCGAAGAAGGGGTGCTGCTGGATCAGGCTCCAAGACACCTCCGCCAATACCCTGCGGTATTCGATCGTGTCCTGGTCGGCGGTACCGATGAAGGGAAGACGGTCGAGCACGGACTCCTTGAGGGGGCTGACGTACATGAGCGCAAACAGGACCGTCAGCGCCACCAGAGCCCCGGCGAGACGCCTTGCGGCATCGGGACGGGATGCCAGGAACAGAACCCCCAGGACAATGGCGGTGATCCATGCCCCTCTGGAGTAGGTCACGACGATGCCGCCGAGAAGCGTGCCAAGGACGACGATGTCCCTGAAGCGGTCGACGCCACGTGTTCGCAGAAAGAGATAAAAGCCCAGCGCCATCGACAAGTGGAAGCCGAGGTTGATCGAATGGTTCGCGGCGGCCTGGGCGCGAAGAGAATCGCCACGAAAGAGCCAGGAGTAGACATTCGGGTCGCCCCAGATGCCGCCAATGCCGGTGTAGAGCAGCCAACCCTTGAATGATTCGAAGATGGCCAGCGGTGCCATCACTCCGAATCCGATCCAAAAGCTCGCCAAGACTTCGGTCAATCGCTCGCGAGTGCCCAATCGGCTGAACGCGTAGAAGAGCACGAAGATATCGATGAGGAGAAGAAAGGTCTTCCTCATCGTCGCCGTCTCGCTTTGATAGGGCATCGTGAGGAATACCTGGAGGAGAAGAAACGCCGCGAGGACGGCGTCTTCGCGTCGAAACCTCGATTGCGGCAGATCGCCGCCGAACTGCGGGCGAAGGATCGCCGGGATCACGACCGCCAGCGACAAGATCCGGAACTGGGTGAGGTCGAAGAGGTTTTGCACCAGGATCGTCGGGATGTAGAAGCTCACGTTCGGGATCGCGAACAGCGTGATCGCGAACAGCGCAAGCGGGTTCTCGTCGCGTGCCGCCGCCCAGGCCAGCACGACCAGCGCGACGATGGCGTAGATCCAGAAGCTCGGGCTGACGAAGGCGACGATCGTCAACACAAACCAGACGGCGCGCCGGCGGGCCAATGCCTCCTTCGTCATGAAGTTCAGGCAAATCGGTCGACAGAAAGCGAATGCCACCCAGCCGATGGCCAGGATGACAACCAGCGCCTTCAGATTGTTGAGCATCGGGGAGGTCGACTAGTGCGATCAACGCCGGCCGGCCGGGCGCCGGGGTTCAACGACTCAGCCGGCGTCGAAGCGCCCAGACGTATCGCTGCAGGGCCGGCGGCACCCATTGGCGAACATGTTGATCGAAGCGCAGGCGCCGGGCTTCGCGCCGCACCGCCGCATCGTCGCCGGGCCGGGCGTGATAGATCGTCGATGTACTCGGCACCTCGTTGTAGATCTCTTTCGAGGCGGTGTAGTAGTAGAGCGCGATCGACCGCCTCAGGACTCCCTCGGGCGTGCAGAGCGGGTCGGGATGACCGTGGAAGGAATCGGCGTCGGTGTTGAAGACGACGCACCGATTGAACACCGGCATGACCTCGCTCACCTTGACCTTCATGTCGCGGTCCCAGAGCTCGAGCGCGCCGCCCCACTCCGGCTTCCAGTCCTCATTGAGGTAGATGATGACGTTCAGGCGCCGGTGCAGATGGAGCTGCTCGTTGATGCGAAAGTCGGCATGGATGCCGAGCTTTCCGCCGCGCCCCGTCTCGTGAAAGCCGCCGCCGATGAAATAGGGATCCGGGATCAGGCCCCGGATGGTCGTGAGCCCTTCGAGGAACTCGAGCATCGGCTGCGAGTTGAAGAAGTGGAACAGCTGGCGAACCGGAGCGCTGCACTCTTCGGGAAGGATCTGCCGCTTGTGAAGGCCCGCATAGCCCATGTCGAAAACCCGGTCCGAGCTGAGCGCGTTCGCGGGGAAGTTGTCGAGGGCCCGGCGGGCGACAGCCTCTGGCAGGAAGTTGTCGAAGACGGCATGCGGGAACGGCGTTGCAAAACAATATTCCGCCGAGTTCGCCTCGCCGGCTTTGCGCGCTTCCTTGCTGTCGAGGAAAATCCCGTCCGAGTAGTCGATCGGCAGGACAGCCCCGAGCGAGGGCGATTCCACGGTGTTTCGAACAGCGGATTCGACTACGGATTCCATGGGATTTCGAGCAGCGATTTGCACTCGGCAATTGTCGCGCATCCGCCCCGGTCGACGCAGGCGCCGCGTGTAACCCCGCAGGAATATCCCGAACTCCAGTGGAATTTCACGGCGCTCTCGGCGATCCCGAAGCGGATCGGGATAGGATGCGTTTACCCCGGCATCGGGCCGGTGGCGGCGGCTGCGAGGTAGAACGCCATGAAGCTCAATTCCACTGCCCTGGTCCTCGCCGCACTGATGTGCGGTGCGGCCCTTACCGGCTTCGCCGCGCGCCCGAGCTCGACGGCTGCCGATCGGGGCAATGCCATCGTCCTCGAGAAGGCGGTGCCGCGGGGCTTCGGCGAGTGGACCGAATTGCCCGACCAGAAGACGCAGGTCGTCAATCCGCAGACCAAGGAACTGCTCGACAAGCTTTACAGCCAGGTCCTGTCACGCACCTACGTCAACAAGGAGGGCTATCGCATCATGCTGTCGATGGCCTACGGTGACGATCAGCGCGGCGGCCTGCAGGCGCACCGGCCCGAGGTCTGCTATCCGGCCCAGGGCTTCAAACTGGGACGAACCGAGGACGGATCGCTGGCGACCAGCTTCGGGACGATCGAAGTGCGCCGGCTGACGACGACCCTTGGCCCGCGTGACGAGCCGGTGACGTATTGGCTGACCGTCGGCGACCAGGTGATCAAGAACAAGTTCGACAAGCGAATCGCCGAGATCCGGCTCGGGCTGACCGGGCAGATTCCGGACGGCCTGTTGTTTCGCGTCTCGTCCATCGATCGCGATTCCGAGCGCGCGTTCGCGCTCCAGCAGAAGTTCGCCGCCGACTTGCTGGCCGCCGTGCCGGCGGAAACGCGGCGCCAGCTCAGCGGGCTCACGGCCGCGGGCGCCGCCGGCTGACAGAGCCCTAAGGCTCCGACGACTCGGGCGGTTTCGCAGGCTTCGCCGCGTCGCGCCGGAGGATGCGCGCCAGCAATGCGTCGAGAGCGAAGAAGCAGGCGAGCGCGACCAGCATCAGCACCATCCCGGCGGTGCCGTGCAGAAAGCCTTGTCCGGCCTCGTCGCCGAAGTGATAGGTGATCAGCACCAGGATCATCACGCGGACGATGTTGGCGATGAAGGCGATCGGCAGGATGCTCGCCACCATGATGGCGTTGTGCAGCCGGCTCGTGCGGGCCATGATGTACATGAACAGCGTGCCGAGGGCCGACAGGCTGTACATCGAGTGCAGGCCCGAGCAGGCATCCGCCACGAGCATCTGGTACTGACCGATGGTAAGAACGACGCCGCTGCGCGAGATCGGATAGCCGACCCGGTACAGGATCTCGACGACGATCGCCGAGATCCAGTTCTTGAGCGGGCCGGTGACGGCGTCGACGATGATTCCCGGCAAGGGAATCATGAAGATGAAATAGAAGAGCGCGAACCACGCGACCCGGGTCGCTCCAGTACCCTTCAGCAGCAACAGGATGCCGGCGACGACGAAGGGCTGCGATCCGAACCCGAGGATCGAGATCTGGAATACCTCGCCCACCACGTACAGGAAAAGGCCGATCGCGAAGACGAGCCAGCCGACGAGCGGCTGCGGCCGCGCCGGTACCGCCGCGATCTGTGCGCGCAGGCCCCAGAAGAGCCACACCATCACCGCCAGGATCAGCGCGCCGTGAGCGTGATCGTCGGACTGCCAAATGCCGTTGGCCGCCCACCAGTAGAGCGGCACGTACATGACGGCAAAGCCGAAGGCTGCCAGCAGCCAGGCCCGGTTCACGTGGCTCTCCTCGGCGTTGCGCAGCGGAGGAGCCGGCAGAACGCTGCTCACTTGAGCTTCTTGACCTTCTGAACGGGAACCTGGTTCAGCACCGAGCCGACGACGGCGACGCCGGCGTCCATCAGGCCTTGAACGAGGTTGGCGAAGTCGGCGACGCGCGTCGAGCCGCTGCGCGCGACCGCCAGCGCCGCGCCGGTGCGAACGGCGATCATGGCGGCGTCTTCGCCACTGCTCAACGCCGGCGTGTCGACGATGACGACGTCGTAGGCGCCCTTGGCCTGAATCATGAACTCGTCGAAGTTGAGCCGATTCAGGAGCTCGAGAGGATTCGGAGGCGTCGGGCCCGCGGGCAGCACGGAGAGACCGGCGAGGTCGGGAATGCGGACGATCCCCTCCTCGCGCGAGCGGCCTGCCAGCAGCGTCGAGAAGCCCACCTGGTTCTCGAGATGGAAGAGAAAGTGCTGGCGCGGCTCGCGCAGATCGGCGTCGACGAGCAAGGTGCGCTCGCCGAGCTGCGAAAAGACGATGGCGAGGTTGGCGGCGAGGTACGAACGCCCTTCGCCGCGCTCCGCGCCGACGATCGTCAGCACCTGACGTTCCTCGGAGCGGTCGAACCAACGCAGCATGAGCTGGCTGCGGATGGCGCGCAACTGCTCGACCCGCGAGCTGAACGGCTGATAGGCAGCGACGAGCTCGTCGCTGAGCGGGCGCGGCTCGCCCGGCTTGGTACGAAGGTAGGCGTAGGCGAACTGTCGCGATAACGCGTACTGGATATCGGCTTCGCTGATCAGGCCCAGGCGCATCGCCGCTTCGCCGAAGCGAAGGTTGTGCTCCTTCTGATACAGCAGGATGCGTTCCGCGTCTTCGGGGGTGAGCTGGCCGCCGTCGATCAGGATGGCGCCGAGCGAACGGGTGGCACGCGCCGCCGTTCCGAGCATCGAGACGGCCGTCTTCATGCTTGCATTCCAGGGCGAGGCAGCGCCAGC
>Ga0207682_10001236_pt1 | contig 11827 bp, 9 predicted proteins | sample KBSM63metaG_FD_184332 | JGI IMG/M metagenome (GOLD analysis project Ga0207682, IMG submission 184332) | Miscanthus rhizosphere microbial communities from Kellogg Biological Station, Michigan, USA - KBS M6-3 metaG (SPAdes) (version 2) | ecosystem: Host-associated > Plants > Roots > Rhizosphere >... | reverse complement strand
GATGGCCAGCACCAGCGCTGCCCACAGCTTGAGCGGTGCTGCACGCGCGAGCCGCTCCGCCCGAGCAAAGCGATAGCCCGCGGATTGGCGCGCACGCTCGCGCAACACCTGCGCCAATCCCAAATTCAGTCGTTCCGCCGAGCGGAGCGCGGCGACCAGCGAAGTCAGCGGATTGAGCCCGACACGCTGCTCGAGACCACGCAACGCCTCGAGTGGTTCGGCACCGGCATGAATCTCGAGACTCACCCGGCTCAAGGCGCGCTGCAGCGCGCCGGGCACCGCCCGCTCGGCGCAAATCGACAGCGCCGCCGGCAAACTACTGCCTGCTTCCATGGCGAGCGCAACGAGATCCAGGTGCAGCGCCAGGTCGTCGAGCACTTCGCGTTCCGCCCGCCGTCGCGCGGCGACCAGGAACTCCGGTGAGGCCCAGAACCCGAGCGCGGCGGTGGCCGCGCCCGCGAGCCAGGCGGCGGCACCGAGACGGGATGCGGCTATCAGCACGGGCAGACCCGCCACGACACCCAGCCACAGACGCGTGATATGCCAATTTTCTGGCGCAGACAGCCGCGTAAGTTCGGCGTGGCGCAATGCGTCGCGGATGTCGAGCAGGCCGCGCAGGCCGTACACGCTGAGCGCGAAAACGCCAGCCGCGCCGGCAACCAGGAACACGAGCGGGATCTCGGTCAGCACGACGAACTAGATGCCTACCCGCGCCAGTCGCCACAGCAACCAGCAACCGAATGCTTCGAGGCCGATTACGAACGCCAGCAGCCCGGCAGGAACGACCAACCCACACGCGTGCAGCACCAGCAGCAACAGCGGCGGAATGATCGCGGCCAATGCGCCGCGACGACGGCCGGACGCGGTGCGCGCGAGCATCTTGCGTTCGAATGCGATGCGGCGCTTGAGCCGCAATGCCAGCCGCTGCGCGGTGTCTGCCAGCAATTCGGGTGGCGCCTTCGGCAGGTCTTGCACCAGTTGCAAGGATGCAAATTCGGGAACGCGCAACCGCTGCGCGCGCGCGGACAAATCCGCATCGAGCTTTAGCCGGCGATCGCTGCGCTCCGGATCGAGTCGCGAGGCGGCCGCAAACTCCGCCAACGCTACCGCGACCTCACTCGCTTCGCGAGTGGCACGCCGCCGGCACACGGCGACGATCGCGGGCAACGCGATGAAGGCCGCGATGACGGGCAGCGCGGCCAGCAGCAGCGTGTCAGCCAGCATCGTTGCCACCCAGGAGCCATACGCCATAGCCCTGCCACAGGCCGCACGCAAGCAGGAGGGCTAACCACCCGTTTACGACGCGAACAACCAGCGGCTTTGCAACTTTCGCATCCATGCGCTTCTCCACCCGAAGGTGGGAGCATTGAAGCGCGGATCCGCGACGATGTCAGTGCGCCAATCGCAGGCAAACGACGAGGTTCACGCCTTGCTTGAAGCTCAGGCTTTCACAACCGCAATGTGCCTGGCCTTGATCGCTTCCTGGTTCGCATTGGTGAACACGTTGAGATAGTCGGGGTTGGTGAACGCCAGTTTCATGTAGGCGACCTGCCCGGCTCCGGCCATGAGGCCGGCGAATTGCAACCGCGCTTCCTTGATGCGCACCGGTTGATAGAAGCTGGTCTGCGGCGGCTTTGGGCGGCGCAGACGGTAGAAAACAATCGTCAACACGATGCCCAGCAGCACGCTGCCCGCAGTCATGTAATCGATCCACAGCGGCAGCGCGACCGTCGTCACCAGGGTGAGGCTTATCCCGAACAGGATGGCAGTGACCAGCAGCAGCACCGCCACGCGCGAGAAAAACCCCGCCGGCCTGCGCTTCGTCGTCCTGCGGCAACCGGCGCACACCGGCACCGATAGTTTGAACGTCGTATCCGTTCGCCCGATTCCGAAAAAGCGCGTGACTCGCGTCTCCTGAATCTCGTTCTGACAATCAGTCGCGCCGCAGTTGCAGCAGAACGACGCGGGAAAACCCAGTTGCGGACTCTCGACTTCCATGAACGCAGATCCTTGGTTCTTATTTCATCGTGGGCATGACGAACTCCGCGGTACCCGCGCCCTTGCCACCCGGCGCAGGCAACCAGCGGCTCGTCACTGTTTTCAGTCGCGTATAGAAACGTACGCCTTCGGGACCATGCATGGCGTGATCGGAGAAGCTCGAGCGGCGCCAGCCGCCGAAACTGAAGAACGCCATGGGCACGGGAATGGGAACGTTGACGCCCACCATGCCGACTTCGATGGCCTGCACGAACTCGCGCGCCGCGGCGCCGTCGCGCGTGAACACCGCGGTGCCATTGGCGTACTCATGCGAATTCACGAGCTTGACCGCGGCAGCGAGCGTCGGCACTCGCAGCACCACCAGCACTGGCCCGAAGATTTCTTCGCGATAGATTTTCATTGCGGGTGTCACGCTGTCGAACAGGCTGCCACCCAGGAAAAAGCCGTTGTCGTGGCCCGCCACTTTGTGACCACGGCCATCGACGACCAGGCGCGCGCCTTCCGCCACTCCCGCGCCGATATAGTCGACCACCTTGGCGCGATGCGCGGCCGTGATCAGCGGCCCCATGTCGGCATCGCCATTCTGCGAATGATCGATACGTAATGACCTGACACGAGTCGACAGCGTGCTGACCAGCCGGTCGGCGGTCGCATCGCCCACCGCCACGGCGACAGAAATCGCCATGCAACGCTCGCCAGCCGAGCCGTAGGCGGCACCCAGCAGTGCATCGCAAACCTGGTCGGTGTCGGCGTCGGGCAACATCACCAGGTGATTCTTCGCGCCACCCAGCGCCTGTACGCGCTTGCCATGCGCCACACCTTCACGCTGCACGTACTCGGCGATGGGCGTCGAGCCGACGAAACTCACCGCGTTGACCTCGGGGTGACGTAGCAGCGCATCAACTGCGACCTTGTCGCCATTGACCACGTTGAAGACGCCGGGCGGCAGCCCGGCTTCGGCGAGCCACTGGGCTAACAAGAGCCCGGGTCCCGGATCGCGCTCCGAGGGCTTGAGCACGAAACTGTTGCCACAGGCGAGCGCCACCGGAAACATCCACAGCGGCACCATGGCGGGAAAATTGAAGGGCGTGATGCCGGCAGCCACGCCGACCGGCTGACGCAGCGAGTAGGTGTCGACTCCCGTACCGACGTTGTCGGAAAATTCGCCCTTGAGCAAGTGTGGAGCGCCGCAGGCGAACTCCACCACTTCCAGGCCACGCGTGACTTCGCCGGCGGCATCGCTCACGAGCTTGCCGTGCTCCGAAGCGATGAGCTTCGCGAGCTCGCCGCGCCGCTGCTCGACGATTTCCTTGAACTTGAAAAGGACGCGTGCACGCTTGAGTGCCGGAGTCGCAGCCCAGCCCGGAAATGCCGCGCGCGCTGCGTTTACGGCAGCGCCCACTTCGGTCTCGCTGGCAAAAGCCACGCGTGCTGCCACCACACCGAGAGAAGGATTGAACACGTCGCCGGCGCGGCCCGAGGTGCCGGCCACCATGCGCCCGTCAATCCAGTGTGAGTAACTGCTTACGCGTTCGTGGGTCATGCAGGCGGAGTGTAGCGCCGCCGAACGATCTCTACGAATTCGCTCTTATACTGGTGCCATGGAGAGAGCGCCACAGGATCACCAGAAGGTGTTGCAGGACCTGGATCGAATGCTGGACGAGGCGCCGGACGAAGCCAGTCGCGAAGAAATCCGCCGGCTGCGCAACTCGCTGACCGCGCCGGAGATGATCGAGATGGCTCGCGCCGCGCGCAAGAACGCTTCGCAGCGCAGCAGCAATCCGGTGCTGGAATTCTACGACCCTCTGTTGCCGTCGCTGGTGACGGCTACGGGCGGCGTGATCGCCACGGCAGTCTGCCTGTACGCCGTCGCACTCGGCTTCGAGGCGCCGACGGTCGTCATCGGCCATTTGCCGCTGAATCCCTGGATCGTTGCGGTTTTTGCTGGCGCGTTCTCCGTCGCTTTCACCGCGCTGTCGCTGACTCGCGCCTTCTCGATCCGCGTCGACACCTCGGGCATGGCCACGCGCATCAGCGGGGGCCGCTGGCGAGCACTCAATATCGGCGCGATGCCGTGGAAAGACATTCGATCATTGCGCGAACGCCCGGATGGTGTTCTCGAAGTGCGCGCCGCCAGCGGCGAGGTGTTCGAGATCCCGATGCGTGTCGTGAACTACGCGATCCTGCGCGAGCACCTCGACAACATGGTGCGGCTGTACGGCGAGAGCACCTGAGGCGAGGAAAGATAGGCGCGCGAGACCATCATGACGCCCGCGATGGCGATGGCGCCGCCGATCAGCATCGACGGCAACAGCGTCTCGCCCAGCAGAACCACGCTGATCGCCACTCCGAACACCGGCACGAGATTGTTGAAGATGCTGGCGGAGGACGCGCCCACCTTCTTGACCGACATGTAATACCAGACGAAGGCCAGCGCCGTACCCAGCACGCCGAGATACAGCAGCGAGACGATCAGCCTCAGGTCGAATTGCGAGGAATGCAACGTGGCGAAATGCGGCGCGGCCACCGCGCCTAACAACAACGTTCCCCAGAGCGCGGCATAGTTCGTGGCGGCCAGCGGTGAAAGCCCGCCAAGGACCTTGCGGCCGAGGATGGTGTACAGCGCCCAGGAGATCACCGCCCCGAACATGAACAGCTCGCCCGCGCCGACACCGCCGCTCGCGAAACTTCCGAAGTCACCGCGCGAAACCACCACGGCCACTCCCAGCAGAGCCAGCATCACTCCAGCCCAGCGCCGCAAGCTGAGCCGCTCCTTGAGCATGACTGCAGAAAACGCGATGGTGATGGCGGGGTTGAGCGCGATGATCAGGGCCGCGCGGCTGGCCGGTAGCCGGGTCAACGCTCCCATGAAAAACAGGTTGTAGGCGAACACACCGAATAGTCCGAGCACGAACGTCGCGAGCCACTGTCGGCCCGTGAGCCGCGGCAGCCCGCCCTCGAGCACGAATGCCGCGACCAGTAGCGCGACGCAGGCCACCAGGTAACGTGCGAACGAACCCATGAGCGGCGTGAGTGATCCGACCACGATCTTGCCGGCGACGAAGGTGCCGCCCCAGATCGTATGTACGGTGACCAGGCGAGCGTAGTCAGTGGCGCCTGGCCTGGTGCCGGGCACTAGTCCCGGCCCCGCGCCACGAAATTGCCGTTGCGGAAACCTGGTTTGCCATAGCGGAAAGGTTCGCCCGCGAGCCCCGTGACGCGCCCACCGGCCGCGGCCAGCACCGCATGTCCGGCCGCGGTATCCCATTCCATCGTGGTACCCACGCGCGGATAGATGTCGGCCTCGCCCGCCGCCACCAGGCAGAACTTCAGCGAGGAGCCGATGGAGCGGAACTCGGTCACCGGGTAGTTAGCGAGGAAGGCATCGGTCTCGGGCGTGCGATGTGAACGTGACGCCACGGCCACCATGGTCTGCGGCGGCGGCGAGCGCGCGGCGATGGCGCTGCCCATGGAGGGCATGGTGCCGTCCGGGTCAGCATCGATGCGGCCCGCCGTGCCGGCGCGCACGTCGCCCCAGTAGAGCTCTCGGCGCGCGGGCGCGAACACCACGCCCAGCACCGGCTCTCCGTCTTCGATCAACGCCACGTTCACGGTGAATTCGTCGCGACGGCTCACGAATTCGCGCGTGCCGTCGAGCGGATCGACGAGAAAGAAGCGATCTGCAATCACCGGTACTAGACCTTTGGCCACGGCCTCTTCCGCCACCACCGGCACCTTAGGGGCGATCACCGCGAGATCGGCGAGAATGATTTTTTCTGCGGCTTCGTCGGCAGCGGTGACTGGCGAAGCATCCGCCTTGTCGCGCACGGAAAAGTCGGTGGCGTAGACCGCCATGATGGCGCCGCCCGCCCGCTGGGCGGTGTAGATGAGGGATTGCAGCAGGGCGCTCATGAGGTCGCCATCTTATTCGTTCCGGCGCGGCGACTCTCCACCATGGCCGCGCACAGGCCGCGAACATCTTCGCGCGCAAAGATTTCGGCCGCGCTCGCCGTCATGCGACGCGTCCAGTTGGAATATTCGGAACTGGTGCCGGGAACGTTTACCGGCTCGAGCATGCCGATCATGTCCTCGAGCTGCACGGTCACCAGCGCGGTCGGGCTCTTGCCGAGATACACGTGCACCGCGCGCCCCAGCTCGGCGGAGTATTCCGGAACCACGTCCGCGCTCGCCCAGAGCTTCTCGCGACAGAGCGCGCGCAGCAGGCGCTCGCGTTCGAGCTGGCGTTCGGCGCGGCGGCGTTCGCCAATGGAGGGTTCGGCATAAAAACCCAGCTTCTCCCACAGGTCGATGTCATGGCCGCTCCACCAGCCATGCAGCGTGGGCAAATCATGAGTGGTCACGGCGGCCAGCGCGTAGCGCGTGTAGTCGGCGGGGGCGACGAATTCGCCGCCCTTCTGTTCGAACAGCACCACCTTGTAGTGGTACACGCCGAACTGCGGCAGCGCACGCCGGATCTCATCGGGGACGACACCGAGATCCTCTCCCACCACCAGGCAGCCGTTGCGATGACTTTCGAGCGCCACCACGCCCAGCAGATCCTCGACTGGATAGTGCACGTAACCGCCGTCGGCGGACTTGAAGCCGCGTGGCACCCACCACTGGCGGAACAATGCCATGACGTGATCGAGACGTAATGCTCCGCAGGCGCGCATGTTGGCGCGCACCAGCGCCGCGAACGGCGCGTAGGCCGTACGCCGCAACTGCCGCGGATCCTGCGGCGGAATGCCCCACTCCTGGCCCCCGGGACCAATCGGATCAGGCGGCGCGCCGATCGCGGCACCCGTGCAGTACAGCGACTGATCGGACCAGGTTTCTGATCCGGAGGCATTCACACCCACTGCGTAGTCGCCGTAGATGCCGACGCTCAAGTTAAGCTCGCGCGCCAGCTTCCGCACGGCGCCTAACTGCTCGGCGGCGAGCCACTGCAGGTAGCCGTGGAAATCCACCTCGTCGGCGTGTTCGTGCGCGAATCGCCGTACTGCGTCGCCGGTTGGCGATCGGTATTCCTCCGGCCAGTTGTGCCAGCCGGCGCCGGTACCGTGATGCCGCCGCAGATGGCTGTCGATGGCGTCGAACAGCGTGTGCAGGCGCATGGCCTCCCCGCGTTCACGCAGGAACGCGCGGCAGGCCGCGGCACGCGCTGTATGCCGCGCGAGATGCTCGGTACGAAATCTCTCGAACGCTGCCTGCAGCACCGCCATCTTCAGACTGGCGACCGCGGCGTAGTCCACCTGGGTGGCCGCGCGCGCCTGCGCCAGGCGCGCACGAAAGCCTGGATCCGCCATGATCGCCAGCGCGCGGCGCGAGCCCTGCGCTTCGAGTACCGACGCCACATCGATGAACATCACGTTCAGGGCATGCCGGCTCGACGCGGAGTAAGGCGAATACAGCGTCGGATCGGAGGGGAACAGCGCGTGTACGGGACTGATGCCCACAAACCCGGCACCCGCCGCGGCCGCGTGGCGCAGTAGTTCGGCGAGGTCCGAGAAATCGCCGATACCCCAGTTGTTCTGCGAACGCAGTGCGTAGAGCTGCACGGCCACGCCCCACAACCGCGAGCCGCCCGCGATATCGGCAGGCTCGCGGCATTTGTCCGGCGCCACGATGAGCGCGCATTCCTCGCGCCCCGCGTGTTCGAGGTCGACCTCGAGGCGGTGGTATCCGGTGAGCAGGTCTGCAGGCAACGGCAAATCGCGCAGCACATACCACTTGCCATCCTGCTGATGCGACCCCCGCTCGGGCAGATCCCAGGCACGAACCTCGCCTGAACGCGTTCCGCCGCCGCCCTCGAACTTCACCGTCCAGCGCAGCAAGGCATTTTGCTCGATGGCGGGAGTGTTCACTCGCGCCGCGCGCGAACCAGCGCGTAGCACGACCACATCTCCTAACAAGCCCACCGGGTGCGCCGCCTCTGACTCGCGGATCTGCGTCTCGAGCGCGGCTGCATCGTCGATGCGGCAATGCATGGCGCGCAGGATGGCGGCCTTGGTGGTGAGCGTGAAGTACTTCAGTTCACCCTTGTAGGAATGGTAGGCATCACCGACGCCGCGCGCTCGCGCCAGGCGCTCGATGAGTGGCGTCAGCGCGTCAGAGGACACGCTGCAACGCCAGGGTCTGGTACGGACCGACCTTCACGGGCCCCGCAGGCAACCGGGACCCGGTCAACACACCGACGGGATGCGCGGTGTCGAGCACGACTAACCACCCTTTGACCTCGCTGGATGATGGAGGCTGGAACTCGCATTCCGCCTCGGTGGGATTGAGCAGCAGCAACCAATCGGGGGCAGACGCGGTGCCACCAAGCCCCACACCCAGGCAACGCTGGTCCGGATTGTTCCACTCACTGTCGACCATCTCGTGACCGCCAGGATGCCACCAGCAGATGTCACGCGAATGGCTGGCGTGTAATGCGCCCTTGAGAAAGGTGTCGCGACGGAGTTCGGGACGCGCGCGGCGCGCGGCCGTAAGCGCGCGCACGAACTGCAGCAGTGAATCGTCGGCCTTGAGGCCGTTCCAATCGACCCAGCTGATTTCGTTGTCCTGGCAATAGGCGTTGTTGTTGCCATCCTGCGTGCGATAGAGCTCGTCGCCGGCTAACAACATGGGCACGCCCTGCGAGAAGAACAGCGTCGTCAGCATGTTGCGCACCTGGCGGCGGCGCAGCGCGATGATGTGCGCATCGTCGGTGGGGCCTTCGGCTCCGCAGTTCCAGCTGTGGTTGTTGGAGTGGCCGTCGCGGTTGTTCTCGAGATTGGCCTCGTTGTGCTTCTCGTTGTACGACACGGTGTCACGCAGCGTGAAGCCGTCGTGCGCAGCGACAAAGTTGATGCTCGCGGTGGGTTTGCGGCCGTTGCGGCGGAACAGGTCTGAGGATCCGGCGAAGCGTTCCGCGAATCCGCCGAGCATGCGCCGCCCGCCATGCCAGAAGGCGCGCATGGTGTCGCGATAGCGGTCGTTCCACTCGCTCCAGCCTTGCGGAAAATTTCCGAGCTGGTAACCACCCAGCCCCACGTCCCAGGGTTCGGCGATCAGCTTCACGTAGGCGAGCACCGGGTCGGCGGCCAGCATCGAGAAGAACGGCGAGTTGGAATTGAATCCCGAACGGTCACGTCCGAGCACGGTGGCGAGATCGAAGCGAAAGCCGTCGATGCGGAATTCTTCCGCGAAATACCGCAGCGAGGAGACGATATCGGCCTGCACGATGGGATGATCGCAGGCGACGGTGTTTCCGACGCCGGTGACGTCGTCATAGAAACGGCGATCGTTGGCGCGATGGAAATAGTAGGCACGGTTGTCGATACCGCGGAAGTTCAGCGTGGGCCCGAGATGGTTGCCCTCGGCGGTGTGGTTGTAGACCACATCGAGGATCACCTCGATGCCCGCCTTGTGCAGCGCCTTTACGGCCTGCTTGAGCTCGACCACTGGATCGTTCACCGCATAACGACTGGTGGGCGCGAACCAGGCCAGTGTGTTGTAGCCCCAGTAGTTGGTGAGGCCGCGTTCGTGCAGGAATCCCTCGCTCGTGAACGCGTGCACCGGCATGAGTTCGACCGCGGTCACACCCAGCGCCTTCAGGTGATCGAGTACCGCCGGCACCGTGAGCGCGAGGTACTTGCCGCGCCATTCCGGCGGCACGTCCGGGTGCTGCTGCGTAAAGCCCTTGACGTGCAATTCGTAGATCAAGGTGTCGCGCCAGGGCACCGCGGGTTGCTTGTCGTCTTCCCAATCGAACCGGCTGTCGATCACTCGACAACGCGGCATGAACGGCGCGCTGTCGACAAGACTTGGCCGCAGGCCCTCGGCGTCCGCCGGGTCGTAACCCATGAGGGACGGATGCCACTTCACGTCGCCCACGATGTCGCGCGCCCAGGGGTCGATCAGCAGCTTGTTGGAGTTGAACCGGTAACCTTCGCGCGGATCATAGATGCCGTGCACACGGATGCCGTACAGCGTGCCCACGCGCGCCAGCTCGCGCTCGACGAAACCGTGATAGACCGCGCCGGTACGACCCGGCAGCGTGAGGCGAGCCGTTTCGCGTTCGCCCGTCGAATCGTAAAGGCAGACATCGATGCGCGTGGCGGCGCGAGAGCGAATGGCGAAGTTCACGCCGTCGCCGGTGAATGTTGCTCCGAGAAGATCGGGCGAGCCTTCCTTCATCCGCCATCCTTCATGAGAAACTGCGTCTCAGGAAGACGGCAGACAAAGGGGGAAGCCGCATGCGCAGCGCGTGCGGGAAGCCGTGCACGACGTGGGCGAACGCGTCATAGCCCGCCGCGCCCGCGAACCCGGAACCACCGAACCCCGGATGATCCGAATCGAACACGACGTCGTAGCGCCCGGCGTCGGGCACACCTAACCAGTAGTCTTCGCGCGGCACGGGCGTCGCATTGAACACGCAGACGATGGGTGCGTGCCCATGCTCCTGGCGCAGGAACGCGAAAATGCTCTCGTCGGCGTTGTGCAGATCGCTCCAGCGGAAACCGCCCGCATCGCAATCGCTGGCATAAAGCTGCGGATGCGTGCGGTAAAACTTCGCGAGCTCGCGGTTGAGGCTCTGCAGCCCCAGGTGCGCGGGATTTTGCAGTAGCGGCCAGTCGAGCTGTTCGTGCTCGCGCCACTCGTGCCACTGGCCGAACTCCGAGCCCATGAACATGAGTTTCTTGCCCGGATGCGCCGTCATGTACGACATGAACAGCCGGTAGTTCGCCCGCTTCTGCCATTCGTCGCCGGGCATCTTGTCGAGCAGCGACTTCTTGCCGTGTACGACCTCATCGTGCGAGATCGGCAGCACGAAGTTCTCGCTCCACGCGTACATGAACGAGAACGTGATCTTGTTGTGTTCGTGTCGCCGGTAGACCGGGTCCTTCTCGTAGTAGTGCAGAGTGTCGTTCATCCACCCCATGTTCCACTTGAACGAAAACCCCACGCCGCCGAGATGCACGGGTCGCGTGACGCCCGGGAATGCGGTCGACTCTTCGGCGATGGTCAACACGCCCGGGTGCTCGCGATGCGCCACCGTGTTGAACTCGCGCAGGAAGTCCAGCGCCTCGAGATTTTCGCGCCCGCCATATTTGTTAGGCAGCCACTCGCCGGCCTTGCGGCTGTAATCGAGGTACAACATCGACGCGACGGCATCCACACGCAATCCATCGATGTGATATCGCTCCATCCAGTACAGCGCGTTCGCGACCAGGAAGTTCTTCACCTCGTGCCGGCCATAGTTGAAGATCTTCGTCCCCCAGTCGCTGTGCTCGCCCATGCGCGGGTCGGCGTGTTCGTAGAGCGCGGATCCGTCGAACTCGGCGAGACCATGCGCGTCCTTGGGAAAATGCGCGGGCACCCAATCGAGGATCACGCCGATGCCCGCCTGGTGGCACTTGTCGACGAAGGCCATGAATTCCTTCGGCGTCCCGTACCGCGACGTCGGCGCGTAATAGCCCACCACCTGGTAGCCCCACGAACCATCGAACGGATACTCGGCGACTCCCATGAGTTCGATATGCGAGTAGCCCATGTCCACCACGTAGGGAATGAGCCGCTCCGCGGCCTCCGCCCAGGTGAAAAATGGAGGCTGTCGATCCCATGAGTGCTGCCAGCTCGAGAGGTGAACCTCGTAGATATTGACCGGCGAACGCCGCCAGTCGCGCTGCGCGCGCATTCGCAGCCAGTCGGCGTCATGCCATTCGTAGCCGTCGAGCGAGGTGACCACCGACGCGGTCTCCGGCCGGCGTTGCATGAAGAATCCGAAGGGATCGGACTTGAGCAGCAGCGAACCGCGTTGCGTGCGGATCTCGTATTTATATTCCGC
>Ga0207682_10001235_pt1 | contig 11827 bp, 7 predicted proteins | sample KBSM63metaG_FD_184332 | JGI IMG/M metagenome (GOLD analysis project Ga0207682, IMG submission 184332) | Miscanthus rhizosphere microbial communities from Kellogg Biological Station, Michigan, USA - KBS M6-3 metaG (SPAdes) (version 2) | ecosystem: Host-associated > Plants > Roots > Rhizosphere >... | reverse complement strand
GCGAAATTACGCCGTCAGCGCGACGAAAGCCGAAAGGCGACAAGCGGGAACGCACGCGAGCCGCGTTGCTCGATGCCGCGCGCAGCTTGATCCGGGAGAAGGGCTACGAGCGAACGACGCTCGAGGATGTGGCGACGCGCGCAGGCATGACGACCGGTGCCATCTACGGGAACTTCAAGAACCGCGACGAGCTCTTCATCGCGCTCGGGCAGACTTACTGGGCGCCGGTTCGGCCGAAGATCAAACCAGGCGCGACGTTTGACGAGGCAATGCGCGCGCTCGCCAGAGCCACACTCGCGGCCGTCGATGAGCGAAGGCCAGCGGCAGTCGGACGACTCACGGGACTTGCCTACACGTTGAAGAATCCTGACTTGAGAGCGCGCGTGCACGAAATCACCAGGGGCAGCTATGAGTTTGGCGCCGAGTGGCTGGCAACGTTCGACGCGAGCGAGCTTCCGATGCGTCCCAAACATCTGGTGTGCGTACTTCATGCCTTGATCGAAGGCCTGGTGATGCAGCGCATCCTCACTCCGGAGTTGTGCCCTGACGAAGTGTTCTACGCAGCGTTCGCCGCGTTCGCACGTAAGTGAACAACGGCGCATCACGCCGGCGGAGAGTAGAGGATCAAGTGGCCGCTGATGCCGCATGTTGGCGGGCGTACAATGAGCCCGCGGTCAGGATCGGGTTGCTCCGAGGCTGGATGTGAAGCGACCGCTCGCGGAGGACTTTATGCGATTGCGAGTCACGACGGCGGTACTGGCGGCAATGGCCATCGCATCGGCGGTCTCTCTCAACGGCCAGGAGCCCGCCCGAATTCAACCTGCCGCGTCTGCCCAAGGCGCACTTCCTTCGATGAACACCGAGCGTCACGCCGCTGCGTTAGCTGCCGGATCGAGAGCCCTTCATTACTGCACGGGCCTGTTTACCGCGGGCATGAGTCTCGAGCAGATCGGCACCACCGATCGGAGCGTCGCCGCCGCGGCGACGATGAAGACCGACATCGATCGCGTGAATAAGACGGTGTCCGTGACGTATAGCGCGGACATGCCGCCGCGCATCGCCGCATGGCGCCCGATGCTCGGCTGCGCGCAGCTCCCGATCGGCGCCACCGTGGAGGCAGTGCAGTATTTGCCTCGGCTTCCCGCGTCGCTCAAGCATCCCAATTTCGACGACCGGCCGTGGCCGATGGGGGACCAGCAGGCAACCGCGGATTTGCCGGTGGCAGTGCGGGCACGCGTGGACAGCGTCGTGGCGAAGGCGTTCGACGGCGGGACATATCGGGGATCGACGTGGGGTGTGGTCGTCATCAGCGATGGGAAGATCGTCGCCGAGAAATACGCGGGGGGGTTCGATGCTCATATGCCGGCGCGAACGCAGTCGATGTGCAAGAGCCTGGCGGCCACTGTCGTCGGCGTGGGGGTGAAGAAGGGACTGGTAGATATTCATAAGAAGGCCCCGCTCGCTGAGTGGCGCCGCCCGGGCGATCCTCGCGGACAGATCACGCTCAACGACATGCTGCACATGGCCAGCGGTCTCTACACGGAGGCCGCCGGCGACCCACAGCCCGAGCTCTACACGGGCGGCGCGGCGGCCGCGGAGCGATCGGCGGTCAACATCGTGGATTCGCCGCCCGGCACACGCTTCGTGTATGCCGGATCGGACACGATTCTGTCGGTTCGTGCCGTGCGCCAGGCCGTGAACGACGACATGCGGTTCTGGGCGTTTCCCTTCGAAGAGCTCCTGTGGAAGATCGGGATGACGCGCACGACTCCCGAGACCGATTGGAACGGCGACTTCATGATGTCGGGTCAGTGCTGGAGCACGGCACGCGACTTCGGGCGCTTCGGCCTGCTATACCTGAATAACGGCGTGTGGAACGGCGAGCGGCTTCTTCCGGACAACTGGGCGAAGTATGTCTCCACACCGTCACCGGCGAATCCGGCATACGGCGCCCAATTCTGGATCTACGGCATGCGCGACGGCCTTCCTCCCGATGCGTACAGCCCCAACGGCGCCGCGGGTCAGTACGCGATGATCGTTCCGTCGAAGAATGTGGTCGTGGTTCGCCGCGGGATCGATCGTGGTCCTGGCTTCAACATCACAAAGTTCTCGGCCGACGTGATCGCGGCGCTCGGAGATGTCAAGCACCCCTAACAAACAGGGACCTCGAGTGCCGCACGAGGCAATGCTGGTGGAACTTCAGCAGGATCTGGCGAGGGCCTGGCTGGCCGGCGATCGGCCGATGCGGGAGCGCATCATTGCGCCCGAATCGACCAGTACCGGACCTGATGGGCGTACGAGCGACAGGGGTCGAGTGCTGGCGCAGGTATTCGAGGCGGGGCGTGCACAAGATTCACGGTCTGAAGATCGACGAGGTCAGAGCGCGCGTGTTCGGGAACGCCGCAGTGGTGACCGGCCGAACGCGCGGTGTGGGCGAATTCGACGCGCTGGTTATGACGTTGTGATTCGGTTCACCGACGTTTGTGCGACGTGCAGGTGGCTGGCAGGCCGTTGCGTCAGGAGCCACGGGCCGGTTTCTCGGATAGCCTTGGCGCTGGATTCAGCGGTCTAACTACTAGTAGGCCGACCCCGCACGGCTCGCAGCTTAACGCCAAACCAGCTCGGGCTGGAATGTCTCGTAAGTTCCGCATGAACGAGCGCAAGGCGCGGGGTCTAGCAGTTTTCCCGTCCTAATAGATATCCCCCGGATGCGCTTGACGTCGATCGGCCCGGACGCTAGTCTCGTTCCCGCGCACCAGGGCGCATTCGTCCGCCAAGGACTGAGTCCACCTGTTACACCGGCACCACCAGCTTCGGCACCTTCTTTCGGCCTGTTCGCGGACCTCAGGCATGGATCGAAAGGAGGTCTGCCATGTCCGTCCGGCATCTGCCTGAGCGGCCCAACCTCGATCAACTCAAGCGCCAGGCCAAAGAACTTCTCACTGCGTGGCGCGGCGGCGCATCCGATGGTGCGCCGACACCCGGCACGCCGCTTCGACTTCGCGATGCGCAGCGCGCCGTCGCGCAGCAGTACGGCTTCGATTCGTGGGATGCGCTGCGTGCGCACGTGGAAAGCATCTCCGGTGCCTCGAGCCGCTCACGACGCACGCAAAAGGAAGTGCTCGAGTATGACGATCCCGTCCCCGGTGTCGTCGAGCTGAATGATCCGCTCACACCTGATCTCCTGCGGCGGTTGACCGAGCAACGCGTGAACGCCGTGAAGATCGGGCCGAATGTCGATGCCGGCAGCCTTGCGCCGCTCGCGGAGATCTCGACGCTCCTGGGAATCGATCTCGCCTGGCGCGGCGACCTGCTCGACGAACACGTGGCGTTTCTCGAAGCGATGCCGTGGCTCAGAGCGCTGTCCCTCTCACGCTGCGGTCGGATTACCGATCGGACGATAGAGCGGCTGCGACAACACACACATCTCGAACGCATCAACCTGCAATGGACCGAAACCGGCGACGCCGCCATTGCCGCGCTCGCAGGAAAGCCGTCGCTCTCGCGTGTGCTCGTCGGCGCGCGAACGACCGATGCAGGTGTCGCGCGGCTTCGCGACTTCCCTGCTCTCGCCGCACCCGGCGCCCGCGACGCGTTCCTCGCTGTGAGTTCGGCACGCGCGCTCACCGATGACGCGCTGGCCGGCATCGGATTGCTGAATGGAGTCGTCGCACTTGATCTGCACATGTCCGCGTTCGGCAGCCCGCATTACACGGCACGCGGTGTCGCGCACCTGAAAGGAATGACCTCGCTCGAGGAGTTGAACTTTCACGGCGCGCTCGCAACCGACGACGTCCTCGGGGAGATCGCAGACATTCCGCGGCTTCGTTGGCTCCATTGTCAGGATCCCGTTTCAGGGGACCACGGATTCGTCGCCCTGGGCCGGTGTCCGACGCTCGAGAGCATCGCGTCGCGCGTGTGCCGCTGGATGACCGACCTTGGCTTTGCAGCGATCGCACACCTGCCGCGTCTGCACCGCCTTGCGCTGGGTGGTCCGCTGATTTCCGATGCTGCGATGGCGCATCTTGCGGATGCGCCTGCGCTTACGGATCTCGGCCCGATCATGTTCGGTGATGCGGCGTTCGAGCACATCGCGAAGATGCCGCGTCTCGAGCGGCTCACCAACATGTACAACCGCTCGACCGGCGACGGCGCGACGCGTTTTCTGCACGCGCACCCAACCCTTGTCTACTACGGTGCCTTCGGGACGCAAATCACGGACGAGAGCCTGCGCATTCTCGCGAGCTGTTCACGGCTGGAGGAAGCAGCGTTCTCCAACTGCGACTACATCACCGACGAAGGCATGCGCGCGCTGGCGGCGATGCCTGCACTTCGTCGCGTATCGACCGGATCGTGCTTGCGCGTGACCGGCGCGTGGCTTACATCGATGCCTGCCGGTGTCGCGGCACGAGACGACGGACGCAATGCGACCTATGTCGAGGGCTATCGTGCCGAGACCCTCATCGATCACCCGGATCTGCCGGTCCCACCGGACGTCTCGACGCCACTCGGTACCCCACCCGGCAATGCCGGCGTCTTATCGCGCATGGTCTGTTTCGGTGTACGCGTTGCGTATGTGAACGAAGGCCTGCGACTGACAGTGCCGTCGGGGCACGACCCACGCTGGGTCGGGTTGATAACGGTCGATGCGTTTCGCGTTCCGCTCACCATCGAGCTCATCGTCACACCCGTTTCAGAGCTGCGGCTCGCATTCGCCGCTCATAACCGCTTCATCGCCCTCGACGATCACGGGCGCGTCGTCGATCGCACACCGTGGTTCACGAAAACCGCTGCTCAGCGTGGCGAGGCGATCGGCGACGACCCACTGTTCATCGGCGCCGACTGGGCGCGTGTCACGTTCGCGTTCGGCGACGAGGAGCGCAAGTTGTACATCAACGGTGAACTGCGCCACGTCTGGCGTGAGGATTACTCCGGCGTGCGCAGTCGCATTGGAATAGGCGTGCAGCGATCCGAGATCACCATCCGCACGCTCACGGTCAATCCTGGCACCGCGTAGAGGCGGGTCTTCAGACCCGTCTCCAATCAAAAGTCGTACTGACCTCCGAATTTCAGTAGCCGTGCCGGAAGAATGGTGCCGGGACGGAGCCAGGCTGCTCCATCGGTCCCATAGTTGCCGTTGCGAGTCGCCACGAAGTTGGCGTTGAACACGTTGTAGAGATCGATGTTCGCCTGTAAGCGCCCCTGCCCCATGCGGAACGTGCGGCTGAACCGCAGGTCGACCTGGTGGGTTCGCTTGTCGTACTGCTCGCCGGCCGGCAGCAGGTTCACGGTCACGTTGGCCGCACCAGAAAGCGGGCGTCCAAGCGACGGGCCGACGACAGCATTCGTCGCGACGTAGTTGGCAACGAACCCCAGGTTGCTCGTGCCGTTGCTGATCGGATCGAGGACCAGCGTTTGATACGTTCCGCTGACGCGGAAGCCCCAGGCCAGCGGGTGCGACGCAATCAGCTTCGCCTGCGGCAGCCAATCCCCTTCCTTGTGGCAACGCGGATCCAATATCGCTGGCGCCGGTCCACCCGCGGCGTTGGTGGGTTGCGGCATCAGGCTCGGGTTATCCAGCTTGCCGACCACGTCGCACCAGTCGGTCATCGTCGTGCCCATGCTGAAACCGCCCTGGATCATGCCACCGCTTCCCAGGCGTCCGTTCACACTCACGTCGACGCCGTTGTAGTGTTCAAGCTGCTTGCCGTAGTTCGACGATTTCGTTTGAACCGTGTCCACTTGCCCCAGCTTCGACGGGTTCAAGTCGTAGAGCCCGCACAGCTGATCACCACCGCCGCCCGGCAGGCGCGAATCGGCCGGCACCGTGATGCAGAACGGATCGTAGTCCGCAGGACTCGTCAGCAGGTTGTCGGTGACGATGAAGTTGCCGAAGACGCGGCGGTAGTAGCCAACCTGGAGCGAGACGTTCCTCGTCGGTTCCGTCTGCAGCGCCCCCATGAACTCCCAGTTGTAGGGACGGTTCCCGAAGCCTCTCGCCCAATCAGGGTCGAGCCGGAAGTTCGTGACGCGCTTGCCGAAGTTCGCGTTGGGCGAGGGGCCCAGTTCCCCATTCGCGGCGGGATTCAGCGGATCACCGTCGACGATGTAGTCGCGATTCCTGTCGTTCCACGTGCGGCTGATCTGGCTGACCGACGCACGCGTCGGCACGACCAGCGCCGTCGACTGCGTCAGCCGCTCCTGCATGATGTAGCGGCTCGCCGCCACTTTCAGCGCGGTCTTGCCGGTGCCGAACGGGTCGAACGAGATCGCGATGCGTGGGTTCAGATCTTTCCAGCTCAGAACATCGGCTCCTTCGAAGTGCTCGGCCACCGGAACGTACCGCCTGGGGTCGACATCGAAGTCCGGGTAGCTTGAGTGGAGGTAGTCGAAGCGCAGACCGGCGTTGATGGTCCACTTGTTCAGCGAGAGCTGGTCCTGCACGTAGACGCCGGCCGGATTCATCGTTTGCGGGTCGGGCCATGGCGTGGTGTAAAACGTGACCTGGTTCGGCACGCCGTTGATAGTCCGGTAGCTGGCATCCTCCGCGTGACAGTCAGCTCGTGATCCGCCGCTGACACCACATTGCGCACGAGTGCCGGGCAGGGAAAACGTCATGTAGTCGTCCGGCTTGATCTGCGCCGCCCAGTCCCATCCGGCCTTCAGGTTGTGCGCGCCGGTGCTGTAAGTGAGCGACGCGCGCGTCGTGTACACGAGCTGCCCGGTATAGGCCGACGTGGCGAGGCCGCCGAACGTGATCCCCGAACCCTGGTCCACGACTTGCGACCGCGTGGACGTGTCCGTTGGATCGCGGACGAAATCATGGAAGTAGCGCGAACCGGTCACATCCAGCAGCAGACGATTCGAGCGCGTCGAGGTCCACTTCACGAGCTCGACGTGCCCGGGCGCGTACCATTGCTGGCCCGCCTCGGGCGCCACCGTGCCGGTCACCGACGAGTGATACCAGTGCGTCACGTTGCGCATCAACAGGACATTGAAGCGGTCCTTCTGCGACGCTTGCCACGTGGTGTTGACGTTGTAGTCGTAGCTCAATTGATCGGCGTTGGCCGGCCGGTCGAGATCCGCTTCGTAAATCCAGTCCGACGGGTTCTTGTCGTACCACATCCCGCCGATGTAGCTGTCGGTGTACTGGTAGCGGAATCCTCCGAAGAACCAGATCTTGTCCCGGGCAATGGGGCCGCCCACGACCGGGTTGAAGTCGACCATGTGCTTGACCTTGGCTTCTGCCGTCAGTCCCTGCGCGCGCAGCTCGTCGTCCAGGTTGCTCCCGTGGAGCGCGCTCCCCGTGCCCGTGAGGAACACGGTACCCCTGAACACATTTCCTCCCACCTTCGGGATCGCGTTGACCGTGAAGCCGCCATAGGCAAGTTCGGCAGGCAGCGACGAGTAGCGCATGTCGTATTCCTGCACGGTGCCGTCCGGAAGATTGATGCGAGACTTGCCGATGTTGTCGATGAGGGTCATCGGGATGCCGTATGTCCCGATCGTCTGGTCGTACTGGCTGCTCCCGTGGATCTGCGCCGCTGCATACGTGTAACCGGCCGTGCCTCCCGCGTCCACGTTCGGCCCGCCCGCCGTCGTGATCGTGACGCCCGGCACCAGCGTCATCAAACTTCCGATCACACGCGCCGTGGGGGTGGCGTCGAGCACATCACGGGTGAGCACCTGCGCCTGAGCGACGTTGCGAACGTCCACCATCGGACTCGCGCCGGACACCGTGATGGTTTCAGTGAGGGTGCCCGCGCTCAACTCCACGTTCACCGAGGCCGCGAATCCCGCGGTGAGCGTGATGCCTTCCCGGCGAACGGTCGAGAAACCCGGCAGTGTGAACGACACCGTGTACGCGCCGGGCAGCAGATCGAGAACCTGATACCGGCCATTGCCTTCGGAGACGGTGGTGCGGACCTTCTCGATCAGCACCGGGCTGCTCGCTTCGATCGTGACGCCGGGCAACACCCCGCCGGTCGTATCGGTCACGACACCGCTGATACTCGCGCTCTGGGCCATGGCAATCGCGGGGACTGACAGCGCGCACACCAAAGCCCAGCCCAGATGCTGTAGAGCTTTCATGATCCGGCCTCCTATGGCGTTATGTCGAAACACGAATCCCGCGATAGATCGAACCGGCCCGATCCGCCTGTCGATGGTGCTGACAGTTGGGCGGCGCATGTGTAGACCATTTGGTCGAGCAAGCGCAACGTCCCAAAAGAAGGTATGTCATAGTCGAGCTGCACAACTTCGGAGGCGCTGATGAAACGCGGGGTGATGCTGATCGCGGTGCTGATGGTCGCGCGCGCGGCCGCGGGCCAGAACGCAGACGACTATCGCGGCGGCTGGAGAACGGATACCGGCGAGGCTCACACGTACGAATTTTCGATTCGCGGCACGACGGTCAGGGGCATCTACTGCACCTACTGCGCCGACGCGACGACGCTGGCGTTCGTCGATGGGACGTTCGGCCGGGACGGGATCACGTTCGAAGTCACCCACGTGAAGGCGGACGGCAGCACCGCGTACAGGGACAAAGCGGTTGCGACCTTCAGCGACGGCCGGCTGATCGTGAAGGGCACGAGCGGCGCGCCCGGCCGCGGGTCATTCGAGCGTGTGCTCATCAAGGATCCGCGTGGACCGGATCCGATACCGGCGATGGTCTCCGTTCTCCCGAAGAGCCGTCCGTCTGTGCCGGGAAACCCTCAGCGTCGAAATCCGGATGGCGCTGACGGCTTGCCGTACATTCAGCCGGGGCCCTGGAAGTCGAAGCTGACCGAAAAGGACGTCGTCGGCGTGTGGCTGGGATTCGGCGTCGGCGCGCCAAAACAGTTCTTCATCATCAAGAAGGTCGGTAACAAGCTGCGCGGCATGGTGTGCGGCACGTGCGACAACCCGTACACGATGGCGGCGCTCGACGACTTCGTGATCGAGGGAGACGCCCTGCGGTTCAACATCCTGCACGAGGATTGGGCGGACGGCGAGCTCCCCACGTTCTACAAGCACGTCACTGCGCACGTGGGGTGGAACGAGATGCGCTGCACGACGGCTGCCGATCACCAGCCGCCACCGCCTCCGCCGCCGGCAGGTCGGGTCCCGGGATTCTCGCTGCAGGGTCCCGTTCCGATCGAGGCCACAGCCGGCAACGCCTGGCCAGACTGGCCGCCGCAGAACACCTCGTCGCCGCGATAGCTACGAGACTGCAGTGATGCCGAGCGCATTGACAACGAACGATCGTTCTCGTCGCAGGCGCGCTGTGACAGATAGGAGTCGTTGGCGGGTCGCGATATGTGCCCTGGCGTGCGCGGCCGTTGCGCAGGCGCCACTGTCGGCACAATCGGAGCCGTCGGTTGCCGCCGAGACCTTCGAGGTCGCCTCAGTGAGGCCCAACACATCGGGTGATGGTGAGCGCAGTATCGGCTTTCAGCAAGGCGGCCGATTCCGTGCGCGCAACATGACCGTGAGAGGGATCATCGCCGCCGCGTACGGTGCGCCACAGCCGCTGCCGCTGTTTCGCGTGATCGGCGGCCCAGGTTGGATCGACTCTGATCGCTACGATGTCGAGGCCATCGCGACCAGCGACGCCGCTCTGAGCCTCATCCCTCCGTGGCCATCGCGCGGTCAGGCGATGCTTCGCGCGTTGATGATGGAGCGGTTCAAACTGTCGGCGCGGCAAGAGACGCGAGACGTGCCCGCATACGACCTGATGCTTGCGAACAAGGACCGCGCACTCGGCCGCGGGCTGAAGGAGTCGACCGGCGCAGATTGCGTCGATCCGAAAGCGGCGGCCGCAGGACGGGCGGGCACGGAGCCGCCGATCACATGCGGCGGCTTTCGATTTACGCCACCGGAACGACGGAGCGCCCGATACCTGACGATGGACGAGCTCGCACGCTTCATCATGTTGAACGTCGTCGAGCGCCCGGTCATCAACCGGACGGGGCTGAGCGGCCACTTCAGCATCGAGCTCGATTACACGCGCACGCTCAGCACACCGTCGGTCGACCGCGGCGCGGCGGATCCCTCTGCCGCCGGCACATCGATCTTCACCGCATTGCCAGAGCAGCTTGGCCTGAAGCTGGAATCGACGAAAGCGCCGCTGGACGTCGTGGTGATCGACGCCATCGATCGGCCAACGGCGAACCAGCATCTCCGTGTGCTATCGGTGCCGAGCCGGTCGTCCGATCCGGTCGGATACGATAGACGCATGCGACATCCGTCGAATCGATGGCTCCGGGCGTTTACGATGGCGGCGGGGATCGTGTGTGCCGCAAGTGCCGCGCGGGCGCAGTCTGCCTCCACCGGGGCTTCGGCGCGACCGGCTCTACCCGACAAGCCGGCACGCGTTGGCGGGCACCCGAATTTGAACGGTGTCTGGCAGGCGCTGAACACGGCGTACTGGAATCTTGAAGGTCATTCGGCGGAGGCCTTGAACGATTTCTGGCAGCTCGGCGCGATCGCGTCGATTCCAGCGGGCCCCAGCTTCGTGCGCGGCGGCACGATTCCCTATCGGCCCGAAGCGCTGGCCAGGCGCAACGAGAACCGCGCGACGTGGCCGGCGGCCGATCCTGAAGCAAAGTGCTACATGCTCGGCGTGCCGCGTGTCACCTATCACAATTTTCCGTTCCAGATTTTCCAGGGTGACGGTGACGATCTCCTGATGGTGTACCCATTCGCGGCGGCGAATCGGGTCATCTACATGAAGGATCGCTCGGAGCTGCCGGTCGATTCATGGATGGGCAAGTCCGACGGGGTCTGGGACGGCGACGTGCTGGTGATCACGACGAAGTGGCAGAACGGCCAGTCGTGGCTCGATCGTGCCGGCAATCACGCAAGCAACAAGTTGACGGTCACGGAGCGCTTCACGCTGCTCGGACCAAACCACATCTGGTACGAGGCCACGCTCGACGATCCGCAGACCTACACGCGTCCGTGGACGATTGAGATGCCGCTCTACCGGCTGATCGATCAGCAGGCGCAATTGTTCGAGCACAAGTGCGTCACGTTCACGGACAGGCTCTTGTATCAGGATCTGATTAAGAAGGACAAGGAGTAGAAATGAGACTTACGATGCGTCCTTCGTCCCTGGTGCACCAAGTCCAACAGCCAGGCATGAAGTCCCGACGACGACAGATCGCGGCAGCGGCCGTGTTGTTATTGGCAGTCGTGCGCCCGCTCGCTGCGCACCATTCGTTCTCGGCCGAGTTCGACGCTACGAAGTCGGTCACGCTCGAGGGCGAGGTCGTGATGATGGAGTGGGTCAACCCGCACTCATGGCTGCACATCGATGTGAAGAAGCCTGATGGATCCGTCGAGCGGTGGAAGATCGAAGGAGGATCGCCATCGGTTTTGTTTCGGCTCGGATGGAACCGCGACTCGCTGCCCGCGGGCACGAAGGTCACCGTCGTCGGCTTCCAGGCGAAAGACGGCTCACTGCGTGCCAGCTCGCGCGAGCTGCGATTCCCTGATGGACGGAAGATGGATCTTGGAGGATCAGGATCGGCGACGATCGATGGGAAGAAGTGATCGACTTGGTCCCTGGTGCTTGGTGCTTCATCCTTGGTCCGACGTTTCGGCTGGCATCGAACATGCTGACTGTCGATGCGTGGCGGGTGTATATCGATTCGAGGACTTGCGCGTCTGGCAGGCTGCGAAGCAGCAATGCGATCGAGTGGGAGTCCTGCTGAAACAGCCGGCGTTTCAGCGCGATCGCGAGATGTCGGAGCAGATGAATGACGCCGCGCTCTCGGTGATGTTCAACATCAGTGAGGGATTTCTGCGACGTCGAGACAAGGAGACGTTGCAGTTTCTGCGATAC
>Ga0207682_10001233_pt1 | contig 11837 bp, 6 predicted proteins | sample KBSM63metaG_FD_184332 | JGI IMG/M metagenome (GOLD analysis project Ga0207682, IMG submission 184332) | Miscanthus rhizosphere microbial communities from Kellogg Biological Station, Michigan, USA - KBS M6-3 metaG (SPAdes) (version 2) | ecosystem: Host-associated > Plants > Roots > Rhizosphere >... | reverse complement strand
GACGCGTTCTGCGCGAGCTGGGTATTCACCGCGAGCGGCGCCTGCACGGCTTCCTGATACATCAGTGAGAGTCCGTTCACGATGCTGCGCTGAGCTCCGCCACGAAGTCATAGATCTCGCCGCGGTAGTAAGACTGTGAGAACTCCACCGCGCGCCCATCCTTCAGATAGCCGACGCGCGCCACCAGCAACCCGGCATCACGCTCCTGCGCCTTGAGGAGCTTGGCCTGCTCATCGGTGAGCAGCACGGCCCGCAGGCGCTGCAGTGCGCGCACTGGGCGGTTGCCGCTGACTTCCAGCGCTTCGTACAACGAAGTCTCCACGGCATCGAGCGAGGGCAGGCAGTCGCGCAGCACCGTGGCGTATTCGAGCGCCATGGGCGCGTTGTCGGCGTAACGGATTCGGTGAAAGCGATACACCGGCGTGCCCGGGCTCGAACGCAACGTGAGTGACTCTTCCGGCGTGACCGTGCCCTCGGCGCGATTCAGCCAGACGCTGCGGGGCTCACGGCCGCGCGCGCGCATATCCTCGGAGAATGAAGTGAGCTTCGCGAAATTCTTTTCGACGCGGTTGCTCACGAACGTTCCGGAACCCTGCTTGCGTATCAGCAAGCCTTCTTCCACCAGTTCATCGATGGCTTTGCGCACGGTGATGCGTGAGACGGCGAGCATTTCCGCGAGATCACGTTCCGGCGGCAGTGCGTCATCGGGAGCAATAACCCGGTTCTCTATCGCCGAGCGAAGCGACCGTTGGAGTTGTTGATAAAGCGGCTGCGCGCTCGATTCGTCGAGCGGCCCCAGTAGCTGCGTCAGTGATGCCAAGTCGTTCTCCCCCTGCTGATCGGCACCAACCTTGCCATCTGTATATGACCAATGCAATACCAATCTGCCACTTCTTCGCCACAATTGGGACCGCTGAAACCAAGATATGGCGAAATTGGTATGCAAGAGACTAGTTTTTCGGATCCGATTGGTACTATATTGGCCTCCAATTGGTCCGCACAATACAACAGGGGTAGGAGTTTCTATGAACATCAAACGATCAACCTTGATCGGTACGGCGGTTGCGTTCGCCTTGTATCACCAGTCCGCAGCGGCTCAGACGGCCACGGCTGCTCCAGCCAACGCAGCCGCTGATGTCGAGGAACTCGGCGAAGTCATCGTCACGGGCGTCCGCGCGAGCCTCGAGAAATCGCTTGAAGTGAAGCGCAATGCCGACGCGCGCCTGGAAGTGGTGACTGCCGAGGACGTCGGCAAGCTGCCGGCACACAACGTGGCCGACGCTCTGCGAGGCCTGCCCGGCGTGAACATCAGCTCGTCCAGCGCAGATGAAGGCGGCTTCGACGAATCCGACCGCGTCAGTCTGCGTGGTACCAGCCCGAGCCTGACCCAGACACTCATCAACGGCCACAGCGTCGGTTCAGCTGACTGGTTCGTGCTGAGCCAGGGCAACAACGTCGGACGCAGCGTCAGCTATACGCTGCTGCCGTCTGAGCTGGTCAACTCGGTGGAGGTCAACAAATCCTCACACGCCAGTTTGCAGGAGGGCGGCACCACCGGCACCGTCAACATCCTCACGCGCAAGCCGTTTCAATTCGACAAGTCACTGACCGTCGAGGCTTCGCTCGGCACCGTGTTTTCCGACCAGGCTGATTCCTACGATCCGCAACTGTCGGGACTCATTAACTACACGAACGAGGGCGAAACCTTCGGCGTGTTGCTGCAGGTCTTCAAGGAAGAGCGTTCACTGCGCCGCGATGCGCAGGAAATTCCGGGCGGCTTCTTCACGATCGGCGCCACCGACCCCGTTGCTGCCACCAATCCGGACCTGGTGGGTGTGCAAGTCCCCGGCCTCATCGGAGCAACGTTGTTCGAACAGGTGCGCGATCGCACGGGCGGCTTGCTGGAACTGCAGTTCAAGCCTTCAGACAACCTGACCCTGGGATTGAGCGGCTTCCTGTCGGACATGGACGCTAACAACTACAACCGCAACTTCATGCTCTGGGGCGGTAGCTTTGGCCGTGCGCAGGCGCCCCAGGCGGGATACACCGTCGAGAACGGCGTGCTGACGTCGGCGACCTATGCCGGCGTGGCCGGCCAGGACTACGCGGTCTACGACATGATCTCCCGCGAAGCCACGGCGAAGAGCAACTACATCACCTTCGATGCGGACTGGAATATCAGTGACTCGCTGCGCTCCAGTTTCCAGGTGGGAACGACTGAGGGTAAGGGCTCCACGGAGCGCCAGTTCATTGCCGAAGTGACCACGAACCGCGGCGGCGGCGCGAGCTGGACCAGTCATGGCATAAGCTCGCCACTGGACTGGAGCGTAGGTGGCGATAGCAACCCGACCGGCGTGACGGGTTTCGGGACCTGGGGAAATCAGCAAGTCACTGCCATCGATAGTGAAGACTGGATCACCCTGGATTTCATCAAGGACCTGGACACCGGTGCCCTGACGTCGCTCGACTTCGGTGCCCGCTACGCCGACCACGCGCGTGAAACCCAGTCGCCGGAAGGTGCGAGCCCCGGTGACATCTGGCCCGCACTACAAACCGGTGAGACCAACTCCTATCCGGGCGACTTCGCCGGTGACCTCGATGGAACCTTCCCGCGTGCCCTGTGGTACTTCACACCGAACGCGCTGAAGGAGGCGATCCTAGCCAACTCCACCTGGCTGTCGGACAACGACGGCGCGAGCGGCCGTCACAACTACGGTGGTGAATGGAAAGTGGGCGAGAAGAATCTCGCGGCCTACGTGCAGGCGAACTTCGCCGGCGAGGCCTGGAGCGGCAACCTCGGCGTGCGCTACGTCGACATCGATCAGGAGATCAATTCCTACCAGGCGGTTGCGTCCGCAGCGAACGCAGATGTCAGCAGCCTCTTCGGCAACTGGATCTACCAGGACACCAACAACCAGCACAGCAAGGTGCTGCCGAGCGCGAACCTGAAGTTCAAGATGGGCGACGACATGCTGCTGCGCTTCGCTGCTTCCCAGACCATGACTCTGCCGGACTATTCGGCATTGGGCGCTTCCAGCTGGGGTTCGGACCTGAACAGGACCGGCGGCGGCGGCAATCCGAATCTGCAGCCGGTGTTGTCCACGAACTTCGACGCCAACTACGAGTGGTATTTCATGGAGCGCGGCCTGGTGTCGGTCGGTGCCTTTGCGATGGATCTGAAGGACTACGTGGCCTTCGGCACCGAGAACCGGCAACTGTTCAGCGAGCTGACCAATCAGCTAGAAACCTATCTCGTCTCCGTTCCGGTCAACTCCAACGGCGATGTGAAGGGTTTTGAGCTGGTTTATGAGCAGCCCATCGGCGAATCGTTCGGCTTCAACGCCAATTACACCTACGCGGACGGCGAGACCGACTTCACCTGGGCCGACGGCAGCAACAATCTCGTGGGCACCTCGAAGGACACCTACAACGTGGGCGCGTATTTCGAGAACGAAAAGTTCAGCGCACGTGCGACTTACTCCTATCGCAGTTCGTTCCTGATCGGCCTGTCGGGCGCCAACCCGTACTACCAGGACGATTTCGGGACCGTGTCGCTGGCGCTCAACTACAAGCCGAGCGAGTGGATCAATATCAGTTTCGACGCGTTGAACCTCAACAGCCCGACTCTGACTTACTACCAGAACGCAACGGCCCCCACCGCGTTCTATAACAACGGCCGCCAGTACTATCTCAACCTTCGCTTCAAGTTCTGACGCTTCGAGTTCAGGGCGATCGGCCCGCAGTCCCTTCAGGGCTGCGGGCCTTCAGACCAAAAAGGATTGCATGGTCGTGGCCTGACGGGCAGTCGCGGCCCTGTCGGTGCATCGCGAGTTGCGTGCGCGCATTTATCAGGCAGGATTCAGCCCTTCCGAACAACATGCCGAACGCGCCGGCGCAGCTGATTCGCTGAGGGGTCCCAGATGAAGAAGAAGTATCTTTCCTGGCTGGTTTTTGGCTTGAGCGCAGCGCTGGTCGTGGCCTGCGGTTCGAGCGAACCGGCGCCGAAGAAAGCCGCAGTGATCCCGGTGCCAAACCTGGGCCTCGTGCCCATGCCGCGCGATATCAGTGGAGCAACCGGTTCCTTCCGGCTCGCCGCCAATACCGACGTGGTGTATTCGGGTGGCGAAGGCGCGGGATCGGCCGCAACGTATTTCGTCGAGCTCGCAACCCAGCAGAAGCTGGTCGCGCTTTCAAAGGCCGAGGAGGGCGCGCCTGGATCCGGTGACATTGCCTTCGTGTTGGCCGGCGAGGGGAATGCAGCGACGAAGGATCTTGGCGCAGAAGGTTATTCGCTCGACATCGGAACCGATCGCATCACCATTACCGCGCACGCGCCATCGGGACTCTTCTATGGTGCGGTCACTCTCTGGCAAATCATTACCGCGAAACCGCTGGAAGGTGTGTCCATCAGCGTGCCCGCGGTGAAGATCGTCGACGCGCCGCGTTTCGTCTGGCGCGGTCTCATGCTTGACTCCGCGCGCCACTACCAGTCGCCCGAGTACATCAAGCAGTTCATCGACTGGATGGCGCTGCACAAGCTCAATGTCCTTCACTGGCATCTCACCGACGATCAGGCATGGCGGCTGGAGATAAAGAAGTATCCGAAGCTGACGTCGGTGGGCGCGTGGCGTGTGCCGGAAGGCGCCGCTGCGCGCGCCGACATCGACCCGGCCACGGGCAAGCCGCGACTGCACGGGGGTTTCTACACCCAGGATCAGGTGCGTGACATCGTGGCGCATGCGGCGAACCGACATATCACCGTGGTTCCCGAGATCGAGATGCCCGGACATGCGACCGCCGCGGTGGTCGCGTACCCGCGGCTCGGAGTCACTGACAAACCACCGAAGGCTGTGCCCTCGGACTGGGGCATCTACCCGACGCTGTTCAATGTCGACGATTCGACTTTCACGTTTTTCGAGGACGTGCTCGCCGAGGTCATCCAGCTCTTTCCGAGTGCCTATATTCACGTGGGTGGCGATGAGGCCATGAAAGATGAGTGGCAGGCGTCGCCCAGGATCCAGGCGCGCATGAAGGAACTGGGCGTGAAGGACGAGCACGCGCTGCAGGGCTATTTCATCCAGCGCATCGGCAAGTTCATCGACGCCAAGGGCCGCAAGCTCATCGGCTGGGACGAGATCCTCGAAGGTGGAATCGCGCCGAATGCCACCGTGATGTCCTGGCGCGGTATCGACGGTGCGATCGCGGCGGCCAAGGCCGGCCACGACACGGTGTTGTCACCGGCGCCGGACCTGTACTTCGATCACTGGCAAAGCCCCGGCGACATTTCTCCTGGCCGCAGCAACACGCTATCGCTCAAAGATGTGTACCAGTTCGATCCGGAGCCGGCATCCATCGCGCCCGAGCAGCGCAAACACATCCTCGGACTGCAGGCGAATCTCTGGGCGGAGATGATGCGCACGGAAGCGCGCGTGACCTACATGACATTCCCGCGCATCGCGGCACTCGCGGAAGTTGCCTGGTCGCCTACGAACCGCATCAACTGGGATGACTTCCAGCGACGGCTGGAAAAACAGCTGCCGCGCTATACCGCGTTGGGGATCGTCTATGCACGCGAAGTCGGGTTCGAGCCTGGGCCACGCCGCCGCGTGAGCCACGATCTCGAACAATGCGGCGGCGGCTATCTACTGTCGCTGGAGGACGACGCGCCGATCGAGGGAGAGCGCGCCACATTCCTGGTCAACATCACCGATCCCTGCTGGATCTGGCGCGGCGCAGACCTCACCAAGGTCAAGTCGATCCGCGTGGTCGTCGGCCAGATTCCTTTCAACTTCCAGATCGGCAAGGACGCGGAGAAGATTCCCCTGCATAAGCCCGCGACCCCCGAGGGAGAGTTCGAGATCCGGCTGGATGACTGCAAAAGCGCGCCAATTGCCACTGCATCGCTCAAGCCTGCAGTCGACAACCAGGGGCTCACGCCGCTGCCGCCGATACTCATCGACAAGACGCAGGGGAAGCATGACCTCTGTTTCAGATTCACGCGCGCCAAGGTGGATCCGATCTGGGCCATCGGCCAAATCGAGCTCGTCGAATAGTGTCGATCATCCTTGCGCCAATCGCGGGCTGGTGTGTGCCGCTCGATGAAGTACCGGACGCGGCTTTTGCGAAAGCCATGCTCGGTGATGGTGTGGCTATCGATCCCGTGAGCCCGGAACTGCGCGCTCCCTGCGATGGTGAAATCATCTCGGTGGCCGCGGCACGTCACGCACTGGCGCTGCGTTCTTCGGCCGGCGCCGAAATCCTGCTCCATGTGGGTATCGACACCGTGGCGCTGGGTGGCGAGGGATTCCAGGTTCACGTGCGCAAAGGCGATCGTGTGCGTGCCGGCGATCCGCTGCTGACGTTCGATATCGACCGCGTGGCGCGAACGGCGCCGAGCCTCATGACGCCGGTGATCATCACCAATGGCGAGCGCTTCCGGATCCGCAACGCGAGCCTCAACCGTTCGCTTGAACACGGTGACCCACTCTTCGAGCTCGAGGAGTTGAGCGCGGGCGCCGGCGGCGATGCCGCGACCGGCGCGCCGGTGGTGAGCGAATCGCTGGTGGTCGCGCATGCGCACGGAATCCACGCGCGACCCGCGGCATTGATCGCGCGCATCGCCAAGAACCTTCCCTACGAGATCGAGATCCGCGCTCGCGGACGCGCTGCCCGCGCGCGCAGCACCGTCGCGCTGATGTCGCTCGGAATTCGCGGCGGCGACGAGGTGGTGATCGCAGGATTCGAATCAAAGGCGGCGACCGGCGTTGCGGCCATTGCCGAGGCGATCCGCAACCTCGAAGCGGTGGCGGCGCACGCGCCCGCGCCGGCTGCCGTCGCGGTTCCGGCTGGATCGAACCCGCGCGGCGTAATCGCCAGCCGCGGGATCGCCGTCGGTCCGGCGTTCTATCTACAGGCCGCCGACATCGCCGTCATCGAAGCCGGGCAGGGCGTCGAGGTGGAGCAACGCGCGTTCGATCGTGCGCGCGACAATGTGCGTGCGCGCCTCGCGAAGCTGACGGCGACCGCGTTGCCTGCCGTGCGCGAGATCATGACGGCACACCTCGAGCTGCTCGACGATCCGCAGATCGTGGACACCGCGCGACGCTCGATGAGCGCAGGTTCGAGCGCGGGTTACGCGTGGCGTGCAAGCCTTCGAGCGAGCGCCGAGAGCCTGAAGGCCACCGGCGATACGCGTCTCGCCGAACGCGTCGACGATCTGCTCGATCTCGAGCGCCAGGTGCTCGTCGCGCTCGATGGCGCGCAGGCGCCGAAGTGCGAAATTCCGGCCGGCGGGATTCTGCTTGCGCGCGACCTCACGCCATCGCAACTCATCGACATCGAAGCAGGCGCGCTCGGCGGCATCGCGCTGGCCTCGGGTGGCCCGACGTCGCACGTGGCCATTCTCGCCGGCACGCTCGGCATTCCCATGCTGGTGGCAGCGGGGCCGGGTTTGCTTGCGATTCCGGCAGGCACCTCGATCATTCTCGATGCCGATGAGGGCGTGTTGCACCCGGCACCCGATGCTCACGAGCTCTCGGCCATGCGCGCGCGGCTCGAGCAACGCCGCGAGCAGCGCGCGCGCGATGTCGCCGCTGCGCAATCGGATTGCCGTCTCGCGAGCGGCGAGCGCATCGAGGTGTTTGCCAATCTCACTGGTACCGCCGCGGATGCGACGCTGGCCGTTTCCGAGGGTGCGGAAGGCTGCGGCCTCCTGCGCACAGAATTCCTGTTTCTCGAACGCACCACCGCGCCCGATGAAGAAGAGCAGCGACGCTGCTACCAGCGGGTGGCGCAGATCCTTAGGGACCGCCCGCTGGTGATCCGCACTCTCGATATCGGCGGCGACAAACCGATCCCCTATCTACCGCTTCCGCCGGAAGACAATCCGGCGCTGGGCCTGCGCGGCGTGCGCACCAGTCTGTGGCGGCCGGACCTGCTCGCCGTGCAGTTGCGCGCGTTGCTCGCGGTGCAGCCCCAAGGCCTGGTGCGCATCCTGCTGCCGATGATCACGGACCTCGACGAGATCCGCACGGTGCGGCGCATGCTCGAGGAAGTGCGCAATTCGCCCGGAACTCCGCCACCGCTGCTCGGCGCCATGGTGGAAACTCCGGCCGCGGCCGTGTTATCCGCCGAGCTCGCACGTGAAGTCGATTTCCTGTCGATCGGCACCAACGATCTGGCCCAGTACACGCTCGCCATGGATCGCGGTCACGCCGAACTCGCGACGCGCATCGATGGTCTGCATCCGGCGGTACTGCGGCTCATCGATGCCACCTGCAAAGGCGCCGCCGTGCATCGATGCCCGGTCGCCGTGTGCGGGGGTCTTGCGTCCGATCCGGTGGCGGCGCCGGTGCTGCTGGGCCTTGGTGTGAGCGAGCTGTCCGTGGTGCCCACGCAGATCCCGCAGCTCAAGAGTCTGATCCGCGGCCTGACGCTTGATGCCTGCCGCGCTCTCGCGCAGCGCGCGTTGTCGCTTGAAACGGCGGCGCAGGTGCGCGCGCTGGTACGCGAGGTAATTCGATGAAGAAGCTCATCGCGAAACTGCAGCCGATCGGGCGCGCGCTCATGTTGCCCATCGCCGTATTGCCGGTGGCCGCGCTGCTCCTGCGGCTGGGTCAGCCTGACCTGCTCAACCTGCCCGCCATCGCCGCCGCTGGCGACGCCATCTTCTCGAACCTCGGCCTGTTGTTTGCCCTGGGTGTGGCGGTCGGCCTCGCGCGCGAGAATCATGGCGCCGCGGGCCTTGCCGGCGTGGTGGGTTACCTGGTGGCCACCCAGGGCGCGAAGGTACTCATCGACGTGCCGCCCGAGATCACCGCCAATATTCCCGAGCAGTTCAAGGCGCTCGTGTCGGAGACGTTCCGCGCCAAGGAGCTCTCCAAGCTCAGCGTTCCGGTGGGCTTGTTGTCCGGTCTGATCGCGGGATGGGCGTACAACCGTTTCAGCGAAATCCGCCTGCCTAGCTACCTGGCATTCTTCGGCGGCCGCCGTTTCGTGCCTATCGTCAGTGGTTTTGCGGGATTGGCCGTTGCGTTCGTGTTCGGCTTCGGCTGGCAAACGCTGGAGCGCGGCATGGATGCGGTGAGCCAGGCGGTGCTCGGCTCCGGGGAGTACGGCCTTTTTGCCTATGGTGTGCTTAATCGTGTGCTCATCGTCACCGGCCTGCATCACATCATCAACAACATCGCCTGGTTCCAGCTCGGCGATTTCAACGGCGTCACCGGCGATCTGAAACGTTTCTTCGCCAGCGATCCGAGCGCCGGCGCGTTCATGTCGGGTTTTTTCCCGGTGATGATGTTCGGCCTCCCCGGCGCCTGCCTTGCCATGTACCGCACCGCGACGCCGGCGCGACGCGCCGCCGCCGGTGGCCTGCTGTTCTCGATGGCACTCACCTCGTTCCTGACCGGAGTCACCGAGCCGATCGAGTTCGCTTTCATGTTCCTCGCGCCCGTGCTTTTCGCCATTCACGCGGTGCTCACCGGCATCGCCATGGTGTTGATGGACGCGCTCGGCGTGCACCTGGGCTTCGGATTCTCGGCGGGGCTCTTCGACTACGTGCTCAACTATTCGCTGGCGACGCGGCCGCTGTTGCTGCTTCCCGTGGGTGTCGGCTACTTCGCGCTGTACTACTTCCTGTTTCGATTCTGCATCCAGCGTTTCAATCTCAAGACACTCGGCCGCGAAGCGGAAGGGTCGGTGGTCGCACCGGTCGAAACCGGAAAGGATTCAACGCCGGCGCTCACCTGGATTCGCGCACTCGGCGGCGCCGGCAACCTGCGCAACGTCGAAGCCTGCACCACGCGCCTGCGACTGGTGCTGAGCGACATGAATCGCATCGACGAGCCGACACTTTCGGCTCTCGGCTCACGCGGCGTTCTGCGCCTGGCGGACGGCGCCGTGCAGGTCGTGGTCGGGCCCATTGCCGATCAGCTCGCTTCGGAAATTCGCACGCAGCTCCGAATACCCGCCAGACCGATAGAGGGACATGGCAGCCCCGGGCTCGAAGCGGTGGTTGGCGCCTTGGGCGGCGCAGCCAACCTGCGCGATCTGTGCGGCAATGCGAGTCGGCTGCTCGTGACGGTTCATGATCCGGCCGCTGTCGATGAAGATGCTCTCCGCCAGAAGGTCCGCGCCGTCGCCCGCCCGGCCCCGGACAGCCTGCATTTGGTAGTCGGATCGATGGCCAGCTCCTGGATTGCCCAGCTGACGGACAGGACTTCCCAAGGGAAGCCCTGAATTCGTGCGGGCGGGGCCTCGCTTGCGCCCAGCCGTGCCGAAAACGCGACCCGGCATGACTACTCTCACTTTCAAATGAATCAGGGGCTTACTAAACTCCCGCCCCTCTGAAAAGGGAATCGCAGGCTGGTCTAAAGCCGAGGCATATATTCCCAATCGAAACAACTCATTTAGTTAGGGGCGTCGTGCAACCTTGAGGGCTGCTCGAACGTCGTATGTCGGGGCCCCCGAAGGAATCGCGAGTGATCAATAGCAACAGAATTCTCCGCCAGGCTGGCCTGGCGGCCGCCATCGTCATTTCAGTTTTCAGCCTTGCTGGTTGTGGCAAAGGCGCCGCAGGCAAGACCGCCGACGCCGAAAAGCTGGCGCCGATGCTGATCTCGCCCGAAGACGTGCTCACCGTGAGCAGCAATGCCATGGCCACCGGCCCGTCCATCACGGGCTCGATCGAGCCTGAGCGTCGCGCCGACCTGCGCGCGGAAGTGTCCGCGGTCGTACTCGCGGTGCTCAAGGAAAATGGCGATCCGGTGAAGCGTGGTGATCTGCTCGTGCGTCTCGATCAGACGTCGATTCGCGACTCGCTGACCGCGGCCGACGCGTCGGCGCGCGCCGCCGATCAGGCCTTCGAACAGGCCGAACGCCAGTACCAGCGCATGGCCACGCTGAAGCAGACCGGCGTGGTTTCCACCCAGCAGCTCGAAGACGTGGAGATCCGCCGCAATTCCGCCCAGAGCGATCGCGCCGCCGCGCACACGCGCGTCGTGACTGCGCGCCAGCAACTCGAGCGCACCGAAGTGCGCGCGCCTTTCAACGGCATCGTGAGTGATCGCAAGGTGTCGGCGGGCGACACGGCGGCAGTGGGCAAGGAACTGCTCAAGGTCATCGATCCGTCGAGCCTGCGATTCGAGGGCCTGGTGTCGGCTGACAGCGTGGGCCAGTTGAAGGCCGGCCAGCACGTGTGGTTCAAGATCCATGGCTACTCCACCAATGAATTCACGGGCGTAATCACGCGCGTGAATCCGGCCGCCAACATCACCACGCGCCAGGTCGAAGTCCTCGTGGCCTTCGACGACGCGAGCAAGCAGCCGAACGTCGCCGGTCTCTATGCCGAGGGTCACGTGGAAACTCAAACCAGCGCAACATTGAGTCTTCCCGGCGCATCCATCGTGCGCGAGGGAGACAACGCATTTGCGTGGCGCGTGAACGGTGAGAAGCTTTCGAAAGTCGCGCTGACACTCGGTGATCGCGACGCGCGCACGGGTGCGTTCGCGCTGCGCGGCGGGCTCGCCGAGGGCGACAAGGTCTTGAGATTTCCGAACGCCTCGCTGAAAGACGGACAGCTGGTGAAGGCCGGCGCGGAAGCGAAGGCCGCCATGGTCGTCGAGAAGTAGGCGCCGGGGAGAAGTCTATGTTCCTCTCGAATTTCAGCATCAAGCAGCCGGTCACGACCATCGCGATCGTGATCGTGCTCATGTGCCTCGGGTTGCTGGCGCTGAAGAACCTGCGCGTCAACCAGATTCCCGACGTCGAAAACCCGGTGATGTCGATCAGCTTCCCGTATCCGGGCGCGTCGCCGGAAACGGTGGAGCGCGAGATCATCA
>Ga0207682_10001232_pt1 | contig 11839 bp, 8 predicted proteins | sample KBSM63metaG_FD_184332 | JGI IMG/M metagenome (GOLD analysis project Ga0207682, IMG submission 184332) | Miscanthus rhizosphere microbial communities from Kellogg Biological Station, Michigan, USA - KBS M6-3 metaG (SPAdes) (version 2) | ecosystem: Host-associated > Plants > Roots > Rhizosphere >... | reverse complement strand
TCGACGCCCGAGCTGACATCGACCGCCCACGGCGAAACGCGGCGGATGGCGTCACTTACATTGGCGGGATTGAGCCCGCCGGACAGGACGATCGGCAGGTGCAAGTCGGGTGGTATCAGGCTCCAGTCGAACGCGGTGCCGGTGCCGCCATGCGTGCCATCCACGAACGCATCGAGCAACAACCCGCGCGCCGCACCGTAATCACGCGCATATTGTATCAAATCGAGCCCCGCCCTGACGCGCGCTGCCTTGATGAACGGCACGCCGAATCGAGCGCAAAATGCGGCTGTTTCATCGCCATGAAACTGCAGGAGATCGAGGCGCACCTCGTTCAGCACCGCTTCGATTTCGCGCACGGCTGCATCCACGAACAACCCGACCGCCATGACAAAAGGCGGCAACGCCGCTACGATTTCCTGCGCAGCGGCGATCGAGACATTGCGCGGACTCCTGGCGCAGAACACCAGGCCGACGGCGTGCGCGCCGAGGCGGGCGGCCGCGAGCGCATCGTCGCGCCGCGTGATGCCGCAAATCTTGACTGCTGTGACCATGGTCGTCGTCAGTTCCCGTCAAACCACGCCCGGCGGGCGGGCGGTGGCAAGCCCCACACCACATCATAGCTTACGTGCGCGAGGTAAAGCCCCGCGCCGTCGAACGTCGGCGCAGCCTTCGCACGGTCGCGGCCGGCCAGTACCTGAGCGGTCCACGCCGGCTCGTACGTGCCTTTGCCGACGTAAACAAGGCAGCCGACGATGTTGCGCACCATATGATGCAGGAATGCATTGGCCGCCAGATCGAACACCACATAGTCGCCGCTCGCGCGCACCTCGAGGCGCCGCAGATCGCGCACCGGTGAACGGGCCTGGCATTCGGATGAGCGAAACGCGCTGAAATCGTGCTCGCCGACGAGATGCGCTGCAGCTTCGCGCATGCGCGCGAGATCGAGCGGCGCGTGAAACCAGCCGATTCGGCCCTGGTTCAGCGCGGGCCGCACGGGATGATTCAACAAAACGTAGCGGTAGCACCGTTCGAGCGCGGAATAACGCGCGTTGAAATCGGACGGCACCTCGCGCATCCACGTAACGGCCGCGCCGGCGGGCAACAGCGTATTGGTGCCGCGCACCCACGCCGTGTCCGGCCGCACCGCCGCACAGTCGAAATGCACGACTTGCGCGAGCGCGTGCACGCCGGCGTCGGTGCGTCCAGCGCATATCGTGGCGACTTTTTCGCCCGCGATTTCGCCGAGCGCGCGCTCGAGCGCGTCCTGCACGCCGCAACCGGACGGCTGGGTTTGCCAGCCGCAAAATGCACCGCCGTGGTATTCGATGCCGAGGGCGATTCTCATCGCGATTTATGGAGCTCCAAAACTAAACTGGCCGCACCGTAGTGCAGCCAGTCGATGCGCGCGGGCGGGGAAACCGGCCGCCGAGCGCCGGTTTCGCGCCACAATGCGTCAGCCGAGCGAATCAAGCAATTGCTTGGCCTCCGCCTGCTGTGCCGCATCGCCCTCCTTCATGACTTCCTGCAGGATCTCGCGCGCACCGTCCTTGTCACCCATTTCCTGGTACGCCTTGGCGAGATCGAACTTCGTTTGCACGTCGTACCAGTGATCGTCCTTCGTGCCGCCTGGCGCTGGCCCCGTGGCATCTGCCTTGGGCACATCGTCGAGGCTGAGACTGATATCGTCGAGCTTGATGTCGGGAGCCGCCGGTGACGCAGGACCGGCACCTGCCGTCGGTTCAACGCCGAGGTCAAGCTTGAAAGTGGGATCGAGTTGGATCACCGAGCTGGTGCCGGTCGCCGTCGTTGAACGCGCGGGCGTCAGTGTGCCCGCGCCGCTGACATCGAAATCCATTGCAAGCTCGGCCGCTTTTGTCTGATTTTCCGGCGTGAGCACCATCGTGCTGTCTTGCTGCGGCTTGGCGGGGGCCGGAATGGCCGAAGTAGCCGGCGCATCAAAATTGAAATCGATCGCGCTCGCCATCGGCCCTGTCCTGGAATCGCCGGTGACATCGGTCTTGGCGTCCGCTATCGAGGCCGGTGCGGCGTCAATATTGAAGTCAGGCACGTTCGCGGGGGCACCGGCCGCCGCCGGATTCAACGTAAAATCAGGCGACGCGGCGGGACCGGGCGCAAAGGCCTGCGCGGCCACCGAATCGTGCGTTATATCCTGGGTCGCGGCTGTCTGGCCCAGCGAATCGGACATAGAGGCGAGTTCGCCCGGGCCCATTAACATTGTTTTCTCGCCGCTATCCAGCGGCAGGTCAGTGGCCGCACCGGTGGCGTCGGGCGACAACTCGAGATCGAAGTCGAGGTCGGTGGCGCCCACGTTGCCGCTGGTGGTCGGCGAGTCGGCGGCAGGCGCGGCCTTGCCGGCTTCGTACAGCGCATTGTCGGGATCGAATGCGTAGCCCATGCCGGCCGCTTTTATCCAGGTGTCACCCACGCCGGATGTTTGCGTATTCAGGCTGCGTGCGACCTTTTCGAATTCGGGCTTGTCTTTGCGCGCCGCATATATCTGCAGCAGCTTGAGCTGCGCTTCTTCGTGTTGCGGATTTTTCTGCAGTGCTTCTTTCAGCACTTCCTCGGCTTGCGCATCGCGGCCAAAGTTGAGATACAGATCGGCTTCAGCAAGCGGGTCGACGTCATCGCTGGCGACCGGGTTCATGAGCGGCGATCCTGCTATGGCTGCCGCGGGCGAGCCCACTTTGGCGAGCGTCGGCGCCGACTTCACCGGGACTTTAAGGTCATCGTCGCGAACTTGAGCACGGCGACGGCGTGCGATCCAGAACGCGCCTCCACCAACCAGCAGCAAACCTCCCAAGCCGCCGGCGAGCACCATCGGGTCCTGTACCGCGGTCATGATCTGATCGACGAGGCTGGGCTCGGGTGGCGGAAGAGCAGGAGCTTTTTTCGCTGGCGGCGGTACTGCTTTTGGTGCTTCGGCTTTGGGTGCTTCGGCCGTGGGTGCTTCCGCCGTAGGCGTAGGCGCTTCCGCTTTGGGCGCTTCGCCTTTCGGCGCTTCCGCTGCTTTGGGGGCTTCGGCTTTCGGCGGCTCGACGGCGGGCGGCGCGCCTTTTTGCTCGGCACCTTTTTGCTCGGCTTTTGCGGGCTCTACCGGCGCCTTTGCCGCGTCTTTACCCGGTTCCGCCTTCGGCGGTGCGGCTTTGGACTGTTCCGCTTGGGGCGGCTCAACTTTCGGCGGCTCGGCTTTCGGCGGTTCTGCTTTGGCGATCTGATCTGACTTCGCCGGCGGGACCGGCACGACCGGTGGTTTCACGCCTTTGAGTTCGAGCAGGCGCTGCATGTCTTTGATACTTTTTTCGAGTTGCGCAACGCGCTCGTTGGCTTCAGCCAGCGATTTCTCGCGCGCCACCGCCTCTTCCTCCAGCATGCGCATGCGTTCTTTGGCCGACGCCGGCTTACCGCCAGGCGCTTTGCCGGCTGCGGTCGTATCGCCTTTAGAGAGCTTCAAGACTTCTTTGGGCGCTTCCCGGCCTGCTGCTTTGTCTTCCACCGCAGTCGTAATCTTGCCGCTCGCCGCGGACTTCGTCGTATCCGACGCCGGTGCTGAGCCCGCCGCTTCGGCGAGTTTCATGCGGTACGCGTTCCAGTTCGATGACTGGACGCGAACTTCTTTGGTTGCTTCGGCGGGCGCTGTTTCGGCGATGCGTTCTTTATCCGGGACGCGCAATATCGTACCGGTCTTCAAACGATTCATGTTGCCGGAAAACGCCTCGGTGTTGTTGCGGTAAAGGCTGACCAGCATTTGATCGAGCGTGATGCCTTCGGGTTTGACGCCGGCCGCAATCCTGGCGAGCGTATCGCCGCGCTTGACCGCGTATTCGGAGCCAGTGCCCGCAGCAGGCGCAGCCGCTGGCGCGGCAGACCTGCCTGCAGCCGTCTTCGGAGCAGGCTTCGCCGCTGGCGCAGGCGCAGCGCCTTCCGGCTGCGGAGTCGGTGCAATCGGTTTCGCTTCAGGCGCGGCCGGCGACGTGATAGGCGTAGCGGCGGCGACCGGCGGTGTAACGGGCGGCTGAGTCGGCGTATAGCCGGGCGGATCGATAAGTGCGGTGTACTCGCGCAGCAGGCGACCCTGCGCCCAGGTCAATTCGATCAGAATTGCGAGGAACGGATCGTTGATCGAGCGCGTGGAAACGATCCTGATGTAAGGCTTGCCGTCGCTGCGCCGCTCGATCGTCATGCGCACGCCGATCAGCGCGGGGCTGTACTGCATGTTCGCTTGCTGAAACGCATCGGGCGACGCAATGCGCGCGACCAGCGTGGACAGTTCGTCCTTCTGCACGGACACAAGGTCGACCTCGGCCGACAGCGGTTGCCCTAGCGTGGAAAGAACGGTGAGTTTGCCCAGGCCGGCTGCATAAGCAACCCATGGGTACAGCAGGATAATCCCCGCCCATAACCATGTTTTATTTGGGAATTTGCGCACAGCCCACCCCTTGTTATTTTCAGCAACAAGTAAATTAACATCAAATAGTTAGGGTTGCAAGCTAACCTTGCCTCTAACCTTATGAATCTATGAGCCAGCCAACAATCAGGATTTTATCCGGGGCGCTTGGCGTAACTTTGTGTAAAAGTGCCTCCAATCGTGCGCGGCAAGGGTCTTTGCGACCTTGGCGGCGCTTTTGCCGGCAAAACTTATCGTTCGAGCAGGATGCGCAACATCCGGCGTAGCGGCTCCGCCGCCCCCCACAGCAGTTGATCGCCGACCGTGAATGCCGACAGATATTCGCCCCCCATCGCGAGTTTACGCAAGCGGCCGACCGGGATGTGCATTTTTCCGGTGACCGCGGCCGGGGTCAATTCGCGCTCGGAGGGCTCGCGCTCGTTGGGAACGACGCGCACCCACGCATTCGCCGAGGCGAGTAGCCCGGCGATCTCGTCCAGCGGCACGTCCTTTTTCAACTTGATCGTCAGGGCCTGGCTGTGGCAGCGCATCGCGCCGATGCGCACGCACAAACTCTCGACCGGGGTGAGCGTCGTCCCGAACGCGGGACCGCGGCCGAGTATCTTGTTAGTCTCGGCGCCGCCCTTCCATTCCTCGAGCGACATGCCGTTGCCCATGTCCTGATCAATCCAAGGAATCAAATTGCCCGCGAGCGGCACGCCGCGGAAATTTTCCATCGGCAGCGCGCCGTCCGTTTGCTTCGCGTTGACCCGGCGGTCTATTTCGAGTATCGCCGAGGCCGGATCGGCCAGCAGGTCTTTCACTTCCGCGTGCACCAGGCCGAACTGCGTCAACAACTCACGCATGTGCTGCGCGCCGCCGCCGGAGGCAGCCTGGTAAGTCATGCAGGTCATCCACTCGACAAGATCGTGCTGAAAAAGGCCATGCAACCCCATCAGCATGCAACTCACTGTGCAATTCCCGCCGATGTAGTTGCGGATGCCCTTGGCCAGGGCATTCTTGATGATTGGCAGGTTAACGGGGTCGAGGATGATGACGGCGTCATCCTTCATGCGCAATGTCTTGGCGGCGTCGATCCAATAGCCCTGCCAGCCCGCGGCGCGCAGTTGAGGATAAATCGCGGTTGTGTACTCGCCGCCCTGGCACGTGACGATTACGTCCATGGCTTTCAGCGCGTCGATGGAACTGGCGTCTTTAAGCGGCGCGGTATCGCGGCCGATCGCCGGGCCTTTGCCGCCAACCTGCGACGTCGTGAAAAAAACCGGCTCGATATGGTCGAAATCGCGCTCGGCCTGCATGCGCTGCATGAGCACCGAGCCGACCATACCCCGCCATCCGACAAATCCTGTACGCATCATGATTGCACGACTCAAATTGATTTCTAACGCCGCTGCTCGCGCGAGCGTTGACTTGCCGCCCTACTTCATCGCCGCGACGACGGCATCACCCATTTCGGTGGTGCCCACGCGCCGCATTTCGGTCTCGTATATATCGGCGGTGCGATAACCCTGGGACAGCACTTTCCTGACCGCCGCTTCGATGCGCCGGGCGGCCGCCTCCTCGTTGAACGTGTAGCGCAGCATCATGGCTGCCGACAATATCGTCGCCAGCGGATTGGCGATATTCTTGCCGGCGATGTCGGGGGCGGAGCCGTGCGAAGGCTCATAGAGACCCTTGTTGTTCGCATCGAGCGACGCCGACGGCAGCATGCCGATCGAGCCGGTCAGCATCGAGGCCTCGTCCGAGAGGATGTCGCCGAACATGTTGCCGGTGACGATCACGTCGAACTGCTTCGGATTGCGCACGAGCTGCATTGCCGCGTTGTCGACGTACATATGCGACAGCTCGACCTGTGGATACTCTTTGGCGACGTCTTTGACGACTTCGCGCCAGAACCGGCTCGTCTCGAGCACGTTTTCCTTGTCGACCGAGCAGAGCTTTTTGCCGCGCTTCATCGCCGCCTTGAAGCCGACGTCCGCGATGCGCCGGATCTCGGGCTCCGAATAATGCATCGTGTCGTAGCCTTCGCGCTCGCCGCTCGCGTTCGTGCGCCGGCCGCGCGGCTCGCCGAAGTAAATATCGCCGGTCAGCTCGCGCAGGATCAGGATATCGAGGCCTTTGACCAGCTCCGGCTTTAGCGAGGATGCGCTGACCAGCTCGTCGAACAGCATCGCGGGACGCAGGTTGGCGAAGAGCTGCAATTCTTTGCGGATGCGCAGGATGCCCTGCTCGGGGCGCTTGTCGCGCGGCAACGCGTCGTATTGCGGGCCGCCGACCGCGCCGCACAGCACCGCGTCCGCGGCGCGCGCAAGCTTGAGCGTGGATTCCGGCAGCGGATCGCCTTGCGCGTCGTACCCGGCGCCGCCGTACGGCGCTTCTTCCAGCTCGAGCTTGAGGCCGTCGCGCCGTAGCACGTCGAGCGCTTTTACCGCCTGCGCGATGATTTCAGGGCCGATCCCATCGCCGGCCAACACTGCGATCTTCATCGACTACCCTTAATAGCCGCTCACTTGACGGTACGCATCAGCGTGCGCCGCCATATGCGGGCTCAATTGAACAACCAGGGCTGCTGCTCGCGTCGCTTCGTTTCGAAGGCCTTGATCTTGTCTGCGTGCTTGAGCGTGAGCCCGATTTCATCGAGACCGTTCATCAGGCAATGCTTACGGAACGGATCGATCTCGAACTTGATCGCTTCGCCGCCCGGCGTGGTGACGCTCTGGTCCGCCAGATCGATTGCGAGACGGTAACCCTGCTGCGCCGCGGCCTCCTTGAACAAGCGGTCGACGGTCTTGGCGTCGAGCTTGATCAACAGCAGCCCGTTCTTGAAGCTGTTGTTGAAGAATATGTCCGCGAAACTCGGGGCGATCACCGCCTGAAACCCATATTGCAGCAGCGCCCACGGCGCGTGCTCGCGCGACGAGCCGCAACCGAAATTTTCGCGCGCGAGCAGAATCTGCGCGCCCTGGTAACGCGGCTGGTTCAGCACGAAGTCGGGATTGAGCGGCCGCTTTGCGTTGTCCATGCCCGGCTCGCCGTGATCGAGGTAGCGCCACTCGTCGAAAAGATTGGGGCCGTAACCGGTCTTCTTGATCGATTTCAGGAATTGCTTCGGAATCACCGCATCAGTGTCGACATTGGCGCGGTCGAGCGGCGCCACCAGGCCTTCGCGTGAGATGAATTTATCCATGATTTTTTTCCTGCGCCAGCGTGCGCACATCGACAAAATGACCGGCAACCGCAGCCGCGGCGGCCATCGCCGGGCTCACGAGATGCGTGCGCCCGCCCGCACCCTGGCGCCCCTCGAAATTGCGATTGGACGTCGACGCGCAGCGCTCGCCGGGCGACAACTGGTCCTCGTTCATGCCGAGGCACATCGAGCACCCGGGCTCGCGCCATTCGAAACCCGCCGCAACGAAAATCTTGTCGAGACCTTCCTGTTCAGCCTGACGTTTCACCAGCCCGGAACCCGGCACCACCATTGCGAGCTTCACGTTGCTCGCAACCTTGCGTCCGCGGGCCACCGCGGCGGCCGAGCGCAGATCCTCGATGCGCGAGTTGGTGCACGCGCCGATGAACACCTTGTCGATCTGGATGTCCGTGATCGGCGTGTTCGGCTTCAATGCCATATATTTCAACGCACGCTCGATCCACTCACGCTTGACCGGATCGGCTTCCTGCGCGGGATCCGGCACTTTGCCGCCGACCGTCGTCACCATCTCGGGCGATGTGCCCCACGTGACCTGCGGCTGTATGGTGGCCGCGTCGAGCTTGACGACCTTGTCGAATTTCGCGCCCTCGTCGCTTTTGAGCGTGCGCCAATGCGCGACCGCCTTGTCCCACATTGCGCCGGTAGGCGCCAGCGGACGGCCTTTGACGTAGTTGATCGTCGTGTCGTCGACCGCGACCATGCCGGCGCGCGCGCCCGCTTCGATTGCCATGTTGCATAAGGTCAAGCGCGCCTCGACCGACAAGTTGCGGATAGTGTCGCCGGCGAACTCGATGGAATAGCCGGTGCCGCCGGCAGTGCCGATCTTGCCGATCACGGCGAGCGCGATGTCCTTCGCGGTCACCCCGTCGCCCAGCTTGCCCTCGACCAGCACCTGCATCGCCTTGGTTTTTTTCTGCACGAGGCACTGCGTCGCGAGCACGTGCTCGACTTCCGACGTGCCGATGCCGAACGCGAGACAGCCGAGCGCGCCATGCGTACTCGTGTGGGAGTCGCCGCAAACCACGGTCATGCCCGGCAGCGTGGCGCCGTTCTCAGGCCCGATCACGTGGACGATGCCCTGCTTTTCGTGCAGAAACGGGAAGTAGGAAAGCGCGCCCCATTCCTTGATGTTTTCGTTGAGCGTTTCGACCTGCAGGCGCGACACGGGATCCTTGATGCCCTTGTCCCAGTCCCGCGTCGGCGTGTTGTGGTCGGCGGTGGCCACGATGGAGCTCACGCGCCACGGTTTGCGGTTCGCGACTTTCAGTCCTTCATAGGCCTGCGGGCTCGTGACTTCGTGCACGAGGTGGCGGTCGATGTAAATCAGCGCCGTGCCGTCGTCCTGCTGTTGCACGACGTGATCGTCCCATAATTTGTCGTAAAGCGTGCGCGCTGCCATGATGAATACCGTAGATGTTATGCGTCGGTGGAAACCTTAAATTATCCCATAATCCGCATGCCGATGCCCAGCCGCTGCGCACTATCAGCGCGTATCCAGCCCGCGCCACAAAATCAGCATTCCCGCAAATGCACATAATGCGGCGCCCGCGAACGTAAACACCGCGCCGAAATGCTCCCACGCATAGCCGGAATACAGGCCGCCGACGGTGCCGCCCAGGCCGAACGTGAGACTCGTGTAAATCGCCTGGCCACGCGCCTGGTTGCGTCCGCGAAAGAAACGATGCACATAACCCAGGGCTGCGGCGTGGAACGACCCGAAACTCGCCGCATGCAGTGTTTGTGCGATCAGCAGCAGCGCGAGGTTGTCCGCGCACAACGCAATGATCGCAAAGCGGATACCCGCCAGCGCAAAACTCGCGATCAGCACCTGCCGCAGCGTGAACGCGCGAAAGAGATGCGCCATCCAGAAGAAAATCGCGATCTCGCAAATGACGCCGAGCGACCACAGCCAGCCAACCGCACCCTTGGTGTACCCGAAGCCCACCAGGTGTATCGAGTAGAACGTGTAGTACGGCCCGTGCGCGACGGCCATCAGCGCGCACGCGACGATCAGCGCGATGACCTGCGGCTGCCGGATGATGTGCGCGATCGGTGTGTGCTCGTGCGCATGCGCGGACTGCGGCGGCTCGGGCACCAGCATCAGGAACACGGTGGTCGCGCCGAGTATCGCCAACATGATCCACAGCAGGACGCGGATCTCCAGCGCGTCGAGCATATAACCGATGATCAGCACCGCCGCGATGAAGCCGATCGAGCCCCACACGCGCACGCGCCCATACTGCGCACTGTGCTCGCCCAGATGAGACAGCGTCGTGGTTTCGACTTGCGGCAGCGCCGCGCTGAGGAAAAACGTCATCAGCAGCACGACCGCGTACAGCGCATCGAAATCCACCGCCGCAAATAAGCCGCAGTAGACGACGGTGCCGACCGCCGTGCAGATTTGCGCGACGCGCAGACGATGCCCGCTGCGATCGGCCAGCCATCCCCACAGGTGAGGCGCGAAAATCCGCACGAGTTGCGGCAGCGACATGATGACGCCGATGCCGGCAGCGGCGATGCCGAGCGAGCTTAAGTAAAGGCTGAAGTACGGCGAGAACGCGCCGAGATAGGCGAAATAAAAAAAGTAGATGCCGGCGAGACGCCAGTACGGCAATCCTTGCATGACGCTACGCCGCGTGCCGCCCGACGCCGCGCGTCACGCCTCGTCAGGGTCCGGGTTCTCGGTCGCCGCCGCGGCACGCACGCGCGCCACGACATCGGCGGGCGCCTGGGCCGGGATTTTCGGCGTCGCGCACTGCACGTCGCCGTTTTGCGCGCGATGGCGCAGCGCGTGGTCCATCAGCGTCAACGCAAGCATCGCCTCGCAAATCGGCGTTGCGCGAATGCCCACGCACGGATCGTGGCGGCCGTGCGTCTCGATCGTCGTCGCGTTGCCCGCTTTGTCGATAGTGCGGCGCGCGAGGCGGATGCTCGACGTCGGCTTCACCGCCACGTTCACCACGACGTCCTGCCCGGTCGAAATGCCGCCCAAAATGCCGCCCGCGTTGTTGCTGAGAAAGCCCTGCGGCGTCATCTCGTCGGAATGTTCCGTGCCCTTTTGCGCGATCGCCGCGAAACCGGCGCCGATCTCGACGCCTTTCACGGCGTTGATGCTCATCATGTTGTACGCGAGGTCGGCATCGAGCTTATCGTATACCGGCTCACCCCACCCGACCGGCACGCCCGTCGCAATCGTCGTGATGCGCGCCCCGACCGAATCACCGGATTTGCGCAGCTTGTCCATGAATTCTTCGAGGCGCGGCACCGCACTCTCGTCGGCGACAAAAAAGGGATTGCTATTCACGACGTCCCAGGTCTTGAACGGGACTTCGATCGGGCCGAGTTGCGACAGATAGCCGCGCACCACGATGCCGTATTTCTCGTGCAGCCACTTCTTCGCGACCGCCGCCGCGGCCACGCGCACCGCGGTCGCGCGCGCCGACTGGCGGCCGCCGCCGCGGTAATCGCGTATCCCGTATTTCTGCCAGTACGTGTAATCGGCGTGGCCCGGACGAAACGTGTCTTTGATTTTCGAATAGTCCTTGCTGCGCGCATCGACGTTGCGGATCAGCAGCGCGATCGGCGTGCCGGTCGTTTTGCCATCGAACACGCCCGAGAGGATCTCGACGACGTCGTCCTCGCGCCGCTGCGTCACGTGACGCGACGTGCCGGGCTTGCGCCGGTCAAGATCGAGCTGGATGTCCGCTTCCGTCAGCGCCAGCCCCGGCGGACAGCCGTCGACCACGCAGCCGATCGCCGGCCCGTGGCTCTCGCCGAAGGACGTCACGCAGAATAATTTACCGAGGGTGCTGCCGGACATGATGCTTTTCGTTCAATCCGCAAAAATGAACGGCGAGTTTAACATAGCGTCCACCGCGGCCGCCGACGCAGCACCGCGCGCCACGACTACGGAACCGCAGCGTAACGGCGCCTCAGGGCAAGCAGAAAAAACCAGGTGCCCAGCGCCGCTGCCACGTGCTTCAACGAGTGCCCGCTGATCGTGTGCCCCAAGAGCGCAAACACCTGCGCGTCAAAGTGCTCGAGTAATTTGGCGAGCACATAAGTCCCGAGCATCGCCCAGAGCAGGCGCACGGGCCACAGCCGGGATGGGAAAAAGAGCAGAATTAACGGGATCAGAATAATAGGCAGGAATTGCGTGATGATGTACGGACGCAAGTCGCCGTGCCCCGCCACTTCGGTGA
>Ga0207682_10001223_pt1 | contig 11866 bp, 11 predicted proteins | sample KBSM63metaG_FD_184332 | JGI IMG/M metagenome (GOLD analysis project Ga0207682, IMG submission 184332) | Miscanthus rhizosphere microbial communities from Kellogg Biological Station, Michigan, USA - KBS M6-3 metaG (SPAdes) (version 2) | ecosystem: Host-associated > Plants > Roots > Rhizosphere >... | reverse complement strand
GGCGATCATCCAAGGATCGTCCACCTCCACGGCCCGGCCGACCGGGAAGGTGATGCCGTTCCAAGTGCAGGAGAGAGGCCCTTCGGCCTCCCCCTTCCATGTGATCTTGGCCATATCAGCCAACCGGCTTGATGTACTGCACCGTAACGTAGGCATCGCCGGCCGTTGGCGTGCCGCTGATACTGCACCAAACGGCAGTATCGGCCGTGATCGGATTGGTCAGGGCCGCCAATGGCACCGTGTTCACGGTTCCTGCCGTAGCGGCGATGCCGGTGGCGATATCTTGGCCCGCGGCGGTGGTGCCGATATGCAGCAACGGCGAGGTTCCAACGAGTGCCGTTTCGATATTGCTGTTGATCACAGTGATGAAAGCACCGGCCGGCAATGTGCCAATTCTGGCACTCTGCGTAGCCCCTGCGCCCGACACCGCAGTGACGCGGCCGCTGATTGACTGCACCGTATTGTTGGAGGCGTCCCGGGCCGGAACGCCGGTCATCAAGGTCGTAACCATGGCTATTTCCTTTTCCAATGGGGCGCGCTAAGAAGCCGCCCATGAGCGAAGTATGGAAGCCGATACCGGGCTATGAAGACTGCTACGCCGTCTCCGATCGTGGGCGGGTCAAACGCACGGCCCATGTAGGCTATTGGGCCAAGCGCCCGCCAAAGCCGCTCGCTCCGCGACCGAAGCGCGACGGTTACGTGACCTTCCACCTTTGCAAGGACGGCATCCGTAAAGACCGCCACGCCCATAGACTGGTGTGGGAGGCTTTCAACGGGGCCGTACCGGCAGGGATGGAAATCAATCACCTCAATGGGAACAAGGGCGACAATCGGCTGACAAATCTTGAGGTCTGTTCACGATCCCACAATTTGCAGCATTCCTTTCGCGTCTTGAAACGCCCGCCTCCGAACAATCCGAACTACGGCAGCAAGAACGGCGCCGCCAAGCTCACGGAAGCAGACATCCCCCGCATCATCGCCCTGTATCAGACTGGCACTTATCACCAGCGACACTTGGCGGAAATGTACGGGGTTTCCCAGCGGATGATCAGTCTCATAGTCAGGCGTGAGAAATGGCAGCATGTTGCGCTGCCATCCGATTGATGGTATAGAAGCCAGTGATTTCTTCTATCAGTCTGATACTGAATTGAAAAAACCCGTGGCCACGCCCCATTGTTTGAGGTTTGTGCCTGCAGCCGATGATTTGGGGTGGCGCTTAAACATCTTCCCTACTCCGTAAGCTGCTTCAATTCCAGTTCCGGTCACAAAACCGTAATCATCTTCTTTACGGAAAGTGGGTTTCGCCATTTGACCGTAGGCGATACACACCGCTTGCTGGCCGCAGAGAAACACCGGCTCGACACGAGACGTGCCGCCGCCGGCGGTCAGCAAGTTTGTCCACACGTTGGTCACGAACAGCGAAATCTCCGGCACGAGGCGGACCACGACGCCATCCCACAGCAGATCCCCGTCTTGGAATAACGGGTTATCGGGAGCACCGTTGATCTCGCGTCCTTCACGCGCACGCGCATTAGTGTTCGCCGAAACCATCGTCGGGTCCATCTTGAGATCCCGGAAGGGATTGAGCCCGGCGAAACAGACGAAGTACTCATAACCTGAGCGTGTTTTGTAGGGTCTAATGCGCGGATTGGCTCCCATCGCCACTCGCTTGAGCAACGACAGGTTAGCCGCCGTGAACTTGTCGGAGGTGGCGTCGACAAGGCCGAGTGCGGTGGCATGCACGCCACTCACCGCATTGGCGGTGCTGGCACCGTAGAGGATGCGGTCGGAATTGGCGACGGTCCATGTGTTGCGATCCGCCGCGAGCGCCAGATCGTACTGCAGGCCGTTGACGCGGGTGCCGGCCGCCGGCTGGCTCTCCGATGGCAGCGCCATCAATGCCGCGATGATCTCGTCGCGGGTAACTTCCGACAACCAATCCGACAACAAAGGTTTCGCCTCGCCGAAGATATCGGCACTATCCTTTTGTTGCTCGGCTTTGGTAGTAGCTACTGCGTTCCTTATCCATTCTATCCATATTCTCATTCCATAATCGTCTATCTTTTCTTCATTCCCGACCAAAGGCCCGGTGCTAACACCGAGGCCCTGCAACCGGGTAACCAGCGGGATATTCATCACCTCGCCGCCGCCTTTCAGCTCCATTTTCTTGCGAATGATGGCGTTGAGATCCTCGCCCATGTAGGGCGAGAACATGTTTTCCCGCACCCATTCCTTGTTGATCTGCTGGGTAAACTTGATCAGTTTATTGTTTTGCTGAACGTCGGAGATGGCCATGGCCATGCGTCCTTTCGGTTAGGCCATCCCCGAAATGAAAAACCCGCCACAGGGGCGGGTGTTTTCAGATCAAAGCTATGGCCGGGTTTAGCGGTTGGCGAAGCTCCACAGGCTCTGGGAGCTTAGGTCGCCCGGCGCCTCGGTGCGGTTGGCGGTTGACGCCACCGACGAAAGCGAGGGCGGAAGTTGAACGTTGGGCGGATTACCTTGAGCACGATTGCCTTGCTGTTGCCGCGCGCGCAGCCGCTCCATCATGGCGCGTTGCGCATTCGGATCATCGAGCCATTTCTGCTGCTGCTGTTTCAGCCACGCATCTGGATCGGCGCCGATTGACGAATACGCCGTTACTTGCTTGTGCCATTTGACCAACTCGCCGTAGGGGTGGCCGCTTTGCATGATCTGGTTGAATACAAAGTTGCCTTGCGGCGTGTGCCGGAATTGCGCCATCGCCCCCAACGCCGCATCCACCACAGGCTGGGTGAATTGCGTATTGGCGAATTCGCGCGAGAGCCCATCCTTCATCTGCATCATGTAGTGGGTGGCTTCCTGACGCAGAGGATCCATCACCCGGGTGTTGAGATATTGATCCGGGTTGTCGAAGATGGTTTCCGGCTCTTGTGGCTGTTGCGCTCGCCGGTTGGGATCGGTCCGCTGCTGCAACTCCATCACCGCGCGCGTCAATTCTGCCGCGTGCGCCTCCAGACGTTGCCTTGCGTCACGTTCCGCCAGCAATTCGCGCAACGGCACCCGATGATCCTCCGGCTGCCGCTGCTGCGGCTGCCCCTGCGGCTTGGGCGCGAATTTCCCATCAGGGGCGCGCGGTTGCCCGGGCTGTTGCTGCTGTCCGGGTTGTTGCTGCAGGTCCGGCCGGGTTGACGGCACATCAGGAGTTTGTGTCGCGTCCGTTGCTCCACCCGTGTTTTGCGGGCTTTGCGACGGTGCCGGTGTCGGTGTCGGATCGCTGTTGGCGTGGTCAAATAGCTCTCTGTCACTAATGGTGTTGCCACTATTGGCAGAGGTACTCCCACCGAGTGGCTGCTCGATGCTCATGGTTCATCCTTTCACTGTTTCGTAGTGACTACGGGAACGCCAAATATCGCTTTGGCGACGCGATGCGGGCCCTTGGTGCGCGGCCCGTGCGCTCGGCTGTGTCGTCGCCGATTACGAAAGAAGGTTGAGCAGAAGCTCGATTGCTTCCTCGTCGTCGTCCGGGTCATCGCTGACGATGGCGCGCTTGACGATCTTGCGTTGCGGCGGTGTCAGGCCGGCGGCCTGCATCTTCGGCATCAGGTCGACCAATGCCGGCGGCGGTGGTCCGGCCGGGTGCGGCAGTTCTGCCTTCAAGGATCCGGCTGTCGCAGGCGGCGGCGCCTGGATTAGCTCGATCAGTTCCTCGATCTTGTCGCGCTTTTGCTCGGGCTCGCGCTCGCGCCGCCGGATCATCCGACCGCGGCTTGCCCCGCTCGGCCCGCCAACAAAGACGCTGGTCGGCGGCGCGACCGTTTCCTCTAACCAACCGGAAGCAAATCCAACCGGCACCACATTATTGAAAGACGTTGCGCCAAAATTTGCAGTGATCGCAGAACCGGCAACGCCCGTCGTGCCCCCAAAGGTACAAAACGGAACCATGATGCCGGGTGGGATTAGAATGCCGCCGGTATTGGTCGCCGGGTTGGCTGCAACGTCATTGTTCCAGTTGTTGGTAAACCGGCGAAACCAAACTTGACGGTTATCGAGATCGACCGCAACGCTGCCAAATTGCCCCACCGTTCCAAAACTCGTCAGCGTGATGGCGGTATTGACCCCATTCGCCCAAAGATTGCCGTTGTTGCGAAACGCTAGATTGCCGACCGTTGCTGCAGTAGGGGCGGTACCAAGATTGGGATAGGTTGAACCAATCGTGCAAATGCCAAATGCTGCGTTGACCCCCGAGTTAATGACCGTCTGCGTTATCTCGAAATAATGCTTGCCGATGGTTTTCCCGTTAGCATTGGCAACGCGGACACCTTGATTGGTCGAGGTGGTGCCGGTATTGGTCGCAACAAGGCCGCCACCTGAAAGGGTAACGGCAACGGCCGTTGCCGCATCCCAGGTGACCGCGCCCATCTAGTCCTCTACCACCACCGCACCGCCGATAACCTTGTCGGTGCGCGGATCACGATGAATGATAGCTTTGCGCGGCTTGTTGAGCCCTTGCAGCATGCTCTGATGCTGCGCCAGCGTTGCTAGAACCTCGGCGATCTGGCTGGGCATTTGGTTCTGCTGCTGTATTGCCTGCTCTGCCTGCCCGGTCTTGAAAATTTCGATTTGCATTTCGTTTCGCGCCTTCTCGCGCGCAATCTCCATCTCCGCTGCCGCCTTCTCGCGCTCCAATGCGATCTCGGCCATTACCCTCTCGCGCTCGGTCTGCTGATCGAGTTGTGCGCTCTGCTGTTTCATCGCCAGATCGGCCGTCGCCTTTTCCTTTTCCAGCGCCAATTTGGCCTGTCCGCTCTGTTGCTCCATCGCCAGCTTGGCCTGCGCTTCCGCTTGCTTCGGATCGGGCTGCTGCTGCTGCTCCGCACCAGCCTCGCGGAATTTCTTCTTCACGTCGGACGGTAGCGGCGAGGTCTCGATCAGCACCTCCATCGCCGCCTTGCTCGATGCCGGCGACAGCATCGGCGCCACAGCCGGCAGCGCGGCCGCAATGGCGTCGTAGGTGTCCTGCATCAAGGTCACGGTGTCGGGGCCCTCGTCCAGAATGATGTCGACATCCAATTCGCCGATCTGGTTCACCGGCTGCGGCATGCCGTCAGGGCCGGGCACCTGGGCATTGATCTGCACGAATTGCGGCTCACCATTCGCATCAGTGACCCGGATCCACCGCTCATTGACCCAATAGCTCTGCGCGGCATTGAACAGCGAGCGGTAAACTCGGATTTTCCATGAGCGCAGGTTGGTCATGTACGGCCCGAGCTCGGCAATGCCGGCTTGCTGCAACAGCGCAATGGCACGGCCGGACGATCCCTTGCCCACATCACCGCCGACAATCGCGGCATTGGGGCCGAAATTCTCGATCTCCTGCGCAGCATCGCGCATGAATTCGAGTTGAGCCATCACCGAAGCCTGCTTGGCTTGGTCGTCAAAGCGGATATCATCCAGCGCCGTGTTAACCAGCACGATGCCGTCGGCCCGCGACGCCTCCAACCGCAATTTCTCGACGTTGGTGTCGGCCACCGCCGACTTGGTGGCGATAATCCGGCGATTACTTGCGTCGAATAGCCCTTTCGAGCGGCGCTGGTTAACCTCATCTTGTGGCGATTGCAGATGGCGCACGAAGCCGTAGCGGTCGCCGTCGTGATCCACTTGCGCCGAAAACATCAGGTACTTGGCAAACTGCTTGCCGTTCTCATCAGAGAACGGTGAGTTGCCCCGCATCAATATCTTGGAGCCGGTGAATAGCGCCCACTTCCAGCCGCCCTTTGACTTGTACCAAATGTCAACAAGCCTGACCTGATTGAAATCGCCATTAGCCTGGAACCATCGGGTGTCACGGTCGGAATTTTTGGTCAATTCCAGCGAGCTATCGCACGCCGCCTTGATGTCGTCTTCCATGCCGGGCAAAAGCTCGATCATCAATTCCTCATCGACATATTTGCCCATGCCGATATAGCGCGCGTCGGAAAAGTCATGCTTCATCGAGCGCGGGTCATAAAAAAACCCGTCGTTATCGACGGGTCCAAAGATCACATCATAGTCGGGCTCCATTGGCGGCCCGCCATTGTGGCCCATCCCCGGCATCATGCCCTGCCCGCCCTGCTTCGGCGGTGGCATCGGTTTCAGATCCAGCTCGATGCCGCCGATGCCGTCGACCGCCGCCGCCTCGTTCACCAGCGGCGCCACCTCGTTCCACTTGTTGCGATCCAGCAGATAGCGCAGCACCGCAGTGGCAAGGTCGGCACCGGCCTGATGCTGCGGCGTGCGCGGATATGCCTTCGGGTCTTGTTTGAGCCGTTCCACCAGCCCGACGATGCCGTCAATCTTGCGGCCGATCTTGTTGTAGGTCACCACCGGTTGCTTACGATCGTTGAAAGTCTTGATCTGGTCGGATGTCCATTGCGCGCCGTGGCGATAGCGTCGCGCCTTCTGCTGCTCTTGGATTTCCAGCGTCTTGTTGTCGAGATAAGTGGTGTAGGCGTTGATGCATTTTTCCAGCGGCCAAAAGCCGTCCTTGTCCTCTTCCTGCGGATCGGTGACCGGCGCATTGCGGCCGGCCGCCGAGCCGCCCTGCGGATAACCGCCGCCCTTGATCGAGAGGACGTTGCTGATGGCCATTGCTATTCCTCGTCAGTATCTTTGCCGGCCGATCGACGTGGGCGGCGTTGCCGCGCCTTCGCGCTTGCGCTTAGGCTTGGGCGCAAGCTGGCGGATCATCCGGCCGCGACTAGCACCGCCGCCGGTGTAACCGCCGAGCGACGGCAGTAGCAGCGGCGGCGGCGCATCTCCCCAACTCGTAAACGTGGACGGCACCGCTCCGAAAAAAGCAGAAGCACCGAAATTCATGGTTATGGCGTCGGGATTGTTGAGGCCCGCTGCGAATTTAATATAAGGAGAGAAAGGAACGGTAGCGGCAAAGCTCACACCACCTGTCCCGGTGGATGGATTGGCTGCCCCATCTCCGTTCCAGTTGCCATTCTGTCTGCGGAACCAGGCCAATCTGGCGCCAAGGTCCATGGCCATCGCAAAGATGTCATTTAGCGCCACCGACCCGATCGTCTTGCCCGATGGGGTTCCGTTGTTAAGGACTGAGGAAGAGGCACCTATAGCAACAACAATGCCAGTGGTATCAAGATTGAAAACGATGGTGCCTTCCGGTGCGATGCCGATCAGAGTGTTGGTCGTGATGGTATTTTGTATAATAAACTCAAAATAGTATTTGCCGGTAGTATATTTGCTTGTGCTGTAAACGCCAGTCGCACCGCTGCCGCTGTTGCGCGTAACGGTCAGATTGCCGTTGGACATCGTTACATTCAACGGTGTCCCGTCAAGGGTCACTTCTGCCATTCGCGCTGCTCCATCAATACGTCCGCCAGTCCCCGGGCTGCTCGCCGCGCGGGTGGATCTGGGCGTAGCCGCTCACGTCTTCCGGCTTGGGCGTTTCCTTTTCCTTCGCCCACGGCCGCGACATGCAGGCATACCTAGCCGTATCGCCACAATGATCTTCGCTGTCGGTCAACACGTCTTCCGGCCGGTCGGGATCATGCTGCAGGAACGGCACGGTGCGGATGAAATCCACCGCGGTGGAGAACACCACCATTAGGGGATGGCCGTCGTCGTTGCCTTCCATGCGCCAGCGCATCACGTCCCAACCGCCGGTGTGCCGGGCGCCGCGCGTGTGAACGCGGGAATTGTCGGCCCGGCGAAACCACACCTTGCCCTCGGAGCCCGTGCCCATCCGCTCGGCGATCGACGGCCCGCCGTCTTGAATGAACGCCGAGGGATCGAGCACGCCGTAGGCAATCTCTTCGCCCTCTTCCCGCTTGCGGATGCCCTTGCCGACATCATCGGCATTCATCTTGATGCCGACGTTGGGCTCACCCGGCTTTTGGCCGTACCATTCGCGGTAGAGCACCAGACAGCCGCGCGGCAGGAACTTGCCGCCGTAGGTGCCATCGTCCGACACCACCGCCCACCATTGGACGCAGAACGGGTGCGCGGAGCCCCAGTCCATCGCGCGGAAGCGCAGCCATTCCTTCGGGATCTCAAACGGTCGCACCACATGCCGCGCGGTGCTCCAACAATCGAAGAAGGCGCCGAGCGTAACGCTCCAATCGCCGTCCAGCCACGCCTGCACCAATTCCTTTGAGCCCGACGATCGCAGCCGCTGCTTGTAGCTCTCGGCGTCGATGAACGGATTATTGTCCACCTTGCTCGGGATGAAGATCCGATCCAGCCCGGTGACGGGATCGTGGATCACCTGATTGCCGAGCGGCGCTGGGTCAATGTAGCGCGCGCGCACCCATTGATGTCCTGGTCCGCCAGGATTGCCCGTCGCCCGGAAGCCCACCGGCACGCCGGCGCCCGAGCGCAGCGTGGCGAATAGTTTCATCACCGGCGCCGGCGACGGAAAGTTGCCGATCTCCTCCACATAGACGCGGGTGTAGCTGTGGCCCTGGTAGCCCTCGGCGTCACTGTCGCGGTCGAGATAGGCAAACCGCAGCCGCGCCCCGCGCGGATCGCGCCACAGCTTCTCGGTTTCGTTGTAGGTCCATTTCAGCGGGCCATAGATCGCCCGCGAGCGCTCGATGGTATCGACCAGTTCCTTATAGGTCCGCCGCACCATCAGGCCGGAGGCGTGGCCCTTGTGTTCGTTGGCGTGTGCCATGAACTCGCCGAGCATTCCGTCGGTCTTGCCGCCGCCGCGAGCGCCGCCGAAGAACACCTCAAAGATTGGACATTCGAGAAGGGACCACTGGGGCCAGTTGCTTCCAGGCGACCATACGGTGCGCTCGATTACAGATGTTTCCATTTACTGTAGAATTTTGTCGGGGGCCGGCCCATCGGTCGACCCATTCGCCTTCCCATTTTCGCCTCCGCTTACTGTGCCTTCAATCATGGGCGGCGATAGATGATCACTTCCGTATTTTGCAACCCACTCGGCCCTCGTCAGCACCTTAGGAAGCTCGGCAACATAGCGAACATTGAGGTCGGCCGCGATTTCGGTGCGGGTCAGGTCGGGAATGATCTTCTTGAGCAGGATGTCGATCGCCTTGATTTGCGACATTTCCAGTTTCAGCCCGTCGAAGATGTGGGCTTGCAGCCGGTGAATGAGTTGCGAAGCCTTGATCTTGGCCCGGCATTCCGCGGTATTGAACGGGGCCAAGCCTATTGGCCGTTTGCGGGCGGGCATATCTGTACTCCCTACCTTTGATAATATTGGCCGGTCGCCGGATCATAGAAATACGCGCCGGCAGGCCCGCCTTGCCGGAAATCGCCGCCAAACGCCGCGGTGCCCGGCCGGCCGGGCGAGTTAATACCGTAGGCACCGCCGTATTCCGCGCCCTTGGCGCCGGGGGCAATACCGGCACCACCGGTGTTGTAATAGCCCGGACTGCCGCGCCCGCCGACAGTGATGGAGAGGCCGGGACGCCCGGCCGTCTCGCCGCGGCCGCCGGTGGGGGACGGGCCGAACACGCTGCTCTGGTTGCTGCCTCGCCCGCTGCTTTGCGGGGTACCATACTGGGTGGTGCCAGCTTGGTAGGGGTTGCCGACAGGCGAACCGCGCGCGGGTGCCGTTATCATGTCGATCAGCCCGAGCGGCGCCGCCTCGCGGCCCACCCCGCGCGTCTCGGGATTGAGATTGCTGAACACGTCCTGATTGATTTCACCAGTTGGACCCCGCGACAGGCTGATGGTCTCAACGTCAGGATCACTTCCCCGCGTGGTTGTGGACGGTGCCTGTTGCGGCCCATAATTCGGGCCGAAGTCGGTCATTAACTGCTGCGTTTGAGCGGGGGTCAGCAAGTCGCTGGCGCGCGTGGTCACGTCGGAGCGCGCGTTGAAATCGTCGGCAACCGTACCTGTCTTGCCCGCAGTGAAGTTTTGCTGACCCGGGGTAACGTTTGGGTTGGCTAGATCAAACTGCGGCCCGATCTGGCCGTGCGGCAAGTCTTGCGGGTCGGCCCTGCTCTGGGCGTATTGCTGCGCCTGCTGCGCCTGCTGTGCCTGCATCTGGGCGGCCAAGGTCTCAAGCCCGGCGGCGCGATCGCCCTCTGGAGCAAGGCCGGCCCCCCTGCCCTGCTCGCCGGAGGTGAAGGTGCCGAATGTACTCGGAGAATTCTGCGCGTTGCTAACGCCCGTGAAGCCCTGCTGGGCGCCCGGGGTTACACCCTCGAAGCCCATATAACCGGGGCCGAGTTGGCCGGGTGCGGCAAGACTGGGCGCCTGCATGTTGGCCGCGATCTGGCTAAGTGCCTCCGCCAGAGCAGGATTGTTCTGCGCCTGTGCCTGCGCTTGGTTAAATGCGTCGTTGAGATTGGCTTGGTCTGAGATTTGCTGTTGCCCTTGGTTCATCGCGATGATGTCCGCATCGGTGCCGCGGCTTGCCGCCTGCGCTTGACCGACACCGAAGAAGCCGCTGTTGGCCGTCGTTTCAGGGCCGAAATTCTGGCTGGGATTGATGTCGCTTCGACTGCTGGGATCGGCAACAGGGGAAGAAGGGGCCGGTGCAATGCCAAAGCCGCCCGGACCGAGCCCTTCGCCCTGTTGCACTGTCGCTGGGCCGCCGGCCCAACCGGGCATGCCGGGCGAGCCAAAGCCGGCGCCAGAAGGACCGATTTGCGCCCCTTGCGGGCCGGTCAGGCCCGCGGTATTGCCAGACAGGCCCACGGTAGCCGTGCCAGCAGAGCCCGAACCCGGCCCGAGGCCGGTGCCGGTGGGGCCGCCGTAGCCGTACATGCCGAAGCTGTCGGACCATGCAGGCGCCCCAAGATTGGAAGAAGTCCAGTCGGACGGGGCAGCAACAGTCGGGTTCTGACCAGCAGCAAACTGCGAGGCACCACTGTAATCCACGCCCGCAGTAGGCCCCCCCCAGCTGCCGAACTCGCTGCCCGGCATCGAGCCGCCATAGTCGCCGGGGCCGATATAGCCGCCCTGATCACCGCTGTAATAGCCACCGCCGCTTTCACTTCCCGTCCAACTGTCGCCACCCGTCGCGCCGCCGTAATAGCCGCCGCCGGTGTCACCACCGAAATAGCCGCCGCCACCAGTTTCGCTTCCGGTCCAGCTATCACCGCCGGTCGCACCGGTGTAGCCACCACCAGTATCGCCGCCGAAGTAACCACCGCCGCCGCTTTCACTTCCAGTCCAGCTGTCGCCGCCGGTCGCACCGGAATAGTCGCCGCCGCCGTCGCCAGTGAAGCCGCCGCCGTCGCCAGTGAAGCCGCCGCCGTCGCCACTACTGCTGTCGCCGCCACCCCAATTGCACAGCGACCGCGGGGTGAATTCACCGGACCATGTGAACATCATTTCGTGGCCCTCAGATGTGGCGGCGGATCGACCAGCCATTTGCAGCGCGCGGTGCAGGTTTTTTCCCAGCCGTCGAGCACCCGCAGCCAGCCCTCGCGGCCGTAGCCGGTCAGCCGGGCGCAGCGCCGGTCATGGGCGAACTGCTCGATCTCGGGATGCATCAGCAGCAGCGCGGGAAGCTCGCCGCCCTGGAGCCAGAGGTTCAAGCTGCGAAAGCCGATCGGGTGGTGGGTGATCTCGGTGAGGATGACGGCACGCTCGGCCGGCCACAGCTTGGCCCGACCGTCCGCGATCCTATCCCAAACGTCTTTCTTGCCGTGGGTCCGACCGAACGAGGCTAGGCTCGCATCCAGCCACGGCCAAGTGCGCTCGAACTCATCGCGCTCATTCATACATCTTGTTGCCGATGCGCAGCGCGCTCGGCGCACCACCGCTCGCTGGCATGATCTGGTCGCCCTGCATCGTATATTGATGCCCATCACCGAACGGGTTGGGCTGCTGCAAGTAGATGTCGCAATACCCGAATGGGCTGATGGTGCCGTCGACCGCCTCGCAGCCGTCCGGT
>Ga0207682_10001219_pt1 | contig 11881 bp, 9 predicted proteins | sample KBSM63metaG_FD_184332 | JGI IMG/M metagenome (GOLD analysis project Ga0207682, IMG submission 184332) | Miscanthus rhizosphere microbial communities from Kellogg Biological Station, Michigan, USA - KBS M6-3 metaG (SPAdes) (version 2) | ecosystem: Host-associated > Plants > Roots > Rhizosphere >... | reverse complement strand
ACGCTGCATGCCCACACCGAGCTCACGCGCCTTCACGCCGATGCTGTTGGTCATCTCGATAGCGTGACCTGGCGAAAAGGTCGTGACGGCGCGGAGGAAACGCGACCGATACGATACGTATTTCTCTTCGTGGGCGCCGACCCCGAGACCGAATGGCTCGCGGACTGCGGTGTCGCCCTTGACGCACACGGGTTCGTGCTCACGGGTCAAGCGAGCGGCGAGACCTCTCCGACGCGACCACCCGCTTCGCTGGAATCGAGCGTACGCGGCGTCTTCGCGGTAGGCGACGTCCGATCGGGCTCCGTTAAACGCGTGGGAGGCGCTATCGGCGAGGGCGCCGCCGTGGTCGCACTGGCACACCAGTATCTGGCAACGCTTGCCGAGCCTGCTGTGTCGCGATGACATCAGCACCGGCTCCGCAACAGGCATCCACCGCGGTCGCACCTGTTGTTCAGTCGGCATGGAGCCCGCTGAAGAACAGCCTCTTCCGTGGTCTGTGGATCGCGACCATCGTGTCGAACGTGGGCACATGGATGCAGGACGTCGGCGCCGGGTGGCTGATGACCTCCCTCTCGTCGTCGCCGTCGCTGGTCGCCCTGGTCGAAGCGGCCGACAGCCTGCCGGTCATGCTGCTTGCGCTGCCCGCCGGCGCAATAGCCGACATCGTCGACCGACGGAGGTTGTTGATCGCCACTCAGGTCTATCTGATGGTGATCGCCGCGGCGCTCGGCATTCTGACGTGGCTGAACGTCATGACGCCATGGATGCTATTGGGTTTCACGTTCGCGCTCGGCGTGGGCACCGCGATGGTGATGCCGGCGTGGGCAGCCATCGTTCCTGAACTGGTTCCCCCCGAGGACCTTCCTTCCGCGGTTGCGCTCAACAGCATTGCGATCAATGTGTCCCGCACCATCGGGCCCGCGATCGCTGGCGTCCTCGTCGCCGCCGTTGGCGCGTGGCTCGTGTTCATACTGAATGCACTCTCTTACATCGGAATTCTCGCGGTGCTCGTACGCTGGCGCCGGGAGCGGCGCAAGAGCTCGCTGCCTGCCGAGCGCTTCGTCAGTGCCATACGCGTCGGCCTGCGCTTCGTGACGCACACGCGCGCGCTGCAAATCGTGCTGATTCGCGGGAGCGCGTTTTTCGTGTTCGCGAGTGCAACGTGGTCGCTGTTTCCGCTGATCGTCCGGCGCGAACTGGGGATGGGCCCCGAAATCTACGGCCTGCTCCTCACGTGCATCGGTATCGGCGCAGTGGGCGGTGCCCTACTGCTGCCGAGGGCCCGCGCAAGGTTCTCGCGCGATGCGCTGGTCGCCGGCGCGAGCGCACTCTATGCGGTGGCGGCACTCATGCTGGGCCATGTGCAGAATCTACCTCTGCTGGCCGTGGCGATGCTCGCGACGGGCGTCGCCTGGATATCCATTCTGTCGGCGCTGCAGGTCGCCGCCCAGATGACGTTGCCGGCATGGGTACGCGCGCGCGGCTTGGCGGCTTTCGTCATGGTCTTCATGGGCGGAATGGCGTTGGGTAGCATCTTGTGGGGACAGGTTGCGGCGCGCGTCGGCATCCCGGCCACGTTGACGATAGCTGCCTTGGGAATGGCGGGCGCCATCGGCTTGACCTGGAGATTCAAGCTGGGCCGACACGAGGTGCTCGATTTCACGCCGTCGTCGCATTGGCCGGCGCCTGTTTTGGCCGAATTACCCGAGCCCGACAGCGGGCCTGTTCTGGTCACGATCGAATACCGCGTCCAGCCCGACAAACGTACCGAATTCATAGCGGCGATGCAGTCGGTGCGCGAGATGCGTCGCCGAAACGGCGCTTACTTCTGGGAGCTGTTCCACGACTCGGCCGACCCCAGCCGCTTCAATGAGTGCTTCATGGACGAGTCGTGGGTCGAGCATCTGCGCCAGCATGAACGGGTCAGCGTCGCCGATCGCGAGATTCAGCAACGCGCGAAGGCGTTCATGGTCGAGGGCACGGCGACGAAATCGTCGCATTGGCTCGCGGATCGCCAACCTGTCGCTAAGGCCTGAGCCGTTCGACCAAAGGCTCACGACGTGATGAATGCCAAGAGATCAGCATTGATCGTACCGGCTTCCGTCGTGGGCATTCCGTGTGGTAAGCCCTTGTACGTTTTCAGCGTTCCCTTCCTCAGTAGTTTGGCACTCAGCGGCGCGGAGTCCGCATAGGGCACGATCTGATCATCGTCGCCGTGCATCACGAGCGTGGGGACCGCGATCTTTTGCAGGTCCGCCGTAAAATCCGTTTGTGAAAACGCCACGATGCCGTCGTAGTGTGCTTTGGCACTTCCCCCCATTCCCTGACGCCACCAATTTTGAATAATGGCTTCCGATGCCTTGGCGCCTGGCCGGTTGAAGCCGTAAAACGGACCTGAAGCCAGGTCACGATAGAACTGCGATCGGTTGTTAGCGACCTGCGCCTGAAATCCGTCGAAGACCTCCTTGGGGAGGCCTCCGGGATTCGTGGCCGTCTTGACCATCAAGGGTGGTACCGCGCTGATAAGTGCGGCCTTGGCAACGCGATCATCGCCATGACGCGCCACGTAACGCGCGACCTCGCCGCCCCCGGTCGAGTGGCCCACGTGAACGGCGTTCTTCAGGTCGAGGTGCGCGGTGACCGCCGCGAGGTCATCAGCGTAGTGATCCATATCGTGACCATCGGGCGTCTGCGACGAACGCCCGTGACCCCGGCGGTCGTGCGCGATAACGCGAAAGCCATGGTTTAAGAAGAACATCATCTGCGCGTCCCAATCGTCCGCGCTCAACGGCCACCCGTGCGAGAACACTATTGGCTGTCCGCGCCCCCAGTCCTTATAAAAAATGTGAATGCCATCCTTGGTCTTGATAGTGTTCATAGTGAGTCTCCGCTGCGGTCGTTAATATGGACCGGAATTCAGTATTGACCGACATCCTCCTCATACGCCGCAAATGCCGTCGTTTGCGCGAGGCTCAGATTCGCGCAGCGCTCGCAGCGACAGTGGCTTGGAGACCGACTTTGACTGCCGATGTAGAAGATGTCTAGCGCCCAAAAAATTCCACGAGCTTCGGAATGACCTGGTCGGGCGCCTCGTCGATGAGCCAATGACCCGAGCCCGACACAAGCACCCCTTCAACATTTGTCGCAACCAGTTTGCCCTGCGAGATGAGAAACTCGCCGCCTGATTTCTCCCCGCCTAGCACCAGCACCGGCATGGTTAGCTTCGTCGTCGCGAACACGGCGTTGTCTTTGGCATCCTGATCGAAGTTGCGAAAGACTTCCATCCCTGCCTTCATTGCTCCCGGCTGCGCGTACTTTTTCGCATAGAAGCGACGATCGGCTTCGGAGACAGACTTCGATCCGTCGGCCGCGAAGTCATTCCAGAAGTGCTCGAAGTAGATGCGCTCGCGCCCGTGCACAAGCGCGAGCGGTGTCTTGCCGTAGAAGTGAAAATGCCATAGGTCTTTCAACAGGAAGAGGTCCGTGGTATCGCCGACGCCGGGGATAAACGCGTCCATGAGCGCGAGACGGTCGACTTCAGCGGGATACTGAGCGGCGTAAGCGTAGGCCACCATCAACCCAATGTCGTGCCCCGCTACACCCGCCTTCTGAATGCCGAGCGACTGCGCCAGCGCGTGCACGTCTTGGGCCATCGTCTTCTTGTCGTAGCCTGATTCGGCCTTGGCCGAGTCGCCAAAGCCGCGGAGATCAGGCGCCACTACGAGGTGGGTCTTTGCCAGCTCCTTCATCAGCGGACGCCACATGTGGCTGTTCTGGGCATAGCCGTGTAGCAAGATGACGGGCGAACCCTTTCCCGCGACGAGGTAGTGCAGCCGCACACCGTTCGCAGTGGCGTAGCGCTCCGCGATTACCTGCGGTGACTGCGCTTTGCCCTGGGTCGCCAAGCCGACAAGGGCGAAGACACAGATCGCAATGGGCATCCGACGCTTTAGCAGCATGAAGTTCCTTCTGACACCGCAGTGAGGTTTGAACGCCAACTAATGCATGTGTGTTGCTAGATCCAATCCGTTTGCCGGTGCAGCGTGATCAGATCCTGTGTCGTCGCGCTGCATGCCAATATCCTATGCCAGCCGTCGCCGGTGGCCGAAAACGCCGCCCGCGTTGCGGAGTTCATTGAACGGCAGACCGGGCATCGGATCCGTTGCACAAAGGTATCGCCCGACGCCTTCGTCCAATCGACCGCCCGCATTGCGTCTGGTTAAATCAGAATGAGTGCACCGTAACGTGTGTATGCGCAATATACGCGACGCTAAGGGGCCATCGCTTCCAAATCCGATTTACACTTGGTCGCCAAAATGAACCTCACTGTTCTCGGCTGCGCGGGCGGTATAGGTGGAGCCGAAAGGCTGACTACTTGTCTACTACTGGATGACGATATCCTGCTCGACGCAGGTACCGGCATCTCCGAACTCCGGATGGAGGAACTCGTCCGCATCAACCACATATTTCTTACGCACAGCCATCTCGATCACGTAGCCGGCTTGCCGTTCTTGTTGGATGCCGTGCTCGATAGGAGGCAAGGCCCGGTCATTGTTCACGCGAGCCAGTCGGTGATCGACACGCTCAACAAGCATCTGTTCAACTGGATGCTCTGGCCGGATTTCGCTGTTGTGCCCAACGCTGAGCATCCGGTCTTGCATTGGGAACCGTTACCTCCCTTTGCCCGTCTCGGCTTGGGTATCCGGGGCATCACCGCGTATCCGGTAAAGCACACGGTCCCTTCGGTGGCGTATCTGGTCGACAATGGGCGCGCAGCATTCCTGTTTTCCGGTGACATGTCCTCTTCGCCTGAAATGTGGGCCGCCGTCGCTGGAGAGCCGTGGATCAGTAAGGTGATTGTCGACTGCTCGTTTCCCGATGCCCAATCTGCAATCGCGCAGCGGTCCATGCACTACTCGCCGCGCTCGCTGCTCGAGGACATCGCATCGTTGCCAAGTTCGATAGCATTGTTGGTAACGCACATGAAACCAGGTTACGAGCAACTGATACTGCAAGAGCTGCGCAAAGGTGTCGCCGATCGGCCTTTGGATGCGCTGAAGCGGGGTGATCGGTTAGTGTTCTGAGCATCACCGGCAAAATCCCAGGTCGCGCAGCGTCGGCACCCGGCAGTTGCTGCTGCTTAGATCCGCGCAGGTGCCACACTTTCGGACGCGTGACGTTTGAGTGCCGAGGGTGGAAAGTGTGAGGCCTATCCCACGTGCCCCTACCCCGGATCATAGGCGCCGCGGACTCAGGCGGTTGCAGTCCAATACGCCGATCACGAGGGATATCGCGCAGGGTAGCGTCACGTTGGGCACGACGAGCAGCATTGCCTGGGGATGCTCGAGCCGTGTCTGCATCTCCGTCCCAATCTTCCACGGTTAGATCGATAGCGCCAGCAGGATCGGGGCGCCCAACGCTTCATATCATGCCAAGCGTCTTCGGCACCCAGATCGACAGCGCGGGCCAGTAGGTGACGACCACCAGGAACACGAGCATCGTCAGCAGCCACTGCCGGACCGCGATCGCGAGCTCGGTGATGCCCATCTTCGTGATGCCCGACGCAACGTACAGGTTGAGCCCCACCGGCGGATGGCACCTGCCGACTTCCATGTTGACGACAATCATGATGCCGAAATGCACGGGGTCGAGACCGAGCTTCATCGCGACGGGCAACAGGATCGGGCCAACGAGACGTGGCCGATCGTCGGTCGCCTGATCGCATGGCACGTCCGTTGACCGTCAACGATCGACCACGCGCAGATTCAACCTTCGCTCCGGAACCCGCACGATGTGGACGCTGCACGGCGCATTGGCGGTAACCGTCGACGCGATCGAACGCCACCATCCGATCTTCGTACGCGACGGCACCGGCGCGCCAAGTATGATCAGCTCGACGTGATTGGCCCGTGCCAGACTGAGCAACGTGTCAGCCGCGTTGGCGGCCTCAACGACGTGCAGTGAAATGCGGGACGCCGGTACACGCAGCGGTTCCACCCAGTGCCGCAATCGCATCTTGTGCTGCAAGTGCTTGCCGGCGGTCGTTTCGATGTCGAGCGGGCCCTCCCCTACCGGTGCGCTCTTGATGACCGACACGCACATCAGCCGGTATTCCGGATTCAGCGAGATCATATGTTTGGTTGCCCATTGCAACGGCGAGTGACGCTCGTCATCCGGATGCTCGGTATCGACTGCGACCAGGATGATCGAGGGCGCGAGTCTCGCGGCCGACTCCTGTCTGCTGTCGAGATGCCTGCCGTGCCGCTGGTCCCACCATCGCGCAACGTGTCGCAGCAAGCCGGACGGCTGCGTACGTTCAGCGCGGGCAGACAACTCGACCTGCTCCGGGTTACGAAGGTCGAGCGCGACGTGAGCCGCGAAGAGGTAACGTTTCTCGGGGTCGGGTTCCAGGCAACGTAAAACGACCTCCTGCAACCAGGGCGGGACTTGCGGGTTGACTGCGCGCGGTGGCACCGGCTCCCGCCAAAGGCGATCGCGTTGGCCGGCCAGTGTCTGCGGTGATCCGAATGGCAGCTTGCCCGTCGACATTTCATAGAGCAAAACGCCGAGTGAAAAGATGTCGCTGCGGGGATCGCTGCGATCGTCCTGCAACTGCTCCGGAGACACGTAGGCGGCGGAGCCCGCGGCAAATTCCCGTTCTTCGGCGAGCAGATCCGGATATCGCGCATGCCGGGCGAAGCCAAAATCGAGCAGTACCGCTTCTCCATTCGGTCGCAAAATGAAGTTCTCGGGCTTGACATCGAAGTGGATCACGTCCTGCGCGTGCACGCTGGATATGGCGTCGGCCAGCGCCGATCCGATCCGCGCGACATCATCGGGCGGAAGTGGCGCAAGCGCGATGATTTCGGACAGTGGCTGACCATCGATACGTTCCATGACGATATAGGGAGTCGATGCCACGTCGCCCGCTTGGACGAACCGCGGCACGTGGGTGCCCTCCAGCACCGGCAGGATCATCTGCTCCATTTCGAAGCTGTCGACACCGATGCTCGACTCGCCCCGGCCGAGCAAAGGCGCCTTGATTACGATCGGAAAACCAGGATCACGGTCGGCAGGGGCGGTCGCACTGTAGACCGAGCCAGTGCCCCCCCGGTGAATGCGATCATCGACACGATAGCCGTCGAGAATCGCCCCAGACTGCACGCGATCGTGCGTCACCGTCGTCCCGACCGATCGCGTCATATTCCCAGCTCGACACGGAATGCCAGGGAAGCCGGCAGGCCGCACCTGCGGATCTTGTTAGCCGCGGCCGCCGCGTCGTAGACGACACGGCAGAACGTGACCTCCTGCCGCGCCGGATCGAACAATGTATAGGCAGCCGCCGGATTGCGGTCGCGCGGCTGGCCGACCGAGCCGACGATCGCTACCCAGCGGCGATGTCCATGCACAGGAATCGGCATGCCCGGCGACGGCCGAAACTCACGCATCGGTCCGCGCGAGGTCTCGAAGAACAACACTTGATCATGGACGTGACCGCAGAACGTATACGTGGTCCCCGCCGCGGTCGCGCAGCGCCCGGCTGCCGACCTGCTGTCGATGTAATCCCAGCGCTCCGGCCGTTCCGCCGAAGCGTGAACATAGCAAACGTCCTGTTGGCGCAGGATCAGCGGAAGCGACGCGAGGAATTGCTTCTGAGCTGCGCTCAGCGTTGCGCGACCCCATTCGAGAGCCGCCTTCGCCGCATCGTTGAAATAGCCGTCACTGGTCTCGATCGCTTCGTCATGATTGCCTTTGACCGCCAGGGCGCCGTCCGCCACGTACCTTGAGATGATCTCCACCACGCTGCCTGGGTCCGCGCCGTAGCCGACGAAATCGCCGAGGAACACGTAATGGCTCGCGCCCCGATCGTGCGCATGTCCGAGGCACGCTTGCAACGCTTCCAGATTCGCGTGGATATCCGACAGCAATGCGATCAGCAACGTCGATCCTCCGGGCGAGCTCACGTCATCATCATTTCACGCACGCGAGCTCTCGTCGAGCGAGCAGGTGCATACGCGCTTCGTCGGCACGTCCGTAGATGCGCGGAGCGGCGTTGCGGCTGCGCAGCGCGTTACCGAGCTTCATCCACAAGAAATTGCTTGTCGTATAACGGGTTGCGATTCGCAACCGCGAGCTGTTGCAGCTTCACCAGGCCCCAGTGACCGCCGATCGCGCGCCGGAGGAGTCCCTGATGACCGAGATGGTTGAGTCTCGCTGGTGACCGTCGCGCTGTCCTGCCGGATAGATCAAGGTGAGGGCGCGAGGGGTGCCGGCGGACGAAGAGTCATACCCGTTGCGGTCGAGGAAGCGATGTTCCCGCGCACACGCTATTTCTGCGGCGAAGTCGATACCGACGAAGCCCGCCGGTGTCGCGATCGCGAATGACTTTGACGGCATCTGCTGCCGAAACGATCTTGCCCCCGTCTACTTCCATCCGGTGGCGATCATCTTGCGGCGGATGAACGCGATCTGCGTCGACAGTGGCAGTTGCTTCGGACACACATCATGACAGGCGAGCAGCGACATGCAGCCGAACACGCCGTCGTCGTCGCCGACCAATTCATAGTAGTCGGCATCGGTCCGTTGATCGCGTGGATCGAGGCGGAACCGTGCCATCTTGTTCAAGCCGACCGCACCGACGAAATCCTCGCGCATCCGCGCCGTTCCGCAGCCTGCCACGCAACACCCGCACTCGATGCAGCGGTCGAGCTCGTAGATCTTCTGGGCGAGCTCCGGCTCCATTCGGGCTTCCATTCGCGACAGATCGATCTCCTCTTCCTTCAGATGCACCCACGTTTCGAGCCGCTCGCTCATCGCGCGCATCCACTTGCCGGTGTTGACGGACAAGTCTGCGATCAGCTCGAACACCGGCAGCGGAGCCAGCGTGATCGTGCGATCGAGTTTCTTGGTCAACGTCCGGCAAGCGAGACCGGGACGTCCGTTGATGACCATTGCGCAGCTGCCGCAGATACCTGCCCGGCACACGAAGTCGAAATGCAACGACGGATCCTGCTTCTCGCGCAGCTCGGTAAGCGCGATAAACAGCGTCATCCCGTCCGCTTCCTCGAGGTCGTATGCCTGCATCCGCGGCGTACTGCCCGGCTCTTGCGGGTTGTAGCGAAGAATGCTGATCTGCAACCGACGCGGTGGTCCGCCCGATGCAGTCCCGTCGCTCGCAGCGGCCCCCGGACCTGTTTCGCCAGGCGCGGAACGCGCCCGGCCGTTCGCAAACGCTATCGGCTTAGTGTCTGCCATGATCGGTGTCGTCCAGTGGTTCGTCCAGCCGCTCGTTGGCCCCGCGCAGTCGTTCGGGAAGCATGTGCTCGTACGGCATCAACGAGCGCTGCGTGGCGAAGCGATCGGCGCCATTCATCTGCTTGCGGAGCGCGTCGACGGACGCTGCGCGTTGCGGGGTGTCGGGGTGGTCGATGTAATCCTTTGCGCCGTACCCGCGCCAGCCGGGTGGCAGTTCCATCGCCATGACGTCGAGCTGCTCGTACTCGAGCGTCGGCACCGTGTCCGCTTCGTTCTTCCATGTCGCGAGCGTGCGCTTCAGCCATCGGGCATCATCGCGCTGCGGATAATCCTCGCGGAAATGCGCGCCTCGGCTTTCCGTACGCGTGAGCGCGCCCAGGGCGACGCACAGGCCGAGCTTGAGCATTTTCTGCACGCGGTACGCGGTGACCAGCTCGGCATTCGCGCCGGGTGCCTTGTATTTGACCCCGATGTCGCGGCTGCGTCGCAACAGGTCCTGCAACACGTCGACCGCCTGTTCCAGGTCCTGCCCATTGCGGAAAATGCCGACGTTGGCCGTCATGATTTCCTGCATCGCCACGCGCAGTGCCGTTGCATCTTCGGCACCGTTGCCATGAAGCAGATGCTCGATCTTGGCCTGCTCGCGATGCAGGAATTCGTGGACCAGGCCCGTCGAGATGTCGATGTCGTTGTCGGGTCGATCGCAAAAATCGGCGATGAATTCGCCGACGATCATGCCGGCGACAACGGTCTCCGCCACGGAGTTTCCCCCCAGCCGGTTGAAGCCATGCAAATCCCAGCATGCAGCTTCTCCTGCGGCAAACAATCCCGTGAGCGTAGCGCTCTCGCCCGTGTGGCCCGTGCGTATGCCGCCCATAGTGTAGTGCTGAGCAGGGCGCACGGGAATCCGATCGGTGATGGGGTTTATGCCGAGGAAGTATTGGCAGATCTCCTTGACCTCGCGCAGGTTACCTTCGATGTGCGCTTTGCCCAGCTGCGTGATGTCGAGCCACAGGTGATCGCCGAAACGCGACTTCGCACCCTTGCCTTTCTTCAGGTGCTCTTCCATTCGGCGTGACACGACGTCGCGTGAGGCGAGCTCACGCTTTTCGGGTTCGTAGTCCGGCATGAATCGGTGCCCGGCACCGTCGAGCAGGAGCCCGCCGTCGCCGCGGCACCCCTCGGTCACCAAGATGCCTGCGGGAAAGATGCCTGTCGGATGGAACTGCACGGCTTCCATATTGCCCAGTGCCGCGACGCCGGTTTCGAGCGCGATCGCCGTGCCGATGCCCTCGCAGATGACGGCGTTCGTGGTCACTCGGTAAATGCGACCCGCTCCACCGGTGGCCATTGCCGTTGCCTTGGCCACGTACGCCGACAGTACGCCCGTCGTCAGGTCGCGCACGATCGCGCCGTAGCAGCGACCGCCATCATGAATCAGCGCCAGCGCTTCGGTACGTTCATGCACGGGAATCGAATTGGCGATCGTCTGGTCGCTTATCGCGTACAGCATCGCGTGGCCGGTACCATCCGACACGAAGCACGCGCGCCATTTCTTCGTCCCGCCGAAGTCGCGCTGCGCGAGCAATCCGTGCGCCTCGTCCCGTTCGGTGATCGTCACCTTCTTGCTGTTGATGACTACGTCGCGCTCGCCTTTCTTGACACGACTCCACGGAACGCCCCAGGCCGCCAGCTCGCGGATCGCCTTGGGCGCCGTGTTGACGAACATCCTGACGACGCGCTGATCGGCGCCCCAGTCGCTGCCGCGTACCGTGTCCTCGAAATGCACGTCCTCGTTATCGCCCTGCGCCTTGATGACGTTGGCGAGCGACGCCTGCATTCCGCCTTGTGCCGCCGCGGAATGCGAGCGCTTGGGTGGAACCAGCGAGAGAATCGTCACGTCGTGGCCGCGCCGCTTGGCACCGATCGCCATCCGCAGCCCGGCAAGACCGCCGCCGATGACGAGCACGTCGGTATAGACGATGTTCATCAGGGCCGGCCGGTGACCGGCTTCGTCAGCGAGCCCGGCACGTAGCGCTCACCATAGTGGTCCTGGTGCTCGATGCCGATCCTGATGTACGCGGCCAGCGTTGCGAGCCCGAGGGCCAGGAAGAAGACGGTGATGGCCCATTTGATCGCCTTCAGGCGCCGCCGAACGGCGTTTGGATCGTCACCACCAACCCAGTTCCACTTGATCGCGAGCCGGTAGATGCCGATGCCGCCGTGGAACTCGACCGCCAGCAGAAGCAGCAGGTAGAGCGGCCACATCGTGTCGGACCACACGCGGTCGGCGGATTCGAAGGGCCCGATGCGGTCCGGACGCGTCAGCATCAGGTAAAGATGCACGGATGCGAGGAAGAACAACGCAAAGCCCGTGAACACCTGCCAGAACCACAGCGTCGTGTCCTCGTGCTGCATCACGCGCATGTGTCCCCGGTAGGTCGCGAGCTGGCGGTAGCTGGCGGGAAACTTCCTCAGCGCAAGGAACGCATGACCGGCGAACAGAAGGATCACCGCCGCCACGACGATCGATACGATCACCGGATACGATGTGCCGAACAGGAAATAACCTTCGAAAAACTTGGTGATCGTCCACATTGCGTCCCTCGAGATGAGGATCGACGAG
>Ga0207682_10001216_pt1 | contig 11891 bp, 9 predicted proteins | sample KBSM63metaG_FD_184332 | JGI IMG/M metagenome (GOLD analysis project Ga0207682, IMG submission 184332) | Miscanthus rhizosphere microbial communities from Kellogg Biological Station, Michigan, USA - KBS M6-3 metaG (SPAdes) (version 2) | ecosystem: Host-associated > Plants > Roots > Rhizosphere >... | reverse complement strand
CCGACGCCGACCTCGCCAATAACAACGGCGGCTGGCAGTGGGTGGCGGGCTGCGGGACGGACGCGGCGCCGTACTTCCGGATCTTTTCTCCCATCCTCCAGTCGAAGCGGCTCGATCCCGACGGCGCCTACATCCGACGCTTCGTCCCGGAGCTCGCCCGCGTGCCCGCGGAGAGAATCCATGAGCCCTGGACCATGACCGACGCCGAGCAGCGGGCTTCGGGCTGTCGGATCGGCCCCGGCGGGGACTATCCCGCGCCGATCGTGGATCACGAAGTCGAGCGCCGTGCCGCGCTGAGCATGCTGGAAGAAGCCAAGGCCCGGAGAGCCCGGGAGAACTAGAATCCGTTCCCCCATGGCGCCCTTTCCCGGTCTCCTCGAGCCGCGCCCGGAAGGTCTCTATGCTCCGGCGTTCCAGGCCTGGATCGATCCCGCGGTCCCCGTGACCCGGGCATTGCTCTCGCACGCGCACGCCGACCACGCGGTCGCTGGCCACGGCGAGATTCTCGCGACGCCGGAGACGGCAGCCCTCTACAGGTTGCGCCACCCGGATTGGACGGGAGCAACCCGCGAGATCGCCTGTGGCGAGCCGATCGAAGCGGGCGGCGTCACGCTGCGCCTGGTTCCCGCGGGGCACGTGCTGGGTTCCGCTCAGGTTCATCTCGCCTCGGACGGCGACTCGCTGCTGTACACGGGAGACTTCAAGCGCCGCTTCTCCCGGACCGCGTCGCCGGCGGAGGCGCCGCATGCGCGGACGCTCCTGATCGAGTCCACCTTCGGCCTTCCGGTCTTCCGCTTTCCCCCAACGGCGGAGCTCGAGCGCCGCCTCGAGGAGGCATGTCGCGAAGCCATCGCCGACGGCGCGGTCCCTGTCGTGCTGGCGTACTCCCTCGGCAAGGCCCAGGAAGCGGCGGCCATCCTCACTGCGGCGGGAATCCCGACTGTCATGCACGGCGCGGCCTGGAAGCTCCTGCCCGTTTTCCAGACCGCCGGCGTCCCGTTTCCGATCTCGCGGGCGTACGAGACGGGACCGCCCGCCCGCGGCGAGGCGCTCGTGACGCCTCCGTCGACCGTGCGGACTCCGATGGTCCGGGCGATCAAGAAGCGGCGTGTCCTCTATCTCTCGGGCTGGGCCGTGCGCGAGGCCGCGCGCGCCGAGCACGACGCCGACGTGCGCATCCCGATGTCCGACCACGCCGACTTTGACGCCCTCCGCGAGCACGTCCGCGAGGTCGGGGCCGAGACCATCGTGACGCTCCACGGCTTCGCCCACGATTTCGCCCGCATCCTCGCGGCGGACGGCCTCGACGCCCGTCCTCTCGCCGGTGGCGACGAACGCCCGTCGCGGGAGGAGGACGCGTGACCTCTTACCGCATCCTGGCGGAAACCCTCGAGGCGGCGGCCGACTCCCGCGGCAAGCTCGAGAAGATCGCCCGTCTCTCCGAAGGGCTCGTGCGCGTCGACGAGGCGGAGCTGCCCGCGGCCGCGAGGCTCCTGTCGGGCTCCCCCTTCGCCGAGCACGAGCAATCCGTGACCTCCGTGGGCTGGGCCTCCGTCGTCCGCGCGGCGACGGAAGTCACCGGATGGGACGAGGAAACCGTCCGCGCCTGCACGGTGGCCATCGGCGATCTCGGCGAAGCCGTCTCCCTGCTGCTCCCCGGAGACCGCGGCGAAGGCCCGTCCATCGCGGAGGTCGAGGCCTTCTTCCGCGGCCTGGCCGCGGCGAAGAAGCCGGCGCAGCGCCGCGACGCCCTGGCGGCGATCCTCCGACGCACCTCGGCCGTCGAGGCGAAGTACCTGTTGAAGACCCTGTCGGGCGGCCTGCGGGTCGGCGCCGACGTGACGACGGTCGAGGAGGCGATCGCCGCGGCGTTCGGCGCCGACCGCGAAGCCGCGGCTCGGGCCCGGAGGGACTCCGGCGACATCGGCGAGACCGCGGCGGCGGCCAGGGCCGGGCGGCTCGGCGACATTCGATTCCGCCTCTTCCACCCCATCGGCTTCATGCTGGCCTCGCCGATCGAGACTGCGGAGGAGATCGAGGGAGAGCTTGCGGAGCTCGCGGTCGAGGACAAGTTCGACGGCATCCGCGCCCACGCCCACAAGGACGGAGATCGCGTGGCCCTCTTTTCGCGAACGCTCGACGACGTCACGCGGCAGTTTCCCGATGTCGCCGCGGCGCTCGCGGCCGCGCCGGGCCGCTTTCTGCTCGACGGTGAGATCGTCGCGTGGGACGGCGAGCGGCCGGGCTCCTTCTTCCGGCTCCAGCGGCGCCTCGGGCGCAAGGCCCCGGACCCCGAGCTGCTCGCCGAGATCCCGGCGGTTTTCATCGCCTACGACTGCCTGGCGGAATCGGACGCGGCTCTCTTCGAGACTCCCTGGAGCGAGCGCCGGCGGCGACTCGAGAGCCTGGCCGCGGCGTCCGAGCTGCGAAGCTCGGCGGTGTACGCCGCCGCGTCCGCGGCGGAGCTCGAAATCCTCTTCGCCGAGGCGCGGGCCCGAGGCAACGAGGGCCTCATGCTGAAACGCCGCGACTCGCTCTACCAGGCCGGCAAACGCGGCCGCGCCTGGCGGAAGTGGAAGAAACCGCTCGCCACGCTCGACGTCGTCGTGACCGCCGTCGAGCAGGGACACGGAAAGCGCGCGGGCATGCTTTCGGATTACACCTTCGCCGTGCGCGCCGGCGAAAACGACGAGGGCGGCGAGCGCTTCGTCAACATCGGCAAGGCCTATTCCGGTCTGTCCGACGAGGAGATCCGGACGATGGGGACCGTGTTTCGCCGGATCACCATCGGCAAGTACGGCCCGGTGCGCGCCGTCCGCCCCGAAGTCGTTCTCGAAGTCTCGTTCGATTCGATCCAGAAGAGCGCCCGCCACAAGTCCGGCTACGCGCTCCGCTTCCCAAGAATCGTCCGATTGCGCCCCGACAAACCCGCCGCCGAAGCGTCCACCCTCGAGGACGTCGCCCAGATCTACGAAAAGCTGATATCGGCTTGACGAGGCACAGGACGGGGATTTTCTGGGAGAGGAGACTGAAGCGACTTCCCCTCTCATTTCCACGGTCCGCGAAGCGGACCGCTAGAGGTCTTAGTCCCCAAAAAAAGGCGGCCCCGACTCAAAGGTCGGGGCCGGGAAGGAAGGTATCGCGTGCTGATCTACGCAACAGGGGTCCCGGAAGAATTATTTCGAACGCTAAATCTCTGACAGGCAGGAGTTTCTAACCGCGGTCGATTTCGTACCCTTCTTCCCCCAGGGTCTCGTCCGGAGCGACCTCGATCCGGACCCCGAGGCTCGACTCGACCTCCTCGACGATGCGCGGGTCGTCTTGCGTCAGGAGCTTCGCGACGCCCGGACGGACCCGGACGCGCACGCGCTCTCCGGCCGAGAACAGGACGGGTGGAGCGAGCAGGGCGCGCCGCAGATCCAGAGCCACCGTCATGTCGCTGCGAACCCGGCCTCCGCCGGCGCATTCGGGGCAGGCGCGCGTCAGCACCCGTTCGAGATTGCCGCGGGAACGCTGACGCGTGGCCTCGATCAGGCCGAACTCGGAGATCGGCAGAAGGCGCGTGCGGGCCCGGTCCCGGGACATCTCCTGCGCGAAGCGATCGAACAGCGCGCGGCGGTGCTCGGGATCTTCCATGTCGATGAAGTCGACGACGAGGAGCCCGCCGAGGTCCCGCAGCCGGATCTGGCGCGCGACCTCCGGAGCCGCCTCGAGATTCGCCTCGAAGACGGTCTGCTCGAGGTTCTCCTTGCCGACGAATTTCCCCGTGTTCACGTCGATCGCCACGAGGGCCTCGGTCTGGTGGATCACGATCGAGCCGCCCGACGGCAGCGGCACGCGGCTCCGAAGGGCGTTCTCGATCTCGGCTTCGACGCCGAAGCGCGTGAAGAGCGGCTCCGTCCCGGAATAGAGCTCGAGCCGGGACGCGAGCTTCGGCGAGACGACTTCGAGGAGCTCCCGCATCCTCTCGAAGGCCGCGGGATCGTCGACCCGGATGACGTCGCAGTCGTCGTCCACCAGATCGCGGGCGGACCGCAGGGCGAGGTCCGCCTCGCGATGGAGCAGCGTGGGCGGGCCTGCGCTCTCTCTTCGACGCGCGATGCGCGCGGCGAGCCCCGTCAAATAGGCATGGTCCGCCTCGAGCTCCTCGGCCGACTTGCCGAGTGCCGCCGTGCGGGCGATGAACGCGCCGTCGCCGGGCAGCTTCTCGAGGAGTCCGCGGAGGCGTTCGCGCTCCACGTCGTCCACGATGCGGCGCGACACGCCCGCCTCCCGCGCCTCCGGCAGATAAACGAGGGTGCGGCCCGCGAGCGAGAACGCCGAAGTCACGCGCGGCCCCTTGGACGCGACGGCGTCTTTCGTGACCTGGACGACGATCTCCTGGCCCTCCCGGACGAGGTCGTCGATGCGCGGGCGATCCGCGCGCTCGGAAGTCTCGCCGTTCGCCGCACGGTCCCCGTCCTCTTCGCCGAAATCGAAGTCTCCGGCGGGGGGGACGACGTCCTCGACGTAGAGAAAGGCATCGCGGTCCAGGCCGATCGACACGAACGCAGCCTGCATCCCCGGCAGCACGCGGTGGACTCGTCCGAGATAGACGTTGCCGACGAGGCTCTGCCGGCCCCGCCGCTCGTGAAAGACCTCGACGACGCGGCCGTCCTCGGTGAGGGCGACCCGCGTCTCCGGTGGCGTCGCGTTGACGAGGAGCTCTTTCCTCACGCGTTGGCGAACCGACGGTACTCGACGCCCAGGATCAGGCCGATGGCCAGAAACGTCGTGGCGATCGAGGACCCCCCGTACGAGACGAGGGGCAGCGGGATCCCGGTCGTCGGGGCGAGGCCGATCATCATCGACGCGTTGATGACCACGGAGAAGAACATCATCCCCGTCAGGGCGAGGACGAGAAACACTCCTCCGCGATCCCGGGCCGTCTGGGCGAGCTTCATCGCGCGTAAGAACAGCGCGGCAAACAGCCCGAGCACCAGGATCACGCCGAGGAACCCCCACTCCTCGGCGATGACGGCCAGGATGAAATCGGTGTGCTGGACCGGCAGGAAGCGGAGCTGGCTCTGCGTGCCGCTGCGGAAGCCCTTGCCGGCGAACCCGCCCGAGCCCACCGCGATCTTCGATTGTCGGACCTGGTAGCCCGAGCCGAGAACGTCGCTGTCGGGATTCAGAAACGTCCCGATGCGCTGCTTCTGGTAGTCCTTCAGAAAGAACCAGCCCGCCCCGAGGACGACGACGACGATCAGAAAAATGGCGACCCAGCCCCGCGCCGGCATCCCGCCGAAGAGGAGGCCCACGAAGAACAGGGGGACGAACGTGATCGCGAGACCCATGTCGGGCTGAAGGAACACCAGGAGCGTCGGAAGCCCCACGATCGCCGAGAGCTTCAAGAGCGTCGAGGCGTGAAGTCGCGCGTCCTCCTCGTTCTCGAAGAGATAGGCCACGAGCAGGGCCGTCGCGATCTTCGAGAGCTCCGCCGGCTGGAACTGGAACTGGCCGAACCGGATCCACGAGCGGACGTTCGCGATGGTCTCGCCGAAAAAGAGGAGATACACGAGCGGCAGGAGACACGCGCAATAGATCGCGAAAGAGAATTTGAGCAGCATCCGGTAGTCGAACAGGAGGGCTACGATCATCGCTCCGAGGCCGACGGCGATCCAGATCGCCTGGCGGCTCGCGAGGCCCTCGTAACGGGTGCCCGTCGTCGCCGAGTCGATGAACAGGATGCCCAGCGCCGAAAGGGCGAGGGCGCAGCCCAGCACGACGAGATCGAGCCGGCGCGTCCCGGGGATGACGCGGCCGATCATCGCGGCTCCCCGCGGCGAAGCGCGGCCGGAGCGATTCGCGGAGTCGCGCCCGCGCCCGCGTCCGTCGACAAGGACGGCGGAGGCGGCAGGGGCGCCGCAATTCCGTACTTCGCCTCGAAGAGGGCCTTCGCGAGCGGCGCCGCGGCGAGGTTGCCGTGGCCGCCGTGCTCGACGAACACCACGACGACCATCGTCGGATCGCTCACGGGGCCGAAGCCCGCGAACCACGCGTGATCCTGCAGCCGGGACCGGTCGGCGCCCGCTTTGATCGTGGTCTCGCGGCCCACGACCTGGACCGTGCCGGTCTTGCCGCCCATCTCCACGCCCTGCACCCGCGAGCCGAAGGCCGTCCCGCCCGCCTCGTTCACGACCGCCCACATGCCGTCCTTGACGATCGCGAGCTTCTCGGGCGAGATCGCGAGCCCCTCGCGGAATTCCGTCTTGTAGCGAAGCTGCTCCCCCGTCCTCGGATCCTGCGAGGAGTAGAAGAGGTGCGGCGTCGGAAGCCGTCCGCCTTCGATCAGACCGGCGAGCGCACGCGCCACCTGCAGCCCGGTCACGAGCAGGGGCCCCTGGCCGATCGAGACGGAGATCGTCTCGCCCGGGTACCAGCGGGAGCCACGCTTGACGCGCGCCCACTCCTCGGACGGCACGAGGCCCGACTTTTCGAACGCGAGGTCCACGCCGGTGGGCTGTCCGAATCCGAAGGCGGTCGCGATCTCGCTGATCCGGTCGATCCCGAGTTGCCGGCCGAGGTTGTAGAAGTAGACGTCGCACGAGACCTGGATCGCCCGGCGCAGGTCGACCCAGCCGTGGCCCCCCTTCTTGTGGCACCGGAACTCCCGCCCGTAGAACGCGGCGTGGCCCGTGCAGAACACGCGCGCGGAAGGATCGACCAGCCCCTGCGCGAGGGCGCCGTACGCGAGGAACACCTTGAAGACCGATCCGGGCGAGTACATGTTCTGAACGGCCCGGTTCTGGAGCGGCCGGTCCGGGTTCTCGATGAGTCCCGTCCACTCCGAAGACGTGACGCGGCGAGTGAACCAGTTGGGATCGTAGGACGGCGAGGAGACGAGCGCGAGGATCTCGCCCGTGCGCGGGTCCATGGCGACGACGGCGCCGACGCGGTCCCGAAAATACTCCTCCGCGACCTTCTGGAGCTTGAGGTCGATCGTCAGGAAGAGGTTCTGTCCCGGCGTGGCCTCGAGCCGGTTGGCTTCCGCGACCTCGCGGCCGTGAGAGTCGACGATGACGCGCCGCTCGCCGTTGGCGCCGGCGAGCAGCCTCTGGTACGCGCCCTCGATGCCCTTCTGCCCGATCCAGTCGCCGACCTGGTACACGCCCGAGGATCCCTTGATCTGCTCCGGCGTGGCCTCGGAGAGATACCCGAGGGCATGGGCGGCCGCGCCGCCATGCTTGTAGAGGCGGCGCTGCGAGACCGTGATCGCGAACTCCGGATGGTCGATCGCGCGGGCCTCGACCATGGCGACTTCCTCGATGCCGAGGTTCTCGGCGATCGGGATCGGAACGAACTCGGGCGCACGCTTGCCTCGCTCGACGCGCGAGGCGACCTGCTCGCGGTCCAGACCCAGCAGGTTCACGATGAAGTCGATGGAGCCCGCCAGGTCGCGGGCCTCGCGACGGTAGAGGTGCAGCGTGTACGCCGGCTCGTTCTCGACGAGGACCGCGCCGTTGCGATCGAGGACGTAGCCGCGCGGCGCCGTGACCTTGACCGCGCGGATCCGATTGTTCTCGGAGAGCGAGAAGTAATAGTCGCCCCGCGCGATCTGGACGAACCAGTAGGCGATCGCCAGGAGCGAGAGCATCGCGCCCACGGCCACGCGCGACACTTCGATCCGCCGCATGAGCCTCTGGCGATCTTCCCGGATTCTCAGCATGGCTGTCTCTGGAGCGAATTTGGGACGAGGAGGCGGGCGGAAGGCGGCGGGAGGCAGGAGGATGAGCCGCGAGCCTGCATCGGCTCCCTGCCTCCGGCCTCCTGCTTCCTGCCTCCTGTCACCGCAGCCTCCGCAACCGCCTCCGCTTCCACCACTCGCGCCACGGGAAGCCCCAGGCGCTCTCGAGCGCGGCCCCGGCGATCCCGGTGGCCACGGCGCGCCAGATGGCATCGCTCGTGATGACGACGATCGGCGCCTGCAGGAGCAGCGCTCCGAGCAGCGCCACGATGGCCTCGTTCGCGAGAGAGGCCACGGCCAGCGCGGCGCCCACGGCGAGGGCGCCGCCGAAAACCATGCGCACCGCCACGATCGTCAGGAAGTAGCCCAGGATCGCCTTGGCGAACGCGTTCATCCCCAGCAGCTGCTGGGAGACCGCGTCCTCCGCGAAGCCCGCCGCCGCGCCGGTGAGCACCGCCCGCACGAAGTTGCCGCTGCGCGCGACGGTCGCCGTCGCGAGCAGGAACCAGTCCACGGGCAGCACGGCCCGATAGCGCGAGCCGCCGACGAAGAACTCGAGGACCGCGGCCGCCGCGAGGAGCAGCGCGATCCGGCTGATTTTCACCGCGCCGCACCCTTGCCGACCTCCGGGTTCTCCCGCGCCGCGGGCGAGGGCTCGAGCAGAAGCACGTCCGTGAGTCGTGCGAAGTCCGCGCTGGGCGTCACGCGGATCTGCAGGAACATCTTGCTGCCTCGCGAGACGGCCGCGACGATCCCGATCGGGACGCCGCGGGGATAAATGCCGTCGATCCCGGCCGACTCGACGAGGTCTCCCGCCGCGACCGACGAAGTCGTCGCGATGTTGTTGAGCGTCATCGCGCCGCGGCCGTCTCCCCGGACCACGCCGAGCTCCCCCGTGCGGGTGATGCGCGCGCCGGCCGCGGCCGAGGCGTCGAGGAGGAGCTGGGCCCGCGACACGCCGTGCCCCACCGCCACGATGCGGCCGACGAGCCCGGCCGGCACGGCGAGCGGCGTGCCCACCTCCACGCCTTCGGCGGAGCCGGAGCCCACGAGAGCGCTGTAGACGCCGGAGCGCCGCTCCACGAGCAGCACCGGGACCGCGCCCTGCACCGCCGGCAGCGCCGCGCCTTCGTGCTCGAGACGCCTCGCCTCGGCGCTCTGTCGCGCTTCCGCGCGCAGGAGAAGGAGCTCGCGTTCGCGGGCCTCGAGCTCGCGCCTCAGCCGGGCGTTCTCGGTCCTCGCGAAGAAGAGCTCCTCGATCGAGCGGACGCCGCCCGAGACTCCCTGGGAGATCGACCCGACCGCGGCCGCGAGCGGCGCCGAGGCCGTCAGGATCCAGGACTGGAGCACCGTGCTGCTGCCGCCCCGGGCGCGGGCCTGCGCCGAGAGGAGCAGGACGCACGCCACGAGCACCGTCGCGAGGACGACGCCTCCCCGGCGGGGATTGACCGCCGCGATCTCGACATGAGGGTTGGGGAGTCTCATGGCTCAGTGATCCAGGAAGCAGACGGCAGGAGGCAGAAGGCAGGCCGGGGCATGGGGTTACCTGCTTCCCGCCTCCTGCGTCCTGCCTCCTGGAGGCTTCACGGAATGCTGATCTTCCGGAGAAGGTCCATGTCCGTGAGCATGGCGCCCGTTCCGAGCGCCACGGACGCGAGAGGGTCCTCGGCGTAGGAGATGGGCAGGCCGGTCTCCTCGGAGAGCCGACGGTCGAGGTTGCGGAGCAGCGAGCCTCCGCCCGTGATGATGATGCCCTTGTCCATGATGTCGGCGGAGAGCTCCGGCGGCGTGCGCTCGAGAGCCACGCGCACGGTCTCGACGATGGCGGCCACGACCTCGGAGAGGGCCTCGCGCACCTCTTCGTCGGTCAGCGTCAGGGTCTTGGGCACGCCCTCCACGAGATCGCGGCCCTTGACCTCCATCGTCAGCGGCTCGTCGAGCGGGTGCGCCGAGCCGATCTCGATCTTGATCTGCTCGGCCGTGCGCTCGCCGATGAGCAGGTTGTACTTCCGCTTCAGGTACTGGATGAGGGCCTCGTCCATCTCGTTCGAGGCCGTGCGCACCGAGCGGCTGTAGACGATCCCGGCGAGCGAGATGACGGCGACGTCGGTCGTGCCGCCGCCGATGTCGACGATCATGTTCCCCGTCGGCTCGGTGATGGGCAGGCCCGCGCCGATCGCGGCGGCCACCGCCTGCTCGATGATGAACACCTCCGAGGCGCCGGCGCGCAGGGCCGAGTCCTGCACGGCGCGCTTCTCGACCTGCGTGATGCCCGAGGGCACGGAGATCACGATCCGCGGCCGGACGAAGAGGGACCGCCCGTGCGCCTTCTTGATGAAGTGGTCGAGCATCTTCTCGGTCACTTCGAAGTCGGCGATGACGCCGTCCTTCATCGGGCGGATGGCGACAATGTTGCCGGGCGTCCGGCCCAGCATCTCCTTGGCGTCCGCGCCGACGGCTTCGACGCGGTTGGTCTGGGTGTTCACCGCGACGATCGAGGGCTCCCGGACGATGATCCCCTTGCCTCGGGCGAAGATCAGCGTATTCGCCGTGCCGAGGTCGACGGCCAGGTCGTTGGAAAAGATCGAGAAAACCGATTTCCAGGACAAAAAGGACCTCCCTCGAATCAGGCTCTGTCCATCATAGCGACTCCACGAACACGCGGACCCGGCGGACCGTCTCGTTTCCGGAAGCGTCCACGGACTTGACGACGAGGGTCGCCGCGCCGTCGCGCTCGACGGTGATGGTCTTTTTGAACGAGCCGTCCGGCTCGACGTCGGCCGGCTCGGCGTTGACGGTCACGATCGCGCCCGGCTCGGTCTTCCCGTAGATGAGGAAGAGGTTCCCCATCTGCTGGGGTGCGAAGACGGTGAGCTCGGGCGGGGCCCCGTCTCCCGAGCCCGACTTCACGGGCTCCAGCATCATCTTGAAGCGCCGGACGAAGCTCCAGTCCGACGCCAGCCCGTTCGCGTCGATCGCGGCCACGCGCCAGAAGTAGGAGCCTTCCTTGGAAACCTTGACCCGCGCCTGCGTCTGCACGCGGTCGTCGAGGTCCACCTCGGTCGAGTCGGGGACGAACAGGCGCGAACGCGAAATCTGGAGTCGGTAACGCGCCGCTTCCGGCACTTTCGTCCACTTGAGGTCGACCTGGTCTCCGGTCTTCAGGTCGTAGATCCGGTTGTCCGCGGGCACGACCGGCTGGGGCGAGTCGGGCAACGCCACCTTCGGCGAGAAGGCCTTCGTCGCCGCGGACGCTTCGACCTTTTCGCGGCCTTCGAGGACCACGGTCTCCTTGCCGGTCGAAACCGTCGTCCGGCCGCGGTAGCTCGTGACCTCCGTCTTGTCGCCGGGCGCGACGTCGACCGACACGCGCGAGTCGCGATCGATCGCCGCGGTGGCAGTCTCGGTGTCGATCGTCGAAGGCGAATTGGACGTGTAGACGTTGACCGCGCCGGACACGATCTTGATCTGGCTTCCCGGCGCTTCGGAGGAGGCGGGGCGGCGACACTCGAAGAGCGAGCCCGGACGGATCGTGTACAGGGTGCCGTCGTAGAACATGATCTCTGCCGAGCCGGTCTTGCCGGCTTTCACGAAGTCGCCGTCGAAGAGCGGCTGCCGCTGGCGCGCCGGCTCGAACGTCGAGCGCCCCGCCCGCTGGAGAGAGACGTCGCCCTCGACGAAGATGAAGGATGCGTCGCCCTGCTCGCTCTGCCCGGTGCCCCCCAGAGCCCGCCGCGAGTACGACTGAGACTCGACCGCCAGACGGAAGGCCTCCTCGAAGCGAGAAGCCTGGAAGGAGTCCTTGGAATCCCGCAGGAAGTCGCGAGCCTGGGCCACGTTGGAGCCGGGGCGGACCGCCCCGACCGTGCGGGTGGCGCGGTCCAGAACGCTCTCGGCCTCGGCAATCTCGACGCGCGCCCGGTCCTGCGGGGACCGACGGCCCTTACTGTAGAGGAGGTAGCCAACGACCCCGGCCACGACGAGCAGGCCGAGAATCAACCCCCATTGCCGGATCTTCTGGATCGGTATGACGAACCAGTCCAGATCCGTTCCGGCCGGCTGGCCGGCCTTCCTTTTCCGCATAAACTCCCGAAACTGCGAGACTTATCCCTCAGACTTATAACACACAAGCGGGTTTCCCCGCTGTGCGCTCTCCCCCGCCCCC